>Ga0190284_1001432_pt1 | contig 10699 bp, 8 predicted proteins | sample 48691812_MG_FD_161668 | JGI IMG/M metagenome (GOLD analysis project Ga0190284, IMG submission 161668) | Hydrothermal vent microbial mat bacterial communities from Southern Trench, Guaymas Basin, Mexico - 4869-18-1-2_MG | ecosystem: Environmental > Aquatic > Marine > Hydrothermal vents > Microbial... | reverse complement strand
CTATCGTAACGTGTTGGATCATATAAAATCGGGCCTCACCTCTGAAATAATTTGGCGATACTTACCGGCTGGGGTCAGCTCAATCCGATCCACTAGTTGAATCGAGACTTGGGTTACCTGTCCAAAACGGGATTGAGTTTCGGCCCGAATGTTATCAAGCCAGGCGGAGTCAACGGGTTGGTTACAGACAAGACGTATATCGAGGTGCTCTCGATCTAGCTGATGAACCTGATAATGCTCCACCTCCGGCTTGACCCGGAACAGGTGGGCGAAGAACAGGCTATGAACGAACTTGCCGTCGGCCGATACGAGGAACTCGTTGGTCCGTCCTACGACTTCTTTTAAGCAGGGTAAGTGACGACCGCAGGAGCAATAACCAGGCTCATAAACGGCCATATCTCCCTTCTTATATCGAATAAAGGGCATGGCGAACTGATTAAAAGAGGTCACCACCACCTCTCCCATTTGGCCCGGTGGCACCACCTTGCCATTAGCGACAATCTCCAGGTAGCGCACGTCGGCGGAAACGTGAAAACCGCCCATTTCGCACGGATAAGCTATGGCGCCCACCTCGCGGGAGCTATACTTATCAGCTACCTTACAGCCAAAAACCTCCTCCACCAACTCACGCTGGGGAGGTGACAATTTCTCAGAGGTTACTTCGATGAAGCGAGGGCGGATGTTGGTGATTCCCCACTCCTTCAAATATCGAGCGAAAAAAGATACGGCCGAGGGAAGGCTCTTTATCATCGCCGGTTGCCAATGAACCAGCATATTGGCAAAGTCCCTCATTGTCTCCTCTGTCAAGTTAAAGGCATTCAGGTAACGCTCCTGCCTCACCTGTGTCTCCAGACGGCGGCGCCAACTCCAATCGGGCATCTCCTCAGGATCCGCTGGCCAAATCCAGGCGCTCTTTTCACCCTCACGCACGCCGTGCCAGCTACGCAGGCGGAAGACATTGGCAGCGTTCTGCCACCAGAATGAGCCTTCGACAAAGAACTGGATAGGCTCCCCGGTTGAGCCACCGGTCTCAGTCTTTTGCAGTTCGTGACGAGGGAAGTTTCCAGCTATCAACGCCTCCAGGTTGTTTTTTACATCCTCCCGGGTCAAAAAAGGCACGGACTGAAAATCCTCCAGGCTCCTGATGTCCTCGGGATGGATCCCCGCGCGCTGATACCGTTCCCGATAAAAGGGCACGTATTCATAGGCGTGTTTGACCAATCGCTGGATTTTGGCCAGTTGCAGGGCCTGCAATTCGTCTTCGGAGAGCCACTGCGTGCGTTCCAACTCACGCAAGTGCCGTCGAGTCTCCAGGCCGCCTGGCAAAAACAACCGCATTGTTCGATAAATTGCCGGGTACATCTCGCTACCTCCTATGCCTACTTAATGCTACCTCCGGAATCAAGTCCAGACACTGCGCCTCTGGACATCTCGCAAGGTAATAGACCTCACGTTTTCACCGCCGGGAAAAACTTTCCAGCCATCTGGACATTGCATCAACCGAAACATTGCGCGTAAGCGCCATAATCCCCAGCCGATATAACAACGGCTTGTAGACGTAGTCATAAGCCCCCGCATAACACTCTATCTCCCCACCAAACCCTCGCTTGAACGTGTAAACACCCCATAACCCGCCCAGTCTATCTTTGGGCACATCCTGTCCCTTTTTGAGCATCTCTGCTATTTCATCCGGGATACCCCATAGGTCACAGTGCTTGCACCCATGGGCAATGGCCCACTTGATTGCCTCCCATTGGATCAGATAACTGGCGTACACGTCACGACCTGCGCGAGAGGTCCCGCCCCAGAAGTGCATACTTCTATCACCAAAGACAAATATCATCTTGCCGGCCACAATTTCACCTTGATACTTGGCCAGCAATAGCTTGACGGAATCTGTATTCTGAAACGCCTTCCAGGCCTGCTCATAGAACATCTTATCATGTACTGGAATGCTTTTTATTTCAGCGGTAGATTTTAGAATCCTGTAGAAAGCAGCGATATCCTGATCCCCGCCCTCAGCGATTTCCACACCCTCGCGAGCGGCACGCCGGATGAGTTTACGGGTCTTCTTGCGGGGCATATTGGCCAGAACAGCATCCTCACCGCCGGAAAGATTGATGACGATGGTGCTGCGAGGCTGATTCGCGTGAACGCTGGGCCGAAAGCCGGATCGCTCCAGAGCATTATGCACATTGCCATCATCTGGCAGATTAGGCTCGATTTTTAGGAAGATGGCCCGCTGGTTGTGGGCCACCTGGTGGATGGCAGACAGCAATTTTGCCACAGCGCCGCCGTCCTCCAGGTCAACAATAGGACCTTTGGGAATATAAGCAACCGTCAGCGGAAGCCACGGCAGAGGTCGTAGCAATATTTGCGCACCGGCCACAATTCCGCCGTCACGCTCGACCGCAACCCGATGGACTCGCCAGCCGGTTGCAGCCTTAAACGCGCCCCACTCGTAAGACTGCATCAGGTGGCCCGAGGAAGCCTGTGCCACAAATGCATTCCATTGGTCACGGTTTTCCTGTGTATATAGAGTACTAACCAGGTCGTTTCTGGACATAATGGCCTTCACAGTTTAAGACACTCTTGTAGGGAACGCCGGGTGCTCTCTGCAATATACCGGACGTTCGCTGCACTCAGGCCAGGGTAGTTGGGCAAGTTTACCACCTCGCGAGCAGCTTGCTCAGTGCGCGGATATGCCCCCTTCGCGTAAGGACGATACGGCTCCATATAGGGTACAACTTGTCTAAACGCAGTGCCCACTTCGACATCTCTGGTGCGCATCCGCTGGCGGAAGCCAATCTCATCGCGTCGCTCAACCCGCGCAGCGTAATGCGAATAGGTCGCTCCCGCTACGATGGGGGCCAGGCTTATTCCAGGTATATCACGCAGTTCACGATCGTAAAACTCGGCCCAGGCACGATGCCTGGCCAGGATGGCGTCGAATTTGCGCAACTGGGCCAATCCCACGCGCCCCTGAAAATCTGCAAAAGCCGTGGCATAGTCAGCAGGCATCTCAACTTGTTCCAGACCAAGCTTACCGCGTGCGTGTTGCATCGGACCGGTTTTATTGATTCTGTTCCACATCTCAAACATCGAGGCATTGAGCATCATGTAACCAGTCATCAACCGTGCCAACCGCCTGGCCCACACCTTCCACGGTAAACTGCTCATCTCTCTGTCCCGGTAGGTTTTGAGTTTTTCGTACAGATCGGCCGAGTTGGTGACAACGCCTCCCCCCTGAACGGTATACAGATGCTTGCCAGGGCTAAAAGAAAAGATCGCCATGTCACCACGTAGCCCGGCCCCTCCTGGCCAAGGGTTGAGAGGCCCCAACAAGGCAGCATCTTCGATGATAAGGATTCGATCATCGCCTGCCGTGGCGCGGATTGTTTCTACGTCGGCCGGATAGCCATGCATGTGCGTTGCTATAATGGCCCGCGTCTGCGAGGTGAGCGCATTTTTCATCGCGCTGATGTCCATATTGTAATCAGCGAGATCAATGTCCACGAACACGGGGCTGTTTCCAGAGACAACCACAGCTTCTGCCATAACGTAACACGTATAGGCTGGCAGGATTATCTCTTTCTGGGTCAGGCCCAGCACTTTACACGCAGCGACTACGCCAGAGCGGCCGTAGGCAAAGGCGACACAGTAGCGGGCTCCCGCGCGAGCGGCCAGGGCTGACTCAAACTCGCTTCGCCCCGCGCCAGCGCGTAATACCGCCAGGAGTTCATGCCAATCAAAATTGGGCCGATACTGATGAATCATCGCCAGGCTCTTTCTAAGAGATCAGCCACCGAACGTATGAGCAGACCCTTCATACCTGGTGTAAAGTACTGTTTGTGCCATCGTGCTTCAACCTCAGAAGTAACATCACCAAAATCGTCAACGACGATGAGGCCCTGCAAATCTCCATTTTCATCAATAATGATGCAGGGGTTATCTTTAAGAAAGTTGCGCACGGCAGGCGTATCGCGCCGAAATCCGAGCCAAATCTGCTTATGTGAGGTGGGGGGAATGCCTATTGTCGCCCCCCATTTACGTTTGTACTGAAATACCCCCATACGCAAGTACGGCGGGCAGCCCAGCAAGTCAACGGCCTTGTAGCCTACTTGATTGGCCCAGCGGATGCGCGAAACATACAGCGCCCCTATTACGCGCTCCTTCATCAATTGCCCGTCGTCGTCGACTGTTCCCAAATAGATAAACTTTAATCTATCTCCCTGAGGGCGGCAAAGCCCACCAGCGACAACCCGTCCATCTCGCTTCACGAGCAAGAGGCAGCCACGCCGAAAGTGTTGTCTGGCTTCTTCTTCAGACACGATAATAGCCGCATCTCCATGTCTCTTCTTCATAGTTGGCAGGTACATGGTGTGATAGTGCACTTCAAAGTCCCTATCATCGTGGCTTACCTCATACGTATAGCCATATCTTTCCACCGCACGAAATTCGTTGCGTACGCCCTTACTCCTACGAAGTCGCTTCTTCACATCCTCCCAATCCCCTTGAACATCCACAATATGCTCTACGTATAGAGGTAGGACGAGAGCATTTTGGCGCGGCAGTTTACGGACCAATCTTTCACTAGCGGCGACGACGACGATGTCGCTATCAGGAGCGTTGACCACCTCATTGGGACGCCAAACAGAGACCGGCTCTTTGGCTATTTCCTCCGGCTCTTCTACGAACATAACGCTTTTGAGATATGGCTTACCATAATCCAGCCCGACGTAAGTCACTGTTAGCGGACTGCCTCTCCCCTGTCCCTGCAACTCATAAACGTCCAGGTGAGGTTTGATCAGCGGGACCACAAGCTCTTCAAGTTCGTATAAACGAGGGAACAAGGTACGCTCTAGAAGCGGAGGAGCTCGCCATTCCGCCCTCTGCCACAATCTATGTCCCACTTCAAATAGCTTGCTCATCGTCGCATCCCTCATCTTGCCTGCAACCGGTTACTAGAGAACCCTACGGTAGATCGAATAGCCCCATTGGCTTAGCCGCATCAAAGCAGGGTTATGAACGTATACGTTCCGGCCAAAGCAGACCAGTTCCCCACCGAACTTGGCCTTAAAATCGCGCACGCCATACTCCTCATCCGGTTTGCCCGCGCCGCCAAAATCGTACACTTTGAAGCCGTTTTCTGCGCCCCATTGGAAAATATGCCACAGCAACAACTCGTTGGGCATGTAACTGCTATAGTCGCGGTCCATGCCACCATACCAGCCGTAAATCGTGTCGTTGTAAATCAACTCTACCGACCCGGCGACGTAGGAATCGCCCACCCGAGCCAACAGGAATTTGACCATACCTCGAGGATGCAATACGTCGAACGCCGCTTCAAACAGCGACCGGTCTGCCAGGGGTACCTGGGCAACAGCGTACGTCCTTTGCAACAGTTCGTAACACAGCGCCACCCGCTCACGCCGATTAGCCTCCTCAACAACCACCTCGTCCCGTCTGAGGGCACGCCGCAGGTTCTTTCGTGTGCGGCGGCCCATGCTCTGCAGTATGGCTTCTGGCGGACGATCTAGATCAATCAGGTAATTCAGATGGTCCTCGTAGATGAAACCGTTATCATTCAACACTGGCTGCAAATAGCTCAAGTCCGACAAGTTGCGTAACTCGGTGAAAAGAGCCCCATTCCTTGCTTCTTTCTTATAGGCCCGTAGCAATGTCGCCAATGCCTCCCTGCCCTCAGAACTGGGAGTACAGAGCACACTTCCGTAGGCTACGGCACGGGTGGTGAACCGGCGCAGCAACCCTCCCATCAATGTGACCTGTATAGGTAGCAGCAAAGCCAGCGGGCGGTTGTCACTATCAATGGCTGCCCACAGGGTCGGCTGGTGTCCCTTAACTCGAGCAAACACCTGAAACATCTCCGGTGTGTGGAAGATGTTGCCCAGGGGGTTATCGTCTACAAAGTCTCGCCATAGAGATTTGTCTAGCTGTCGGACAATATCCATACCTCTTCCAACCTATTCCACCGCCTATCGCCTGTTCAACCGCTCTACGAGAGCCACGTACTCAGCACCAATCTTGGACCAGTTGTAGCGCTGGTTGAATTTCTTACCGCCTTGCGCCAATGCCGCCAACCGCTCCGGATTGTCGTACAGCACACGAATGCAATGGGCCAGATCGCCAACGTCGCCCGGTTCAAAAAACTCAACCATCGTATCACTGAAGTAACCCTCGATAGCGGTGGTGCGCGAGGCAATGGCAGGCAGACCCAGGGCGGCGTATTCCATGAGCTTGGTGGGGAGTAACCCATCGGTAAAGACGTCATTCCGGTAAGGAACAATGCCAACGTCAGCGGCCCGAATGATCTCCGGCAGTTCTTCAGCCGGGCGCAACTCATTATGAATGGTCACGTGGTTACCCAGATCCAACTCCTGAGTCATCTGGATTAGTGCGGGTACGTAATCACCTCTTCCTAACAGGGTAAGATGAACATTAGGAATGTCATGCCTGAGCTGATCTATGGCCCGAAGCACTAAATCCAGTCCGTAACGGTAGACTATGCTCCCATGATAGATCAATCGAAACTCATCCTTGTCGGGCGAGTGCGGACGGCCGGCTTCTGACCAATGGAAGATATCCCCATCAGCCACGTTCATCACCACGCTACATTTATGCGCGGGGACACCCCGCTTTATAAGAGCCTGTCGCCAATGTTCGCTCACGGTGATGACGTGGTCAGCAAAGCCGCAAGCCAACCGTTCCTGCCAGCGAACCAGACGAGCCGGCAAAGAGTTTCCATCGTGGCCAAAGCGACCAGCGTAAAACTCGGGCATCAGATCATGCAGGTCGAGAATGACGGGAACACCACCCAGTTTGGGAATCAAGGCAGAAAAGACCAGGAAATCGGGCAGGTTATGTACCTGTATCGTATCGTAAGGCCGTTGCTTGTGCAATCGCGTCACCTTGACGGCAACCGCTACTAGAAAGCGAATATATCTTAGAAACTGCCATCCAAGTCCACTTCTTAGACGCACCGGGAGGCGGAGTGCGCGGTAAATCCGAACGCCCCGATGCTCGTCTACAGCGGCCTCCCCGCGTACGCGCGGACAGATAACATCCACTTCATATCCATGGTCAATCAACGCCTCGGCTTCCCGTTGGACCCTCGTTTCACCTAACGGATACTTGGCGTAGACTATCATACAATGGCGCTTGGGAACAATCTTTTCCATAGTTTCAGCCTCTCATCAAATGGTAGTGATCAACTGCCAAACATACGTAATATATAGTCCCATAGAGTCAGAGCATCTATATCGCCCGTAACAGACAGGGCACTCTGAGCACCATCGGGCCAGCGAGCCAAACGCAATAATGGCCAGGTTCCCCCCTCCACCTGCGTCAGGAGTGGACGCTCATCCTCGGGGGTAAAATCCATACGGTTAAGATGGAACGCACAAGGTTGGGCATCAGCACTACTCTGAACCAGATACCCTTGCTGCTGCAAGAAGCTAATTAAAGCGGAAGGACTATCGGGAGGGAGACCAATAAACGGCAATTTATCCGCCCGGAACACAAATCCGTTGGACAAGACACGTCGGTATCCGTTGGCCCAAGGTTCGGTAGGCGCTTCTAACATGACGGAACGAGCTAAAATGGTCGTGCCAGGAGGGCCATTTACGGTCAATCGAAAAGTATTCCTGGTCTCTTTTACCAGTTGATACGTTGTTTCGGTGCGGCTGCGCCACCACGTAGCGATTTCATCAAGCCGGGCGATCCACACAGTTGGCGACAGAGAGCGTGCGTGGCTCAAAACAGCCCGAAGCGCTCCCTCACAGAGGACAAAACGCTCTGGGTGCAGGCCCAATGTAAACAACTCTCCCGACTCATAGGTACGGCGTAGTAATTCTGACCATATCTCGGCCATCGGACCTGTGTCAGTCAATTGTAATCGCTCTACCAGGGCTTCGTCATCCGGCAAACAATAAGGGATGCGCACCAGGCTGCCCGTTAGCCGGGGCAAAGCAGGATAATCAGCAGCCGACTGTGCGCCGTAAAAGTCCAGCACCCGATAATAGGATTCTGCCTCAACACCATCCACGACATCCCAGGCCAGAGCCTGGCTGCTGTCGTAGGCAAAGTTGAGCATATCAAGGCTTGTCAGGGTGTCCTGATTCCAACGCAGATAAGGGCAACGAAAGCCATTGCAGCTCAGATTATGCGCCTCAAACATCTGCCGCGCTTTGTTCAAGTGATCCAGTTGTTGATCCAACGACAGTTGTGAGTGATCCACGTGGTGATAGCCGTGGGCTGCGAACTCGATTCCCTGACCCTGATATTTCTCGAGTATCCCCCCGCTTCGTGCCAGCGTCCAAGCTGTCAGTGGGAAAGTAGCGCCACAATCAAATTCTTCCAATACTCGGGTGAATCTTGCCATCATGCGGTCCATTTTGGCTGGTGTCAGCCCGTAGCGCCTGCCAATAGCCAGGGAACGCCTGAGCAAGTTGGGGAGACCTTTGCCTTTAACTGCTATTGCAAGTGGATTAGACACGTAACCTATCCTTTATAATCGCTCATAACTGTCGCCGCTGGCAGTGTATCAAGATGCCTGTTGCAAATTACGGATGACGTACTCGCTAACGTTCATGAATGTGACCCCGGGTAAAGACGCCATATAGTCAAACAGTTCCCGAGAGCTATCGAACAAGGTCTTCCCGTCCATCCTGAGCAGCAGATTTCGGATGAGGAGGCCATGGGTTCGGATGTAGCGGGGAGAAAAGAACTTGGGCCTGAAAAGACGCCTCAGTGACCTACTCTTGTCTGTTCCTCTTTCTGAGATAAACTCGGTGGGATGTGACAGGTAGACGATAGGCTTGCCGGTGCGTCTGGACTCTGCGTATAACAATTTAAAAAAGATCTTCATGGCTGGTAAACCCAAGACGTTTAACACCTTGGAGATAAATGGAACGGCCAGCGCCGAGATCGGCACCTCCCAAATGGGTAACTCCCCCCGTTTGAAAGGGTCGCTGTGATGCGGGTGGTACGATCGCCGTGGCGCCAAGAGCCATCCCCCGTTAATGAGATTTGAACTGATGACGTCAAAGCGTTGCGAACAGACAGAGCTATCCACCAGGTAGCCGCGTTCCACCAGTAGCCGCAGGGTAGTGGCGGAGATTTTCACCCGAGGGCTGCGGAAGGCCCGAACGGGCCTGTCTGTTACAGCCTCCAGTTTGCTGGTCGCTTCTTCAAGGTAAGAGCGCTGCATTGCTTCTGGCATTCGATCGTACTCTTCTTCGTCGGTGTGGGTAAGGCCATGGCAGCCGACTTCTTGACCCAGGGCTTGCATCCGTTGCAACTCATCAGGGTACTCGCGAGCAAACTCGGCCGTGATAAAAAACGTGGATTGGATGTCAAGCTCCTCACACAAATCCATCGCCATGTTAAGAGCACGTCGTCTCTTCTCAAGGGTCGTCCACCGGTCCGGGTCAACGTCCCAGGTAATTAGAACGGGCACGTGAGTGTTCGTGGCCATCTCTTCAAGTCTCTGCCTCAACCTGGCGAAACACGCCTGCGAGTCGAGCAGCGTTGCCTAGAATTTCGAACTCCTGCTCAACCAAGACACGCCCGTTCCGTCCCAAACGCTCACGCAATGGCCTGTCAGCGGCCAAATAGGTTATGGCCTCAGCAATTGCGATTTCGTCCCGTTCAGGCACCAGCCAGCCAGTCTCCCCATGCCGCACCAACTCGGGAATCCCCGAAACGGGCGTGGAAACCACCGGCATTTGCATCGCCATAGCCTCCATCAGCACCACGGGTATACCATCTCGACCACCATCCGAAAGGACCACACAGGTCAGCGCAAACAGGTCATGCTCCTGATAGGCGCTCAAAACCTCAGGCTGCCTGCACGCGCCCCTCAGAGTGACCAAGTCCTCCAGATCGCATTCGCGAATGAGTCGCTTCATATCCTCCTCGTCTGGCCCTCCGCCCATGATGGTGCAGCGAAAGTCAACGCCATTAACTTTCAATTGCTGACAGGCTCGAATCAGGTATTTGTGTCCCTTCTTGGGAGTCAAACTGCCCACTGCTAGAATTGATAGGGGCTCTCCACCCGCCCGGACTGAAGGCACTCGGACTGAGGGGCGAAACAGGTTCAGGTCAATGCCGCAGTGGATCACAGTGACCGCCCTCTCCTCGACAGCCGGACACATATCAAGCACTGTTTTTTTGTTAAACTCGGAAATTGCGATGACCCGGGCTGCTGCGCTGGTCGTGAAACACAACAGATCATTTTCGACAGAGAATATATCATAAGCGTGGACTGTAACTGTAAAGGGCAAGTCTAGCAGCGTTGCGATGACGCGAGCAGCCGCTCCCGATAACCAGGCGAAGTGAGTATGTACCACCCTCACAGGTATATCCCTTAGTTTATGAGCCACGGCAACAGCCTTCAGAAAAATGGCTAAGCGCTTGAAAAACAATTGAAAGAACTGCGGTTGAAAGAACTTCATTGGGTAGGCTTGACCAAGCAACCGGCCCAGCAGCGCGAAGTAGAGACCAGGAGACCTGGTCAGGAAATAAAGTTGCGCCCGCCACAGTTGCCAGGAAGATATATCTGGCGCATACCACACGCCTGTTACCAGTTGCTCCGAGAGAGGGTGCACAGGACCGACCTCAGGCTTGAGAAGGGAGAACAAGCGCACCTTGACCCCTTCCTGTTGCCGTAGCGCCCATA
>Ga0190284_1001431_pt1 | contig 10701 bp, 13 predicted proteins | sample 48691812_MG_FD_161668 | JGI IMG/M metagenome (GOLD analysis project Ga0190284, IMG submission 161668) | Hydrothermal vent microbial mat bacterial communities from Southern Trench, Guaymas Basin, Mexico - 4869-18-1-2_MG | ecosystem: Environmental > Aquatic > Marine > Hydrothermal vents >... | reverse complement strand
AGCGGCGCACTGACCCGCGTGGCGATGTTCCTCAACCTGGCCGACGACCCGCCCATCGAACGGCTGGTGACACCGCGTGCCGCGCTGACGCTGGCCGAGTTCCTGGCCTTTGAACGAGATATGCACGTGCTGGTCGTCCTCACCGATATGACCAACTATTGCGAGGCGCTGCGGCAGATTTCCAACATCCGGGGCGAGGTGCCCAGCCGCAAGGGCTATCCGGGCTATCTTTACAGCGATCTGGCCTCCATCTACGAGCGCACGGGGCGCATCAAGGGCAGCAATGGCTCCATCACCCAGTTGCCCATCCTGACCATGCCCAACGACGACATCACCCACCCCGTGCCCGACCTGACCGGCTACATCACCGAAGGCCAGATCGTGCTCAGCCGGGAACTATTCCAGCGAGGCATCTATCCCCCCGTCGCCGTCCTGCCCTCCCTCTCGCGGCTGATGAAAGACGGCATCGGGGAGGGGCACACACGGGCTGACCACGCCCACCTGTCGGCGCAACTCTACGCTTCCTACGCCCACGTGCACGACGTGCGCGCACTGGCCTCAGTCATCGGCGAGGAGGAATTGACCTCGGTTGACCAGCGTTACCTGGAGTCTGGCCAGGCCTTCGAGCGCGAGTTCGTCGGCCAGGGTGCAACCGAGAACCGCACCATCGAGGAAACACTGGGCGCCGGCTGGCGGGTGCTCTCAATCCTGCCCCGCGAGGAACTCACCCGCGTCAGCGAGGATGAAATCGCACAGTACTACAACCTCCCCCCCGGGGGGGGGGACTGAGGGGGAGGGGGGAACACTAGGGATGGCACGGTTACGTATCGCCCCTACGCATAGCAACCTGCTCCGCATACGCGAGGCATTGGAACTGGCGCGCGAGGGGTACGAGATACTGGACAAAAAGCGCGAGGTGCTGACCACCGAACTGATGCACATGGCCCACGACGCCGCAGTGCTTCAGGAACGGGTGTGGGAACTGCTCGCGGAGGCCTACCGCGCGCTGGAGATGGCGCGGCTCTCAATGGGCAGGGAGCGCCTGGAATGGGCAGCGCTCTCCGCTTTCTCCAGGGAGACCGTTGAGGTGAGGGTGAAGCCACACAGCGTGATGGGGGTAGTGATACCCACCGTCGAGGCTCACGGCGCGCCGCCGGAGATGCCCTACGGCCTCGGCGAGACCACCATCGCGCTGGACGAGGCCGTCGCCTGCTTCCGCCGCGTCCTGGCCGAGATTCCCGTGCTCTCCGAGACGATGACGACCGTCTGGCGGCTGGCGCGAGAGTTACAGAAGACTCAGCGGCGCGTCAACGCGCTACAATACATCTTCATCCCCCAGTACGAGGAGACCGTCGCCTTCATCGAGAGCGCGCTGGAGGAGCGGGAGCGCGAGGAGACCTTCCGGCTCAAGCGCATCAAGTCGCGGGTCGTCCAGCCGGCGGTAGGCCCTGCGATGCGCGAGTACGAGCAGCCCTACCGCGACATCTCAGGCGGCAAGTCGCCTATCTACCGCGACATCGGGGGCGGCAAGCCAACGTCACACGAGTTTGGCTAGTCAGAAACCTGGTTTTTTCTGAAAAACCCGGTTTCTTGTGAGGAGACTACTGATGGAAGAACGGAGTCCTTTCACGCACATACTGGTCCCCACCGACGGGTCGGAGACCTCGATCAGTGCCGCCCGGCTGGCGATCCAGATAGCCGCCACTCACAGTGTGCCGATTACATTCGTGTACGTGGTAGATAGAATTACCGCAGAGGAGCTTGCCGGAGTCACCTCAAAGACTACAGAGGCGATATGTCAGGAATTAGAAAACAAGGGACAGCGCTATCTGGACTATCTTTCCCGCCTGGCCCGTAACATGGGGCTGCAAACCAACCATGTGATCCGGCGCGGCGTTCCCCATAGAGAAATTGCCGAACTGGCACGTGAGCGGGGGATGGACCTGATTGTCATTGGCCAGGTAGGCCGCCGTGGGCCACACCGCGTCCACCTCGGCAGCGTGTCCCAGCGGGTGATCGAATGCACCCCCTGTCCCGTCCTCGTCGTCAGGCACACCCCCGCCAGACGATGACCAACAACCAACCCCAACTACCCAACTTCCCCACCCTGCGGTATAATTCCTTTGACTTCGTTCCCCCCCTCAATCCCCCCCATAGGGGGGAGGTGGAGTTAGAGCCCTCTCCCCCAGTGAGGGAGGCAGATGTGGGGGGCTAAATATGGAGGTGAAACGATGACTAGCGGCAAACTCCAGGCCGGTGGTCTGATCCAGAACGACCACCTGGCTATGATTGGTGTAATGGACATTCCATCACACCCAGGTGTAGGCGGCCGGCTCTTCTCTGCGCTGAACGACCAGGGAATCAACGTAGAACTCATTGTGCATTTGATTGATCTGGAGGAGAAGGATCACATCGTCCTGTGCGTGGATCGGGGTGACCTGAGTGAAGCGTTGGCAGTGACCGAGCGCATACGGGGGGAGGTCGGAGGGAAAGCCATCACCAGCGACGCCGAAGTAGCGTCGGTGAGCCTCTTTGGCCTTGATTTCCGCGAACAGCGCGGCGTCGCCAGCCAGATGTGCAAGACGCTAGGTGACTGCAACATCAACATCCGCGCCATCAGCACCTCCCTCTCGACCATCACTTGTGTGATTGAGACCCAGCGCCTGGACGAAGCCGTCCAGGCACTGCGGGACGCATTCACGTTGCCCTGAATACTGAATACTGGTTGCTGGTAATTCTTGCGGACAACACAAATGTTGGCGGGTAATTCTATACAACAACCCACGCCTGGCACCATCGTGCGCATCATCGGCCCCGTGGTAGACGTCTCTTTCGCGGGTGACGAATTGCCAGCCCTATTGAATGCATTGGTCGTTCGTTACGATCAACACAACGTCACCATCGAGATCCTGCAACACCTCGACCGTCACACGGTGCGCGGCATTGCGATGGAATCAACAGCCGGGCTGCGCCGTTATATGACGGTCGAGGACACCGGTGCTCAGATACGGGTGCCGGTGGGGGGAGAGACGCTGGGGCGCGTGTTTAACGTGCTGGGACAGCCCATAGACGAAGGGCCGGTACTGGGTGAGGTGCAGATGCGGAGTATCCACCAACCGGCACCTCCCTTCGTCCAACAGGAGCCCTCGACGGAGATTTTCGTCACCGGGCTGAAGGTCATTGATTTGCTGGCCCCCTACGTGCGCGGCGGCAAAGTCGGCCTGCTGGGCGGCGCCGGGGTGGGCAAGACGCTGCTGATTATGGAACTGATCCGCCACACCTCGGCCGAGCACCGGGGCGTTTCGGTCTTTGCCGGCGTGGGCGAACGCACCCGTGAGGGCAACGAACTCTACCTGCAGATGAAGCGCACGGGCGTGCTCAAAGACGCCGTGCTGGTCTTTGGGGAGATGAACGAGCCGCCGGGGGCGCGTTTCCGAGCCGCGTTCACGGCCCTGACCATGGCCGAGTACTTTCGCGACGTCGAGCATCGGGATGTATTGTTCTTCGTTGACAACATCTTTCGCTACATTCAGGCCGGCGGCGAAGTGTCGGCCCTGCTGGGACGGTTGACCAGCGCCGTGGGTTACCAGCCCACGTTGGCCACCGAGGTGGGTGCGCTGGAGGAACGCATCGTCTCTACGTCCAGCGGCGCTATCACCTCCGTTCAGGCAATCTACGTGCCAGCCGACGACCTGACCGACCCGGCGCCCGCTTCGACCTTTGCCCACCTCGACGCCACGGTGGTGCTCTCGCGCCAATTGGCCAGCCAGGGCTTCTATCCGGCCGTTGACCCGTTGGAATCGAATTCACGCCTCCTCGACCCGCGCATCGTCGGCGAGGGACACTATCTGGTAGCGACGCACACGCGTCAGATATTGACGCGCTACAAGGAATTGCGCGACGTGATCGCCATCCTGGGCATCGAGGAACTGGCAGAGGAAGACCGGCTGCTGGTGCGGCGCGCACGCAAGATACAGCGTTTCCTCACCCAACCCTTTTTCGTCGCCGAGGAATTCACCGGGCAGGTGGGGGTCTTTGTGCCCCTCGAAGAAACAGTGCGTGGCTTCAAGATGATCATTGACGGCGAGTTGGACGACGTCCCGGAACAGGCTTTTTACATGACCGGCGACATCAACAGCGTGTTGCGTAAGCGAGAGCACTCGGATGACTAAGACGATGCAGTTGGAGATTATCACTCCTGATGAGATCATCTTAAACACCGACGTAGAGGCGATTCGTGTGCAACTGTCCGACGGCTGGTGGGGCATCCTGCCGCGACACGCGCCCTTCCTGGCGCACGTTATTGCCGGCATTATGCTCTATCGCCGGCAGGAAGACACACATTACGTAGCCTTATACCAGGGCACGATCGAGGTGGAACGACGTCCTGCCAAGCCAAACCGCGTGCTGGTATTAACCGCTGCCGCCGAAGAAGGCGAAGACCTGACAGCACTGGAACATGCGCTGGAGCGACAACGCGCCCGACTGAACCAGATCGCCCAGGAAGCCCACATCGAATGCACGCGGGCGCGGATGGCCCTGGAGCGGGCGCTGCGCGAGACGGCAGAACTGGCTCCGCTGGGGCCAACTGTAATCTGAACAATTTTTGTATCTTCTCAATATTTTGGGGCCGGACAGACCAGTCGCCTCCGGCGGTATGGATGCGCCAACTTGTTGGCGTCCTGGGCAGTCCTGAAGCCCCGTTTGTGCAATGAATACCGGCGACGAGGTCAACCGAAACAAGTTTCGGCATCCATACTCCCCGACTTATTGAGCAGATACCAATTTTTCGTAGTGACGACTTCAGTCATCCACAGCGAGCGACTGAAGTCGCTACCACGAACCCTTGTGAGAAGAAAAATGGACGACGAACAATCCGAGCCGACATCCAAACAACCAGAGGAGCCCCCCCTCAATCCTCCCCCCAGGGAGGAGGAGAGGCCCGAAAACTTCTGGGCCCTGGTCGCCCAGGCGACCACATTGGGCTGGAACCTGGTGGTACCCATCGTGGGCGGCGTGCTGCTGGGACGCTACCTTGACGACATGTTCGGCAAGGAATTCACATGGACCCTCTCACTGCTGCTGATGGGCGTGGCTGTGGCGTTTAATAACCTGTACGCCATGTACAGCGAGAGTAAAAATTAGAAATTAGAAATTAGAGAATAGAGAATGACGAATCCGTCTTCCAAAGAGAGTGAGAACCATGCAAAGGATAAATAACCCGCTCACCCTGGTGTTCCTGATCGCGTTGGTCATCGGCCTGAGCGTGGTCAGCAACCTGCTGGAGGGGCCGGCGGCAGAGGCCGAAGAGCCTGACGTCGCCGAAGAGATCACGCCGCACGTGGTCTTTACCGTTGGCCCGCTAGAGGTGACCTCGACGGTCGTTTACACCTGGGCGATGATGCTCTTGCTCGGTGTGGGGGCCTACCTGCTCGGCCGCAACCTCAAACTGCGTCCGGGCCTGGTGCAGAACATGCTAGAGTGGATCGTTGAGGCTATCGAAAAGTTGATCCGCGAGATGGTGGGCGTTGAGGACACAGCAATCTTTTTGCCCGTCGTGGGCACGATAGCCTTTTTCATCGGCGCCGCGAACTTGATTGGCCTGCTCCCCGGCCTGAGATCCCCCACGCCAGACATCAACACGCCGTTGTCCATGGCGTTGGTCGTCTTTTTCAGCGTGCCCTACTTCGGGATTCGCACGCGCGGACTGTGGCGTTATCTCAAGCACTACGTCGAACCAATCTTTTTGATGCTGCCCATCGAAATTGCCAGCGAGATAGCACGCACCTTTTCGCTCACCTTTCGACTGTTCGGCAACATCATGGGAGAGGAGATCATTATCAGCATCCTGTTTATCGTGATGCCACTCTTCGTGCCGGTGCCGATGATGTTGTTCAGCATCTTCACCGGCTTGCTGCAAGCGTACATCTTTACGCTTCTGACCTGCGTGTACATCGGCGGAGCGGTCAAAGCGCACCAGTGATCACCAGAAACCGGGTTTTTCGGAAAAAACCTGGTTTCTAAATGACCAAAAATCACAACAAGGAGAAATTAAATGGACTGGAATAACCTGCCGTGGGATAAGATATTTATCGTGTTGACGGTCTTGATCTCTGGACCGGGTGTCATCGTAGGGATTGTCGTGCCAGCCATCGGGCAAATGATTGTCGCCACGAGCGGGCTGAAAGCAATCGCCCGGCAGCCCGAGGCGGGTGATCGCATCAACAGCATCGTTCTACTTTCTCTGGCCATGCTGGAATCGCTGGCCATCTACGTGCTGGCGGTCGTCTTGATCTTGATCTTTGCCAACCCGATGCTCAAATACATCGTCGGCGAATAGTGAATGGCGAATGGCGAATGGCGAATGGCAGTCATCAAAGTACGCTGACCGCTAACTGCTGATTGCTAACCGCTGACCGCTGACTGGAGGTGGTTATGCTGGAAATTAACCTGAGCACATTGCTTCTACAAGTCGCCAATTTTCTCATCATGGCTTTTATCCTGACCCGCTTCCTCTTCAAGCCACTGAAAGAGATGCTCGATAAACGTACAAGCCAGGTAACAAAGGCTGTGGATGAGGCGGAAAAGGTTACTCGTGAAGCCGAGGATTTGAGGCTGAAGTACGAAAAAAAGCGCGAGAACATTGACGCGGAAATTGCGGCGCTCAAAAACGAAGCGCGCATCGTCATTGATGAGACGCGGCGACAGATGATCCAGGAGGCCTACCAGGAGATTGAGGCCATGCATGCGCGCGCCCAGGAGGAGATTGAACAACAGCGCGCCGACGCACTGCTCCTGCATCGCAGCAAGATCGGCGAACTGGTGGCTACACTCACCCAGCGCATGATGGCAGACATCCTCAACCCGCAACTACATCAGGCTTACCTGGACGCCTTTCTGGACCAATTGCGCTCGGTGCAGTGGAACGGGCGCACCTCTACCGACGGCGAAGAAGTCGTTTCGGCCGAACTGATCACAGCGACCTCTCTGACCCAGGAAAACAAAAAACGAATCGCGACCACGTTAGAGACGGTGGTATCCCAATCCATTGATCTGGCCTGCCGCGTTGATGCCGGTCTGATCGCTGGTGCGATGGTACGCCTCGGCGACATGCTGATTGACGGCAGCCTGCAAGGGCAACTCCAACAACTACGCAGCCGGTACGAGGCAGAATTTGCCTGAGTCTATGCCCAAGTCTATGAACAAGCCTGCTAAATCCTCCCCCCCAAAGTTGGGGGGGACCGGGGGGGGGCTGCCCTCTCCGTTACACACAGCCGACCTGCTCGACCTCATCGCCCGCCTGGGTGAAGGGCAGCAGTACCAACTCCGCCGGATTGAACTGGCGTACAATCTCAAGACCGAGTACCATATTTCGGCCCTGCGTGGGCTGATTGACCAATATCGCTACCGTTTGTCGGCGCAGAGCGTGGGCTCGGTCAAACGGGTGGGCGATGGCGTGGCTATCGTCTCTGGTCTGCGCGGTGTGATGGTGGATGAGTTGGTCCTGTTCCCCGATGGCACTTATGGCCTGGCATTGGACCTCGACCACCACTACGTGGGCTGCGTGCTGCTGGGGACTGACGAGGACATCCACGCGGGCGATATCGTAAAAGGGACAGGGCAGGTGATTGACGTGCCGGTGGGTGAATCGCTCCTGGGGCGCGTGGTCAATGCGCTAGGCCAGCCCATTGACGACCTGGGACCGTTGGAGGCCCCAGAGAAGATCGTGCGTCGCCCCATAGATTGCCGTGCACCGACCTTCATCCAGCGTGCGCCGGTCAGCGAACCGCTGCAGACCGGCATCAAGGCCGTGGACTCAGTTATCCCGTTGGGACGCGGACAGCGTGAGTTGATTATCGGCGACCGGCAGATCGGCAAAACCGCCATCGCCGTTGACACGGTCATCAACCAGCGCGACCAGGGTGTCTATTGCATCTACATCTGCATCGGGCAGAAGATGTCCACCGTGGCGCAGATTGTGGAGACGTTCCGCGAGCACGAGACGCTGGACTACACCACGGTCATCGTCGCCAGCGCCGAGGAGCCACCCTCGATGGTTTATCTGGCCCCCTATGCTGGCTGCGCCATGGCCGAAGCGTTTATGTACGCCGGTCGGCACGCGCTGATCGTCTACGATGACCTGAGCAAACACGCCATCGCTTACCGCCAACTCTCACTATTGCTGCAGCGACCGGCAGGGCGCGAGGCATATCCAGGCGATATATTTTACCTGCACTCACGCCTGCTCGAACGCTCCGCCCGCCTGTCCGCAGCGTACGGCGGAGGGAGCATGACCGCCCTGCCTATCGTCGAGACCCAGGCTGGCAACATCGCGGCCTACATTCCCACCAACCTCATCTCAATCACCGACGGGCAAATTTACCTGACCACACAACTATTTAACCAGGCCATCCGCCCGGCCATAGACGTAGGGCTCTCCGTTTCCCGCGTGGGCGGCGCGGCGCAGAACAACGCTATGCGCACCGTGTCGCGCCACCTGGCGCTGGACATCGCCCAATTCCTCGAACTGCAGATCTTTGCCCGCTTTGGCACTGAACTGGACAGGGCAACACGCGAGCAGCTAGCACGCGGCGAGCGGGTACGCGCAATTCTGACCCAACCTCAGTACGAACCGATGCCAGTCGCGCACCAGGTGGTCGTCATCTATGCCGCCGGACAGGGATACCTGGACGACGTTCCAATCGAGCAGGTGCACAGCTTCGAGGCGCGCTTGCTCAACTTCTTGCAACAGCAATGCTCTGGCCTGCTGGCCGAGTTCTCCACTGGTCACTGGAATCCCCAGTTGGAACAAGACCTACAGAACGCGCTGGCCCGTTTTAAGGAGTATGTATGGCGCAGCTAGCCGGCGAGATTCAGCAACGTCTCCAGAGCCTGGAAGACATTCGCCATCTGTTACGCTCCATCCGGGCCATGTCGGCCATCCGCTGGCGACGGGCGCGGGCGCGGTTGCGCTCAGCACAACAGTACGCCGGTGACGTGGACCGGCAACTCGTTCTTGCCACAACCTTCCCCACGGCGCTGACGCGAGGCGCGCATCATCTCAGGGGAAGCGCCTCCGGTGCCGAAGGGAGCGTGGGACTGATCGCGTTGACCTCCGACCAGGGTCTGTGCGGCACATTCAACGTTGGCCTGGTGGCCCACGCTATGGACTTCATCGAGCGCGAACGAGAGAGAGGGAGAGAGATCAAGGTCATCGCCCTGGGAGAGTATGGGGAACGGTTTTTCCGCCGCGCTGACTGTGAGTTGCTCTATACGCAGCGTTTCCCGCTCACCCACGCCGTCTCCTTTGTCGAAGCGCGCGACATCGTGGCCAAGGTCAAGCGTTTCTACGAGGCAAAGGCGTTTAATACGCTCTACCTGATCTACAACCAATTCGTCTCATTTGGCCGCTATCAGCGGGTCGAGGTGCGCCTGCTGCCACCTGATCTCGCCGCCGTCTGGCGCACCCAGAAACCAGAGCTTGCGGGAAAAACCCGGCTTCATCGAACCATCGTGCCAGAGGACCTGATCCTGGGCACGCCGCCACAGGATCTCCAGGATTTCCTTCTATGGGAACACCTGGCCATGCAGGTCTACCTGGCGCTGATTGAATCTATGGTCAGCGAGCAGGGCGCACGTTTACAGACGATGGATGCCGCCATCGCCAACCTGGACGAACGCGTGGAGCAGTTGCAACTTCAATACCACGCTATCCGTCAGGAGAGCATCACCCGGGAAGTGTTGGAGGTGCAATGCAACACACGCAGCAGGCATCCCCGCGGGATGGCGGGCACCTGACGCCGAGGTTGCGACTGGAGGCCGCGCTGTGAAATTTATCGTCAGCGTTGTGAACAAAGATGATACCCTGTCGCTGGTTGATGTCCTGGTCACAAACGGATACGGAGTCACCTCGTTCAAAACCACCGGGGGATTTCTGCGCAAAGAGAACGTGACACTCTTCACCTGCGTTGAAGACGAGCAGGTGGAGGAAGTCGTCCGTCTGATCCAGGACAACTGCCACACCCGTACCCAGCGCGTGGGTTCCTTGCCCCCGGTAATGGAATCCGGAGAATTGTACGTTCTGGCCACTGAGGAAGTGAAGGTGGGTGGCGCGGTGATCTTTGTGCTCGACGTTACGCAATTCTTGAAGGCATAGACCAGGTATTCACCCAACTGCGCCACCCTGCGGTGTAGTCCCCCACCAGGGATCGTTGGCTCTTTGACCCCAATCGTGCTATAATGCCCACTGTTTGCGCCTGCGCTCAACATTGATAATGACTCTTCAACAAATCCTGTTCATCATTTCTGGCACGATCACGTTGGGAGCGGCGTTGCTGGTGGTGACCCGCCGCAACGTGTTCCACGCTGCGCTGTTCCTGATCCTATCACTCGTCGGTGTGGCGGGGCTGTACGTGCTGCTGGAGGCCCCTCTCCTGGCCGCCGTGCAACTGTTCATCTACGTTGGCGGTATCGCCAGCCTGATCACCTTCGCCGTCACGCTCACGCGGGATATGATGAATCCCAACGTCGCCGGACGCAACCGCCAGTGGTGGGCAGCCGCGCTGGTGGCCGGGACTCTGTGTGGCGTACTGGGATTGGCGGTGATGCACCACGACTGGGAAACAACCCCCGGCCCGGTGCCTGAACACAGCATCACCATTCCGAGCACCACATTGGTGAAATCGGAGGGATTTGCCTTAC
>Ga0190284_1001429_pt1 | contig 10702 bp, 4 predicted proteins | sample 48691812_MG_FD_161668 | JGI IMG/M metagenome (GOLD analysis project Ga0190284, IMG submission 161668) | Hydrothermal vent microbial mat bacterial communities from Southern Trench, Guaymas Basin, Mexico - 4869-18-1-2_MG | ecosystem: Environmental > Aquatic > Marine > Hydrothermal vents > Microbial... | reverse complement strand
CTTGGTTTTGTTGTGTATATCATGAGATACGAAATAAGGAGTAACTGGTTTGCGTTTCCTTTACAAATTCGTAGGAAAACAGCAAAAAGAACGCTGTTTCAGGAGTTTTTAACAGGAACTAGCTACTTGACGGATAGGATAGTAGAAAAACACAGATCCAAGCAGAAGCTGGTGCTCTTTCTGGATGAGATACAGTGGATGGCCGCCGGGCGGGGCAAACTCATCAGCCTTCTCAAGTACTACTGGGACAACCGTTGGAAGAAGAAGAAAATCATGTTGATTCTCTGCGGGTCCATCGCCTCATTCATGGTGAGGAAGGTCATTCGCTCCAAGGCGCTGTATGGAAGGATAACCGTGGAGTTATTGCTGAAAGGGCTTTTGCCTCATGAAGCGGCTCAGCTCTTCGAAGGAAGGCGAAGCCATGAAGAGATTCTCAAATACCTTCTCGTGTTCGGAGGTGTGCCGAAGTATCTCGAGGAGGTGAATCTCCACCATTCTTTCAGTCAAAACATGAACCGGCTCTGTTTCTCACAAAGTGGAGCACTGGCCCACGAAGTGGACCGCATCTTTTACAGTCAGCTCAGAGAGTCAAAGACCTACCAGCGGATGGTTACTCTCCTCAAAGACAGAATGCGGTCGTTCGATGAAATCGCCAAGAATCTTCGTCTGGCTTCCGGTGGAGGGCTGAAGACCTATATCGATAACTTGGAGCAGGCCGAAATAATACGATCCTTCGTCCCCTTCGACAGGCCGATCAAATCAAAACTCAAGAGATACAAACTGGCTGACGAGTACCTGCTCTTCTTCTTCGAGTATATGGAACCAAACCTGGAAACAATAAATGAGAGCGGCTCTAAGAGGCTTTTCGAAAGGTTGACCGGTAACGGCATAGAGACTTGGTTCGGGTTTGCCTTTGAGCATCTCTGCCTCAAGCAAGCGAGCTATCTCGCTGAAATCATGGGATTCGAGGAAGAAGTCCTGCGTGCGTCCCCCTATTTTGAAAGGGGGGATACACAGTTCCAGATAGATCTTCTGTACAGGCGAGCCGACAAGGTGATTACTCTTTGCGAAATAAAGCATCACAATCGGACAATAGACACAAAAGTAATCCCTGAAGTCGAAGGGAAATGCTCCCGCTTCAAACCACCGCGGGGCTACAGCATCGAGAAGGCACTCATCAGCCTATATGGCCCGAACGATGCGTTGAGGGACAGCCAATATTTTGACCGATATGTTGTTCTCAAGAACATCCTCTTCAGGTGACGGCCATCCGCCCGAGTCGGTAGGAATCCAGCCAGAACTCCGGAGCCGCGCAGTTCGCCACCTCGAATGAGCTTCCACCAATATATTCCAAACAGTGAGCCCTGATAGCCGTTAGGAGACTTCGCTTCGGCCTGTGGCTCTTACGCCCGTCGCTGGAGTATTCGATAAGATCCATATCACTGCTTCTCCAATAGAGCTTCGACAAAAGATCTACGAGACCGGCGAGCCTCTTCCTGAAGAAGACGCGACTATGTACAGGAAACGGCGGATCAACGACCGACTGCCACGGAGTTATCTTGTAGAGTTAGCTTCACGGCTGGGCTTTGAAGTCGGCGACGATCGCTTCTGGGAGTCTGCGTCCCAACAAGCGGTGTACATCGAGGAACAGCGCCCCAACGGGGGGAACATACAGACTTGACGGCGGGATACGGTGCTGTAGCAACTGAGGGTCTCCCCATCTTTTGGACCAAAAATCGGTCGAAATAAGGTGGATCGGGTATTGCGTGCCGGAGAGCCAGTTTATGGGGACGGATCCGGTGGGATTCGACAATCCATCGCTAGAGTCGACAGTGAGGATCGATGACCCAAGCACACAGGTTTCGGAGCCCTTTTGCCGATCGTTGTTCAAGAGGATCGTGTTAGATTAATCGACGTTGTCTATGGAAGCGAGAGCAGTAGAGATGCCGAGTTGCGGAGTCACGCTCGAGCGGATGAAAGTGAGTCATCATTGAGCACAGGTCCTTTCTCTTCTAAAATTGACCTGTAGCTCGGAAGATATCGGAATCTACGAAGCGCATCGGAGCAAGAAACATGGAGTTGATCGACAGACGGGCCTTCATCAAACAGCTTGGTGCTGGCGCGGCTACCCTTTCGCTCGCCCCTTGGGGGCTCGTTGGGGTTGACGCGCCGGCCAGGAACGATCTGCCCAACGTGGTATACATTCTGGCCGATGATATGGGGTATGGCGATGTGGGCTGCCTCAATCCCGAGGGCAAGATCCCGACCCCGAACATGGACCGGCTAGGCCGTGAGGGAATGATCTTTACCGATGCTCATTCGAGTTCGGCTGTATGCACACCGACGCGGTACAGCATCTTGACGGGACGGTACAACTGGCGCAGTCGTCTCAAGTCCGGTGTGTTCAATGGTTACAGCCAACCGCTCATCGAGAAGGGGCGGGAAACTGTGGCTTCCCTTTTGAAGCGGCACGGTTATGAAACCGCCTGTATCGGAAAGTGGCATCTCGGCCTGGGGTGGCAGACGATGGAAAACGATGTGACGGCCCCTTCGGCAAAAAAGACGACATCCAAACCGGATTACTCCAAGCGCATTCTCAACGGGCCGACGGAGCTGGGATTCGACTACTTTTTCGGTATACCAGCATCGCTCGACATGGTGCCTTATGTGTACGTCGAGAACGACCGGGTCGTGGAGGCGCCGACCGAGACGATCACCGGCACCAAAGGTTATGAATTCTACCGTGGCGGGCCGGTTGCCCTGGGTTTTCGTCACGAAGAGGTCCTCCCGGTCTGCACAAAAAAGGCGGTCGCCTTTATCGAGAAGCAAGCTCGAGCGCGCGCGAAGAAACCTTTCTTTCTCTATTTTCCTTTGAGCGCGCCGCACACACCGATTCTGCCGATCGAGACGTTCGAGGGAAAGACCGGGATCGGGCCCTATGCCGATTTCGTTCACCAGTGTGATTGGACCGTGGGCCGGATCATGGAGACCCTGGATCGTCTCGGCATGGCGGAGAACACGCTCTTCATCGTGACGAGCGACAACGGCTGCTCTCCCATGGCGAATTATGAGCACCTCGCGGAACAGGGTCACGATCCTAGCTATCTTTTCAGGGGCCATAAAGCCGATATCTTCGAGGGTGGACACCGCATCCCCTATATCGCGCGCTGGCCGGTCAGAGTCGCACCAGGCTCAAAGTATGAGCATACGATCTGTCTCACCGACTTGATGGCCACGGTTGCGGCTGTTCTCGGCGTCGATTTGGCTGACGACGTCGGCGAGGACAGTGTCAGCACGTTGCCCGCGCTTCTCGGCACCGCGACGGGGCCTCTCAGGGAAGCGACGGTACATCATTCGATCAACGGCACGTTTGCCATCCGACAGGACAAGTGGAAACTCGAACTCTGTCCCGGTTCGGGAGGTTGGAGCGATCCCCGCCCTCAGAAAGCGGTCGACGACGGGCTGCCCATGATCCAGCTCTATGATCTGAGCCAGGATGTGGGGGAGCGGCAAAACGTTCAAGCCCGGCATCCTGATGTGGTTCACAGGATGATCAGCCTTCTGGAGAGTTACGTGGAGCGCGGCCGCAGTACACCCGGCGCACCCCAGCAGAACGATGGTGATCCGAATATCTGGCCGGCCCAAGCTCGACTCGAAAGAGCGAACTGAAACAACTGGCACGACTGACCAGCGCATTGAGGTCGGACTCGGTCGCTGCAAAACGACAATGGTGCTCATGTCGGTAGCGGCGGCGTCCGGAAAGTTCCTACCAGAGGCCGGCGGCGACGGGTACCTCCTCGCGGTCTCTGAGCCGGATGGCGTCCTGGCTGCAGACGGAACGGCAGATGCCGCAGCCGTAGCACCGGTGGGGATCGATGAACGATTTCTTGCGGGCTGCGCTGAAGCCGATGGCGCCGAACTGACAGACCTTCATGCACTGCCGGCATCCGACGCAGAGCTCGGGATCGTTCGCAGCGACGTACTCGCCCCTGAACATCATCGGGATATCGTGCGTCACCGACATCTGCATGGCGAGGCAGTCGGGGCGGTCGCAGTTGCAGATGCCACCGATGAAGGGCGTCTTGAAGGTCCATACGCTGTGGCAGAGGCCTTCCTTCTCGTACTCCCGGAACTGCGACAGCGCCTCCTCCTTGGTGACCACCTCCGCGTCCGACGTGATCGGTCCGTTGAAGAAGCTCGAGTCGATGCCTTGCATGATCTCCAGCATCCTGCCGCCGTCGGGCCCCATGCTGATCCCGTAACAGTAGCGCTTCTCCTCCCCCAGCGTAATGTGACGGCAGAGGCACGCGATGCGGATGATCGAGTTGACGAAAGCGAAAATGCGCTCCACATCCTCGATAGGGACGATTTGGCCGTAGTGGTCCCGTTTCATGGTACGAACCATCTTCCAGCGGATGTAGCGTCTGACGAGCTTGGGCACCTTGTCGAGGTCTGATAGGCGCTTGGACATGTCCGGCCCGACCCTGTCGATCTCCTTGCCGAAATCCTGGAAGAACTTCCGCCGGCGCAGGTCGCTGAGCAGGTCTTCGGAGTAGTTGCCGGCCTCGAGGTACCACTTTTTCCCTTCGCCGTGCTTCAAACAGAATTCACACATCGGATCACCCTCCTGTTCAGTGCAGGTCGGAATCGTTGGCGGCAGGTATTCCGGCCCGTCGTTTCGCGGGTGCTTCTCGGTCGTGGTGCCTGTACGCCGAACGGCCACCACGCCGGGGATGCTGAAACGGTATCACAATCCCCCGCGATCTGCATTCAAAACAGTCGGGCGCGCGGCGGGTGGAAGCGGTCCGCGGTTCGCTGCGGCTACTCGCCGCGGCGGGCGAGTGATTGAGGCCACGCAGGATCAGCGGTATTCGTCTTCGAAAAGCCCGATCTCGTCCACGGGGATCGGCAAAAATCCCAGCGCGAGCACCGCCGCGTCGCTCGCCAGGCGCCAATCGTTTCCCGCGGCGTCCACGAAGCCGGGATCGCCCTCGATCCAGTTCTGCTCGAACGTCAGGTACGGCGTCTTGGTGGTCAGCCCGTTGTACAGCTCGAGCCACCCGCCGCCGAAGCGGATGTTCCGCGCAACGACGTTGCCCTTGGCGCTCGCGGGATCATCCTCCAGGAGCGTGGCGAGTTCGGGGTACTCCTGTGTGTAGACCGGCCCCGTCGCGTTCACCGCTTTCAGCCGGTCGAACAGCGTGGTCGTTCTGCCATCGAAATAGTACGAAGCCCATCCCTTGCCGCGCTCGTCGATATGCACCGCGTGCCGGCAGTCGATGAAAATGTTGTTCTCGACGTGGTTGTCCCGCCCGCCGCCGATCAGGATCCCGCGCCGGGCGCCGCGGCAGATGTTGCCGAAGACCGCCGTGCCGCTGGTCCAGTCGTCGAGGTAGATGGCCTGCACGTCTCCGTGCCCGAGGTCGTGAAAGTGGTTGAAGCGGATCACGTTTCCCCGCTGTGACCAGTCGCGTCCCATGTAGAACGCTCCGCAGTCGTGCGTTTCCATGCAGACGTGGTGGACTTCGTTCGACTCTACGACGTGCTCGTTGCCGGCGAGCCCGATCGCCATGTGCGGGGCGTCGTGGATCAGGTTGTGGGCCAGGCGGTTGCCAACCCCGGAGACGGCCAGCGCAGGGACGTAGGTGCGCACGGTGAGCCCGAAGTCGTGGATGTGATTGTTGAGCGCGTAGTTGGACCCCGGTTTCAGCGTCATTCGGTCGCCGCCCGAGATTGCGATGCCATTTCGGCCCAGCTCATAGAGGTCGCAGGAGCGGATGCCGTTGTCCTCGCCGGAAAGGGTAGCGGCTACGGTACCCAAACGCGCGAGGGTGCACCCGGCGATGCGATTCGCCCGCCCGCCGGAGACTGCGATCCCTCCGCTCCGGCCGCATTCGAATGAGAGCCCCTCCAGCGAGACATGCGCCGTGTCCCGCATCGTCACCAGCGGCGTCTCCATCATGGAGACCAGCACTTCCACTCCTTCGAGCGGCACCGGTGGCCAGAAGTACAGGCGGCCCCGGTCGCGGTCGAGAAACCACTCGCCGGGCCGGTCGAGTTCCTCGAGCACGTTGAGGAAGTAGAAGCGCGCGCCTTGCTTGTAGCCGTAGACCCCGTGCGGCGCAGCGGTGAAGACGTGCTTCGCCGCCCGGTCGATCTTCGTCACCCGCTCGTAGGAGTCGGCCCAGTCCCAGGTCCAGTAGCCGTGGACCCACACGTCGGCCGCCTCGCTCCAGCGATCGGGCCGATCCCCCGTGTAGGCGAACATCCCGCCTTCCTTGCCGTGCGGCACGCCGGCGATGCGCGCCCACTCGGTGTTCGGCCAGCGCGCTAGCTGCATCTTTTTCCCGCCGCAGTACAGCTCCAACGTTCCGGTGCCGCCGCCGCGCCCGAAACCCTGCGGCAACAGTGTTCCGTAGCCGGTGATCCCGGCAGCGCGCAGGTCGGCGACCACGACACACTCCCTGGCGGCCGGATCGAGACGGGCCCGGATCGACGCATCGGCGGTGACGGGGGCGAATTCGCGTACTATCTCCCCGCCGATGAAACGCGGCGGCTCCTTGCCGCCGGCGGCTCGATAGACGATCCTCCGCCCCGGTGCGCCGCTGTCTTCACCACCCAGTTCGAACGGCGTGCGGAGCCGGTAGATCCCGCCGGCGATCGCTACCGTCACGCCGCCTGGAGGCAGGCCGTGCTCCGCCTTCAGGGCGCGGATCGCGTCGCGCGCGCGCTCCAGCGTCGCGAACGGTCCGTCGGTCTTGCGAGCATCGACCTCAGGGAGCCTTCCCGACCACTGGTCGTTGCCGTGAACGGAGACGTGGAAGACGGCGGTCTGCGCCGCGGCCGGGATTGCGATCGCGCCAACAGCCAAAACGACGGCGAGCGCGACACGGAACGGAAACAGGCCGTACATGGAATCTCCTCATGCGGTTTTCAATGATTCAACAGTTGTCCATGAATGTTGTCGATGATACGTTTCGTCGTCGAAATGGTCGACCTCGCTCCTGCTCAAGGAGGCGAGTTCGAGGCGTTTTGGGCCACCAGTATGACAACCGTCTCGGCCACTTCGTGCTCCTGCGGTTTTGCCATGGCATAACGGATGAGATCGATTGACAAGAGTAGCCTCCTCTTCCCATGTCCATCGCACAGAACCTGACTGCCTCCCAAAGCCCAAGCAGGACCTTCCTCCAGAGAAATTTCCGGGTCTTCTCCGAATTCATCAGCAAGCGGCAGATCCAGAAAGACGCCGGGAAGAACCGGACCGGGCTTCGCGGAATCGGCGTAGGTTCCCCACGGGACGCTTCCATAGCAAAGACCGGGAGCACTCAGTGCGGTAATCTCGCGCTTGGGACCCAAGCCGACCTGCTCCATGATGCACACGGAGTCTTGTGTGATCGGAGTATTCAGCTCTACACGGATTTTCAGAGAAGGGTGCTTTCCCTCGGCCGAATGTTCTACGGAAAGAGCAACCGGCAATTCGGTGATCGATCGGGGAGTTGTCAGATCGAGGGCCGGATCGCCGTAATAGACGAGCGAGTGCCACTCGCGCTGCATGGAGAGCGTGTACTCTTCGAAGGGCGGGGTGGAAGAAAAAGGCCCCCGGTTGCGGATCAGAAACTGGAGAAAGTTCTTTCCCTTTCGAAATGCTTCCCCGAGGGATCGGCCCTCTCCGGGGGCATGGGCAAGCCCCAGCGCCGTCTGCAGCGTCTCCCTGAAGAGAAACTCCTCCGTATCCGGGAATCCTGCGCGCGTATTTCCGAAATATGCCACCGCGCCCTGCTCGAAGAAGGAGTGGACGATCGATTCCGTCCAGGGGACCTCGTAGTCGAGTCCTGCGGAATCGCAACCTCCGCACATCACAACCGGGGCTCCCTGCAAGGGAGGAACGACACCGCAACCCGGACCGAGTCTGCTTGCATTGTGACTCCTGGCCGGATAGAGGATTCTCAACTGATCCCGACTGCGCCCAACCATCCGAAAGAGCCACATTGTGGGGCCGGCGTGCTGTGAGAAGAGGATGACCGCATTGCCAGCGAGATCGGGATAGACATCGGGAAGATCACCTTTTTCGAGGAGGTACAGCCTGTTGTCGTAACCGGCTGCCTGCAGGTCGAGATGCAGGCCCCGCATCAAGGCTTCGAAGGAAGCGAAGACAATCGGGATGAGGAGTCTGGTTTCATCTTCATGCCAGGCTGGGTAGAGAAGGAGGGCGTTTTTACGCCACGCCCCTTCCAGGGCGGCATAGGCGGAAATGCGGGAAGCGATGGAGGTCGCCTCTGCCGGACTGGTCGACACAAAACGTCCTACAGCGATGTCCAGGTATCGATCGCCATCGGGATCGGCATAGAGGTTGTCAGAAGCCAATTCCTGCTCATGCATCGTTGATTCGGCATAGACCGGATCCTTGACATAGTCGAAGGGGATTTCCTTGTGGTCCCCTGCAAGCAGCAGAAAACCTGGCAGGGAAGTCCCCTCGTAGATTCTGGAGAGCTCCGCGGCAATGCTCTCGGCAGGGGGCGAAAGCGCAACCGCCCGATTGGTTGCCATCGCATCGTGGAATTTTGTGACGCCCACAGCTCCTATCAGCCGGATGGAGAGTGAGTAGGGCGTCCCGCCGATGTACCGCACATCTCCTGCGGGAACGGTTTCGGTCTTTGGATCAAACGTTCCGTCCAAATCGAAGTCGACGATCGCATCGCCGTATTTGTTCGTTTGACCCGCCATTCCGATCATCTGGCCGACAACCGGTACGGCGACGTTCACCAGGCCTTCCGGCAGCTCGAAATCACCTGTGATGAATTCTCCCGTGCCGATGCCCGCAAGACTGTCGGGGACGTCCGCCTTCGAATCCAACGTTGCGAAGGCGAAATGGACTTCTTTGTCCATGACGAGGAGCATTCCTCGATGGCGGGCGGCCAGCAGCGCGGCACCCAGGGCTGTTCCGGATTGTTCGGATCGAGATGCACCTATGTTGGCAACGGCCAGGTAAGCGGGTTCCCCGTTTTTTGTATTCAGTTTTTTCCAGCGGGTAATGGGATCGCCGAGTGCGGGACTGTTTTTCATCGACACAGGGAGTTTGACGGAATCCCTCTGTGCATGGGTGATCACTTGTGTCACCGAGTATCGATCGAATACGACCTTTAAGAAAGGCTGATCCTCAGCGACGGCAGGGTGCAGCTTTTTGACAATCCGACCAAGGTGGGGTCCATCGACGACGAGCGGAACACCCATACGGAAGGCTGCCGGCGCCGCCTCCAGAATGTCCCCGATGTCCGGCGAGGAAACGATGGCTCTATCGGAGGGCTCGTAGAGGTCCTCGGGGTCTTCCACGCGGCGGCTAATATACCGTTCGATTTCCGCAGGGGGAGCTCCCACGGCGATGATTTCCCGCACCGGAAGCCGGTTCAGGAGATCAACCTGAGACGCGCTGAGCGTCTCTTCCACGAGTAGACAAACCGGAGCGCCCGACACATTCGATAGGGGCATGGCCGTACAGAATCTGCGCGTATCCGCCTCGAAGCTGTCCGACGTTCGAACAAGAATGATGCGCCCTGATCTTCCCTTCGTGATCTTGCAGGCCGGTTTCTCCGGAATCGGAATGGGGGGGGGCTGTGGAGGCGCCGGCTGCGTCGTTTCTTCTTCGCTCTCCTCCTCGATTTCTTCCACGATCTCCCCTGGTTTCAGCCATCTGAAACTCTTCCGCAGGGCCGCGTCTTCCTCCACTGTCTCCGGACGATCAGTTCTGTATCTGGATTGGAGAAGATAGAGCTTCTGGTCCTTGATGAAGAGCGACTCCGCCAGTCTTTGTTCCGGCGCGCCATAGGTGATCTCGACCTGTTTTCCTTCCTCGCCTTTGAGTGTGACCTCTTTGATCTCAGTCTTCGTTACGGTACTTCCAAAACTGGGCACGTGCAGGTCTTTTCTGGTTTGCGCAAGAGCATCGAGGGAACTGTTCGCGAAAATCGGCGACACGACGACAACCCAGAGTCCGCCTGTCACCGGATTTTGCGCCACGAGAACATGGGATCCGCTTTGTTCCTGATTCTGGAGGATGTTCCACGATTGGTTTGGAAATACGAAGATATAGCCCCATTTGGAATTGACGTGTTGTTTTTTCTTTCCGTTGATTTCGTCGCCGTGTCCCGCATTTGAAGAAAGAAAGAGGATCAAGAGAAAGAGTAGAAATTTTCTCATGGCGTTTTCCTGTTTGAGTCCAATCGCTTTTCTCGTGTGAATGGCGGATTACAACATGCCGATTATCAGTTGACTGCAGGAGGAATTCAACCCAGCCCTCCTTTGGTCCTCAAGCGACGAGGATCGTACTCTCAACCCCCTCCGTGGTTTTCGAAGCGTGCCGGGTTCTCCTCTCTTTCACATACTGGGCGATGAAACCGGCGGAATGAGGAAAGAATCTGAGAATGTACGGCTTCAATTCTGGAAACAAATTATCCCGAACGGTCCGACCTCTGCTGATCGGCAAGAGTGAGACAAAAGTGCCGGAGAGCCTGAACCTAGGGCTGCGCCTGCCCCGACAAAAAAGGCTGGACAAAGCTTTCGCTTTATCGTAAACCCGGAGTCATGAAAGCAGCAACCAGTATCAAAGAGAGACTCTCGACCCCGAAAAACGTGACCTTGGTAACCGACTGGCTGGCCGGAAACAAGGGCAAAACGCGCACAGGTCTGGCCAGAGATGTGTGTGAAC
>Ga0190284_1001428_pt1 | contig 10705 bp, 9 predicted proteins | sample 48691812_MG_FD_161668 | JGI IMG/M metagenome (GOLD analysis project Ga0190284, IMG submission 161668) | Hydrothermal vent microbial mat bacterial communities from Southern Trench, Guaymas Basin, Mexico - 4869-18-1-2_MG | ecosystem: Environmental > Aquatic > Marine > Hydrothermal vents > Microbial... | reverse complement strand
ATGAGATCATGGACATTCTCACACAAAGACACAAAGGACACAAAGAAAGATAACTTCTCTCTGTGCCTGTGCCTTTGTGAGATATGAGATCATGGACATTCTCACACAAAGACACAAAGGACACAAAGAAAGATAACTCCGTGTCTTTTCTCTGTGACTCTGTGCCTTTGTGTGAGATATGAGATCATGAAAAATTTCTTCTGTGCCTTTGTGTGGGATATGAGGGAATTTGAAGAATGATACGGAAATAAGAGATAAAACGGTGGAAGAGATAAGCCGGGAGGCAATGGATTTCAGAAGAAAATTATGAGCAGTAAAAATCAGAAAGCCGCCGGATCTGCCAGGGGAATTGAGAACATGGGATTTCATGTTGATGGTATGTGTTTCTCTTATGAGAATCGAGAGGTTCTGAGAGATATTTCTCTTGGGATTGAAGCGGGACATTTTTACGGCATTGCAGGGCCTAATGGCTGCGGCAAAACGACGTTTGTTGATCTCCTGATGGGGCATAAATTGCCGTCTTCCGGAACCATTACTTATAATGGCCGCACACTTTCTTCGTATTCCAGAAAGGAACTGGCAAGAGAAATCGCCCTGGTCCCTCAGAATTTTTATATTAATTTCCCTTTTACTGCCGGCGAGGTGGTGATGATGGGAAGATATCCCTATATGTCCAGATTCTCACCGCCTTCTTCCGAGGATATGGGGGTGGTCAATGCAGTCATGGAACAGACAGGCACGGAAAAATTCATAAACCGCTATATGACAGAACTGAGCGGCGGCGAAAGACAGCGGGTGGTGTTTGCCCGCGCACTGGTTCAGGATACGCCGGTGCTGATGCTTGACGAAGCCACATCAAATTTGGATATTAATCATACTCTGAATCTGCTGGATTTCGTTCTCAACCGCGGAGAAAATCATAAAAAAACAGTGATCGCAGTGGTGCAGGACATCAATCTCGCTGCTATGTACTGTGATCGCATGATCTTTATGAAACACGGGAACATTGCAGCTTGCGGAGACACCCAGAACGTATTGACCGAGGAAACCATCAAAACGGTCTTTGATGTGGAATCAAATATCTCGTTTGATCCCTATTCCAATTCCAGAAAGGTGAGTTTCAGACGGATCGTCCGGCAATAAGAGAATAGGACACGGAGGACAAATGCAAAAACACATCTGGAAGATAATATGGCTGTTCGCAGTGTTTATGAGCCTGCCGGCTCTCAGTGCTGCAAAGACAGCGGCCGACCAGAAATTTAGAGGCATCGAGCCTTTTACGAGAATCATCTCACTTTACGGAGCACACACCGAGAACCTGTTTGCTCTGGGACTGGACAAAGAAATCATCGGCGTATCCCAAATTGAAGCGCATCTGCCTGAAACGCTGACAAAGCCTGTGTTCACTTATCATGATGATGCAGAAAAATTTATGGGTGCCAGGCCGGATCTGGTGCTGATCCGTCCCATGATTGCCATGGCGCATGGTGCATTTGTGACAAAGCTGAGAAAAGCGGGAATTACCGTTGTTTCTATTCAGCCAGTAAACATCGATGAGATGTATCATTACTGGAAAACACTTGGCACACTGACAGCAAGAGAAAACAACGCCGATGAAATGATTTTCTCATTCCAAAAGGCCGTTGGTTTTGTCAGATCGCTGATTCAGCCGATTCCTCCGGAAAAACGCAAACGGGTTTACTTTGAAGCGATTCATGAAAAAATGAAGACATTCTCTCCGGGGGCCATTGCGATCTTTGCCCTGACAACAGCCGGAGGAATAAATATTACCAAGGATGCAAAGCCCAGACGGAACACCAATATAGCGACGTATGGGAAAGAGCAGATTCTTGCCCGGTCAGGAGAGATTGATGTATATCTCGCACAAAAAGGAAGAATGAATCCCACGTCAGTCGAAATCATCAGACAGGAGCCGGGCTTTCATATTATTAAGGCGGTAAAGAACGGGCAGATATATCTTATAGATGAAGTGATCGTTTCACGCCCGGGCCTCAGGCTGGTTCAGGGGATATTTGAAATTGGCAAAGCCTTATACCCGGATATATTCACCGCCGAGGTATGGGAAAAACTAAGCAGCATGAGTCTCATAAATGGCAAATAACAACTCACAAATAACAACTCGCAAAACTAAGGGACTTGTCATCGCCGGCACACGGAGTGGGGCTGGCAAGACAACAATTACCCTCGGCATTCTGGCATCACTGGTGAAACGGGGATGGCGCGTCGCACCCTTTAAAGTCGGCCCGGATTTTATTGATCCCGGCCATCATACTGCCATCACTGGTGTGACCAGCCGAAATTTGGACGGCTGGATGCTTTCAGAAGCATCTAATATGGAGTGTTTCAGAAAAAATGTGGAAAATGCTGACATCGCTGTTGTCGAAGGGGTAATGGGTCTTTTTGACGGATATGACGGCAAAAGCGAAGCTGGCTCCACCGCGCAGATGGCGAAATGGACCGGGCTTCCTGTTCTCCTGATTGTTGATGCTAAAAGTATGGCCCGCAGTGCAGCAGCCATGGTTCAGGGATTTGAGCGGTTTGACAGGGAACTGAATTTTGTCGGCGTTGTTTTTAACAATATCGGCAGCGAGCGGCATCTGACCTATCTGAAAGACGCACTGGAGGATAACGTGAACATGCCGTGTCTGGGCGGCATTGTCCGGGACAAAGTCGTTACGATTCCTGAACGGCATCTGGGTCTTGTCACCCGTAACGATCATATTTTATCAGATGAAGCAATTGACAGCCTTGCCAATATGATTGATAAAAGCATGGATGTTGACGCACTTCTGGACACACTTCCCTCGTGGGAGAAACCTCTCATGAACCACGATACTGGAAATTTTCATGCAAAAAATGATGTTACAAGAATCGGCGTGGCCATGGACAATGCCTTCTGCTTTTACTATCAGGATAACTTCGAGATTCTTGAAAGATACGGTGCCGAACTCGTATTTTTCTCACCGATTAAAGATAGACATCTGCCGGAAAACCTGGACGGACTCTACTTTGGCGGCGGGTATCCCGAACTTTTTGCCAAGCACCTTGCCGACAACTCGTGCCTGCGGGACCAGATCAGGGAGAAAAGCATTGACGGGATGCCGATTTACGGCGAATGCGGAGGATTCATGTATCTTTGCAAAGAGCTTTGCGACACAGAGGGAAACACCTTTCCCATGACAGGCTGCTTTCCTTACGCCACCCGTATGCTTACCCGTTTAAAATCCCTTGGCTATCGTGAAATTGTGCTGTCAAAAGATACGATCCTCGGAAATTGCGCTCAGGTTCTCCGGGGGCATGAATTCCATTATTCGGAGATAATGTCTTCCCTAAACCAAGAGAGCCAGAATGTTGAAACCGTTTACAGCGTATCCGCCAGAACCGGAATGAACAAAGCCGAGGAAGGTTATCAGACTGGCCGAACTCTGGGAAGTTATGTCCATCTTCACTTCGGGAGTCAGCCGGAAGCAGGCAGGTATTTTGCAGGGGCTTGTCGGGAATACAGTGCAGGTGATACCAGTCCCTGATGTCTGCTGAATATAATTCGGCATTCCGGGTGCGTGTGAGCGCGGGCAGCGATGATGCCGAGGAATATTCAAGAAGATGTAGGGTGGGTGAAGGATTCCGATTTTTTACGCAGTAAAAAACGGAACCGCAACCCACCTTGACAAACATGCAGATGAAATCATTGAACCTGATTATAACGGATTCAGGGGAGGCTGCAATTTCGGAGCGGTATCTCACACAAAGGCACAAAGGACACAGAGAGAAAGTGGACGCATTTATGCCCGGCTTCCGGACCGGAAAGCCCGGAACGGACAGAACTGCCGGTATCCGGCTCAGTGATTTCAGCAGGTTGTACCCTCCCCTGAATCCGTTATAATCAGAAAAATTTTTATGTCAAGAACTTTTAATGGGCAGAATAATCAAGTGTGTTCTGAAAATTACTCATAAGTCCCTCCTAAACCGGATAAACCGGCAATCACAAATTTCAAGCACCAAAATACAAATAAATACAAAAATACAATATCGAAATCTCAGATAAGATCAAAAGACTATTGTTTGGAATTTTGAATTTCAGTCATTGTGATCTGTTTGTTATTTGTCTTTTGGTTATTTTTTACAGTGCCTGTCTTCCCCACTGTCATGGTGCTGTGCACTGAGTTTTCTGTCATTTTTTTGCAAAAACCCAGACTTCATATAAACATCTTGAACGCAATTAATATTTAAGATATAAAGCCAACTTCAGCCAGAAAAGACATAGACATTGAGTAAAAAAATATGGGAAAGATTGACAACCTGAAGGGAGTGCTGAAACATAGCCGGCAGGAATGAACTTGCTCGGCGGTAAACATCAAACATCGAACATCAAGCATCGAACATCAAACATCAAACATGAATATATTTTTAACAAATGATGACGGCATTTATGCCGAAGGATTATGGGCACTTTACAAAAGGTTTTCCGAAAAGCATTCTGTCACCGTAGTTGCTCCGGACCGTGAGCGGAGTGCGGTGGGGCATGGGATCACCCTTTATCAGCCGCTTCATATATCCAAAGTCAGGGTGCATGGGAAATATGCCGGATATGCTGTGACCGGAACGCCGGCAGACTGCATAAAACTGGGCTTCCTGGAAATCCCCGGTTTCAAGCCGGACATGGTGATTTCAGGAATCAACCCCGGCTCAAATATGGGGAACAGTGTGAACTATTCCGGAACTGTGTCGGCTGCCAGGGAAGCTGCCTTATACGGCGTTCCGGCAATTGCTGTCTCTCTGAACAGGCATGAGCCTGAGCATTATGAGGACGCGGCCTTTTTTGCGGAGAAGCTGGCAGAAGATGTTTTTAAGAAGGGCATGCCTTTCGGAACATTCCTCAATGTGAATATTCCTGATATGCCCATGAACAAGGTGGCAGGTGTTCAGATAACCAGTCACGGAATCACATGTCATTCTGAATATTTTGAGAAAAGGATCAGTCCCCGGGACCAGACATATTACTGGCTGGGAAGCGACACCCGAAATTTTGAGGGAAATCCTGATACTGACGGGCCTGCTGTCCGGCAGAATTATATTTCCATAACACCGCTTAAATGCGACATGACAGATTACAACATGGCCGAGTCACTCAGGGAATGGGATATTGGATAGTTGATAAGTTTTGTCTGATTATAGTGGATTTAGGGAGGGCACGGCCTGAAGCCCTCCCCTAAATCCGTTATCAAGGATTTGTATGGAACTCCGCCCGCGCCGGTGCCGACCGGAGGTTATTGCTCAGTAGTCAACAAAAAAGTTTGCAGAGAGATATTTTATGCGTTCCAAATCCGAATATTTTGAAGAAGAGAAACTTGGCAAAGCCTACGATATGAAGATACTGAAACGGCTCTGGCCGTTTATGGTGCCGTATAAAGCAATGCTTATCTGCTCATGCTTTCTGGTCATTCTGATCACCCTGATTGATCTTTCCGTTCCGTACATTACAAAGGTTGCAATAGATCGCTATATTGTACCTGAGTTTGACATTCGGAATTCAAAGTTCAAAATTGAAGGTTCAAAAATAAGATATTTTAAGGTGAATATCGCTGACACTGAGGCAAAGGCTATTGTCCTTAAGTATCCGAATCATTTCAGGATACACGGATATGATGCACTGATCCCTTTTGATGACCTTTCGGAACTTGAGACAAAGGACCTTGTCGCATTGCGGAAAAACGATCTTTCCGGAGTCGGCCTTGCCGCGGCTGTTTTTCTTTTTGCCATACTGGTCAATTTTATTCTCAGTTTTATACAGATCATGATTATGGAATATACGGGCCAGAAGATCATGCATGATCTGAGAATGCAGCTTTTCTCACACATTCAGAGCCTGTCTGTTTCGTTTTTTACCCATAATCCGGTGGGGCGGCTTGTGACGCGGGTCACCAATGATGTTCAGAATATGCATGAAGTGTTCGGCTCCATGATTATATTTATCTTTAAGGACGTGCTGCTTATTATCGGTGTCACGGTTATCCTCATGGGCATTAACCGGGAGTTGGCACTTATCTCTTTTACAGTCCTCCCCCTTGTCCTGTACGGCTCCCTCTCTTTTGCGGACCAGGCCAGAGACGCGTTCAGGGTCATGAGATTAAAGGTTGCTGAGATAAATACCCGGTTTTCGGAAACCATCAGCGGGATAAAAATTATTCAACTGTTCAGGCAGGAGATGAAAAATTACCGCGACTTTGAAAAGCTGGACCATGAACACTATCTGGCGGGTATGAGACAGGTTCGGGTCTTTGCGACTTTCCTTAGGTTCATGGGCTTTTTGGATGTTTTTGTCATTGCTGTTGTACTCTTTTACGGAGGCACCCGGGTTCTTTCAGGAAAGATCAGCCTGGGCGAATTGGTGGCGTTTATTGCCTATATGAAGATGTTTTTCGGCCCGATCAAGGACCTCGCTCAGAAATATAATGTCATGCAAAATGCCCTGGCATCCGCGGAAAGGATATTCCTTCTTTTGGACAATGAGGAGAAGTTGCCGGCTGCCGAAACAACTGACAACGAAACACTGGCAACGGACAAAATCACAGAAATTGAAATGAGGGATGTTTCGTTCGCTTATGTTCCCGGAGAAACTGTGCTGAAGGGAGTTTCGCTGAAAGTGCGTGCCGGCGAAACCATCGCCATTGTCGGCCCCACAGGTTCGGGAAAGACGTCTCTGATCAACCTGATTATCCGATTTTATGATCCTCTCTCCGGCCAGGTACTTATCAATGGGCGGGATATAAGGGAATCCGATATTTCCGCTTTAAGATCAAAAATTGCTCTGGTTCTTCAGGATCCTTTTCTGTTTTCAGGAAGCATAGAAGATAATATTTTCCAGAGAAATTCCTGTCGTCCTCAGACCGGTCCCCGGGAACGGGAGGCGTGCATGAAAGAAGAAGAGACAGAACGTATTCTGACGGCATCCAAGTGCAAGTCTTTTATCAAGAGATTGCCGGAGGGTCTTGACACAGAACTCTCCGAGGGAGGCGCATCTATTTCAAGCGGCGAGCGTCAGCTCATCTCCATAGCGAGAGCCTTTGCCCATGATCCGGATCTGATTATCCTTGACGAAGCCACGTCGTATATTGATTCGGAAACAGAAGCGAAAATACAGGAAGCGATTTCAAACCTGATGCGTAACAGGACATCCGTTATTGTGGCGCATCGTCTGTCAACCACACGCAATGCTGACAAAATCCTCGTGCTTCACAAAGGAGAAATTGTTGAGACCGGAACTTATGAGGAACTGATGAAAAACAGGGGAATTTATTTTAAACTGAATCAGTTTCAGGCATGAGTGAAAGTGAAAGGTGGAAAGAATATCAGCAACATTTTCATCACCCCAAATATAACCCTTTAACCATAAAAAATATGTTTAATTTTGGTTACACTCAATTGATTTGTGTGTAAATGGAATCATGTCTTATTTTTTTGACAGCAAAATTAAAGACTTGGTTCCATTTACACGGGAAATCAGGTTATCAGCTTGAAGTTTGCAACCTGATATTCCTCAAGGATTATTTTCCGATTGGTGAGAATCCGTCCTCTCCATTCGGATCTGTCTGGTATTCTGAGGATTTATACAACTGAATAAATCGCAAAAGCTCACTCAGGCTGACGCTCCAGTCTTGGGGATTGTAGTCAGAATCGTGGGGCATGCAGTTCTTATCACCATTTCCGACAGCATATCCGTCTTCTCCCTCAGAATCACAGTGATAGGATTCACTATTATAAAGCTGAACAACACGAAGTAACTCTGAAAGGCTGATTTTATGGTCTGCCGGGTTGTAATCTCCGCTGTGATATTCTTTTAACTTTTTTACGATTATCATAACTTTAGCTTTGTCCTCCAAAACACCATCCGTCACCGTCAGTTCAAATTCAAGGGATTCCTCAGCAATATTCGACACAGTAAACCTCGGTTTAACATCGGTGGGATCGGAAAGTTCCACAGCCGTGCCAGCGGTCTGATTCCAGCGATAGGCTATGATATCGCCAGGATTCGGGTCATAAGAGCCTGAACCATCCAATATAGCCGTCATCTCGCTTTCGTAGATCATCTGATTCGGACCAGCATAGGCTATGGGAGGCTGATTCACTTCTGCTGTTGAGATAACCGTGATCGTAACTGTCCTTGTATCTGTACAATTATTTGCCGGATCGTCTGCCGTAAGACTGGCTGAATAGACTCCTGAAGAGGTGTATATGTGACTCGGTGTTTTGCCGGTGCCTTTGGCACTCCCATCTCCGTAATCCCACTCAAAGCTTTCCCCCTGTGATCCTGAACCGTCAAAGGTCACTGTCAAAGGCGCAAAGCCGCTTACAGGGTCGGCCATAAATCTTGCCTTGCATGGTTTATCCTTGGGCAGAGCATTCTTAATAATGCCAAGGTTGTTTCCCGTCTCCAATTCGGGAAGCACAACCTCATTAATATTTACAAAAATACCTTTGGAAGTCGGATTACTGAGCAAAACGCCGGTATCAAACTCAAATTCGGCATCCAGATAATTCCCCGCGTCAATCTGACCCACTAATTGAGTGCCGATAAAATTCGCTTCCGATATCTCTCCGTAATAGCATGACACTCTTGCTGAATAAGAGTCATAAGTGCCGATGTTATTGATTCGAACCTGAATCATGATCACATCCTCAGAATCCGAGTTCAATGTAACTGATGAATTATCTGTGTCAACCATCAGATCAGGACTCCCTCCGACACCTGTGCCATTCGGCGTGGCCTGCTGAGATACGCTTAAACTGCTTTCAAAGCCATCGGAATTGACAGCGCTTACCGCCACTTCGTAATCCTGTCCGTTTACAATACCTTGGATTTCATAGGACGTATCCATTCCTACTCCGAAATCATAATTAAAGATACCGCTTCCGGGGTTATCGGAAAGGTAAACCCTGTAACCTGTCAGGTTTTCCTCTGTATTTTCATCCCATTCCAATTTAAGACCACCATCTTTGGAGGTTACAACAACATTACTTGGAACGGCAGGCGCATTAGGATTCTCAATGGCGATTTTTCCGGCACTATATGCAAATAGCGGAGCGTTTTCGCCGTCATCAATCTTTGCGTAAACATAGTATGCTCCAGATTGAATATTCTGATCAATATTCCATTGATAAGAACTTACAGCATCTTCCTCTTTAATTCCCGAGGTAATGAGTATTCCGTTATTTCCCGTATTGTCGGTATCAAAATAGAGGTCTATATCCGCGTTATCATCCATATCTTCCGCTGTCCAGGAAATCTCTACAGGAGATGTTCCGTCCCATATCAGATCGGCTGCCGGAGAATCCACCGTAATCGTGGGTTTGTTGTTTGGTCCGAGAAGGCTGATCTGATAATTCCCAATATCCGCCTTATTTGTAATTTCAATCTGATAGTTACCCTGTGGCGGCAAAAATCGCTCGGGTGTAAATATGGTGATGAATGACATTCAATTTATAATTGTTTTTTATTCTTCGATCATTATCGTCAAATCAATAAGTTGCGGATAGAAAATGGCTGGCTCTGACCTTCAGATAATACAAGATATAGAATTATAAACCCGATATACTCAGATGATGGGAAATAAAAAAGTGATTGACATGCCTTCGGATTTCCGATAAGAATGATTTAAATTATCGCTGTATTACTGCAATCTCGATAATCTGTGGTTCAGAATCCCGATAGTGAATTTTTGTTTGAAATTTGAATAAAAGAGTGCTGAAATGTATAAAACAGAGGAATACGCACGATGAACATTTATTTAGACAATTGTTGCTTTAATCGCCCCTTTGATGATCAGTCATTTATCCGCATTAAGCTTGAGACGGATGCGAAACTCCATATTCAGGGAAAAGTCAGGAGACAGGAACTTGAACTGACCTGGTCGTATATCCTTGAATTTGAAAACAGCATGAATCCGTATAAGAATAAACGAGAACGCATTCAGAAATGGAAAATATTTGCCAGCAACGTGGTCTGTGAAACGCCGACCATTTTATCATGCGGGCATACATTTCAAGAACAAGGTGTCAAAAAAAAAGATTCGTTACATCTCGCCTGTGCGATTGAGGGACAGTGCGACTACTTTCTGACCACTGATGACAAATTACTCAAAAAACGACAGGACATCACGGAAGTCCATATCATCAGTCCTGTTGAATTTGTTACCACTATTCTGGAGGAACGCTCATGAGAACAGATACAGAAATTAGTTATGAGGGATTTTCTGTTTTATTCCGCTATATGGATATGATTGAAGCTGAACGGTTTCTCACACTTGTTCAACGAGAAAAATTTGATTATACACAATGGCGTGCAGATATTCTGGAAGATTTAACCATTGAGGAGATTAGCACTCTGGCAATGAAGTATGTGAGATCGCAAGAAAAACAAGTGCGGACTGAATCAGTCTAAGACGTAACTGAAAAATGTAGGGTGCAGCGAAGCGGAACCCACCCTGCAAACCAAGCGCAAAATTAAGGGGTTACAAGTTCCGGGTTATTTGCTAAACCCGGAACTTCAATTCTGTAACTGAACATATATACGGCCATGGTTTGGCAGTCAAACATCAAGCATCAAGCATCAAGCATCAAGCATCAAGCATCAAGCATCAAGCATCAAGCATCAAGCATCAAGCATCAAGCATCAAGCATCAAGCAT
>Ga0190284_1001425_pt1 | contig 10718 bp, 10 predicted proteins | sample 48691812_MG_FD_161668 | JGI IMG/M metagenome (GOLD analysis project Ga0190284, IMG submission 161668) | Hydrothermal vent microbial mat bacterial communities from Southern Trench, Guaymas Basin, Mexico - 4869-18-1-2_MG | ecosystem: Environmental > Aquatic > Marine > Hydrothermal vents >... | reverse complement strand
GATGAATGCCGCCGTACCGCCCGATCTCTGAACATTGGCGATGATGTGGGAAACGAGCGTCGTTTTTCCGGAGGATTCGGGGCCGTAGATTTCGATCACGCGGCCGCGCGGAACGCCGCCGATACCGAGCGCGAGATCAAGCGTCAATGCACCCGTAGGAATATGGGAAATGGTCTTCGGGGTTTCCTGATCGCCCAGGCGGACAATCGCCCCGTCTCCATACTGTTTTTTGATCTGCGACAAAACCGCGTCGAGCGACACAGTCCCTTCTTTCCTGGAATCACTTTTTGCAGCCATGGGTTGAAGCGTACACGCTGGAAAAAATTGTGCAAGTGCGGAAGCTTTTACTTCACCGCTTCGAGCCGCTTGCGTACTTTGGCCGTATAGGCAGCGATGTTGCATTTTCGTTTCAGGCCGTCGGCGTTCATATAGCGCACCTTTCCGAAAATTTTCCGTTCTTTCCAGGCCTGATCGTGTTTCCCGAAGACCCACGCCACTCCCGCACAGGAATTTGGATCCCGACCATCCAGAAAATATTTATTGTTGAGAGTCAGCAGGTTGCAAAAGACCTCCTCCGGGGTGCGGCTCCACTCCAGCACCTTTTTACCCCAGTACATCCGCATATGGCCGTGCATGAAGCCCGTCACACGCATTTCGTCCATCGCCGCGTTCCAATATGAGTCGTGTGTTTTTGACTGCTCCAGCTCCTCCAGTGTATAGAGCACTTCCCGCCGGTCTTTTGTATGCTTTTTGAGCGTCTGTTTTGCCCACGCCGGCAGACCGCTGTACTGATCATAATCCGGCGTGAACCAGACGAAGTTTGTCGCCAGTTCGCGCCGAACCAGCAACTGCTCCAAAAAGCGATCCTTCGGTTCCGAAAGTACACCGGATCGTTGCACTTCCAAGGCAATGAAAAGCGGCGAGATTTGCCCGAAATGCAGATACGGGCTCAGGCCCGACGTGCCGTCCTCCTGCGGCTGCCCGCTGTTTTTGTCGTAAAACGGCAAATTTCCCATGATAAACCGCCGCAGCCGCTTCCGCGCCTCCGCAGTTCCGCCGGTAAATCCGCAAACCGGCCTGACCGAGCGGTCGAGTTTGAATTCTTTAAGCAGGTTCTGTAATACGGCGCGGGACGAATTTCTGATGTCTGGAAACTCCATGAATTTTTTCCCGACGGTGCCGAGGCGTCGCCGGTCAGGCCAAGGCCTGCCCGGCGTTATCCTGCGCACTGGTCGCAGAAATTCAGCCCAATAGCGGTGAAGTTTCGGGCGCAGGGTATGCGCCATGTACTCGGCATGATCGGATGCGGTTTCGACCGGCACAACTACATCGCTCTCGACCTCAACCACTTTACACGTTGCTTTGCCGGCCACCCGTGCACGCCACTCACGCTGATGCCGCAGATAGCCGCGATCGCAAACGATCAGCGCCGCATCCCGCCCCGTTTCGAGCGCAACGTCTGCCGGATGGCCGTGTTTGAGCACCGCCTTGATGCCGCGTTTTTCCAGCGCCTGAAACGTTTTTTGCAGGCCTTCGAGCATAAACGCGTGGTGGCGCAGATTGGCTCCGGAATAGTTGTCCGTCAGTCCGAAGACCACCCCGACGGGCAGCTTCAGTCCGTTGGCCTGCTCCACGGCATATTCCAGCGCATGGTTCCATTCGGCGCGCTGGCTCTGCTCCATCCAGTAGAGGACAAACCCGCCCTTTCGGATAGGCTTGTCATTGAGCCCGTGAATGCGTGCGGCATGTATCATTGGCTTATGTGTTAGCGGCTGAGCATCAGCTCGGCAATCACCGCGTCTTTCATCGGCCCGGCGACGACTTTGGCTCCTCCCCGGTACTGGTAGTGCGCCAGCCACTCATCGGCCAGCGCTTTGTTGAGGAGCGTCAGAAGCTCCTCGATGTCCATTCCGACAATGGAGATTCCGCGACTTCCCATGATGCACCTCCCCTTGGCTTGCGCCTCGACTTTACGCCCTGCCCCGGGAAATGCAAGGTGCTGATCAGGAAAGAGGTTCCAATTCCACCCAGCGGTTGAAGGCGGTTTCGAGTTCGTGTGGAACGGCTTCGGCGCGTTCGGTGGCGGTTTTGATCTCTTCAGGCGGGCGGCGATAGAACTCGGGGTCGTTGAGAGTCGCGTGCAATTCTTCAAGCTCCGCTTCGAGAACCTCAATCCGTTTCGGCAGTTTTTTCAGTTCGTCGCGCTCTTTGTTGCTCAGCTTTCGCGTTCGAGCTTTCTCCGACTCTGATTTTTGATCTCTGACTTCTGATCTCTGCTTCAAACCTCCGGTTTGAGAAACCCAATCGTCGTATCCACCGGCATATTCGCCGATGCTCCCCTCGGCTTCGAAGGATAGGATGCTCGTCACCGCATTGTTCAGGAATGCACGGTCGTGGCTGACCAGCAGAATGGTGCCGTCAAAGTCGAGCAACTGCTCTTCGAGCACCTCCATCGTGTCGGCGTCGAGATCGTTGGTCGGCTCATCAAGCACCAGCACGTTGGCGGACTGCGCAAAAAGTTTAGCGAGCAGCAGGCGGTTACGCTCGCCGCCGGAAAGCGAGCCGACCGGCTGTTCGGCATCCTCGCGCGAGAAGAGAAAATTACGCAGATAGCCGAGCACGTGCAGTTTGTGACCGTTCATCATGATAAACTGATTGTCACCGCAGAGGTTCCATTTCACGCTTTGGCCCTCGTCGAGCTGCCGGCGATGCTGATCGAAGTAGGCGACCTCAAGATTGGTACCGTGCTTGACCGTACCGGACTGAGGGTGGAGATCGCCGAGCAGCAGACGAAGCAGCGTGGACTTGCCGCAGCCGTTGGGGCCGATAATGCCGATGCGGTCGCCGCGCATAATACGCAGATCAAGATTGGCGATCACGGGTTCACCGCCCCAGCTGTAGGAAGCATTGTGGGCGGTAATGACTTTGCGCCCGGTCATTTCTGCTTCCTGAATCGAAAAGCGCGCGCCGCGCGCCTGCTTCCGCCGACGACTGCGCTCCGTCCGCATTTCCAGCAGTGAACGGACGCGGCCGATGTTACGCGTGCGGCGGGCGGGAATCCCCTGGCGTATCCACAGCTCCTCTTCGGTCAGCTTTTTATCGAACTGTTTCCACTGTCCCCGTTCGACAGAAAGGCGCTCGGCGCGCTTTTCGAGAAAAGTGTCGTAGTCGTAATCCCAGCTGTAAAGGCGGCCTCGATCAAGTTCGACCATGCGTGTGGAAAGATTGCGAACAAACGCGCGATCATGGGTGACGAACAGCAGCGAGCCTTCGCGGCGGCACAGATAAGTTTCGAGCCATTCGATGACTTCAATATCAAGGTGATTGGTCGGCTCGTCGAGAATCAGGATACCAGGCTCGTTAACGATGGCGCGCGCGAGCAGCACACGGCGGCGCATACCGCCGGAAAGCGTTGAAAAATCGGACTGCGGGTCGAGTTTCAAAAGCGAAATGGCACGCTCAACCGGATGGCTCAATTCATGTTCGTGATCCCACTGCTCGGAAACAATGTCGAAAACGGTTCCGGTGCGATCCATCGGCACTTCCTGCTCCAGTTGCGCCACCTTGAGACCGCGCTGGCGGATGATTTCGCCCTCATCCGGGACGAGGTCGCCGTTAATAATTTTGAGCAGGGTCGATTTGCCCGCGCCGTTGCGGCCGACCAGGCAAATGCGTTCGCCCGGCTCGACAAGCAGATTCACGCCGTCGAGCACCGGCGGCCCGCCAAATGCCATATGAATATTCTGTAAACTGAGTAGCGCCATAAAGCATGGGAATGTAGCGGTTCGCGGCTTAGAAACAAGTGAAACTCACGTTTCGATACACAGCGGCGAATGCACTGGCAACGTTAGTTGTTGAATAAAAAACATCCACTTTCTTAGAAAATATGCTATATTATTGCGCTTATGCCTGAAAAAGAAACGACCTCCAACTGCCCCCTGTGCATGTCTGCTGAAACACACGGATTCTGCCGCGACCGCATGCGCAATTACCTGCACTGCCTTCAGTGTGACTTCGTTTTTGTGCCTAAAAACTACCATCTGTCGCAGAAAGAGGAGAAGGCGCGCTACGATCTGCATCAAAACGATCCGGACGACTCCGGTTACCGGAACTTTCTGAGCCGCCTGTTCCGGCCCTTGAAAAAAAAGATCGCCCCCGGCACACACGGGCTCGACTTCGGCTGCGGCCCCGGCCCGACCCTTTCGGTGATGTTTGAGGAGGCCGATTACGAATGCGCAATCTATGACCTGTATTACGCGCCCGATCAAAGCGTCTTCAGAAAGCAGTATGACTTCCTCACCTGCTCCGAAACGATGGAACACCTCGACCGCCCGCACGAGGAGTTTGAGCGATTCCTGCAACTGGTGAGGCCCGGTGGCTGGATCGGCATTATGACGCAACTTCGCGACAACCGCCGCCCCTTTTCGCACTGGCACTACAAAGACGATGATACGCACGTTGGGTTCTATTCCCGCGCAACATTCGAATTCCTCGCCGACGCCTACCACCTCGGTCTCGAATTCCACCCCGGCTCGGTTATGCTGCTACAAACCCGTGGCTGACGAGCGAAGGCGGATACGGGAGGGCGGCAGGCCGATGACTCGCTTGAACACCTTCGAGAAATAAAACTCGTCGTAGAAACTCAGCTTTTCTGCCGTCTCCTTCACACTCAGGCCGTCGTACGTCAGATACGTGTAGGCGCGAAAAATTTTGGCGCGATGGATCTGCTTCGTCGGTGTTGAGTTCAATTCCTTTTTGAAAAGTGCGTTCACGTGTTCGGGCGAGATGGCGAATTCGCGTGCGAGGTCGGCGCGCGTAAGCGGCTCGTGAACGTGATGCTGAATATAGCGCAGTATGTGCCGCATGCGCGGCGAAAGGCAGGCTGTGCCGCCTTCACGAAATTCCTCGAGATGAAGCAGAATTTCCCATGCCACAGCCTGCAGCAACGCGTCCCGGTTCGGACTGAAGCCGGTATAAATATTTTCACAGCGCTTGAACAGCTCATGCACGACTGGGTCATTTCCGGTACGCGTCACCAACGGCGGGGGCGCTGCCATCTGATATTCATCGTGCAGAAAACTGCCCTGCATCATCTCCAGATGGATGCAGCTGATCACCGCCTCGCGTTTTTCGGGCGTTCGCTCATTCCTGAGCGTGTGCTCGCGACCGGGCAAAATACACAGCACATCGCCCACCTCGCAGACCACCGTCCCCACCTCTATATCGGAATAGGAAAATCCGCCCGCCACGATCAGGATCAGTTCAAAATCCTGAATGATACGCGGGCCCCAGGATTGCCCAGCCCGAACCGGAATATAGTTCGCGTAATGAACTTCCGGTTGATATTCAGCAGTTTTGAGATTTTTCATGACTGAGCTTATTTATATACATGTATAACAGACGAATATCCATGGATAAAAAGTAGATATTAGATATATGATATTTCTTTTATACATAAATGGAGATTCCACATGACTGTCCGTGAAGCCACTTTGGCCGTTTTGAACTACGAAGACTATGATGCCCTGCCGATCGTCCACTTCGGCTACTGGAAAGAGACCATTGATAAATGGGTAGCGGAGGGCCACATCGAGCTGGCCGAAAACCAAAAATGGAATCAATGGGAAAACATTGCACGCAAGCAGGGTTTTGATTTCGAGTGGATTTCCGGCTTCTATCCCAACACCGACCTTTTTCCCTGCTTTGATTGGAAGCTGATCAGCGAAGAAGCCGATGGCACCAAAACACTGCAAAACCATGAAGGGGTGACCGTGATCCAAAAAGCGGAAGCGGGATCCATTCCGGCCGAGGTGGATCACCTGCTCAAAGACCGTGATTCATGGGAGGAGCACTATTTGCCGCGCCTGCAGTTCTCGCCCGAGCGCATCGACCCCGAACAACTCCATAAAATCCCCGCACCCGCTGACCGCGAGATGCCCGTCGTGTTACATTGCGGCAGTCTGTTCGGCCGCATCCGAAACTGGCTCGGCTTTGAAGGCGTTTCCTATCTCTACGCCGATGATGAAAACCTTTACGCTGAAATCATTGATACGGTCGCCAACCTGAGCTATCAGACCATCGAAACATGCCTCGCCTCCGGCGTGCAGTTTGACCACGCCCACTACTGGGAAGACATCTGCTTTAAAAACGGCCCGCTGGTGATCCCCTCTGTCTTCGATGAACTCGTCGGCCCCCACTACAAACGCATCAGCGAACTGCTCAATAAAAACGGCATCAACATCATCTCACTCGACTGCGACGGATGCATCGACACCCTGCTCCCGATCTGGCTCGAAAACGGCGTGAACACCATGTTCCCGATTGAGGTCGGCACCTGGCACGCAAGCATCGGCCCGTGGCGTGAACAGTACGGCCGCGACCTGCGCGGTGTTGGCGGTATGGACAAACGCGTCTTTGCTCAAGACCGCGCCGCAGTTGATGCGGAAATCGAGCGGCTTAAACCATTGATTGATCTCGGCGGATACATCCCCTGCCCGGATCACCGCATTCCGCCGGATGCCGAGTGGGATAACGTCTGCTACTACACCGAACGCCTCCGCGCCATCTACGGTTAAACCAAAGAATCCGCATCGAGGATACGGAACGGTTCGGGTAAAACAAAAAGCCGGTGATCAGCAAGTGCTGATCAAACCGGCTTAATGCGATGTCTGTTCGCAGAGACTTATCGGCGCATGTGTGTGCGCGGGGCAATGAGGTAATCGTTCGCCCCTTCTCCTCTTTGTAATCGACGGCGTATAAACAGTCCGACGATGCCCCCCACGCTGATCAGCGCCACCGAGGTAGGCTCGGGAACACACCGGGTGTCCACCACAATCTCATCAATGTACAGCGTGCAGTCTCTCGGCTGAATCGCAATCATTTCCGATGTGGGATTTGGCTCAATAATAATTTTATACACACTGTGATAATAAGTCGCATCAACCGCGGCTGATTGAATGAGCTCAATTGAAGAGTAGCCCGGATCCGTCTGGAACAGGGGGGGTCTACTAAGCTCCGATGCGGACCAGGTCATCTGCAGCCAAATCTCTTTGAAAAGATTTTCGTCGGGGTTATTGGGAATGGTCAGCAGCATATAATTATCGCCGTACAAACGCCATACGCCGTCATGGCCTTCATGATCCGATAGCCAATAGGTCTGCTTCGGGAACATCGTATCCGGCGTAAAAACCTGCGCCGTCGGTGAGCCGTACGGATTCATCAGATAATCTAAATCCGCAGGATTGTTGTTGGTGCTGAAACTCCACCCCTGCAGTGTTGTATTCGCATCGCCGCGCCAGGACGGCGGCAATACATCCGTCTCCAGCCCCGTTGACTGGGCACTTACCATGCCTGCAAGCAGACATGCCATTATTACTGTTAACCATAGTTTTTTCATGTTTTTAGCTCCTTTTCCGATTAAAACGGTCACGTAGAGAAGATCAAATCAAACCGCTGAAGTCAAGATAAATGCTCTTCTAAAGGGTTCGAAGCCCGTCAGAGGGGGTAAAATCGGGCCGGAAGGGCTGTAAAGCAGCATTTTTAGGCCAGCTCTGTCACAGCGAAAAAGTGCTGGAGGAAGCCCGCAGGGCAACAGAGAACCCTATTTTTTCTTCGGGACAAGCATCATAGAGATGTTGCGGCCCATCAGGCGGGGAGTCTGGTCAACGGTTCCCTGTTCGATGCAGTCGGCAATCACCCGCGTCATCAGTTCGAAGCCGAGTTCGCGGTGGGCGTTCTCGCGTCCGCGGAACTGGAGTGAAATTTTTACCCGGTTGCCGTGCTCGAGAAATTCATGAGCGTGGCGCAGTTTGGTGTCGTAGTCGTGCTGGCCGACATTGACGTGGAACTTCACCTCTTTGAGCTTAGTCTGAATCTGTTTTTTCTTGGCCTCTTTTTTCTTCTTGCCCTGCTCATACTTAAATCTGCCGTGATCCATAATGCGGCAGACCGGCGGTTTGGAGGTGGCGCCGATTTCAACGAGGTCAAGCCCCGCTTCATGAGCGCGGATAAGCGCCTGGCGGGTCGGGATGACGCCGAGCTGTTCGCCGTTTTCGTCGATACAGCGGATCTCGGGTACGCGGATTTGGTTATTCATTCTCGGGCCAAACTCTCTGCGCGGACGGCCCTTGTAATTCGGATTAGCGATAACGTCTCCCTGGTTCTTTGGTTAAACTACGCCTTAGTTTGCACGGCGGTTTTAATTTTTTCAACAAAATCAATCAGCGTCATTATATCCTGCTGACCCGTCCGGTCACGCACAGCCAGCTCGCCGCTCTCCATTTCTCTGGCACCGAGCACCAGCATGTACGGCACCTTGTCCAGTTGCGCGGTGCGGATTTTAGCACCGATTTTTCCGGACTTTCGGTCAACCGTCACACGGATGTCCTCTTTGCGAAGCTGCGCAGCCAGTTCCTCGGCATACGCCGTCTGCTCTTCGGTGAGCGGCAGTACACGAACCTGTTCGGGCGCAAGCCAAAGCGGAAACGCTCCGCTGTAATGTTCCACCATAATGCCGAAAAAGCGCTCAATGCTGCCGAAGAGCGCACGATGCACCATGTAGGGTCGGTGCTTCTCGCCGTCTTCGCCGATATAGCTGAGGTCAAAACGCTCGGGCAGGTTGAAGTCGAACTGAATGGTGCTCATCTGCCACTCGCGGCCGATGGCGTCTTTGATCTTGAGGTCGATCTTCGGCCCGTAAAACGCACCGCCGCCCGCGTCCACTTCATACGGAATGCCTTCGGCTTCCAGCGCGGCCTTGAGCGAAGCCGTCGCCTGCTCCCAGTGCTCAGGATCGCCGACGGCCTTCTGCGGCCGCGTGGAAAGATAGGCGGTGATCTGTTCGAAGCCGAAGGTCTTCCAGATGGAGGTGGAGAAACGGATCACTTCTTTCACTTCGTCTTCCATCTGTTCCGGTGTGCAGAAAATGTGCGCATCGTCCTGCGTGAAGCCGCGCACGCGCATCAAACCGTGAAGCACGCCCGCTTTTTCGTAGCGGTACACCGTGCCCAGTTCCGCCCAGCGCAGCGGCAGGTCGCGGTAGGAGCGGAGGTCGGACTTGTAAATATTGATGTGGAACGGGCAGTTCATTGGACGGACATAGTAGTCCGATTTGTCGATCTCCATCGGGGCGTACATGCCCTCCGCGTAGAAATCGAGGTGGCCCGAGGTTTCCCAGAGATGGGCTTTACCGACGTGCGGGGTGTAGAGAATTTCGTAGCCGTTGCGAAAATGCTCCTGCCGCCAGAACTCTTCGATGATTGAGCGGATGCGTGCGCCCTTCGGGTGCCAGTGGATCAGGCCCGGGCCAACTTCGTCGTGCACGCTAAAGAGATCGAGCTCGCGGCCCAGCTTGCGATGGTCGCGCAGTTTGGCCTCTTCGAGCTGCTTCAGATAAAGCTTGAGCTGCTTGTCGTTCGTAAATGCCGTACCGTTGATGCGCTGGAGCATCGGGTTGGTTTCCTTGCCGCGGTAGTAGGAGCCCGCCACGCTCAACAGCTTAACCGCGCGGAGCTTCCCGGTGCTTTCCAGATGCGGCCCGCGGCAGAGATCAAAAAAGTCCCCGCATTTGTAAAACGTGATCGCTTCGCCCTCGGGAATATCCGCCAGCCGTTCAAGCTTGTATTTCTGCCCGGCAAGCATCCCCGCCGCCTCTTCGCGGCTCACTTCCAGACGCTCAAACGGTAGATCCTCTTCAACGATCCGTAGCATCTCGCCCTCGATTGCCGGGAAGTCCTCCGGCGTCAGTCGGTGCGGCAGGTCAAAGTCGTAATAGAAGCCGGAATCGGTGGACGGGCCGATATCGAGTTGAACGTCATCATAGAGACGGCAGACCGCCGCGGCCATCACGTGGGCCGTGCTGTGCCGAAGCGTTTCGAGCTGAAGTTCATTTTTCATAAATAAGGCGGAAACTATACGTTTGCGTCCCTAGCGTGTCAATCAGAGGCCGTCGCAACAAAGAATATGTCTTCATCCAGGTGGCGAGGGGAATTGATAATCATAAGCTGAAAGGAATCTTGCTCATTTTAAATCTGGACGGCGTTTCCCATACGGCGAGAGTTGCGGCACCCGGAAACAACGAGGCGAAGAGTTATCTCTTTGATGTCGGTTCGTATGCCGAGGCAGGCGAACTCCAATCCGTTACAGCAAAAGTTGCCCCCATCTATATCATAAACAAACAGGAAAGAATCGGGCAGACGACCAGCGAAGTGGATGTTGAAAAGAAAAGCATAACCACCGAAGCACAAAACGAAATCTCCGACGGCAACATCACCATCTTTGAATTGGAACTCCCCGAGGAAGTAGAAGAACTCATAGACATCCAAGGGGAAAACTGCGGACAGGGAGAATACACAGACCTCTGGGACGGCTGTGCTGAGGGAAGGGGCTGGATTTATAGCGTTAATGTAGGGCCACAAACAGCTTTCGACTTCCAGGGAATCGCGGGAAACTGGAACAACCAATATGTCAAATTCTATCACTACGGCGATACCGACTCTAATTGTATTGTTGATGAAGGTGCTTGTGTGGAGATAAGTGATGCAGACAATGCAGATACTTGGAGCCAAATAGGTGAAATGGGGCAGATCGTCCTCGCAACGCAAGAAGGTTTAACAACCGAAAGTGGAATTACAACCTGTAACAACGACATGTTCTTTGTCTATGACAATGACCAATGCGCAAATTAAAAATCTAAAATTATTTCTGGCTCAGAATTTTTT
>Ga0190284_1001423_pt1 | contig 10730 bp, 5 predicted proteins | sample 48691812_MG_FD_161668 | JGI IMG/M metagenome (GOLD analysis project Ga0190284, IMG submission 161668) | Hydrothermal vent microbial mat bacterial communities from Southern Trench, Guaymas Basin, Mexico - 4869-18-1-2_MG | ecosystem: Environmental > Aquatic > Marine > Hydrothermal vents > Microbial... | reverse complement strand
GTTTTCCGTCACCGCTTTGACGAAGTCGGCGATGGTTTTCATGTCCGCTTCTTTCATGCCGCGTGTGGTGACCGCCGGGGTTCCTAGACGAACACCCGAGGTGACGAACGGGCTTTTCTTATCGAAGGGAATTCCGTTTTTGTTGGCGGTGATCGAGGCTTTATCCAATGCGTTGGCCACATCTTTTCCGGTGAAGCCGCTTGCGCCGACATCCATGAGAATCAGGTGATTATCAGTTCCATCCGCAACCAGACGGAAGCCGTTGGCTTGTAGAGCTTCGGCCAGAGCCTTGGCGTTTTTGACGACTTGTTCCTGATAGACTTTGAATTCCGGCGTGAGCGCTTCGCCGAAAGCGACCGCTTTGGCGGCGGTCACGATGCCGGAAGACGGCGCCTCGCTTGCGGATATCCGTTCACTTTTGACGGAAGCGGGTCTTAACCTGAAGCTTCGCTATATTTCCTATGAGGATTTAATGATGGATGTCTCCGAAGACCGTCCGGTGGTGCTCTGCCTTCCGGCTCCCAAAGACGTCGAGTTTGTTCCACCGGCGCATATTGCCGAATTCTCGGAACGGAAGAAAACCGGACTGCGGCAGCATAAAGGCGGGCAGTATGATATCGCCATCGGACACTATGTGGTGCTGCTTAAAGCGACGAAAAAGATCGGCTGGGTGCTGGACTCGGAACAGGGGCTGGTGCAGTGGCCCGCACAGCGTATCAGGGAGCTGTGGACTTCGGGTCAGGAAAAGGGGCTGACGGCCTGGGTTGAATCCGCCAAACACAAACCCGCGTTTCAGAAGATGGATAAAGGCGAAGCGGTTGCGGCGGAAATAGAACAGGCCTTTCGAGGCGGATGCTGCGGAACCCCGCCGCAGAATGGTGACAACGGCTGTCCAGACGGCGATGAACCGAAAGGAATGCCCGAATACGGGGTGAACATTTACAATCTGAATTATCTGATTACCGATATTCCCCTCTGGTGTGAAACACCGCGCGGGCCGGAACTGAACCTGATGCTGACCTATAACAACCGTGAATCCAACAATGCCCGGTATCCGATCGAAGACGTTCAGTTTTATCCCTTCGGGTTCCGCTGGTCCGGCGCATATGATGCCCGGTATTATTATGAACCGAATGATGACACCTATCTGGTTCGTTTCCCGAACGGCATGGAAGTCTATTTCCGCGATCAGGATGAAGACGGAACCTATTATCCCGATTCCCGCTATATAGACCATTTTGATTTCAATCTTCTGCCGGACGGTCGCGTTCAGGTTGATCTGAAAAAAGGGTTGATGTCCTATTATTTTTATCCGCTCAACACACCGATGCAGCAGACGCTCTACCGGGTGGAAGACCGGTTCGGGGACGGGATTGACATTGCCCGCGACGGCGATACCGGCAGCGCAACCTATGGCTGTATTACGAACGTGAGTTCGGATGTGACCGGGACGGCGCTGAATTATCAGTATGACGGAAGCGGCAATGTCACTGGCGTATACGAAACGGTTTCGGCATCCGCAACCGGAAGAAAAGCCTCCTTTACCTACGAAACGGAAGGCTCCAACGCCCGGCTGATGTCCATGACGGATATGGGCGGATACACCACCATATTCGAATACGGTCAGCAGACCTATGTGCCTGCCCTTGGAGAAGTGGTGACGGGGGAGGCGGTGACATCGGATCATCATGTCGTATCCTACACATGGCCCAACAACGGAGCCTGGGAATTCGATCTGCGCCAGCATCTGGAAGCCGGGTTTGACGAGCCTCTGCAGCTGACGGTCACGGATCCGCAGGGTGGCGTGCAGACATGGTATTATGTAGCCGAATTTATGCACGGGCCGTTTACTTCGCAAGACCGGAACGGGGTCGGTCATTTAAAGTCATTTGGCCAGACCGACGGAATTAGCACCTACTCGTTTGCTGAGCTGGCCAAAACCAACAGCATTCATGACCATGAGGGGGATTATTTGAAATGCCGGGAACTGGCGGCAAACGGACGGGACATCCTCTCGGAAAGAACCCTTTTTGAGCCGGTGCGTGACAGTGATCCGTCCGACGTTTACACAGCTTATTCTCAAACGGACAGCAGAGCCCGCAAAGACCTGTGGTACGGCTATGAAGCGCAGGCCAACGGACACCGTATTATTACTATCACCAACGAAGTGTATGAATCCATAGATTACACCGTTCAGCTTACCGACCAATGGACCGAAATCATTGAGGAGGATGCCAACTATAACGCCGTGCGTCTTGTGGACAAAGGCACCAACACGGTTTATCTGGACCGCACCAACCGGCTGACGGAAGCCATCCGCATCCTCCCATTCGGCGGAACGGAAAAGACCGTGTACCGGGCGACGTATAACGACCACGGACAGCTTCTTACCTATACCGTGGACGAAGGACTTCAGAATATTGTTTCTAATGTTTATGGTGCCGCGGGCGTGCTGGTTGCGACGCACTATCCTGATGGAACCTCGGAAACATTTGCCTACGACCCCGAAACCCGTTTCATGACGGCCTATACCAACCGCACCGGCCAAGGCGTGGCAATCGTCCCCGACGACATGGGACGGCCCCTGGACATCGTTTATGCCGACGGCACCACCAACAGCTTCGACTACGGCTGCTGCGCCGCTGAAGGGGTCACCGACCGCCACGGCATCACCGCCAATTTTGGATACGACGGCAACAAGCGGCTCGACTGGGCCGTATTCCCCATGAACGACGAAACCGAAACTGAACTCCAGTTCCGCTATATGGGCGAAGGAGAAATCAAATCCATCGGGTACGGCCCCTTTATGGGCGACATGGCAACCCGCACGTTTGACTATCATGCCCAGGACGGCGCAACCCGTCTCAAAGCCCGCCATACGCCCGAAGGAAAAATGCCGCAGACATGGGCCTACACCTTCGGCGGCCTCCCCGCGACCCTCACCGACGGGCGCGGGGCGGTCACCGAATACACCTGGAACGACGCCAAAGAGTTGCTCAAACAAAAAAGCGTCGACGGCTCCGCCGCCGGACTCGAAGACGTGGACATAGTGTATGAATATGACGGACAGGATCGTTTGACCAACGTCGTCAAAACCCTCTCCACCCTCGGGGAAATCTGGCGCGAAAGCTATGGTTATGACAACCGCTCCCGGCTTGACACCGTCGCTGTAAAAATACAGAACATGCCCATGCAGGCGACGCCATTGGAATACTTGGTTGATTACGACTACGGCCCGCGCGGCTTCATCACCAACCGCACGTTGACCGTCGGCACCAACGTCATTTCAACCGGATATGCGTACGACCCCAACGCGCTCCGGCTCATCAAAGTCTCCGACAACTATGCCGCAGCCGAATACGGTTATGACCAGTACGGAAGATTACAGTCGCAAACCAACCTGGTCAACGGCTCTTCCTCGTCTCAGACGGTGAAGACTTGGGGTTATGATGAGTTCTCAAAGCTGAGTTCTCTAATCGTTAGCAATTCAACGACTTTGCTTTGGGGCAATGAGTTTGGATATAACGTGGATCGAATTTCAGCTGTTTCCAATCTGCATAGCAATACACGTTGGAGCTATTTCTATGATTATCAGGGGCAGCTCACCGGTGCGAATCTGTTCAGTAGCTCTAACACAATTCAGCACATTGAGCATTATCAGTATGATGCCGCGGGTAATATGACCCATAAAGGCGTTGCAGGAGCCGATGCGGATGTTCGACTGACTCCTAATGCGGATGACGAAATTATCAAATCTGAGCGTCACAAGACGGTAACGATGATCGGGACGCTGGGTGATACGAATGCTGTTCTCAGCCTGCCAGTCTCGGGAACCGACGTGGTGCAGGATTCTCACGGCAACTGGATCGCCCCGTTGGTTCCCTTATTTCCGATGTCGAATGGGAATGTCCGCATCCAGCTCAAGGCCGAAGTCAGCGGAGAACCCGACACCTACAAACTCGCCGACTTCTCGGTTTTTCCGACCTCAACAAACCTGACGTACGATGCCAATGGTTCCCTTGTAGGCCCGGTGCCCTCACCGGGCGGAACCAACCTAACGTTAAACTGGAATGCAGAGGGGCGTCTCGCCTCAACAACCAGCAACACATCAACCAACAACTTCTATTACGACGGCTGGGGAAGGCGGATTGCAAAGATCGAAAACGGAACACTGGAACTGTACGTCTGGGATCCCATGACTGTTGTTGCCGTCGCCGATGAAGATGCTGACTTAACTGAATATTTTACCAGAGGCATCGGCATCGCTGGTGACGTTGGAACTCTAGTTGCGGCTCACGATTTCAGCGGTAGTACGACAATGCTCCTGCACTCGAACCATCGAGGAGACGTAGTTCTAGCGACGGATTTAGCCGGAGCAGTTGTTTATTCTGGCGAGTTTACACCGTTTGGCAACGAACTGACTTCGAGTGGAGGCTACTTGCCAAGGTTCGGGTTCTCTTCTAAGGAATATGATGTCTCTAGGTTAATCTATTACGGCTTCCGGTACTATTCGCCGGAACTGAATTGTTTCCTTAGTCCAGACCCAATTGGCGAGTATGGCGGAATCAACCTCTATGAGTTCTGTGCCAATTCGCCTGTCAACTTTGTTGATCCGTTTGGACTCTGTCGGCGGAAAGGTGAATCATGGCGAGGGTGTCTAGACAGACATGCAAACGAATTTTATGGCGATAGTTTAGGATGGGTTGATGCCTCGGGATATTATGGCTTGGGTAGTGCTGCTCTTGGCTTTGCCGGTTCTGGATATGCTGCAATTGCAAGCAGGGCAGGTGCTGAGGCAATCAGAAATGCACCTATTGCGGGAGCGGTGGGAGGTGGGTCGATATTGCAAAGACAAGCAGCCGCATCCGCAGCGGCAAGGTCTGCTACACGTATTGGAGCAATGAGAGGCGGACTGGCTGCACTTTCCAGATGGACCGGTATCATTGGTGCGGGAGCAACAGGATTCTCACTGGGAGCACGACTGGCATTTATACCGGAGTGCTCAAAGAAATGTGAAGATGATGATTTGTGTTTGGAATAGGAGTGATATGCAAAGCGAACTAAAAATTGACAAGAAGTGGAATTCAAGGGCACGGCCTGTCTATCGGGTTTTCGGTTTCTTTCTAGGAATAGTGCTATTGGTTTTTGGCGCTATGGGCTTGGTTGATAAGTGGGCGACTGATTCATTTAAAATGAATTCATCATTAATGTTTGATATTGCTGCAATTGGATACGGCATTGTGTTTTTGATCGTTGCTTTTCGTGGTCGACTTTTGAAAAGAGACATTGGCTGAAACAGGACTTGCTTTCGTAGCAGAGGGAAAAGGAATTTCTCGATAACCGGGAACTGACCGTGGGAGGTTCAACAACCATAACAACCGACTATCAATACGCATCCAATACACCTCGTCTTACGCAGGTGTCTGATAATTATGCCTCGGCAAGCTATGGTTATGACGCATTCGGCAGGCTTAACACACAAACCAATGTCATTCATGGAGCCTTGGCTTTGCAGACGGTTAAGATGTGGGGCTATGACCAATACTCCCGCTTGGACAGTCTCACCATAAGCAACGCCACAACTCTCCTCTGGGGTGCCGCTTACGGCTATGATGTCGATCGTATCATCGCCTTAACTGACATGCACAGCGGATCGTATTGGCAATACGGATATGATTATCAAGGTCAGCTCACCGGAGCCAATTTGTTCAGCGACTCAAACACTATTCAGCACGTTGAACATTATCAATATGATGCCGTCGGGAACATGACTCATAAGGGCATTGCCGGAAACAATGCTGACGTGCGGATGCTCAACAATGCGGATGACGAAGCTGTTGAATACCAGCGTCATAAAACGACTACACTGATTGGGACGGTGGATAATACGAATGCGGCACTCAGTCTGCCGGTAAATCAAACGGGCGTGGTGCAGGATGAACACGGAAATTGGGTTGCACCATTGGTTCCCTTATTTCCGATGTCTAACGGGAATGTTCGGATTCAGCTTAAGGCTGAGGTTTCAGGCCAGCCCGACACCTACAAACTTGCTGACTTCTCCGTTTTTCCAACGAGCACAAATCTTGACTATGACGCGAACGGAGCATTGCTGACACTTCCTGATGGAACAAACACGCCATCCACGCTTTCTTGGAATGCGGAGGAGCGTCTCGCCTCAACAACCAGCAACACATCAACCAACAACTTCTACTACGATGACACCGGCCGCCGCATCGCCAAGGTCGAAGACGGTTCTTTGACACTCTATCTGTGGGACGGATGGAACAATGCGGCCACAGCCAACGATTCGGCGCAATTGACCGCTTATTACAGTCGCGGAACAGACCTCAGCGGCAGTCTGCAGGGTGCAGGCGGGATCGTAGGCCTTGTTGCTGTTACCAGAATGGGCAGCACAAACGACCATGCCGACGGTATTAATTCAGGAACCTATCTGCTCCATTCCAACCATCGCGGCGACATTATCAGTGTTTCTGATTCTTCGGGGAACGAATCTGCTACGTATCGCTACAGCCCCTTTGGGAGACGACTTTTTTCGACGGGCTCCTTTGAATCGCGCTATGGATTTTCCAGCAAAGAAGAGGATGGTTCAGCGCTTGTTTATTACGGATATCGTTTTTATTCCCCGCAGCTCTGTCAGTGGATATCTCCCGACCCAATCACCGAAGAGGGTGGTTACAACCTCTATATGTTTGTGAGTAATCGACCAATTGACCGATTTGACGTTTTGGGGTTGGATGTAGGAGGTGCAGGGCTTAGTGGCATGATAATGATCACGACGACACAGGTTGGTCATTCAATATCTCCTGGGGTGGGAACCATTTGTGGGATTATGGCAGGGGCTCTTCTTGACGGTTACATAAAGAAGTTTGACCAGGCATTTGGACCTGATGGATACTATAGGTAGTTTTTGAATAAAACTGGGAAGCGTCCCTGTGATTGTTAAAATTTAAGTGTGTGGTCTCCACGTCTGGCCGAGTAGGCTGGACTTTTTTAGACCAATAAAAAGGAGACCACACATGGATGATGTATCATTACCCGATTGGGTTACACAAGCTGACTCGACCGATTGTTCGAAGTCTTTTCACTCGTTTATGCGCATGGCCGCGCAAAATGCCTTTATGAACGTGATGGTTCAAGAGGTGGCCTCATTGTGCGGGCCGGCTTATCACCCGGCAACGAATAGCAAACACCAGCGAGCCGGATCGGCTCCTGGATATTATCTGTTTGGAACCGAGGAGTTTTCGATCCGTAAGCCAAGAGTTCGTAAAGATGGAGAGGAAGTTCGTCTCAAAAGTTATGTTGCAGCGCAGAACCGTGATGAGCTTCGCAATGCCATGTTGCGAGCCTTTATGGCGAATGTTTCGACCCGTGACCAGAAGCCGCTTTTTAAGGAGGTATCTGGAACCAGTCGCAGCGAAGTCAGTCGGCTCTGGAAGAATGAGGGGTTGAAGTTTATCGAACAACTTCGCTCGCGAGATCTCAGCGAATCCTCGTATCTTGTGCTTATGCTCGACGGGATCGGACTGGGTGATGACCTGTGCGCGATCGTTGCTTTGGGGATTACAGAACAGGGAGAGAAGCATATCCTCGACTTTCAGATCGGGGCATCCGAAAACCGGGAAGCCTGTAGCGACCTATTACATCGGATTGAGGAGAGAGGTTTTTGTCCCCGACACCGTCTGTTAGCCGTCACCGATGGCTCAAAGGCATTGCGAAGCAGCCTTCGAAAGAAATGGCCCGCTGTCATTATCCAGCGATGCTTAATCCACAAGGAACGAAACATCAAAGGGTACATCTCTCGTCGTCATTACGGTGAGCTTCACCGTCTCTTTACCCGTCTTCGCAAAGCGCAAGGGATCAAAGCAGCGGAGGAATGTCTGGCGGATCTGCGACGGTTTCTTCGCAATAAAAATGAAGAAGCACTCAACAGCTTGGAGGAGGCTGGTGATGAACTTTTAGCCGTACATTCTCTAGAGGTTCCCAGTACGTTGAATCGAACACTGCTCAATACCAACTGTATTGAAAATCCGTTTCGAAATGTCCGAGCAAAAATCGGACGGGTTAAACGGTGGAGACCGGAAACAGATATGGCTGGGAAATGGTTGGCTTATGCACTGCTCACCGCTGAGAAAGGATTTCGTCGGATCGCCCATTATGAAGACCTAAAGCAACTCGCAGAGAGGCTGAAAGACTTATCAACCCCTCCTCCGGAGGAGGGGTTGGAAAAGGCTTCGCCTTCCATGGTTGATTCGAAACCGCAAAGAGAGTACAACCCGTAAGAATTAACCGGAGATCATACTCCGAGTTTTAACAATGCAGGGGACATCCCCCAAATCCCGCATGAAGTGCTGGTAATTGGCCGTTATGTTCGCTATTTATGCCAATACCTGAAAGGGTATTTCCGGCTTACGAACCCCGAAGGAAGGTATGATAATAAACCGTTGTTTTTAAATGAAAGGGTTGTGTAAATGATCGAGTTTGATCCAGTATTGGTGCATGAATGGTTGGTGCGGGCAGCCGAAAGGTATCCTGAAAAAGAAGCGCTTATTGCCGGCGCCCGGCGATGGACGTATCGTCAATTAGATCAGGCCAGTGATAAGCTTGCCTTTTCTTTAACGCAAATAGGAATTAAGCGTGGAGACCGGGTGATTGTTTTTATGGATAATTCTCCTGAAACAGTCATTTCCTTATATGCGATACTCAAAGCCGGTGGAGTATTTGTGGTTCTAAACGGGTCTCTCAAGGCCGGGAAACTCAACTACATCTTAAACAATTCAGGTGCCAGTGCGATCATATTCGATTCCGGCAAGCATGTTGAAGTGGCTGGAGCGCTTGAGAATTTAGAAAATGAAATCTGCTGTATCGTGTCGGGTTCCAGGGAGGCAATTAAACTTCAGCAAAAGCAAAAGGTCTGCTGGTGGAGTGAAATGGTTGCGGAGGATAAGGAGTTCGCACGTAAGGTTCAGAAACAGGCTCTTTCCTGCGGTGTCCAACGGTGTATCGATATTGATCTGGCCTGTTTAATTTATACTTCAGGTTCTACGGGTGAGCCCAAAGGAGTCATGTCCACCCATCATAATATGATTTCAGCCGCTCGAAGCATCATTCAGTATATCGGAAATGAAGTTGACGACATCATCCTGTGTGTATTGCCTCTCTCCTTCGACTACGGTTTATACCAGGTCATCATGGCGGTCATGTTCGGCGGAACGGTGGTTCTGGAAAAGTCCTTTATGTATCTGCATCCGGTTTTAAAAAAGCTGGGGGATGAGAAGGTCACGGCCTTTCCGGTGGTGCCCACCGTGATGTCCATGCTGTTAGGGTTGGATGATATCAGCGCCTATAATTTCAGCCGTTTACGTTATATCACCAATACGGGTGCTGCCTTGCCGGAAGCGCACATTCGAAAATTCAGGGAGCTTTTTCCCGGAGTAAAAATATTTTCAATGTATGGTTTAACAGAATGTAAGCGGGTGTCTTACCTGCCGCCGGCTGACATCGACAGGAAGGCCCTGTCGGTCGGCAAGGCGATACCCAACTGCGAGGTTAAGATTGTTGACAAAGAGGGGCGTGAAGTTCCTCCGGGCGAGGTCGGCGAGCTGATCGTTCGCGGTTCCAATGTCATGCAGGGATACTGGAATGATCAGGTACTGACCCAAAAGGCTTATCGGGCTGGACGTTATCCGGCTGAAAGATCCCTGTATTCCGGAGATTCATTTCGCTATGACGATAATAAGTATCTTTATTTTGTCGGCCGCGAAGGAGATATGATTAAAAGTCGAGGAGAGAGGCTCAGTGCCAAAGAAATTGAAAACACAATAACGTCGATGGAAGGGGTTTCTGAGGTGGCTGTAATTGGTGTTCCTGATGAAGTGATCGGGCAGGCTGTGAAAGCATTTGTCGTGAATTCTCCCGGATACGATTTAACAGAGAATGATCTCAAAAAATATTGCGCCGCAAACATGGAGCCGTACGCGATGCCCAAATATTTTGTATTCCTGAAAGATATGCCCAAAAGCCCGAATGGAAAAATTGATAAGAAGGCTTTGGGTTGAATTTTCCGGTCTTATTTGTAAAAGCCTGACGCGCTATTCCTCTCAATTTCCGCTTTCAGTATCTTGCCGACGCTGTTTTTCGGCAGCGCGTCCACAAATACGACAAACAGCGGAACTTTGAAAGCAGCCAGCTTTCGGGCGCAGTGTCGGCGCACATCATCCGCTGAAAGCCGCGAGCCGCGTTTTAAAACAATAAATGCATGAATCGCTTCCCCCGCGGTTGTATGCGGTATGCCGACGACGGCCACCTCAATAATATCCCGCAGCTCGGAAATGACGTTTTCCATCTCTTTGGATCCCACGCGGCGACCGCACACCTTGATGAAATCGCGGGCGCGGCCCTGCACAAAAATAAAGCCGTCTTGATCCACCCGTGCCAGATCGCCTGTAAAAAGTTTTCCATTCCTGAAAAATTTCCGCGTTTCCTCCTCATCCTTCCAGTATCCTTTGGCGATATTGTCACCTGCGGCTACGATTTCCCCGATCTCGCCGGAGCCCGGCGCGACCGGCTCTCCGTTTTCCTTTAAAACCTCCAGCCGTGTGGAGGGCAGTCCTGTTCCGATGGAGCCCAGCTTATCACCGAGCCGTTCCGGCGGGAGATAGCTCAGCCTGGCGGTGGCTTCCGTCTGACCGTACATCAGGAAAAACCGAACA
>Ga0190284_1001422_pt1 | contig 10733 bp, 3 predicted proteins | sample 48691812_MG_FD_161668 | JGI IMG/M metagenome (GOLD analysis project Ga0190284, IMG submission 161668) | Hydrothermal vent microbial mat bacterial communities from Southern Trench, Guaymas Basin, Mexico - 4869-18-1-2_MG | ecosystem: Environmental > Aquatic > Marine > Hydrothermal vents > Microbial... | reverse complement strand
GCCCGTCTTACCGTCGCTACGGACGAAGGTCAGGGTGCCGGGGCAGTCCGGGCAGTTCTCAGTCCAGGTCGGCTGTTCAATATCACCGGAAACGGGATCCCACCTGCAGTCCCCAGGATCGGTGTCCTCGATCTGCTCGGAGACACAGGTCTCGATGATCGGCGCTTCGGCGTCCAGCCTGATCTGCTGATCGGGGCCCAGGTTCGGTTCGCTGTGGTAGATGTACGGCGGCGTGTCCTCGCCGGTCAGCTCCGTTGTCCAGCCGGGCGGTCCCACGACCAGCGAGAGTGTCTCCACACAGCAGCCGTCCGGCGGCAGATCGGCGTGGAAACAGAGCACGGCGATAGCCTGTGCGTCCGTAATGCCTTCCAGGCTCGGGATCCCCACCGAGTAGCGGGCGAACCCGGGGCCCGTGTCCTCCCCGATTTGCTCGAACGGTGCCACGGGCTCAACGTCGGGCGGACTGCAAAGCTGCCAGCAGGAATTCGGATCCCATTCCACGTTGAAGGTCGCACCGTAAATGGGATGCGCCGGATCAATGTCGTTGAGCGTGATGTAAACTAAAACGTCACCGTTGACGTCGGTTACACAGAACTCATCCGGCTCAATCTGGAGCGTCTCTGGTCCCGGCACCGCGCTCGCCACCTGCGGCACGACCGCAAGCAGCAACACAGCCAGCGCAGCGCTGGTAAATCTGCGTGTCCAAGTAAGCATGTCGTCTACTCCTTCTTCTTCCTATAGTTGGTATTGTTTCTATCTGAAACGCCTGACAATCGGGCTCGTGGAACGTACCAGCAAGCCCATTACCCGGTCAGCCTAAAGCTGAATCTACTCGGTGCCGTGTCGAACCTCCTTCCTACCTTCCTTGTTGCTGTTGCCATGGCAATGCCCAAGCCGTCCAACCGGGTACTGACGACCGCGTGCACGCAGGCCACCGAGAAAAGTTCGAATCTCTCGACCGCAGGCAAGGGTCCTGTGATCCCAACGCGTATTCAATGTTATGAATGCCCATCTTGTCCGATGTCGTGGCACGTTTTGCGCGCAAGCCCTCCGCACTACCTCCAAGGCTGATGACACCGCCAGACAACGACTCAATGTCTTCTTCCCCCCAAGACCTGCTCATCCGTCGGAAGGACTTCTTGGTCCACTCCTAACGTAACACCGCGTCCTCAGATAATAGGACTCCAGGCTGCTATCAGAAGGGCTCCCTCTCCGCAGGTCCGCTCAAGACTCCCCGTACCTCAAGCTTGTCACTGGACCGATTGAACCTCTACATTAACGTCAGTCGCATACGAATGCAAGGGGGAATCCACCAGTCTTTGCAAAAAGATGTCAGAAAGTTAGAGCGCGACACCAGCCGCGGCAAGAGGTAAGTGTCGAACGGCGTCGGCCTCACAGTGCGCGGCGTTATCGGACTGGTCGTCTTGAGTACACTTGGTCTTATGGGACTGTGCGCGTGGCGACTCGACAAGGCACCCGCGCAACATGCCGGTTTCCCTCCAGAACTAGGGAAATCCCCTATGGGTTTCACGACCTAGACTACTTTACCCTCAGAGTCAGACAGACATTCCCGTAGCGAGTGTCTGGTAACGAATCCGGAGGAGAACCAACAGCCGGAGGACGTCAGTGGTCCGAACGACGGCCTGGGGCGACCGCAGGGTTGTGGTCACTACGGTACCTGAGACGTATAATCTCCGCACGATGGGTGCCCAACGAAACACTTGTGATCGAAGCCTCGCGTGTGTGCGTATCGACCTCGAACCGATGGACGTTGCCGCCTTCGATGATTGGTATGGCCGCCGTCTGCAAGTAACCATCGACGACGCCGTCTGGAGCCGAGTGGACCGAAGCCGGAGAATCGTCGAAGCACTCGCCGGTTCGGACGAACCGGTATACGGTGTGAACACAGGATTCGGATCGCTATGCAGTACGCGAATCGGCGCCGGCAATCTTGCGCTTCTGCAGGATAACCTGATCCGATCGCACGCGGTGGGCGTCGGTCCGCCCGCGCCGGATGCGGTCGTACGGTTCATGCTCCTGCTCAAGATTCAAGGGCTTTGCCTCGGGGCCAGCGGGGTACGCCGCCGGGTCATCTCGTACCTGGCGGACCTGCTCAATGCCGACATCCTGCCGGTAGTGCCCACGCAAGGGTCCCTGGGAGCCAGCGGCGACCTGGCGCCATTGGCCCACATGGTCTCCCCGATCATCGGGCGAGGCTGCGTGCTCCGCGACGGGCAGATCGAACCCGCGCGCTCCGCGCTGAAGCGACACGGCTTGACACCGATCACGCTCGGCCCAAAGGAGGGACTGGCTCTGATCAACGGCACCCAGTTCATGTGCGCGTACGCCGTCAGTCTGCTGGTCCGCGCAAAGCGTCTGCTCAAGCACGCCGACATCGTCGCGGCCATGTCCATCGAAGCCGTCCAAGGCAGCATTCGCCCCTTCGCCGAAGAACTGCACGAACTGCGCCCGCATCGCGGCGCGATCGAGACGGCGGCGAACGTGCGTCGCCTCACGGCAGACAGCAGGATCATCGAATCCCACGCGGATTGTGAGCGGGTGCAGGACCCGTATTCGGCCCGTTGTGTACCGCAGGTCCACGGCGCCTCGCGTGACGCGATCCGGCACGTCGAGGGTATCGTGCAGACGGAAGTCAACTCGGTGACGGACAACCCGGTGATCATCGACGAAAACACGGTGATCAGCGGCGGCAACTTCCACGGGCAGCCACTCGCCCTGGCATTGGACTATCTGGCGATCGCTCTGGCGGAGCTGGCCTCGATTTCCGAACGGCGGGTCTATCTGTCGCTCAGCGGGCTCGGGGGGTTGCCTGTTCTTCTCTTGGAGAATACCGGGATCAACAGTGGGTTCATGCTGCCGCAGTACACCGCAGCCGCTCTGGTGAGTGAGAACAAGATTCTGGCCCACCCGGCCTCGGTGGACTCGATCCCCACTTCGCTGGGCCAGGAGGACCACGTCAGCATGGGGGCCACCGCCGCGGTCAAGACCTGGCGAATCATGGACAACGTCGAGACCGTGTTGGCTATTGAGCAGATGTGCGCGGCCCAGGCGTTGGACTTTCGCGCTCCGGTGGAACCGGGTCGCGGCGTCGCCGCGGCACACGCCGAGATTCGCAAGGTCATCACACACGCCGACCGCGACCGTTCGTTCGGCGAAGACATCGAAGACTCGCTCACCCTGCTGCGTTCACAGAAGGTCGCCAAAGCCGTCGAAAGCCGGGTCGGGAATCTGACATGACCGGTGTCTTCCTCCTCCTTGGAGGGTGTGCGTTTCTGACGACGGATGACACGGACAAGGACCGCCCCCGACTAGTGCATCGCCACAGCTTAACATGCGGGTGCCACTGGTGGCTTGCCCACCAGTGTCTTCCTCTTGACCTTGCGTGCGTCACACTGGCGGACGAGCCGCCAGTGGCACCCATACGGCCATACCCGCACTTTTTCGAGTGGCGACACACTAGTGACAACCGCCCGGGCTCGCCGCGCGGCGCGGTGCTCACCGCGTCTCTTGTCACTTCCACGGCGTTCGCGTACAGATAGCGGCATGGATACCAAAAATTGTTGCGAATGGACGGTGGCGGTTGTCCTTATCCTGACGTGCCCGGTAGTATCTTCGGCGCAGGACGCGCTCGACGAAGCCCTCGGGCAAGTAGGCATGCGGCGGGTCGATCTCGGCTGGCGCGCCCAGGGTTGGTGGCTCGGTTATCCGGGTGACATCCCCTACAAGCTGCGGCACTTCGACGATCTACTGGATCGGCCGTTGGCGGCCGTATCCTACACCCGAACGTTGGCGGCAGCGGCGCGCACGTACCTCGACCCCGAGAAGTTGAATCACGAGGGAGATCGCTTCCGAGCAGGTGCGTTGTTTCATCTGGTCGCCAGCGTGGGCATTGGCCCCAGATACGGCGCGATCCGGCACTACTCCCCCAACACCATTGCGCCGAACACCCCCTTGGATGAAGCGATCCTGATCGTCCACGCCGCCGCCGGTCGGCCGACTGCGCCCATCAGCTTCGGCAGGGAATTGCCCTACCCGAAATACGCCGAGCAACTCGCCGCGAAACTGGAGGCGGTCCCGGCGTCGGTGCAACCGATTCTCGGCCGGCTGGTGCTCAACGTGCTCGAGGCGCAGCGTTGGGTGGAGTTGGCCTTTCGCAACGTGCCGGAAGGCCGACGCATCGCCGTCTGCCGTAAGCTCAACATCGGCGCCGAACAGGTCGATGCTTTCGACTACGAGCCCGCGATCGACGACATCGCGCGCACGTGGGACGAAGCCAGCCTGTGGTACGCCGGACTCAAGTGCGTGCAGGCCCTCGACGACGCGCGCTTGAGTTTGGGTAAACCCGGTGCCGACGCACCGCCGTTCGCTTTCGACTGGGAGACACCGTACGGCTGGATCCGCATTCGCGGCGGTGGGGAGGACGTTACGGACGCGGCCGGCGCCTGGATCATCGTGGATTTGGGCGGCGACGACCGCTATACCGGTGCCGCGGGCGCATCGGCGGTTGATCGGCCGATCGGCCTGCTGCTCGACCTAAGCGGCGACGATCACTACGACGGCGACGACGTCACGCAGGGCGCGGGGGTGTGCGGTATCGGCATCCTGCTGGACGCCTCCGGAAACGACCGGTACGACGCGGACCGTCTCGCACAGGGCGTGGGGCAATTCGGCCTGGGCGCGTGCCTCGATCTGGAAGGCAACGACCAGTACGCGATGCGGTTCTCCGGGCAGGGGTGCGGCTACTTTGGAGTCGGCATGATGATCGACGGCGGAGGGGTGGACACCTACCAACTCCACTGCGACGGCCAGGGGTTGGGTGGGGTGTCCGGAGTCGGTGTGTTGGTGGACTCCAGTGGCGACGACTCATACGAAGCCGTGCGCGACTCGAAGGTCACCGGGCGTCCTTCGTATCACTCGCCCGATCTGCACATCTCCGTATCCAACGCGCAGGGCTGTGCCATGGGGCGGCGAGGCGACGGCGGCGACGGGCACTCGTGGGCCGGCGGCATCGGGGCACTGATCGATATCGCGGGTGATGATGCCTACGTGTCGGGCAACTGGTCGATGGGGGCCGGGTATTGGTTCGGCACCGGTCTGCTGTACGACGGAGAGGGAGACGACACGTACCGAGGCGTGGGGTACTCCCAGGCAAGCGGAGCCCACTTCTGCATCGGCGTGCTGTTGGACGAAGGGGGAAACGACGTTCACATCGCGGAGGAAAACTCCATGAACAGCATCGCCTTCGGCCACGACTTCACCATCGCCCTCTTGCTCAACCTCGGCGGGAACGATTCGTACACCGTCGAGAACTCCGGCTTGGGCTACTCGATGAACCGCAGTGTCGCCATGCTCATCGACACCGACGGCAACGACACCTACACGACCAAAGCAGAGAACCGGCCGGGGATGGCTCTCTTCGACGAGCGCCTCCGCAACCGGAGCGGCACGAGCACCTACTTCGCCGATACGACGTCGATCGGCGTGTTCCTCGACGTGGGTGGCAGCGACAAGTACGGATGCAATGCCCAAGCCCGAAACGATGCCGTATGGCTGGACCCCGCGGATTCGGCCAACCGGCAAGTTCGCAACTTCAGCATCGGCGTCGATCGCCCCGGCGGTGAGGTTCGCTTGCTCCCCCGGCCGGAGAAGGCCCCGGGCGGAAGTCGATAGTAGGTCGAGACGGCTGCCCCAGGTCAAACCGCCATCGTCTGAAACCGAGAAGTCTCTACCAAATGCGCATATGGCCACGAACCGGCCCCGACCACGGCCGCCCCGAAGGGCGGCCGTGGAATCGTCAGGCGCCGTCGTGGCTATGGACAGGGGTCCACGCACTCGGAGATTTCTAGATTGAGTACGCCAAACTGGGCTCCGATGGTGCCCGCCTGGATGTAGTACGTATCTCCCGCGACCACGTCCACAACCAACTCGGCGTTCTTCACATCGTCACAGTAGCCCTGGAGGTCGTCGGCGCAGGCACTGCAGTGCCCCAGGTAGTCCATTGTGGCACCACCATAGACCCTACCGTAGCACTCGGTGTACTCCGACATGTCGATGCAACTCGGGGCTCCCTGATCGTCCGGCACCCACACACGCAGCGAACCGCCGTCAACAGTTCCCAACGTGGAGGCGCAGGTCTCAATCCGCACGCGACCCGAGCACGGTGCCACGTACCGCCACCAGGCATCCGCCTCGTAGGCAGGGCCCATAGCGTCACAGAAACCGCTGCCGCCTACCAGGTAGTCCCCGGGGAAAAGGGTCTTGTCGAAGGTGCCTTCCCAGATGCCGGAGCCGGCGATCACCGGAGCGAGGTCACAGTCGTCCGACGGCGTCGGCAACCAACTGCCATCCTGCACGCAGGTCAGCTCAGCCACATACGCCGAACCGCACAAGGTGCCCTCGCCCGCAGTATCGTCGTATATGCCGAACCCGGCCCGTGCTGCGTAGCGACCGGGACCGAGGTAGATCTCGGCCGTGACCGGAGAACACTCGTCGAACGTGTTGCTGTCACTGGCGACGATGTCCAGTTCCGCGCACCCGTCATTCAGGTCGATCAGGAACACCTCGGCACCGTTGGCAAGCGAATTCATGGTCCAGGAAACATACGACCCTTCGATGAGGGACAACTCGTACCAATCGGTGTCACGCATGTCCCAGTCGGTACCGCCGTTGGTGCTGTAACTCCCGGCATCGCCACAGATCGTATCACCACAGACGATCGAGAAGAACACCTCCGCCGGTTCGCTGCAACCGGAGTTGTAGAGGTCAGTATACTCACCCTCGGCGTAGATGCAGTCACCAGACGGTTCCAGCTCGCCCTCAGCAATGCCGCCTGGCGGGCAGTTGTCCGTGCAAGGTGGCTCTATCGTGCAATCCACGTCATCGCAGGTGTCCTCGATCTGCGTGACGCCGCCCTGGTCGATCTCGCAGTCGCGGTTGTCGGCCACCACGCACGTCTCGTCAGGCAGACAGCAGGCATGCTCGGGACACGGGGTCTCGCACTCTACAGTTACCGTGTACGCCGAACCGCACTGGGAAGATGGGTCACCCGTGAGGAAGGCCGAAGCAGCCATGAAGTAGTAGGTGCCAATCTCTGCAGCACACAACGATATCTCCGGAGAGGAGCAAGTGTCGAAGTACTCACCGCCCGACGGGAAAGGATCAGAACTGCAATCGGGATCCACCGTCATGTAGGCGAGCACCGGGAATTCGGCGCTGACCGACCACGTGATCTGAGTGTCGGGAACCGTGGTGGTGACTTCGTACCAGTCGACATCACGGCTGTAATAATCATAGCCGCCGGCAGTCTCGCAGAAACCGTCCCGGCAGACATCACCACCTGGTTGATCGGGGCAATCGTAGTCGTCCACGCAGTCGAGCCGGTACGAGCCGGCCGTTCCGCACCTGGTGCTACCGCACGTCATATCAGTGGCTTCACCGTTGCTGCAGGTGTTGTTCACAGTCGTGTCGAACTGGCTGCAGATATCCTGTTCATCTTCGGCAATGCCACCGACGGGACACGTGGAACAGCTGTTGAAGCACTGCTGGAACCACCAGAAGTCACGGAGATCGACGTCGCCGTCCTCATCGTCGTCGAACAACGCACAGTCGGTCCCGTAAGGCATGCCCGGGCCGCTGGCATCGAGGCAGAGCTGGAACTGCTCATAGTCCCTCAGATCGGTTATGCCGTTGCCATTGGAGTCACCGCACGTGCCATAACCGCACGGCACCGCCTTGATGTGGATCTGGTATTCACCCCAAGCCCAAGCCTGGGGGGCGGTAGAACTCGGCACCGGGTAGTGCCATGTCCCCGCTGGCAACGCTTCCCACTTGATGGTCACGTTGGTATCGTAGCCGGGCGGATCGTCCAGGCAGCAACTCTCATGGCCGCCGAAGCGATCCGCGGTGCTGCTGCTGTCGCTGTAAACGTAGTCATCCGTGAGAGTGCAGTCGCAAGTGGGCAGAAGAATAGCGTAGTAGCTCCCAAAAGCCGGGTCCGTGCCACAGAAGTCGATGATCACGTCCTGGCAGTCGGGCCCCGTGAACGAGAAGGCCTCCCAGACGGCGGGTCCGAGATTGATACATCCGACATCGGTCGCCCCGTCGTTGTACCGGCCCACAGAGGTGTACGGCAGTGGATTCACGGCCCGTGCTTCGTCGGCACAGTTATCGTTGATCGGCGGACAGTGGATGCCACAGGGGCTTGAATGCTCGTCGCCGCAGGCCTCGCCGCTGTAATAGTCCCCGCCGCCGCAGGCAGCCTCAGTTCCCTCCGTACACAAAGCGCCTCCGCCGGCACAGCAGGCCCCCTGACCACACAGCGGTGAGATTTCACCCGGCTCCCAAACGCCATCTCCATCGTCGCAGATGGTATCGGGTTGGAACCGTCTCGGGGGAAGGCACTCATTGGGTATCAGGCCGTTCGTGCAGATATCGTCGGTATCGCAGCAGGCGCCGGGGACGGGGACATCATTTAGTAGAGGACCGTGGACCGGGCCCTTGCCCAGACCTACCGGTTCGCTCCAATCCTCCGCCGTCATACCAGAGCCATCGATCGCGCGCCACCCGACGTTATGGGAATCCCACGGATGGTCGAATCCGAAGGTGAATTCCCCGGAGGGTAGACCAGCAGGTCCGCTGAAATGGATGACCCAAGGCGCGTTGTCGCTGGGGTTCGGCGAAACGAACCCGTGTGGAGTCTTGGCAGGGTTATGGCCAATCGGAAAAGTATTGGGTATGATGGCAAAGACCCACTCTGGAGGCATGCAGATATTTGTGTAGGCCCCAGGAGCGCCCGTGCCAATATAGAGGTCCGTCAAAGAGCCGTGCATATCTGTGACCGGGTAGGCATAGCGGAGAGGTGCGCCACACGGATTCACCCCGGTTCCTCCCGATTCTGTCCCGTCGCAAGAGACGGTCGGCTTGGGGGATTCGGAGAGGGCAAACCGAATCTCCCAGGTCGGTGTGCCCAACTCCAGGACTCCATCGCCGTTCGCATCAAGCACATTCGCCTGAACTGTTTCCAAGCCCTGGTTGTCGCCGGGGTCTTCAGGAGTCTGTTCGCTGTCGTGCGCGTATCCCAGCCATTTTGTGCCACCGGTTTGTCCACACTCCCATATGCGAACGCAATGAGCACCATCCGAATGTGAGAACGTCAATTCCACGTCCTCCCCATTAGCCAGTTCATCGCGGATCCACTCCCATGTGACCTGTCCATTTACACTCTCGTCAACCGAAGTGGAGCCATGCCTCGAGTAATTCCCGACAGGGATATCCTGACCGCCACCGAATCCGTAGCCCTGATGTTTGTGCGAAAGTGCATTTGTAAGGTTGTTCGCAGCCAGGTAGGCGAATTTGCCATCAAACATCTCCGGAAGAGTTACTCCGCAACCGTCGGTACGTGTAGGTGGATCATTTTGGCATGTGCATTGATTCCCCACGATTGGGGTGCACGCCTTTCGGTCCATCGCCGTGTCCAAATGCCCCACCAAGGTGCCATCGCCCTTCAAGCCGAGGGTGTGCGGCTGTGGTACCAGGATGCCGAAGCGATCTTCAAGGTATTGCAGGCTGTTGGCGATGGCCATCGGAACGCACTGATTCATCGCCGTCTGTTCGTTCGAGAGATTCGGCAGCGAAATCACGAAGTCCGCTCGACTTGGCGTGAAGGTGGCGGCATTCGCCGGAGGGGGCGTGCCTATCTCCTCCACGTGCCCGTGGCCGGCTCCCTGCGCGTTGTATTCCGCGACGCCGACGTCAAACATGGCGCGGGGACCGTCGGCGAAGTTGACCGTCGGGCTGGCACTGAAGTCGACGTACGCCGACAATTGTGTGACGTTCGTCCCGACGGTCACGCCCAGGTCGAAGTAGGTGGCGACCGTAGGGAACGGATCGGCGACATTGACCCAGAGATTTTGGACGATCCAGCCCGTTTCCGTGTACACGTTTAAGTAGCCGCTCGCCATACCGGTCGACGCCTCCAATTCTGCCATTGCGACCTCCAGGCGGCCCCAATTGGAGTTCGTTTGTTCCTCGTCCGGGATAGATTGAAACCGAAAGTCGACCTGGTCGAACTCAACTGCCCGATCAGCAGGGACAACCTCGACACCAATCGCGGCACTTGGTGCCGAAACCGACGCGGTCAACATGAGAAGGGCAACAGCGTATCTTACCCTTCGACAATCCAGACCACGCAGTCGTGTGGCGTGGCCGTGCAACCTCGTTCCTCGGCTCATGATCGTCTCCTAACGTGTTAGAGTTGTGTTCTTCCCTAACAGGGGGCGGTGAAACGGCTCTTCGCCTTCGCAGAGCCGAACCCACACATCCTGCAATCCGCATTGCTTTGGGCCGCAAGGCCACGGCGGTAAGCAAGGCGCTGACCACCAGCGAGACGACCAGTACCGCCGTTTTGACGCTGCGCGGCAACTCAGGCGCGATGTGCTGTAGACCTGTGAACACGAACTTCGCTCCCCTCCATCGGGGTTCGACTCGCCCTCACCTTAACCGGGATTCTCGATTTACCGGACCCTCGATCATCATCCTACCGCGTGAAGCCTCTGGATTCCAGTGGGAATCGCGGTTCCTCCATGATTCCCAGGGCAATCGCATCTAAATCGCCCTCGCCAGGAGCTCCAGCAGGTAGCCCTCCTCCAGACAGGCTTTGAGCCGTTTTCCTTTGATGCCGGCTTTGCAGCTCTTGTCCTGTCGCAGCAAGTTCA
>Ga0190284_1001421_pt1 | contig 10749 bp, 11 predicted proteins | sample 48691812_MG_FD_161668 | JGI IMG/M metagenome (GOLD analysis project Ga0190284, IMG submission 161668) | Hydrothermal vent microbial mat bacterial communities from Southern Trench, Guaymas Basin, Mexico - 4869-18-1-2_MG | ecosystem: Environmental > Aquatic > Marine > Hydrothermal vents >... | reverse complement strand
TACCATTGATCGCCCTTCTTTCTGGAAATTAGCTGGACTTTTGTCGGATATCCCATTTTAGCCTCCTTGTTAATTATCTATGGATATCCATAGTATCATAGATAAAAAAAATTGTCAAATAGTAATTGGCTTAAAAAGAATTATCCTGACAATTATTCAGTGACGGTGTACTATCTTGTTTATTGTTTTCTACTCTGATATTCTTTTAAAAAATGGATTATTGGTGAAATATTATGCAATTTATTACATTCATTATAAATTTAAAAATATATTTGTCAAGTAAATATGCAAGAAATATGCAAGAAATTACATTTATTAAAGATATATATATTAATTTCAGCTATAATTATTAGTATTTCATCTATAAAATAGTATAATATATAAATACTTATGGAAATATTAATGCAACTTTTAATATTATAAATGCAATATATTTCATAAGGTGGTTAATTGGCTGTAACTATAAAAGACATAGCAAAAAAGGCAGGAGTTTCCACTGCTACCGTATCCAGAGTATTAAATGACTCAGCTCTTATTTCGGATGAGACAAAAAAGATAGTAAGAAGGATCATGAAGGAGCTCGGTTATTCACGCTTTACCAAAGCTGAAAACATGGTTAAAAGAAGCATGAAGACAGTTGGTCTTCTTGTTCCTGATATCAGAAATATCTTCCTCCCCCTTTTAGTGAAAGCAGTAGAGGATGAGATGGATAAGAATAGTTACAATATCTTTCTCTGCCATACAGATGGAAATATAGCAAAAGAAAAAAGATACCTGGATACACTACTTGAAAAAGGAGTGGACGGCATTATTCTTATTGGTACAAGACCAGCAAAGCTTAATCACAAGTATATAAGTAATCTGTCCGAAAAGATCCCTGTAATGATAATAAATGACTATATTATAGGCTCAAATGTATATTCGGTAATGGCGGATGAAGTAGAGGGCTCATATAAGGCAATAACCCATCTAATATCACTGGGGCATAAAAAGATAGCATTTATAAATGGTGATGTGGACTACACTACATATAGGTATAAAAACCGAGGATACGAGAAGGCTTTAAATGATAATGATATAGAAATAAATCCTGATTATATTATAAAGGAAGCTCCTTATGAGGATGGCGGATACAGGGGTGCGGAAAAGCTTATGGATCTTCCTGACAGACCCACGGCCATATTTACTGCTTCTGACCAGATAGCCATAGGGGCAATAAGAGCTGTTTATAAAAAAGGATACAAGATCCCTGATGATGTCTCGCTGGTGGGTATCAGCGGACTGCCATTATCTGCAGAGCTTTACCCGTCACTTACTACTGTCGATGTATTCCCCCATATAGCAGGAAAGACTGCTGCCAGTATTCTCCTGAAACTTATCAAAGGTGAAAAGCTTACTCAGAAAAAGATCCTCATCGAACCAAAGCTTGTGATCAGGGAATCAGTCAGATCGATAATTGAAGATCCTGAATAGACTTTAATGCCCTGTTCCCAATTTTCTGATGCTATGATCCAGCATCCTTATTTCCCTAAAAAGAAATATTCCCGACAGACATGCTGATATAAATACTGCTATCGGCCAGGAAGCAAAGACCCCGTTTACTCCCATAAAATGTGGAAGGATATAGAAAAGAGGTATCAGAATAAAGATATATGAGACATTGATTATAAGTGCCTGCCTTGGTTTTCCAATAGCCTGAAAAAATGATCTTCCGATTATAAAAAATCCTCTGAATGGGAGCAGCAGTGCCATTATCCTTAAGGGCATCATACCCTGCATTATCAGTGCTTTATCATCCGAGAATACTGAAAGCAGTAGATGCGGTATAGCAAATATTATGATATATACCGTACACAGAAGAAGGATCACCCACAGTATTGCTTCCTTTAATACCTTTTTGACCCTCCTTAATCTTTCTGCCCCATAATTAAAGCTGGTAATCGTCGAGAAACTAAATCCTATTCCAAAAACTGGTCTTAGCCCAACTTTCTGTATTTTCTCATAAAATCACCTGATTTTACCCCATTTTCGAGCATTTAAAACCCCGTATAGTGGGCTTTTTCTGTATAGGGGGCTAATGTAGTGACCTAATAAAGAAAATATATGAATATTATGTATACAAGGAAGTAAAACTGTTATATAATGATCCTATGTTTATACGCCAGTACAAAACTAAAAATAAAAAGACAGGTAAGATCTATATAAAACATCAGCTGGTCCAGTCATACAGGACAGAATCCGGTCCCAGACAAAGAATAGTCATGAATCTTGGAAAGCTTAATCTGGACAGGTCAGAATGGAGAAGGCTTGCCTTTGCCCTCGAAGGAAGACTTTCCGGGCAGCAGCCGCTAATAAAAGAACCGGAGATAACCTGCGAGGTTGAAAGAGTATTTAAAAACTATGATTTCTATAAATTAAGAAAGAAAAGAAAAGACGAGAGGCCAGATCACCTTTCCATTGATCTTGATAAAGTTGCCACCACAGGTAACCGCAGCCTTGGTCCGGAGCTTGTAGCAGAGGATGCGTGGAACAGACTTTTTATGGATAAGATATTAAGAGATGCAGGTCTTGACGAAAAATCAAGGGCAATTGCCAAAGCATCTATTTTTGCAAGGCTCATGCGTCCTTCAAGCGAGCTTTCCGCCCTTAAATGGATAAATGACATATCATCCGCTCCCGAGATAATAGATCCTTTTTTGGCCAAACTAAAAAAAGATCCCCTCTACCAGGTGGCAGATGTGCTCCTGTATCAAAAAGATGCTATCGAAAGGGGACTGAGACAAAGAGAAAAAGAAATATTTCCCGCTAAAAACATTCTCTTTCTATATGATCTTACAAATACATATTTTGAGGGAGCGGCCAGAGGAAATAGCTATGCAAAAAGGGGAAAGTCAAAAGACAGGCGAAGCGACTGTCCCCTTATCTGCCTGGCGCTTCTTGTAGACAGCAGGGGCTATCCGCTATTTTCTCAAGTGTATGAAGGCAACCAGTCAGAGCCGGAGACCCTTGATACGGTACTTGACAGACTGGAAGAAGACAGCAATAAGTCTCTGCTGTCTGTAAAGCCCACTATAGTAGCAGATAAGGGCATTGCCACCAAAGAAAATATCGCACTTCTTGAGAGCAGAGGCTTTGACTATATGGTGGTTGAAAGAAAAAAGACACAAAAAGATTATATAGATGAATTTAGAAATCTTGAAGGATTTAGTAAAAACACAGAAGATGACGAAGATGACACTATTTATTTTAAAAAAGTAGTCCACGAAGACAAGGCAAGGCTTCTTGTGGCAAGTGCTGCCAGAAAAGAAAAAGAAAAGGCTATGGACGCTCTTAAGGAAAGTAGATTTTTGGAAGATGCCGGCAGCCTAAAAAGATCAGTTAAAAAAGGAAATATAATTCTTGCTTCTAAGGTCAATGTCAGGATCGGAAGGCTGCTTCAGCGCTACCCCACTGTGGCAAAGTATTATGATATAGAGCCCAAAACTGACAGCGAGGGTAAAAAAGTACTGGGTCTACTTATAGAGAAAAGACAGGTAAAAAGAGAAAATAGAAATATACTGACAGGCTGCTATGTAATAGAGACCACCCATAAGGATATGGCTGCTGAAGATATTTTAAAATCATACCATAGCCTTGCCAGAGTAGAGTCAGCGTTTAAGTCCCTTAAAACAGATCTGGGGCTTCGACCGGTATATCATCATAAGGCAGATAGATGCAGCGCGCATCTTTTTATATCTGTTCTTGCCTACCATCTTTTAAATACCATAGAATTGGCGCTGCTTGAGAAAGGTGAGCATAAAAGGTGGTCCACCATAAGAGATGAACTGTCCACCCATATGAGGACCACGGTTATTATGACTGATAAAGAGGGGGCCATACATCACATTAGAGTCTCCTCCAGTCCCGAGACGCACCAGAAAAAAATATATGATTTATTGGGCGTAAAGGATAGGCTGGGCAAGATACACCTCAGGCTTTGAAAAGGTTGTAGTGACCTATTTTTGGGATATGGGGATCTGCAAAGCCAGTGTTTATGCGGGTTTGCATGAAACTCGCCAGAAGAATGGGCTATGATAAAGCCAGCATTAACAGGATCGTGGATAAGTGCCAGATAGCAAAAGGTAGTTTTTACCAATATTTTGAGAATAAAAAAGATCTATTCCTGCATCTTATAGCAAGAGTTAATGAAAAAAAGTTAGAATTTTCTTCCCCTGTTTTTAAAAAATCACAAGAGTATGATTTTTTTACACTTATCAGGGAATTGTTTATATCCGGACTTAAATTCGCAGCAAGCAATCCCGAGATGACTCTTATGGGAAATTGGTTGTTCAAAAGCAAGGGTCATCCACTGTATAACGAAGTTATGGGCATAGGATTGCAAAATGCCCAGGATGTATATACCGGTCTTTTAAAACTTGCTATATCAAAGAATGAGATCAGGGATGATATTGATCTGGATTTTGTGAGCTATATCATATCCTCTATGAATGTAAGTGTGATAGAATACTACTTCCAGGAAGTAAAAGGAGGAGAGCCCGATATACGGAAATTTGATGGAGGTATAATTGAAACGGTCGATCTATTGCTGGATTTTATAAAAAATGGTATTGGGAAGTCAGAAAAGGGAGGCAAGGATAATGATTAAGGTGGAAGGGCTGTATCATTCTTATTCAAAAGATGATAATTTTGCGCTTAAGGATGTGAATTTTGAGGTAGCCAATGGTGAGATCTTTGGATTTCTCGGACCATCAGGTGCTGGTAAATCGACGACACAGGGTATTTTGGTAGGTCTTTTACAGCTTCAGAAAGGTAATGTATCTGTTGCGGGCTATGATATAAAAAATATCTCACGAAAAATGTTCAATAAAATAGGCATGTCATTCGAGCAGTCTAATGTTTATAGCAAAATGACAGCAAAAGAAAACCTGAGCTTCTACAGCAGGTTATTTGATGTAGAAACACGTGATCCTTTAGAATTAATCGATCTTGTGGGCCTGAAAGGCAAGGAAAACATAAAAACAGAAGAATTTTCAAAGGGTATGAAACACCGGTTAACATTTGCCAGGTCCATGATCAATAATCCCAGCATGTGGTTCCTTGATGAGCCTACTACGGGACTTGATCCTGCCATAGCGGCTGACATAAAAGACATAATAAAGGAGCGGAACAATAAAGGCGTGACTGTATTTTTGACAACCCACAATATGTATATAGCTGATGAATTATGCGACCGTGTGGCGTTTATTGTAGACGGTGAGATAAAACTTATAGATTCGCCAAAAAATTTAAAGCTTCAATACGGAGAAAAGCTGGTCGAGGTGGAGTATGCTCAAAATGGTGATGTAAAAAAGGAATGTTTTTCAACGATAATACAGAAGGATAAAGATACTTTAAGTAAAATCATAGATGATAAAGAGATCCTGACCATGCATACAAAGGAGGCAACGCTGGAGGAGATCTTTATAAAAGTCACCGGAAGGGGGCTTATCTGATATGAAACTGCTAAGCAGTATTAAGAAGGAACTTATTCTTGCTTCCAGGGGTTTTTACTTCTATGTAGAATTGCTCTTTGCACTGGTGATCCTGGCAGTCCTATTATTTGCCATTCCGCAAAATTTTAGCCATATTACGACGGAATATCTTTATTTTAACCTGCCGCAACAGGGAAAAGAGATATTTATAAATAATATATTAGAGGATGATCCCGATGCGAAATCTGAAATGGCCGAGATAGAAGCCGGCGGTAAAACATTTGATGCAGAGCTTATTGTAACCGATGAGAGCAAGATCTATATTGTGGACAGCGAAGAAACTGTCCGCATACTTGCAGATTCAGAAAAAAATTTAGGTGCAGTTATCGAGTTAAACGAAAATAACCAGCTGTACTATAAATATTATTTACAGGGATATGAGTCGACCCGTTTTAAAAACCTGATATCCATACTATTCAATGAAAGTACGGAGGTTCTGGAAGACCGCATCAATAACCAGGAAGTCCGTCCGCTATCTACAGCTTATGAGCCTCTTACCGATAGGGAAAATACTATTCCGCCATTGATCGCATTTAGCGGCGGCCTTATGGGGATGTTTATCATGGCATCTTATATATTCCTGGATAAAAAGGAAGGTGTCATAGAAGCTTATGCAGTAACCCCATCCTCTGTCTGGAAATATTTGATGAGTAAGATCTTTGTGATACTGTTGACATCTGCTGTTTCGGGTCTGGTCATAATCATGCCTGTTATGGGACTCAGGATAAACTATGGCCTGCTGCTGATGCTGCTGCTCGCAACCGGATTTTTTGCATCCACGCTGGGTCTTTTGATCGCAAGCTTTTATGATAATATAATGAAGGCTTTTGGTGTCATATATTTGTTGTTTTTCATACTGATGGTTCCCTGTATAGCGTATTTTATACCTGGCTGGGATCCTGTTTGGGTAAAAATAATACCCACATATCCGATGCTTCAGGGTTTTAAAGAGATCATTTTGTCAAACGGCGATATTGTATATCCGCTGATTGCAAGTACCGGATTCTTAGCAGCAGGAATAGTGCTGTTTTTTATTACAAATATCAGGTTCAAGAAAACGCTTAGCGTTTAAAGGGGATTATGATGTTAAAAAGAATATGGATTATCTTTACCAGAGATCTAAAAGTAAATACACGGGAATTTATGGCAATATACATGATGATCATCCCCCTGCTGCTGGCAGTTGGTATTAATTTTCTATCACCTGGTGTTAATGATACAAGTGTTAATCTGGCTTTGATAAAAAATGAAAATCCCGGGCAGGCTGCTTACTTTGATGATTTTGCCCATGTTGAACTGTTTAGTGACGAACAAAGAGTTGAAGATAGGGTCAGTAGAAGGGACGATGTGATCGGGGTGCTGCCTGAGAATAATGGATACTATATTATGACACAGGGAAATGAGCCTGGGTCAGTTATAGAATATGCCAAATTGCTGAATGTACTGTATGAATCAGATGTACGGCTGGAAGATGCCCGCTCGGAAATAATTGAATTTGGCAGAACGGTACCGCCGCTAAAGAAGATGCTGGTGAACATGTTGCTGCTTCTGATATCAATGCTGGCAGGCATGCTTATAGCTATGAATATAGTCGAAGAGAAGATAGACAATACTGTAAGTGCGATAAATGTAACGCCCATTTCCCGCCGCGCATTTATACTGGGCAAGAGCCTCACGGGAATGTTTGTCGCGCTTTTTTCATCTATTGCGGTTCTGCTGATCACAGGTTTTTATACTGTCAATCTGGGCCAGGCGGCTCTGGTCGTGTTCTCATCGACAATATTGAGTCTGCTGATAGGGTTCATTCAGGGGTTAAACAGCGATGATGTCATGGAAGCGGCAGGCAGTGTTAAGCTTATGTTTTTACCGATGGCCGGATCCATTGCAGGGTATGAGTTTGTTACAGGAAACTGGAGGATATTTTTCTACTGGTCACCATTTTACTGGGCGTATAGTGCAAATGACATGATATTGTCAAAAAGCGGCTCATGGCCGGAGTTGATACTTTATATCGGTATCATACTGGCTATATGCGGAGCAGTATATGCCCTGCTGGCACCCAGGATAGTAAAGGGACTTCAACATTAGTTTTAAGTATATGCAAGCGTATGAAAATAAGGGAAGGAGGCTGGTGTAGATGGGTTATGTAATTGGCGGGATAGCATGCATGCTATATGCTATATCCGTATATTATGTCGCAATCAAAAGACCGCCTGCAATGATCAGGTTGATAAAGAAGAAGCTTAATAAGAATATGAGCGATGATGCTGCGGTAATAGTATCTTATGTCTTTGCAAGCATTGCGCTTGCAGGAGGAATTGTTTTATTTGTTCTTGCGGCTGTTAAATAAGAATAATTGAACAGTAATAGATGTTTTTATAATGCCCGGGAGCCTGTCTGAGAACCGGGTACAGGCAGGCTCCCGGGCATTATTTTCCAGAGTGACCTTTCCAGGTGCTGCTCCCTGTTCTCCAAAAATATTGACACCTGTTGCTTAGTAGGTTACATTATGGAAAATGATAATACTATACTGTTGGCCACAGTGATTACCGCTTCTTCTTTAAGTCCTGAAGCAATGTCTTTCCGATAAAAACAAATATTGAAGAAGATGGGAAATACAAAAAAGTTGGATGATATGAAAAAGAAAACATTGTTAAAGGATGATATCTCCAGTTTGAGCGACCGTTATTCACGGCAGGTCCTTTTTGGCCCTATCGGGACAGGCGGACAGGAAATGCTGACAAAGAGCAAGATAGCCATCATTGGATGCGGTGGCCTCGGATCAGTTCTTTCAAACAATATGGCAAGAGCCGGAGCCGGCTACCTGCGGATAATCGATAAAGACAGGCTGGAGCTTAGCAACCTGCAGAGGCAGCTTCTTTTTGACGAAATAGATGTAAAGAAAAAAACACCAAAGGTAGAAGCTGCAAGGAATAAACTCATAAGGATAAACTCGGATATTCAAATAGAAGCTATTTTTGATAAGGCCAGTGAAAATAATATCAGTGACCTGATAGATGGTTTTGACCTGGTACTGGATGGGACAGATAACTTCAAAACAAGACTGGTAATAAACAGGGCATGCGTGGACAAGGCGGTCCCTTTTATATATGGAGCCGTGGCGGCCAGCTTCGGAATGATATATAATGTGGTCCCGGACAGCGGTGTCTGCCTGAGGTGTCTTTTCAGGGAAGAGCCAGGTGGCGAAGGTGCCCTTAATTGCAATACAGTAGGTATTATCAATACAGCAGCTAATATTGTTGCATCGATCCAGTCTACAGAGGCGCTAAAGATGCTTACCGGTAATAAGGATGCAATGATAAAAGGTCTTATAAATATTGATATATGGGACCTATCAGTGGATATCATAGAAATTAGAAAAGATAGCGGGTATGCTTGTCCGGTCTGTGGTGGTAAAAATGTATGATCTCCAGCCGGTACTGTCCATAAAAAAACTGATCAATGAGAAGGTATCCATCAAGTCTGTTACGGTGATCTTTATATTCCTGCTGGCGATAGCATCCCAATCAATGGCCGGATGTACCGTCATAGATACTGCGGGGGAATATCTTTATGGAAAGTTTTCAAGCGAGAAAGAAATGGATAGGGCCGTAGAGGTGGCGGAGGTATTTTTTGACCTTCTTATGGAAGAGGACTACAGCCGGGCCTATGAATATATCAGCAGTTCTGACAGGGACCGCGGCAGCGAACAGGACTTTGTAGATGAATTTAAAAATATTACGAAAATAATAGGAGCGGATATAAACTGGATTGAGATAAAGGGAAATACAGCACTTTTGGGAGTCGACTTGCTGGACAGCTATGATGGAGAAGAAAAGATGTATAAGGATATTGAGCTGTCCCTTATAAAAGAAGAGGACGGAAACTGGAAAGTCGCATTTTGGGAATAGGAAAGACCATAAAGATACAAAAGATCAAGGCATCGGGTACAAGGGAAGAAAAGCAGGATATTATACCCGGGGAACTGCTGTTGAATATTTTTATAAACGGCAAAAGATCATCAATACTCAGCTGCTCACCTTCAGGGATAATAGAGCTTGTTACCGGATATATTATTTCCAATGGATATGCAGATGATTATGGTGATATAGAACTTGCCAGTCTGTGCCGGGACGAAGATGACGCAGGTCAGGAGGCCGGTGATAAAGGGCCCGGTTTTCACAATATAATGTCTGCAAAGGTCCGGATAACAGGGTATAACGGACCAGACCCCCCGGGAGGACTGGTACCATATCTGTCAGCCGGTTGCGGCAATCTAAATCCTGCGGCCATGGGGGGAGTGTTTAAGAAAAACATAGATCTAGAAAAAAGCAAAGAAGATATAGCTGTTGATTACAGGGTGATACTTGAGCTTGGGAAAAAGTTAATAGGGGAACAAAAATACAAAAAAGAATTCGGCGGTCTTCATTCTGCGGCACTTTTTGATACTGGAGGACAGATGATCTCACTAATGGAAGACCTGGGACGGCATAATTGCATAGATAAGATTTTTGGACATATGCTGATAAATAGTATTGCTCCAAAAGATAAAATGATCTTTACTTCCGGAAGAGCATCCCTGGATCTTGTATTAAAGGCATTACAGATGTCTGTTCCAATAATAGTGACTAATTCTTCGGTTACATACAATGCTGCAGAAATTGCACAGAAAGCCGGGCTTACCCTTATTGGCTATGCCCGGGGAAAAAGGTTTAATATATATAGTTGTCCTGAAAGGATAATTAAAGCAGGCTAGAAAGGCTCGATTTTGAAAGTACTATTTTTAGGAGATATCATAGGCAAACCCGGGAGGAATGCCCTGACAAGAAATCTTGACTCCCTTATCCGCGAAAATGAAGCAGATATGGTCATCGCAAATGGGGAAAATGCTGCGGGGGGAATAGGAATTTCTCCAGAAGTATGCAGCAGCCTTCTTAAAATGGGTATTGATATAGTCACATCAGGAAATCATATATTTAAGAAAAAAGAGATAATCGATTATCTTGGCCTCGAATCACGGCTGCTAAAACCTGCAAATTATCCGCCCGGTACACCTGGTAAGGGATATTATATTTATGAGATCGAAAAGCTTGGCGGTTTAAAAGTAGCCGTCATAAATATATGCGGAAGGGTATTTGTTGATTATCTTGATTGTCCTTTCAGGACAATTGAGAAAATAATAGAATATGTAAAAGAAGAGACCCCGGTTATCATAGTG
>Ga0190284_1001420_pt1 | contig 10760 bp, 7 predicted proteins | sample 48691812_MG_FD_161668 | JGI IMG/M metagenome (GOLD analysis project Ga0190284, IMG submission 161668) | Hydrothermal vent microbial mat bacterial communities from Southern Trench, Guaymas Basin, Mexico - 4869-18-1-2_MG | ecosystem: Environmental > Aquatic > Marine > Hydrothermal vents > Microbial... | reverse complement strand
ACATACAGCGGATCATCGAACACGGTTTTCGCCTCCTCAAAAGAAATGCCATGTTTTTTCAGACTGATTTCAGACTTTTGCCGGTCCCACTCAAATTTCATGGTTCTCAAGTATTTGAAAATAATGTTTTTATGCAGTCATTTTTAAAAATCTGATAGTCGGGTGCAAGGAAAAATGCAGCATCTGCAATCGGTGAACAAGCTTTGAATATAAAGATGTTGCAGGGGAATCCGGGACTGAAAAAAGCCTGTTTTTTTGGGGAGGTCAATCATTTTCTTCATAATATTTGCAGAGAAATTCATAAAAGTGCCGCCTTTCATCAGGCAAAGATTTGAAACAAATCCGAATATCGAAATCCGAAATCCACAAATTCTGATTCCAAATGCTTTTTCATATTATTATTTTCACATTCAGATTTCATCCGTGATCTGGCCGGAAATGTCGGCGTGTTGCGATCCGGCGGCCATCACCGAGATCATCCTTCGGCATCAGATAATTTGAAATATATATCTCAACAATTTCTTTGATTTCAAAGGAATCCATAAGACTATCCTTTCTGTTTCGGATTGTCCAAACTCTGTTTTGTACATAAACATCATACTTGATGGTCTGTCAAGTGCCTTTCTGCATCTGAGCAGAAAAAATCTTCAGCCATGCGGCCCGGGGTTTCGTTCCTCAGCTTGTGCCGGACGGGGTTTGCAACCCGTCCGGCAAAGTGCAAAAAAACGCTTCGCTTAATTTTTGCACTCCGGATGAAGCCTTGTGGCGGACTTGTGCCGGACGGGGTTTGCAACCCCGTCCGGCAAAGTGCAAAAAAACGCTTCGCTTAATTTTTGCACTCCGGATGAAGCCTTGTGGCGACTTGTGCCGGACGGGGTTTGCAACCCCGTCCGGCGAAGTGAAATGTTCATTGCCTTCCGAGGTGTTGTGGAGATGGCGGGGGATATGTCAATCCCCGGCGAGTTTCTTCAGGATGAAGATCACCTCCCCAAGCCCGATCCGCCCGTCACCGTCCAGAGCGGGGACTGCCGGATTTGTCAGTATCGGACCTGTGCCTGTCAGTATCTGAAGGGCTGTGACCGCATCAGCCAGGTCGGTCTTTCCATCCCTGTTCACATCGCATTCCGGGCCGGCCTTCTCCACAGTCTGAATCACTGCGGTCTGCTGGGTGAGGGCATGAATATCCTTGGTGTCAATGGCATATATGGCGATGTAATATGTGCCTTTCACGGCAAATCCGTCATATACACCTTCGTATATGCCGTCCCCGTCAGCATCCTCCAGTTCCACTTCCGGAAGTCCGAGAATCGGCGTGTCCGGAGAGGCCGTGACAGGCCCCGGGGGCGTTAGTACGGCCCATATCCGTGTGATGCGGTTTTCGGTCCTTAGCGGTCCGGCCCATATTTCTGCGGATGTCTCTCCGTTAAGAGTCTGCTCATCGCACACATCCTCAATCAGCGGGATGTCCGAGGCCGGCTGGTATCCCCTGCCGATGAAGATGACGCTCGCCGCCTTCCGGTCCTCATACTCGTTTCCGAGACCGTTTCCGTCCGCGTCTAACAGAGGGGTCTGAAAACGGTCCATCATATCTTTGGCAAAGAAGAAAGCGTCGGTCAGCTTCGCACCGTAATAAATATGCGCCCAGAACTGGAATGAGAAGGAAAGCCCGCCTGACATTCTCCCCGCGGGCATGAACAGGGCCGGCTCGTCCGACGCGCTGGTGATGACGATCCGCTCCTTTCCGGAGGGCGGTCCCATCAGGGGCGAGAGGCAGACATCTCGGTCACGCTCACCGCATATAAACGTCCCGGACTGACAAGCGTCGTAAATCAGGATCACTCTCCCCTCCATGGTCTCCTGAAGCTCGTCCAGCCACAAATCAAGTTCCCCCGCAGTGATTGTCTCATCAGGGTTCACCCGGAAGCTCCGGTCACCACCATGATCCGTCAGATAGAGAAGAAGCGTGTGGGCCGGGGCTTCAAGATCACGGGCCCAGACGCGGATCGCGTCGGAAAGACCGCTGTATGTGGCGGGTCCGTCAACATTGCCGTACATGCCGTCCACCTGAAAATCGGCATCCGACGTGAGGTAGCAGACATTCTCCCGGGTGTGGCCCTGGTAGAGAAGGGCTCGGTACGCGTAGTTGGCACATGCCTGGGTGGCATCCCAGAGACTGTTTCTGTAACCTCCGGAAGACGGGCCGCCCCCGGCCAGGATGATTGCCTTTGAGGTGCGGGTGACTTGGGAAAAGGTGACTGCGCCTCTCATCTCATGCCGTTCTGTCCCATTAAACAGGTTCAGCGTATAGTGTCCTGCGATCTCCGGGCCAGGGAGGGTGAGAGAAATCGTGGTCTCTGTCACTGTATCCGGTATGATCTCCACGGGCACAGGCGTGACAGCCACGCCTTTTTTGCCATTTGCAATATATGCCCTGCCTCCGGCAATTGCGATATCGTTGGCCTCTCCCGAGGTGTCTATGAATCCGAGCAGCACAGGATCCTGAGGCACGCTGATATCCAAGACTTTTATGCCGCCCGAAATGTCCGCCATATAGATACTGTTCCCGGCAACGGTTATTCCGAGTGCGCCAGTTCCATGAACATCGGACACGTTCACAGAATTGACGATGACCGGATGGTGCGGATCACTCAGGTCAAGAATCTGCAAGTCATCGGACACTCCGTCGCCATTTGTCACATAAGCGGTCTCTCCGACAATTTTTATCTGAAACGGGGTGAGGGTCTCCATTGTTCCGACTGGCAGGGGAGCAGAGGGATCGCTGATGTCAATGATCCTCAAACCGTCGTTTCCGGCCGCCACATAAGCTGTGTCTCCGGCAACTGCCACGTTGATCGCCATGTAGCCGGTGTCACAAGAGCCGATGATCTCCGCTTGATAGGGGTCTGTGATGTTGATGATCTGCAACCCTCCTTCCAGGTCCGCCACATAGGCAAACTGATCTTTCAGGGTGATGCCGTATGCTCTGCCCGGGGTGTTCACCGCGTTGATCCGCGTCGGATTGGCGGGATCACTGACGGCGATGATCTGCACACCGGCCTCAGCGTCCGTCACATAGAGAATGTTCTCTTTCACGGCCAGCTGGGACGCGTTCCCCAGTGTGTCCACAGAAGCGATGATCTCCGGCGCGGAGGGATCGCTGATGTTTATGACCTGCAATCCGCTGTATCCGTCGGCCACATACACAGTCTCTCCGTCGAGGAGGATCCCCACCGCCTGATCCCCAGTCTCCACAGCGCCGATCACCGGGGGAACCTCCGGCTCGCCGATGTCGATGATCTGCAATCCCGCGGCACCGTCCGCCACATAAGCGATATGATTGATGACAGTCACTCCCCATAAGGCCACCCCGGGCGTGTCAACGGTTCCGACAATCACCGGGTCGTACGGATTCGCCGCGTCGATGATTTGCAGGCCTGTGCCGCCGTCGGTGACATACACTGTGTCGCCGGCCACACACACGCCGGCCGCGTCCCCCGGGGTCTCCAGTGTTGAGAGCAGCTCGGGCGATGACGGATCAGTCACATCTATGATCTGCAAATGACTTCTCGACCCTGTCGAAAAATAGTCCTTCACATTTGCCATGTATGCTTTGTCATCTGAGACGGCCACGCTGTGGGCAAAGGGATCCGCTGCCACGGTTCCCAACATCTCAGGGGCTGAGGAATCGCTGATGTCTATCACCTGCAAACCAGCAGATCCCATAGCCAGATAGGCCATGTTCCCTTCCACCACAATGTCATACGCGTAATCCCAAAAAAACAGGGAGGTGATCACCTCTGGTTTCGAGGGTGTGCTGACATCCACGATCACCAAGCCCTCGCCATCCTCCACGATGTATGCGATGCCCGCGTCTGTCACGGCGATGCCCTGGGCCGGACCCGGCATTGCCACGGAAGTGACTGGTTTGGGAGCGTAAGGATTGCTTATGTTTATGATCTCCAAGGTGCCGGATTCATCAGCAATATACGCGATACCTCGTGAGATCGCCATCCTGTTGGCCCAACCCGGGGTGCTGACGGAGCTGATCAGCACAGGATTTGCGGAATCGCTTATGTCAATGATATGGAGACCCATGTTTCCCGCCACATAAGCGTAGTTGCCGGACACGCTGACATCCCATGCCTCCCCTTCAATTTCAAGAGCACCGAGAATCGCCCGTTTGCGTCCGGTGTCCAGATACATGGAGACTCGGGTGGTCGCATCAAACCCGGTCCCTGTCAGGGTCACTGACAAATTCCTGTTCGTCTCGCCCAAAGTGGGATAGACCGAGGTGAATGACAGGCCCTCATCAATCATATCCGGATGAATGTCGAGACTGCAAAAGGTATTTGTCTCAAACGGAACCGTCTCTGTCAGGGAGACTGCCTTGTCTGTTTCGGGATACCAGATTTTAAAAGAAATCTCTTCTCCTTCTGCATCCGACACCACCGGCAGATGATAGGGAGATCCCATGATGATCTCCGTGATGCCCCGGCAGTCGCTCTCCCCGCCCGGGCCGAACGCGGCGATCAGGCTCGGCTCCGGAATGAACGAGGAGCCGGAGATCATCATCGCCCATGTTCCTGTGACAGGTACCCATCCGGAATCATCATCCGCCAATACGGGATTCACGCAGGGGAAAAGTATGAACTCGGATATGAAAATCAGACATAAGACGCAAGTGGTATGAATACGCATGAGCATACTCCTTTTTTTGTAAACGTGAAATATCGCAGTTTACGATCCGAATGATCTGCATGGACCAGCGATGTTCACGCCAGATAAATAATATAGGAAAATGCAGCGTGCAGCGAAGCAATATCCATTTTCAGTGGTCAGATATCGGAGATCACCAACTTCCGAAGTCCGGCTCCATCTGGATATCCAGTACCGTGGTTTCCAACGGGCGGACCGTCACTTCTGTGGTAAAGACTTTATATCCGGGGGCATAAGCTGTCAGCGTATAGGGGAGCGACGGGTCCGAGGGATGAAAATAGATGCAGTAGTCCCGCAGGCAGTAGAAATAGCAGTGGCAGTAGTTGCTGATCGCTGATCGGCCCGCGCTGGTTCTGATGACCGCATTTCTGATCCTTTTGGTAAAATAGGTCGCAGATGCCAATATCTCAGATTCATGCCCGGCGGTCTCGGATGATCCGCTTACCTCTCTCACCGCATGGAGAAACTCATCCTCTGCCGTATAATTCCAGTCTTTCATGCCCTCCAATCCGCGCATGAGATCATCCGGCAGGCCAGCCTCCGCGAGATGGTCCAAGGCACTCCGGGTGAGCCGGAAACGCTTTGAGCGGATGTCATATACATAGCCGATAATATCCCCTGGAAATCCGGGAGCCTCTGCATTGCTTATGGTCAGGCTGTATGTCACATCCTCCCCGAAAACCTCTGGATCACGATGTCTTGCCCTGACATAATAGATGCCGTCCTCGGGGCATTTTTCCCACTTCATCTGCTCGCTTTCCCCTTCGATGCCATCGTCCTTTGTTTTCAGGATGGTCTCTCCGCCGGTGTCATAAAGCTCAAGGATCACGTCGCACAGATTCCCTTCCTGAATATCCGCTGTAATCGCATAGTCTTTCCCTTCAAGGCCGTAAAACATCATCCAGTCCTCATCTCCGGCATCATGAAAATTATGCTGCTGGACAGGGCTCCCATTATTTTCGTCTGCATTGTCGTTTACCAGGATGATGCTGGCCTGGGTGAGATGGTCATCCGCCTCATAAGCGTCATACCCTTGGGGGAGAGTCATGAGCTGGGCGGCCCACTGCAGCACACGGATGATCTCCCTGATTCCGATTTTCGTGACTGCCGCTGTATCCGCATCTGTTCCGGCCATGATGTTCAGTCCGATCAGCGCGTCGGAGAGGTCAGTTGTGCAATCCCCGTTGAAATCAAGTTCGGGCATTCTGTAGGTGTCTGCCGGTGTTGCATCGGCGAATGGTGTATGCAGAGAATATACACATATCAGGATAATTTTCAGTAAGTTGGATGCATTTGTGTCTCTTTTTCTCATTGTCAGTCTCCCAATTATTTTTATTTCGACGCTTCGACAAGCTCAGCGAACGATGGCCGTGCCTTGAGCTTGTCGAAGGGAGGGGCAAAAAACCGCTTCGCTTAATTTTTGCACTCCGGACTATCTTTTTGTTGCAAAAAATCGCTTCGCTTAATTTTTGCACTCCGGACCTCTTTCAATGCCTGATGCCGCTGACCCGCGTCGAGCAGATGTTTTATGGTCACGGGTGAGTTCACGTTCACGTTCAAGGATAAAAAATGACAGAGAGATAAACCTTATGTTCATCCACATTCTGGGAGAACTCAAGGTTTTCAAGCATATATCTTCCCACGTCATCGCCAAAGCGATACTGGTATGCGATATCTATGGAAAACCGGTCGTTCAGCGTGAATCCTGATCCGAGGCTGAAACCTAAGAAGTCATCCGTGCCGGATTGAGCAGGCGCGGGATCATAGAATATTCCGCCTCTTATGGGGATGATATACCCCTTTTTTTTATTCGTAAGGCGATATTCGGCCCCGAGTCTGACCTGATGCGTGGGGCTGATATCTGATTCGCTCATAAGCTTTCCGGTGAGCGGGCTTCTCTCAGTCCCGTTCTCCTCCCGGTAAAGGAAATCATCCCATTCGGTTCGGTAAATGTCGGCTGACATGAAAAAGTGGTCTGAAAACTTGTAAACCAGGCCGAGGCCATAAGACATCGGCATCCGGATCTCGTCATTCCGGGCATCTTCCTCGGAGAAGATGATATCCTCAGGCTCAGACTTGTAAGTCTGGATTTCCCGGGACACATACCTCACATCCGCCCTGAACGGTGTCTTCAGAACCGCTCCGAGAGAGAGCTTGTGGCTGACATACCAGAGAACGCCGATATTGGCGTTAAATCCGCTGAAAGAATGGGTTTCCTTCCGATCAAAACGGAACAGCGGCATGTCTCCCGCAGTGGAAGTTGTGCTGTATCTGTTTTCCCACCGGTTATGGCTCAGATCATCCTCCCAGAGATTCAGGGTGATGCCCACAGAGAGGTCGGGGATCACCTGGACGCAGTAGGAGAGGCCGAGCGCGGAGAGGCTTCCGGTCTGCTGGAAATTCCAATGGTCCTCAATTCCCGTCAGAGGCTTGTCAAACGTGAATGTCCACTCCCGATCCATATCGTACAGTTGCTGATAGGTGAGCGACACCACCATGTTCCGGTCAAAAAGTCCGAACGGACAGACTGCGCTCAGGTAATTGATGCTGTCCGGCTCTGACACGCTGTGGGAGCCGTCTGCACCGGGGTTCGTTCCAAAGCGGATCGCCTCTTCCCGATGAAATCCGGACGCGACAATTGAAAACTCAGGCAATGTCAGATGGATCAGCCCCCCGGGATTCCATGATGCCGCGGTCGCGTCATCGGCCACGGCGATGAACGCGCCTCCCATGCCGATGGCTCTCGCACCCGACCCCACCAGATTGAATGAAGAGGGAATTTCAAGTACCGAGGCACCCAAAGACAGGGGGATGCTTACCGCGATACATATCAGTGCCGTGAAAAACAGTCTGATGAAAGTGTCCATTTTCTTGGTTCTGCCTCCTTGATTTTTAACGATTGGTTTGACTGTCGCAACGGGATTCAGAAAATCCAAAAACAGTCACCAAGCCCCGAAATCTTTCAGACTCATCCCGGCAATATCTGTTATAAACGGAGTGCAAAAATGGATTTACTCAGAACATGATTACCGCAGCTGAATTTTTGCTTTCCGAAAGTGTGGCGTTCATCCATCCCCACCTGCTACATGGATTAATGATAAGCTCCCCCTTTGTAAGTGCTGTCGCAAGGCAGATGAAACAGATGGAGCCATCGGAAAAATGGTATGGCTGCATGGGATAATCCGAGCCGTTCTGTCCGGCGAAGCAAGACAGTCTATTTATAAACCGTACCTCGATAATGGGCTTTGAAAATAAAAATCTGTTCATCTTTGTATTTAAAAAGAATCCTCATCTTCCCTATTCTGAGACGAAACTCGTTCGGATATGGTAACAGCCTTTTTATATCCAAACTGCTGAATCCCTCTTTTACAAGCATGTTTATTGCTGATTTAACAGCCTTTCTCCGTTTCTCCGGCAATGATTTGATAAATTTGTTGGCCTGTCTGCTGATTCTGAGAGTTCCGTTCTGAGCTACCATTCCTTCATAGCCTCCGGCAAATCCAAAGCCTCACCCTTCTCCAACTCCTCAAAAGCCTGCTTTCTGTCCCGTTCATCTTCTAAGCTCAGAAATTCAGCATCATAAATCCATTTGTCAAAAGCTTCTGTATTGATAATGGCCTTGTTTTTGCTGTGAAAATTTACAAAAAAAGGCATCTTCTCTATAAGCGAAGTATTTTGTTCCATCTGATTTATCTCCTCTGTAAATCCTGATTTGTTCTTGTCCGAAACATGCCCTTGCCGGACGGATTGCTGATGTCTGTCAGATTTAAAAGATGCATTGGTTCTCTGAGCGTCAGGTCGATATCCTTCGTGGTTCTGGCCTCTCTCATTCTTAGCTCCATGGCATAACCACCTTTGAGAACCCACTGAATTTGCCCGCCATGAACAACGCGTGCAAGAAGGCGGTCAAAAGCAACCATGCGGCGGAGTCGCTGCATATCGGTTTGTTCGTTGTCGGCAGTTTGTCTGAGCCGTGCTTCCAAAGCCATCCGAAAAGCCTTCGCTGTCGCATATTTTCCTGGGGAATTCATATTTTAATCTTATCAATGAAAGTCCTGAACACAGGGTTTTTCTGTCTGTACTTTTCAAGAGTCCGTTTTGTGATCACACCCTGTCTCACTGCTTCGGAAATTGCCTGTCTCAGCAAATCATCAGAGAGGGTGCCGTCATTAATTAGTATCTGCTGAAAATCTCCTTCGAGAGATTACCCCACAGTCTGGTACGGGGTTAAAATTTTATGATTTAAGGGGTTTTAAATGCTTTTTACAGAGTTTCGGGAAAAAAATTGTCGGAAATCCGGTTTTTCGGACGCACCTCCCCTCTCCTCGGAACAGCCGGTTCCGGACCTGAGCAGGGGCGAAATTTCGGAAAGCCCTGTGAAATCAGGCGAGACCGAGTTTTTTCAGGCTTTCCTCCCCGATTCTGTCCTCATCCCACAGTTGGAGGAATTTTTTGAGATTATGGGCGGTCTGACAGATCAGGGACCACATCCTGTGCCCTCCCAGCCCGTGCCACAGGCTTTTGCCGAAGCCCCGGAGGTTTTTGGAGACAGCGATGAACCCCTCCGTGGCGGAGCGGGCACTGCGGCAGCGCCTGCTCTCCTCTTCGGCCACGTCGTCGCTGCGTCCCATGAAGGTGTGGACGACATTGTCGGGCGTGTTTCCGCCGAGATTCGCCAGGCTGCGGAATCCGAGGTCGGTCACGACCGTGACCGGGCATCCGGCCATCCTTTTTATATAAATTTCAAGTGTTTTCGGATAAAGAGTTTTGTCATTGGGACAGCCGATGAAGTTTTCAACGGTTATCATGAAGCCGTCCCGGTTGAAAGTCAGCTGCAGGGTCGTCCCGAACTCGCAGTCCGGATGACTCTTTCCCTTTTTTATCGGTCGGGCGTCGGGGTCGTCGAGAGAGACGATGCGGTCCTTTATATGCCGCTCCCCGGCAAGCTTCAGCAGGGTCTGCTCTTCAAGAATATTCAGGAGGCTGAGCATTGTGACGGCTTTCTTTTTCCGCTTCGGCGAAGTCCTCAGCGCCCCGACCTTTTCCTGAAAAATTTTCAGGGCGGGAATGAACATTCCGTTGAAAACGGCCAGCCACGCGGCCCTGTTCCCTTTTTTGTCCAGTCCGAACTCCCGCCAGAGTCTCGCCAGCTCCTTATCATCCCACCAGACGGGAATGCGGCGCTGTTTCGCAAAGGCCCTCATTTTTCTGAAAGCCTTGTGAATCAGCTGAACATCATTCGGATGAATGATACTGCTTTCCGGGACTGTCGAATCAATGAGGGCGTCATCCCCCGATATGACACCGGCGATGCGGAGCATTTCGAAAATCCCGTTCTCAATGATGGCGAAGCCCTTTCCGCCGACACGTTTTCTGAAAACGCAGAGGGAGGAGGGGTGGAGGAAAGTCTGCAGGCCTCTGTCCGCAACATTGCAGAAATACTGAATATACCGGTTCTCTTTCACCTGTTCCACAACTTCCCGGTCGCTCAGTCTGCGGAGCCGGGAGATTATGAGGATGGCGACCATGATCCGGACGGACTTCCCCATGGATCCGTTCCCGGCATAAAACTGGGCCAGAAGGGCGACGATGGCCCCCCATGGGATGATCCTCCGCAGGAGTGCGAGCGGATGGGCGGGATTCGTGATGTTTGCCGCGACCCATTCCGGGGAAAATGCCTCTTCAAACGTGTCCTTAATCATTTTGTTGTCTCCTTTCAGTTTTTTTTCAGAACTGCAATTTTTTCATAATTCGGTCTGAGGACCTCCCAGACCGAATTCAGGGGGATAACATATAACAGTATGGAAGTCAAGGGAAAAAGAGATTTTCAGCAGATACTAGTTATATAAGGCAATTGAAGAACTCAAAATGCAATATTATCGGGTATATTCTGCAAAGGAGACTTGCCAAATCAGAAAAAATGCTTATACTTTTTTTAAATTATGACGATAAGAATACTGTCAGCTAAATTATAATATATTATTAAAGTTAAGGAGAAACATTGCCATGTGTCTGAAAAAAATTTCCCTTCCGGAGAAGAGAAT
>Ga0190284_1001419_pt1 | contig 10765 bp, 6 predicted proteins | sample 48691812_MG_FD_161668 | JGI IMG/M metagenome (GOLD analysis project Ga0190284, IMG submission 161668) | Hydrothermal vent microbial mat bacterial communities from Southern Trench, Guaymas Basin, Mexico - 4869-18-1-2_MG | ecosystem: Environmental > Aquatic > Marine > Hydrothermal vents > Microbial... | reverse complement strand
ACTCTTCCGCCGTAAATTTGAATATCACTGAACTCTATGCCAGAAGTCCCTTCACTTTGTGGCATTACCATAAATGTGAGAATCCCATGTGTGTGAGCATCATTTTTATCTACTGCAAAGGAACACCATTCATATACTTGACCACCCGCATCTGCTGTGAGTAGGACTTCTTCAGAACCCGAACCAGAAGTCCCTCCGCCATACATTCCTTGCCACGCCAACATGACCTTTCCGTTGTCTCCCAGTGAATGCCCCGATGACGCTACAAGTAAATCTACAACCAGATCCTCCCCGTCCCAATCCTCTGGAACATGGAATTGAAAGGAAGCCATACAACCTCCGTTAGTTGTTTCTTTTTGTTCCAAACAAACATGTGTTATCGCACTGTAATAGCCAGAATCCTGACTCTCGTTATGAAATAAATCCGAAGTGTCTGGATAACCACTATTAAACACAACGCCCGAATCAGCACCGTAGACTTCAAGCTTTACTGTTTCCTGCCTTGAGAACAATGCATTCCCAGAAGCATCTTCAATAACGGCATTTCTCAAATTTCTAACCACAGCATCTTCTGTTGGCAAGTGTCCAACCTGTGGGTTTGTAGTTGAGATTGTTAGAACTCTTTCATACCCCGCTTTGTATTCGTTATCCCCGCTGTCATAATACAGAAAAGAACCAGGCGTTCTTCCTGTCGTGTCAACATCTGATAAATCATCAATACTTAACTGCTTGCTATTCCATCTGCTTGCAGAAGCATTCCAGTAAACCACAAAGCCGTCTGTTTTTGTAAGTACCGTATCTGTTAAGTCTGCCATTTCTAAGTCTGCTGTAATGTCAATAGTATTCCCATCAACAACAAGGCTTATTGTTCCGTCTGTTGATTTTAAAGCATCTTCTAAATACTCTGCATCTGTCGTACTTTTTACTTTCACCTGAAAAGTGTCAACCGACAAAGCACTGTTCAACTCGGTTAAATCAACATCTATTGTAATCTCCTTACCTGTAGAACCGTCGCCCACAACCAGAGTTATGTAACTCCCTGCTGCTAGCTTGTTCTCAAGATAAGAAGCTACACTATCGCTCGAATTAACCTTTACGGTATCGCAACAACTCTTCTTCGTGTTCTGATTTTCAAGTACCATCTAATCCTCCATTATATCATTTAGAGTTTTCCATAAATCGCTTGCTTGTTGAGCTTTTCTGACTGCTGGCATTTTCTTTATATTGTTCCAGTGGTCTTTAGAATCTAGCCCTGTGAATCCCTTGCCATCTGAGACATATTCTTTCATTTTATATAATGGGAAAGCCAATGTAGAGATAGTTCCCACTCCGACACCTGCTAAAGGTCTGTTTGACAAACCAATAAGTCCTGTTGCACCTGACAAATGAGGAGAACGATATAAGCCGTAGTTAGCTAAATCGTCAACAAAATCCACACCTGTATCTGTTAAGGCAAGTGCTGTGCCTGTCCAAGCTAAAGACATTCCGAGCATATTAACAAGAGGTCTTTTATCTCCTGATTTGAAAGCATTCAAAGCACCTTTGATTGTTCCTGTCCAATATAACGGCCAAGAGACAAACGCTGCTGCTTCTGCCATTATTGGGTTTGTTTTTATTCTATCAAGAATTTGAGGTCTGCCCCACTTCCCGTAATTGAAGAGAGTTTTTTCAATTGCTGTTTTCGCAAAAATAAATGAAGCTTCTCCCAAATTTTCCCGCCTGTAAAGTGCGTGAGTTATTTCAGATAAAGTTTGTTGAGGTAGTGCATCATAATGAAGCTCCTTCAACATACTGTTAACAAAATTGTGAGATGTTTTATGTTGATGTTTTTTCAACGCTCTTTGAAAGTGTGTTGTTGCTCCCTTTATCATTTGAACACGAGCGTTAACATCTGACGCTTGATAACCTATTGTTGCAAAGTTAGCTATCTTTCTCATGATAGTGTTAACACCTTCGCCACCGAAATTCATAGCATTTGCAAGTTTTGGATAGTGTCCGCCCGCTCCAAAGTACCTATTCATATTGTAATGAAACATAGGGTTTCCCTTCATTCCGTCTATCATAGATTGTAGTGTTGCTTGTGAATTGCCTTTATTGAGTAATAGTTTCATAGGATAATTAAACATGCTGCCCATTGTTTTCACTAAACTTGTAGGGTCTAAGACAATATTATTTGAAGCATATTGAAAGCTGTTTATAATAGCTAAATTTCTCCCTGAAAGAGCTGCTGTCTTATTTACAAAAGTAAGTGTCTTTAACAAGTCTGTTGCAGGTGTCATTATTTTAGACATCGTTCCTTGTGCCTTGCTACTTCTTGAGCCTACGATAGAGTTTATATGGTCGCTAATGTCAGCAAGTGTTCTGAACTGCAAATCAACCGCCGTTCTACCTTCTATGTTTGTCTGTCTCGGAGTGATATGTTCGAATACAGATAGAGATGCTTTAACATCATTCAGCTTGCTTAAGAGCTGTCGGTTTTCTACAAGATTCTTATAATCCAAACCGTAAGCACTTAAGGACTCTCCGACGGGCAGAATCATTTCTGGAGCTAATTTGCTTGCCATATCCCTTGACCTGAAGAAGCCAGGTATTCCGCCACCCAATGCTGACGGATTCTCTCCTGCAAGATATTCAGCTGCATTCATTATTTTCTTGCCTTCTTTGGTCGGTCTTCCAGGAATGTAGCCTATACCTGCATCTCCTATCTTAGAAACACTTGTAACTAGCCTATCCGTGTTTTCAATAACCTCGTGAGGAACTTCATTGAAATTATGAGACATCCAGTTAGTGTGTCTGTAAACGCCTGCTTCTCTTTCTTGCATTCCTCTTTGGAGCTGTCGCATAACATTTTCTGTCTTGTTCGACATCTTAATATCTTGCAAATCTATCTTAAAGCCTACCTGTTTCTCAATTGCATCTAAAGTTCTTCTATCAACAATAGTTTTGTCTATTGCCATAGCAGAGCCTTTTGTAGGGATAAACTCTTCCACCATTTGTTTAAGCTGTTTACTTTCGTGATATTTTCTGAGTGCAGCTTCGTACTTTGCACCTTTCTTTTCTAAAACATTTTTCCAAGCATCAGCAGTTTCTCCGACTAAATTCTGAACATTCGCAACATAACCTTCGGCTGTCATTAAGTGTTCTGACAATGTGCCTATCTGCTTCATTTGAGTAACTGCATTTCGTTCCCCAAATAGCCTGTGAAGTTTATCTAATTTACCTTGAAGTGTGTCAGCGTTATTCAAAATAACATTCCAATTAGATTTTTTATCAACAATACCTCTGAACATTCTGTCTTTACCGATAGTATTGTATCTATAAAGAATCTCTGCTTCTGCCTTTAGTGCAGCTGTTCCCTCAATATGCCTTGTCGCTCTCCCTATCTCCTGATGAAGTTTAGTTTCTGCTTGACCAAAAATGTGTGGAGCTGATTCAATTTCAGCTAAAGTATTTATGTTGTATTTTCTGTATTCCCTCTGCATTTGAACATCGCTTACAACGCTAAACAATCTCTTAGCCATTGTTTGTGAGCCTAAATCCTTCCCGTTAAAAGCCTGTTGAATTTCCTGCATAGTTTCTTTGTCAACACCCATATATTCAAGCTGTGTTCTGAACTGGTCTGTGAACTGTCTTTGTCCTGCTTTTTTCTCAAAAAATCTTTTAGTTATAGTGTCTGTTCTCTCTCTGAGTTTTCCCATTGTTTCTCTTATGGGTTTCTCTATGTCTCTTGAGAACGCAAGCCCCTTAACTTCTTCTGAGAATATCTTAGGGTCTATCGATTCACTTTTAGGGAACATCGCATTCTGGATCTTCCCAGCTATAATATTTTGTTCTGTTGTTTTGTGAGAGAAATTTTTCTCAATAGTTGAAAAAGCATCATCGAGCTGTTTGACAACTTCGTCTGCTTTTTCTGGATACATCATTTTGGAAAATGTGTAAGCATCATCTTTCATATTTAGTTTGCCAGTCTTAGCGTAATCCTCTGTTACCCATTGAGCAACACCGATAGATTGGCTTGCAAGTCTCGCTTTTCTTGCACCTTCCCTAACATTCCTTGCTGTGGTCCGTATTTCCCTGAATCCTTCGGCTGATGTTTTGACGCTTTTTTTAACTGAGGTAGAAAGCTCTTTGACTGTATTCGCTAAGACTTTTAAAACATTACTCATCATCACCACCATTCATCATACTTGCGATAATGACTTCGTCTATTAAATCATCATCAACAACAAAATCGTTTGGTAACACTTCACCCATCACTGTCGCTACATCTAACATACTCTCTTTTATAGATTTTGACAAGTTTATTCTATCTTCTTCACTCATCATCGAGCGAAAGCTGTCTTTAGTGCCGTTTAAACTAGATGTCGCAACATCTTCTTCGTCTGGGACTGGAGTAGTTCCGAATGGATTTATCTCTACGATATTCCTTTTTTCTGCATACTGTTGTGCTAATGCTAGAGAAAATTTGCTGTTTATGTTTGGTGTTTGCATTTGTTACTCCTATTTGACCATCTTTTTAAATTTAGTTATATTTGCGTTTTTTAGGTCTGTCATAGATTTAGAATATTGACTCATTGCGTCTGTGCCTATTTCAGCACTAACATTCTCAATGCCTTTCTTAATTAAATCTGGGTTTCTCTTTTTGAACAAATTGATTGCAGCTGTCATCTTCTTAAAAGTGTTAATATTCTTACCACCGTTCTCTTTGAAGAATGCTGAAACAACTGCTTTGTCGGCAATAATTGAACCACCTGTAATACTCGGTAAGTATGCCATAAACAAACTTTTTTGCTCTCCTGTTGTGGCGTATCCTGAAACTATCTTACCTAAGTGTGTCGGAGATAACCAAGCTCTGTTCCTTGATGCTTGTGTTGTTGCACTTGCAGCCGTTGCGTTTACTACGGCACTGTGCATTTGACTTTCTTTAGTTAGAAGTTCCTCGATGTAGTTAACATGTTTTGTATCCCACTTCGCTTTGTCTGCGAACTCTCTGAAATTCTTGCCAGTGTTTCCTTTTCCTTTTGCGGAATCTCTTCCGAAAGCAATTATAGCTTCTGACATATTATCTCTGAAATCATAATATCTGTTGAGCAGAGTTTCACTCTCAAGATATTTTAATCCTGACATACTATCTGTAGCGTCTAGTTTGTATTTAGACAAATCAGCTGTCCGTACTATCTCCTGAATTACCTCCCTCTTAGCACCTTCAAAAGTTTTATAAGCTGTGTCTAATGCATGGTCTGAAGCATAAGTGTTAATTCCGTTTGCCAAATCTTCTCTGTGCATTCTTTTGGTCTTTTCAAGATATTCCTTAGCTTTATGATACCTTCCTGCGACCTTGTTTTTAGTTTTGTGCTTCAAAAACTTTTCAGCTTCATCAGATATTAGATTGTACATCTCTGCTTGTTCGCCAGTATTGTAAGTTTCTTTTAACTCTTTACTCCAGTCTTTGTAGGACTTTTTAATCTCCCCAACTGTGTCTAGTTTTTGGATATGATCATAACTGATACCCATATCATCAACAAAGCCTTGTGGTAAATCTCCTGATTCTACCATCTTCTTGTGAAGTTGATACTCTACTTCGCCTTGAGCTTTCCGAGCCATCTTGTCTAATTTTGCAAAGTTCTCTTGAAGCTGAGCAATATCGTTTGTGTCGCCATTGTGAATCTTCGTGTTAATCCTATCTAATAAAGAACTTCTAACTTCTTCTATCTCTTTATACTTACTGTAAGCATTTTGGGCTGGATTCTTCTTGCCTTTATATGGTCCAACTGCTTTTGCTAATTGTTCAGACGCTTTTCTGTAGTTGGTCATATAGTCGTTGTTTGTGAACACTTCAACTTCACGATAAGATATATTTCCTACTTCATCTGTTATGATATCAATCGTTCTATTCTCATCAACACTACTCATTGCTTGTGAGTATTCTTTAGCGACTTTAGCTGTTGCTCTGTCGTCCAATCCTTTTAAGTTTGCGATTCTATCTAACTCTTCTATTGTTTGATACCTATTGCTCACTCTGTTTTTTCTACGGATATGAGAGTAAGACATTGCTTTATCTGGAGCAACCGATGTGTATTGTTCGCCTTTCATCCAAGAAACATACTCTGGTCTTGCTTCAAAAGGAGCGTGCATCATCTCCTCATGCATTCTTATGTGGTCTTCTACATTCTTCAATCTTAAATCAAGAGTGTATGTCATGTTGTTTTGCTTGTTCTTTAAGTTAATTTTATATAAAGCATTTCCATGTTCTGTATTGTACTTTAAAGCATCATCGTAAAGTCTTCTGTAAAGTCTTTTTGCTTCTGCGATAGCTTCCTTTTCGTTCTTTCCTGCATTCTTGAGAACCCTCGCTATGTCATTCGCTGTTGCTTCTGCTGCATCTATAAAGCCTTTTTTGAATATCTTCTTTGTTGCACTCGGAGAGTCTAAGCCCTTTATAATATTACCTTCAATATCTTTCAGCCCTTCATAAAACATCTCTATCTGATAAATACTGTCAATGCTTTTGTCTTCAATCTGAAGTAAAGGTCTGTTGTTCTTCACAACTTCTGGCTCTAGTTTCGGTCTTGTCTTTTCCTCTGCAATATTTTTCATAGTTCTTGTTAAGAAATTCTCTTCTTCTTTTACTATGAGTTTATTTACATTCTTTCCATAACCTTTGACTTTATTCTCAACACCTTTGTATTCAAGAAGTAACATTGATTCTTTTGGAGAAATAGGAATAGGTCTTTCTAGCTTTGCTCTCATTCCTTTAACAGCTTTGTAAACACCTTTACTGCCGACTATAAGACCGATTGTTGCACCTACACTACCCCACATAGCGGCTTCTTCACCGTTAAGCTCGAAGTCTTCTCCCATAATTCCTTTTTCTGCAAAATCGTGAGCAACGCCCCAGCCACCCCACTCAACGGCACTTGTCGCTGATTTACCTGCCATTGTGATTGCTGCAACTCCCGCTGGGTTCTTTATAGCTGAACCCAACATTGGCTCAACTAAACCACCTGCTAAATTGAACATCCTAGGAAGAACGCCTAAAAACAAAGCACCAGTTGCAGCTGAAGCTACACCCAAAGCCATCGATGACTTTAAAGCGTGGAGATGATCTTCTCCAAAACCTCTTTCATCTTGATACTTATTAACTGAGTTAATCAAAGCTGAACTTGTGATGAAGCCTGCTGTACTCGCTCCTTCTGCCGTTACACCCAACAAGCCAAGCGACCTTAACGCTTTCCCTGCTGTAATAGATGTGAGTATTTCTCTTGCTATGAGTCCTACGCCATTTCCTGCTACATAAGCACCAGAACTCAACGCTGGATTTGCTTGAGTAAGTCTTTCGTCAACCGCACTACCAGTAACCATTGATGAACCTTGAGTAAGTCCTGCTAAGAATGCTTTGTCCTGTTGGCTGGCTTCGTTTATTGTCTTATAATAATCAACCCAAAATTCAGCTGGATTGCTTCTCATCATTGCTTTTGAACCTAATGCGTATGCGTCTGTTGCGAATGTCGATGCTACTGCTAATGTTGCCGCACCAACATTCACACCTGGAATAAATGATGCTCCTATAGCAGCTGCTTTTATTGCTGTGATTGCACCTGCGTTTGCTATCAAAGAATGATTAGCAGATTCAACTACACTCTCCCAAGTAACAGGTTTGCTTGCTATTGATGCAGTTGTTCTGTCTTCGCCTTCTCTGTAGTCTCTTGTGATTGGCTGTTCGATATTATCGCCCGCCTGAACTATGCTGAAATCAGTATTGCTTCCTGCTGGAGTTATCTTGAAATCTGACATTAACTGCTCCTTTTATCATAAATCCTTTGACTGAACAGCCCACTTTAGGCTAAGTGAAGCGTCTGCTCCAAGATTGGTTACTGTCTGTAATAATACATTTGATGTAATTACCGAACTGTCTGCACCATCTCCGTTTCTTCGTACGAAAGGAGAGTTCTCTAATTCATTAGCGATATGTTCAGGCAATGCTACTCTATACTCGTAACTTGAGGCTAAATTAGGGTCTCTACCTGGTATTCCTGTCTGTTGCTTTGGAGATGCTGTAGCGTACGCTTCGAGGATTGCTCTGCCTCTTATTGGGTCAACATCATATCCTGCCGTACCGAGAGAGATGTATGCTTGAACAATTTCTGGATTGCCGTTCTCTATTATCGCTTTGAGAGTTTTTGTTCTGTCTCCCGCTATCTTATTCACTGTTGGAGCTACTCTTTGTGATAGCAATCTAGTTGAAGGATTGTTAAAGTTTCTTAAAGCGTTAGTAAACACATTCGATATTAAACCAGACGGAATACCTAATGCATTAGCACCGACAACAATAGTTTCTGAACTCACTCCTGTCGTATTATATATAAACTTCTCTTGCTCAAGCTGTTTCAATTCAAGACTTGTCTTATATGCTTGCATAGCAAGGTTAGCGTTGTTTATCCTTGCTCTAGTAAGATTGCTGGCGTTTGCTATAGAAACATTCGTTCTCATCTGAGCGTTAGTTTTTGACACATCTGTTTTTGATTTATCTATAGACGCACCTGTCATAGCGGCTGCGTTTATTGCAGCTGAACGCCTGTCCATACCTTTTGAGATTAAGTTGTTCATATTTGTAAACAACTGTATCTTTTGTCCTATCTTCTGAATCTTCGCTTGTGTGTATGCTATTTGAGCTGCTGATTGTTCTCTTTCCATTTGAGATAAAGCCGCAACTGTATCTGTTCTGTATTGTTTCATTATCTCATAATTTCTAGCGTCAACAAGAGCGGCTGCTTTAGAATTAGCTTGTATATCTGCTTCCATCTTATTGCCGACTGCTTGTGATGTTGTTTCTGCAACCTTAGCTGCTGTTGATGCACCTGGAGCAAAAGCAGCCATAGTGTTTGCTATTGTCTGCATTATGCTTTGTGATAAAGCAACACCCGCCTTCTGCTGTAACTCTGGTCTTAGGAACATTTCTGGCTTATTGGCTTGTAACCATTTTAATGCAACTGGATTCTTCAATTGTCCTTCGTTGTCTAAACCGACTTCGTTCATCAGTTTAGCTTCTTCGCTGGAAGTTACAAAAACAGGTGTTCCGTCTGCGTTTGTTAGTGCGTTTGGATTCCCTGTTTTAATGTGGAAGATATTCTTTTGAAGTCTTGCTACTTGTGCTAGATATTCATTTTGTGCGACAATATCTCCTATTTGTGCTTTTAACGCTTCAACACTATTCTCAGTGTGAGCTTTTGCTTGTCCTGCTTTTGCGTAAGCTGCATTTGAACCTTTACCTAAAGCACCCAGCATAGCTCTCTGTTTCTGGTCATCAGATAGTTTGTCAAACTCTCCTGATATGTTCACTAACTTTTCTTTTTCTGGCTTCTTGTTTGCTTTTGGCTCTGTGGAGTTTTTCTTATTCTTCACACCTTCATTAAATTCATTCCAAACTTTGAATGCTTGCGTTGATTTATCTGTGCTAGCCATTAGTAAGACCTCCCAACTAATTCGTCAAACCAATCTTCGCCTTCCTTGCTTGTGTAAGATGATGCGGCAAGAGTATTTTGAGCTACTGGCATTGTGTCAAGAATATCATTAACTGGAGTTCCTGCTTGCTGTGCTTGCATTTCTTTTGCCAGAGGAACTGTTATAATTTCCTTCTCTGCTACTGCGTTGTCTGCTTTATAGTCTTCAATGTACTTATCAACATATTCGCCATAACTTCCCATAGCTTTAACTAAAGCTCCTGCACTTGTGGCAATTGCTGTGCCTGTTTTGTCTGCCATAGTATCTGCGTATACTTGTTGATTTACTTCTCTTTGTGTTATTCTACTCTCGATATTTGCTGTAACATTCGCTGCTTGAGATGCTTGCTGTGTTTGAGCTGCGTTTGCTTGAATATCGCCTGATATTGTTTTGCCTATCACCTGGTCTCCTATCGATAAAGCGTTTGACATAATATCATTAGATACTTGCTCGAACGCTAAAGGATCTAGCCCTGCAAATAATCCTAATGCGTTTATGTTCTCAAGCTGTTTATCAGTTGTCCTGCTTGCTTGTTCATTCATTCTCTGAGTTGTAGAAGCCGACATTCCTTGTTGAGACATTATATCTTCAAGATTCATCAAGGATAGAGAACCTGTTGCTCTCATCGCTCCAGAAGCTCCTGGCAATTCTTCTTGATGCCTTGCGTCGTAAACTGATTTTCCCACCCCAAATGCTGAGGATAGCAATCCCGCACCGCTAGCAATCAAACCTAAAGTTCCTGCTACCATGTCAACCTCCTATAAATGTTCTATCTCTCTCTTTATTTTAGCAAAAATATCCAAACTGTAAAGGTTTATTTCGGATAATATGTATTGGTCTGCTGATGTGTTTAAAATATCTCTTACTGTTGTCTCATTCTGAGCAATAAATTGCCCTGTGGTAACTTGGATTTTCGTAACATCTATTGCATTCAATCTCATTTTAATATCTTTAAACATATCCGTGAGAATATCACTTGTGATAACACTGCCTGATTTCATAAGTACCTCCAAAGAATGTAAACAACCTTAAGCTTAAGGGTTGCTGAGCCTTGCGAAATGAGATAGCTCGTTCTAGTGTTGTCTGGCTTTTTTGAAACCTTAACCTCTATATCGTCTTTGTTTCTTGTTATGGTAAAGCCTGCTGATGATTTGTTATCAGAATCGTAAAACTGATTATTCAGGAAATCAGAAAGACTTATATCTTCTGAATATGTTCCTTTGTCTACCGTTAGTTGAGGAATGACAAAAGAATTGCTCGAGTC
>Ga0190284_1001417_pt1 | contig 10767 bp, 8 predicted proteins | sample 48691812_MG_FD_161668 | JGI IMG/M metagenome (GOLD analysis project Ga0190284, IMG submission 161668) | Hydrothermal vent microbial mat bacterial communities from Southern Trench, Guaymas Basin, Mexico - 4869-18-1-2_MG | ecosystem: Environmental > Aquatic > Marine > Hydrothermal vents > Microbial... | reverse complement strand
GCATCAAGCATCAAACATCAAACATCAAGCATCAAACATCAAACATCAAGCATCAAACATCAAGCATCAAGCATCAAACATCAAACATCAAGCATCAAACATCAAGCATCAAACATCAAACATCAAGCATCAAACATCAAACATCAAACATCAAACATCAAATTCCCATCATTGCCATGACTGCCCACGCTATGTTCGGAGACCGGGCGAAATGTCTCGAATCCGGAATGAATGATTATGTCTCCAAGCCTATAGACCGTAAAAAATTATTCACTGCACTCAGGAAAAATATTCATAAGCATAAAAGAGAAAATCCACCTTATGAAATCGAAAATTCACCATTCAAAATTCCCAAATTGCCCGGACTGAATATTGAGGAGGGGCTGGAACGGCTCGGAGGGGTATGGAGTCTGTATGTGGATATCCTCGAAGTTTTTTGCATATCTCAGGAAAAATTTGGCCGTGAGTTTCGCAGTCTTATTGAAAAAAAAGACTTTGAATCTGCCAGAGTAAAAATTCATGGCTTCAAGGGTGCCGCCGGCAATGTCTCAGCCACTGATCTCAGCACAGCGGCAAAAGCTCTGGAAGATGCATGTAAAAGTGAAAACAAAGACCAGATACTGAACATATTGCCATTGGTGGAAGTGTCCTTTGCACAAGTAGTGGCATCTTTTGAAAAGCTGTCTGTCTTACCGGAGATCGGAGAGGACATCCCGCAACCTTCGGAAACAGACATCGCTCCTCCTGATTCATCAAATTTTTTTGAACTGACTGAAAAACTTGACAAAAGCCTTCTGAACGCTGACCCGGTGGAGTCAGAATACTGGCTCAGAGAGATCAACGCCTGTCTTTCCTCTGATCCTTCCGATAAAAAAGAACTGGAATGCCTGATACAGCAAGTCAGCGATTACAATTTTGATGATGCCAGAGCCGTATTGAGCAGGTTTAAGCAAAAAAGGATGAAGGAATGAAGGATGGGGAAGTCCTGACCATGCTCCCACCCGTGGGAGCTTGCCGACGACGGCACCGGGAAGGTCAGGTCCCGGTTTAAAATCATATGGGCGCACAAGGCCGCCATAATCGGGCTTCCGGGTCAGGAAATCCCCCTCAATGCCGCGGCAGTGTCGGACGCTGCGAGCAATGACGGTCAGACCTTCCTTCCCCATCCCGAAAGGCTTTTCACGTCTCCTCCTCAACATCAAGTGACTCATCCTCTGCGATTTTAAGAGGAGAATTAATGGGGTTTATGGGAGCCTTGTCAAAATCAGTTTCAATATCATCTTCAAGCAAATCGTCGATATCCTCTGCTTCCTCCTCAGTCTCTTCAGCAGGCTCCGGCTCCGGCTCCGGCTCCGGCTGATTCTTTGTCAAAAATTCAAAATCATTGAAAAAAATATCTGCGGACAGGCTCTCTTCGGATTTGCCTTCAGAATTGTACAGCACCATAACCGATTCGGCTATTTTATCTGCATATAAACCGGGTGGATACATGTTATGAGTCCTTAACGCTGTGATAACAGACGCCTTGCCCTCTGCAATTGCAGCTTCTATGGCTTCTTTCTGATATGTTTCCTCGCACAAAAATGACAGCACTTCTTTGTCCAGCTCTGCAAATTCTTTGATCACCAGTTCTTTTTTTTCATCATCTCTTAAAATGGTGTATTTCTGTTTCATGATTCAACTCTTTCTTTATTCAAAAGTTCGTGATACCAGCATGAGAATTCATACATGCCTTTGTGACGCTCATCATCATTAATTATTCCAAGGCAGATTTCAAGTGCTCCTCTTCCATATTCATTGCTGTATTCTTCAAAGCTCCGTGTTTCCAAAAACTCCCTTACGAGTGCCTGAGTGGTCCGCTTTGATTTGTCCTTCCTGATGTCGATAGGATCCTGGGGTTCCTGAAACGGGTCCCATTTGTCATATCCTTTTTTCAGGATATGTTTCTGTCGCCGCGGAGACATACATTCAAAAATCGCCTTTTTTTTCTCTTCCACTTCAGCAGGTGAAAATTCACTCATTTTTTTCTCCTTCTTTTCCCTCAATGCCTACCCCGAGATAATTCTCATTGTATGTCGTGATCACTGCCATGGATACCGGCACGAGCATATCTGCCATTCTGAGATATCTGGACTGAATTCCTTTGACAAGTTCACCTGATATTTCGTAAAGCTTTTGATGAATGACATCCAGATTGACCGTGGGATATTGTGTGCCCTGGATAAAGTCTGATATGCCGCAGGTATAGCCTTTTCCGGCTATGGATGTCGGTATTCCGTAAAATCTGCATGTTATCGGCCGATATTCATACAGATCACAATTGTCCTGCTCATTCAGCAAAGAGCATCTGGCACGTTCCTGGGCCATATCTGTCAGTATCTCATCTTCATGCTTTCCGGATTCCAGACTTTTATACGCTTCCCTTTTGATTTTGTATATATCCCGATCCGAACGGCTGGCTCTGTCAATGAGCTGTTCTCTTTCCTGTCCCTGAAATTTTTTATTGAAGTGATGGCTGATATATATCGCTTCAATCAGGGTAAGATCAAACAACGCATGACAGCAGTCAGAGCATCCGATCTGACACTTCACGCATTCCGGATACTCCTTTTTCACACGTTCAAACACACTGTCCACTGTTGTTACAAGCTCTTCATATTTCTTAAAAAAAGGTGTGAAATCCATACTCATAATTCAATTCCTGCTTCACATTTTAGGTTTCAGGTTTACGTTTACGTTTCATTTTCCGATACAAAATCTGCTGAAAATCTGATCCAGCACATCCTCTCTGATGGTAATTCCCATAATTTCCCCAAGCAAGTCAGCAGCTTCCCGGATATCAATATTAATCAGTTCAAAAGGCATTCCCGTCCGAATGCCGTCCGCAGCAGCAGACACTGCCCTAAGGCTCCCTTCAAGGGCAATTTTGTGCCTCAGATTGGGAATCACTGTGTTCCTCTCATCATATCCGCCCGTGGAAAATTCCGCAATCATATCCCTGAGCGTGTCCAAACCCCTGTCGTAAATCGCCGAAGTCTTTATGACATAAGTCTTCTTCCACAAATCGGGCAGTTCAGGACAGAATTCATCATCTGCAAGGTCCGACTTGTTGGTGACAATCATAAATGCCTTGTGGCAGATATCTTCATATATTTTATGATCGTCATTTGTCAGGGGACAGCTGAGGTCAGTCATAAAAAGAATGAGATCAGCATCTCTGATATGACGGTATGTTTTTTTTATGCCTAAAATTTCAATAGGATCATCTGTTTTGTGCAGGCCGGCAGTGTCGCTGATGATGACCGGAATCCCCCGGATATTCAATGTTTCCTCAATAACGTCCCTGGTGGTTCCGGGAACAGGCGTAACAATGGCACGATCTTTTCTGAGCAGACTGTTCATAAGGCTGGATTTCCCAACATTGGGCCTGCCTGCAATCAGCACTTTAAGACCGTCTCTTAAAAAATGGGCGTTTTCATATTGGTCAATAAGACCGTTTAACTGATTCACCACCTCCTTTTCAAGCACTTGAGTCATCGTGTCCGTATCAATGCTTTCTTCCACATCATCAGGAAAATCTATGGCAGCCTCGGTTTCAATCAGCATAAAAAGAAGTGTGTCTCTGACGGATTCAATACGTTCTTTTATGCTGCCCCTGATCTGGGCCGCGGCAATTTCAAGCGATGACTCTGTTTTAGCGTTGATAATATCAATGACAGCTTCAGCCTGGGTCAGATCAATACGCCCGTTGATATAAGCCCGTTTTGTAAACTCACCCGGGTCGGCAAGCCTGGCTCCTCTTTCCAATACCAGATTCAGAATGGCGTTTAATACGGCAAAACCTCCATGTGCCTGAATTTCAACAACATCCTCTCTGGTATAGGAATGAGGCGCAAGCATGACCGTAAGAAGAACCTCGTCAAGAATCCGGCCGTTCTGAGGGTCTGCTATATATCCGTGATAAAGGTGATGAGACTGAACAGGAATGCCATCTTTTGAAAAGACGGCATTCCTGTCTGACGGCCGGAAAACAGATGCGGCAACTGATGCCGCATCCTGTCCGGAAATTTTGATAATACCGATACCGCCGCTCCCTGTCGGGGTCGCTATGGCGGCGATAGTAGAATTGGTCATGGTCATGGGGTCATGGGCCAGTGGTCAGTGATTATGGGGCAACTGATCTCTGACAAATCAGGAAATTTCTTTCTTCCGGGGAAATTTTCTCTGGGGAAATATCACCAGTTTCCTGTAAAAGCCATCCCCCATGCTCTGGGTTCTGACATTGCTGTCATCTTTCAGGGCGATGTGAACGATTCTTCTGTCATGGGCGTTCAACTGGCCGATTGTCACAGGTTTTCCGATACGTTTTGCCTTTTCCGAAAGACGTGCGGCAAGGCCTTCCAGTTTAGCCTTTCTGCCGTCAAGATACCCTTCAACGTCCACCTGAATGCGGATTCTCTTCGTGCTGCGCTTGTTGATAACCTTTTCAACGAGATACTGAATTGCCTCAAGGGTCTGGCCGCGCTTTCCAATGAGAACTGCCGTGTTTCCCCCTTCAACATTGAAAAAAATTCGCTCCGGAGTCTCCCTGACGGATATTTCTGCGTCTGTCGTAATAAAATCCACAATGCGTTGCAGCGCTTCTCTGCCAAGTTCCGAAGGCGATTCAGATAAAGCATCAATTTCAGGGGCATCAAAGACTTCTTGTACTATTGAAGATGGGGTAGAGACTTCAGATTCAACGGCACTGTGATTATAGGAGCGGTGCCCATCCTTGTCCTTGTCCTTACTCTTATCCTTGTCCTTGTCCTTACTCTTATCCTTATCCTTGTCCTTGTCCTTACTCTTATCCTTGTCCTTGTCCTTGTCCTTACTCTTATCCTTGTCCTTGTCCTTACTCTTATCCTTATTTTTATTTTTGTCTTTGTCAGCATCTCTGCGAACGGGCTTGGGAGCTTCCGGTTCAGGTGAGGCCACGCGGATTTTCGATTTTTTGATTCCCACCAGGCCGAAAATTCCGGTGGATCCGTAAGAGATCACATCATATTTAAGCTTATCCTTGGAGATGTTCAATTTTGTGCAAGCTTTCGCGACTGCCTTTTCAACAGTCTTGCCTTCAAATTCTAAAAAAGGCGACATCTGTATAACCTCCGTCAATTGAGAAATGAAAAGTGGGAAGTGAGAAGTGTAAGCGAAAAAAAGAGAGATTCCCCCGGTTCCACTTCTCACCTCCTGCTTATCAAGCGTTTTTTTTCTTTGAAATATAGTACTGCTGAGAGATCGACAGGATGTTGTTTACAAGCCAGTATAAAACGAGTCCGGATGAAAAATTTATGAAAATAACCGTAAACACAATAGGCATGAACATCATAATCTTGGCCTGTGCAGGGTCACCCGGGGGCGGTGACATTCTCTGCTGCAACAACATCGTGCCTCCCATAACGATTGTCAAGACAGGAATACCATAAGGCGGTTCCATGAAAGGGATGGAAAAACTGAAATGTAAAAGACGGTCCGGCGCGGACAGGTCATCAATCCACAAAAGAAAGGGTGCGTGCCTGAGTTCTATGGCTTCATACAGCATTCTGTAAAAGGCGATGAATACAGGAATCTGAAGAATCATCGGAAGGCATCCGCCCATGGGATTTATCTTGTATGTTTTGTACAGATTCATTAGTTCCTGATTCATCATTTTCTTGTCGTCCTTATATTTTTCTCTGATCTCTGTCATCAGAGGCTGAATCTTCTTCATCTCATTCATGGACTTATAGCTTTTGCTCCCAAGGGGCCACAGGATCAGCTTGATAAATGTCGTTAAAATAATGATCGCAATGCCGTAATTGGGAATAAAACTGGCATATAGGAAATTCATTATCAGCAGGCATGGTTTGGCGATAACATCAAACCACCCAAAATCAATTGCCTTGTCCAAGTCGTTATTGAGACTGCTCAGTATGTGAAGACTTTTGGGCCCCAGAAAGAGATTGAACTCAAAACGCTGCTGGGTTTCAGGGCGGATATTGCTGGCTGAATGCATGTACTGATTTTCAAACACCTTTTTATCCTTCAGCAAAAGGCGCATACTTGATTCAACAGGCATTACAGGAATAATGCTGGACAGAAAATAACGGTCTTCAATCCCGATCCATTTCAGGGTTCCGTCATACTTTTTCTTATCCTCAATATTCTTAATTGCAACCTCTTCCACGCTGTCATTGATGAGCGCACTCGGCCCTTCAAAACTGTATGAATCGCTCTTTTCAGGAACAACACCTGCCAAAGACAATATCAGGTTCCCCTCAAGGGTCTCGTAAGAGCCGTTTTTTATGGTCACGGTAAGACCGATGAGATAGGTTTCAGGTGAGAAATGAAAAGTCTTTTCAACCACGATTCCCTCGGGCGTTCTCCATGAAAAAGAGAGGGTTTCAGTCTGGCTGAAAACATCCACAGCATCTGCTTCAGTATTTGCTGAAAACATTGCTTCCTCCAACCCCGGAAGGCTGTTGCCGGCAAATCCGGTCCGGATGGTTCCGGTCCGGATGCTTTTGGGTATCATTTCTTTGGGAGGTGAGTCCTTTTCCTTTTTTTCCCTGTAATCTTTCAGAATAAAACTTTGAAAGACACTTCCCTTTTCTGAAATTTTTACTGAGTACAAGGGAGAGTTCACAGTGATGATTCTGGATTCCTGGGCAGACGGCAAAATCTCCTCTGCTGAGGAGGGGAATGCCGTATCTGCTACAGGTTCTTTTATATATGGGTCTTCTTTGGGATAGTCTTCTGGCATCTGTTCGGATTGGGTCATTTTGTCCGGCTTCTGAACGGGTTCCCTGTCAACAATAAAGAATTCCCATACAAAAAATACAAGAAAAGAAAGTGCTATCGCCAGAAATAATCGAGCTTGTTCCATTCATTAATCTCCTAAAATTCATCAAGAAGGCAAATATTGCCTGATCTGCGCCATGGGATGCTTTGAATTTACAGCGCAGTTTCTCTTAAGTACCCGGCCAAAAGTTTTCCGGGATTTTTTCCCGGGAAAACAGCTTTCACAAACCGCGGATGAGTCCGCGGCAGACAGGCATCTGCGTTCATCTGCGGTTATATGCAAATACCTGGAAATATATGGCCAGGTACTTAATACAAGTTTTATAAAACAATTTTGCAATTGCCTGCAAAACAACTTTGCGGCACTGGTTCAGTTCAATGGGAAATCATGTAAAATCAGCCTGCTGCACAGTATGCCAAGAAATCGGACAACCTGTTGTTTTTTAAGATAAGTCCGGGCGATTTCCCCCGAAAAATCCCATTGAACTGAACCAGTGCCAACTTTGCAAATTGTTTGTAAAACAGTTTTGCAAATTGCTTGTAAAACAGTTTTGCAGTTGTTTGTAAAACAATTTTGCAAATTGTTTTGTGTCGGAAAACAATCTGCAAAATCGTTCTGCATCATCTCAGACGATTTCCAGAAATGAAGTCATTCCGGGAAAATTCATTCCTGAAAAATCACCTCCCTTTTTTGTTAAGGGAGTCTTCATACGAGCTTATTTCCAGAATAGCACTAAGGAACAGGATCCATTCCTCCCGGGTTAAAGGGATGACACCGCAGAATTCTTTTTAGAGAAAGGAATGATCCTTTAAATAAACCATGGCGCGCAATGGCCTGATAAGCATATTCAGAACACGTCGGATAAAAACGACAGGCAGGGGCCAGAACAGGAGACACGATGTACTGATATGCCCTGATAAATGTCAGGAATATTGTTTTAATAAAGTATTCGATATATTACCTCGATATCCTGTCAAAAATGTTTTCCAGAAAAGAAAAAAATGCCTCTCCTGTCAGATGGGCAGCTCCTTTTTTTACTATGATATTTATATCCCAGCTGCCTGTAATTTTGTGCCTGTTCAGCCGGAAATATTCACGGGAAAGGCGTTTGATCCTGTTGCGTGCTGCAGCATGTCCGACTTTTTTGGTTACGGTAATACCAAGGCGTGTCCGCTCATACCGCCCCTGAGTGAACAGGGCAATGAAACACCTGTTCTGAAGTTTTCTTCCGAACTTTGACAATCGAAGAAACTCAGAGCGTTTTAAAATCCGGTCCGCCTTGGTAAAGGAAAAAGGTTTCAAATCAGACCGCCAGACGCTTCCGTCCCTTGGCTCTGCGCCTGTTGATAATCTTTCTGCCCTGTTTTGTTGACATCCTTTTAAGAAAACCATGTGTCCTGGCACGCTTAATTCTGCTTGGCTGATACGTTCTTTTCATAATACACAAGTCCTTTATTATAATTTCATAAGATTAATCCTATTATTTACGCATAAACGCCCCCTGATGTCAAGCCTCAAAAACACAAAATTAAAAATTCCCATCAAAATGAGGCAGTGCTATCTTTTCTCTGTGTACAGGATAAAAAATGTGCGGGGAAAAATCCCATAAGCATCAAGCTGAGATCATAACCAACTGTTTTATTCATACATGATCTGCCGGACGGGGTTTGCAACCCCGTCCGGCAATCTTGGCCTGTCCGGCAATCTTGGCTTCCCATTGAACTGAACCAGTTTCTTTTTCTTTATAATGGAATTGAGAGGTAAAAGAAACTAAATTTTAAAAAAAATTGATATCTGTGTACCGGGAAGTTCGTAGTTCCGCACCGTCTAAAGGCGGAACTTCTTACAAGATCATCTGAGCGTTAATAATATTTTGACAAAAAACAAAAAACTATATATTTAATCTGTCAAAAAATTTTGATAAGGTCACTTTGTCAGGTTTCACATAATTTGTTCTGGATTATAAAATAGTTTATGATGGCGTGGCAAAGTGTACAATTATACTGATTATAACGGATTCAGGGGAGACTCCCGCACCTGCCCTCAGACAGATCCGGCCTGAACGTGCAGGTTTGCTTTGTGCCCCCTTTGTGTCCTTTGTGGTTAAAAAGGTGCGACGCAGGGCTGATTTCAGGCCTCCCCTGAAAGCGTTATAATCAGCAATTATAAATGAAATATGCCGTGTTTTTTATAAAAAAGATTTGCTCAGTAATTTCATGATTATACAGATATATTTTCAACTTTGAACTTTTTACTGTCGGGATATTTTAAGGATATACGTTATGAAAGTAATTATTTGGGGCAGCCGGGGTTCTCTGCCAGCTTCAGTGAGGGCGGAAACGGTGAGGCGCAAAATTTACAAAGCCATTGAAGCTGCAAAGGACTGTCAGATCATATCAGAAGCGGATATTGAGAATTTTATTGATACAAAGCTCCCTTTTTCCGTCAGGGGAAGTTATGGCAGCAATACCTCCTGCATTGAAATAAGGGACGGGAAAGAATACATTATATGTGATGCGGGAACAGGACTGAGGGATTTCGGAAATTATGTAATGCAATCAGGGAAAAGTTCCTGCCACTTTCATATTTTCATGTCCCATTTTCACTGGGATCATATTCACGGATTTCCATTTTTTGTTCCGGCCTTTATCAAAGGAAACACCATAGATTTTTATGGGTTCCACGAAGGTTTTGAGGACATTTTGGTAAATCAGCAAAATCCGCCCAGCTTTCCTGTGCCAGTCATCTGTATGCAGGCTGAAAAGCGCTTTAACCGGCTTGAACTTGGAAAAGAATACAGCATTGCAGGCTTTCAGGTTAAAGGAATGGAACAGGATCATCCCCAGAAATCTTACGGGTATCGTTTTGAGAAGGATGGCAAAAATATCGTCTATTCAACAGATTCGGAGCATAAAAAAAGTTCAGATGAGGGACTGTATCTGAACTTTTTCAAGGATGCTGATTTGCTGATATTTGACACACAATATTCCCTTGCAGACGCCATTTATGTCAAAGAAGACTGGGGACATTCGAGTAATATGGTGGGTGTGGAGCTGGCTGTCAGGGCAGGTGTAAAACATCTTTGCATGTATCACGGTGAACCGACTCACAGTGATGAGACCCTTGATAAAATACTGAGAGATACAATAAGATACGCTTCTATTTATGACGATTCCTACCCTCTCAGAATCAGTTTGGCTTATGACGGATTGGAGATAGAAGTATAGGTAAGGGGTGTTTGGATTTCCGATTACCTCCTCAATACCTTTTCAGGCGTTGTTCTGTCAAAACATTCCATTTTGTCACAGTTGTCTTTGTTTGTTTCAAAGCATGGGCTGCAATCCAAGTCAGAGGGTCTGACAATTTTCACGGACTGTCCCACGGGCTGCCATCTTGTCGGATCAGAAGGCCCGAAAATCGCCACTGTCGGTACTCCCATAAACGCTGCAAGGTGGCTCAGCCCGGAATCGTTTCCGATAAAACCGCCTGCTTTTTTGAAAAATGAAACAATTTCTGTCAAATCAGAGATTATATGAACACGGCTGTGATTTTTTTCCAGTATTTCCTTCAGAAAATGCTCTCCCGGGCCGAGAATAAATTCGGGTTTCATGTCCTCCGATCTGAGTATTCTTTCAATTTCCATAAAGTTTGATATCCCCCAATTTTTTCTTCTGCTTCCTGAACCGGGATGAAGCCATATTTTACCTGGGTCATACAGCCTGTCCCTTTTATTTGTATGTGAAATATCCGAGTCGCTTTCTTCAAGCAGCTTGTATTTTACCAGATTGGATAAAATATGTTCCGTGATATGAACTGGTTGAGAGACTTCAGCCCGGGGCCGGATGCGTCGGACCTTTCTGCCTGAAATTTTACGGATGGTAAGCTCCAATTGTTCGGAATAAGAGAAAAGGACGATGGCATGGTAAACAGTCAGTATATTTTGC
>Ga0190284_1001416_pt1 | contig 10781 bp, 11 predicted proteins | sample 48691812_MG_FD_161668 | JGI IMG/M metagenome (GOLD analysis project Ga0190284, IMG submission 161668) | Hydrothermal vent microbial mat bacterial communities from Southern Trench, Guaymas Basin, Mexico - 4869-18-1-2_MG | ecosystem: Environmental > Aquatic > Marine > Hydrothermal vents >... | reverse complement strand
AATACTACATGCGTAAGCTTGTAGATGGAGGCGCCCCGCTGGAAGCGGACAGGCGAAGCCTGAAGTAGTAAATACTATGGGCGTAAGCCCATAGAAATTTATCAAACAGAAAATATTATACTCTATCATGTATATTAAAAGAAAACTTGAGAAAGAATTAAAAGATTATTTAGATGTACCGGAAATAATTGCTGTAATAGGACCAAGGCAAAGCGGTAAGACCACCCTTATTAAAAAGATCTGCAATGAGCTTAAGAATTCAATTTATTTAAGCTTTGAAGACAGACAATTGCTGGAATTATTTGAAACAGATTTAAAATCATTTGAGGAAATATACTTTAAATCTGAAAAAAATAAATATATAGTTATTGATGAGTTCCAATATGCTAATGAGGGAGGCAAGAGCCTAAAATATTTATTTGATTTTAATCCAGGAAAGAAAATAATAATTTCTGGTTCCTCAAGCATTGATCTTAGCATTAAAGCAATAAAATATCTTACTGGAAGAATCTTTATCTTAAATCTTTATCAGCTTGATTTTGAAGAATACCTCTTATTTAAAGATCCTGGCCTATACAATATTTTGAAACAGCAAAAAAACAAATTGGCCATAACTGGCTCTAAAGTGATCCTGCCTGAGGTAAGTGATCCAATTTCTAAGAAAATAAATATCTTCTATGAAGAATTCGGTATTTACGGAGGTTATCCAAGAGTTGTGACAGCAAAAACAAAGGAAGAAAAAATTAAAGTATTAAAAAATATTTACAGCATATTCTTTCTGCGGGAGGTGAAGGAAATATTAAAAGTTACTGAAGATTTCAAACTTACAAAACTAATAAAGGCACTTGCACTTCAGGTAGGCTCTCGAATTGATTACCAAAATCTTGGCACTCTTGCAGGTTTTAATTTTATGCAGACCAAGACTAATTTAAATCTATTGGAAAAAACATTTATTACAAAAAGTTTGCAGCCGTTCTATAAAAATAAATCAACCGAATTGGTCAAAAATCCCAAGATCTATTTTATAGATACGGGTTTCAGGAATATCGTGATTCAAAATTTTCAAAAATTTAGCGATAGGACAGATAAGGGCGCTCTTCTGGAAAATATTATATTTTCTGAGCTAATAAAAGATAACTTCAACCTGAATTACTGGAGGACAAAATCTCAAGCAGAGGTTGACTTGATAGCAGAAAAAAATCAAACAATTATTCCTGTGGAAGTAAAGAGCCATCTGGTAAAAACAACTTCAACCCGCTCAATGATCAATTTTATTAAAAAGTATAACGCTCCGGTAGCTGTAATATTTTCTGATGATTTGATCGGACAAAAAACTATTGATGATAAAGAATTGATATTTCTACCTTTTTGGCTGGGTATTCCAGAGAGGATTACTTGTCTCAGTTAAGCTTACTAATAAAGCACTATAGGAATTTATAATATAGCTTCATATATTTGTCATTAAGTATTCTTCCCATTATTTTTCCTCATCAAAAACCAGCTAGCTGCAATTCAAAACATACCTCCGGATTATTTTGAAACTGTAGAAATATTTATAACTAATATTATATTTATTCCAAATAGATTCTACTCTATAGAGTAGAGAAAAATCTTTTCCCAGGAATAAATTGACAGCATGTATATGTTTCTATATACTATGTATATAAAAATATACAATAAGTTAATAATAATATACTTTATGGCGGTCAATATTAATAAATTGAATAATAATCTCAGAATATGCAGATTCGAGTCAGGGGAGATCTCCCAGCAGGAACTTGCAAATATGGTCGGGGTTACCCGCCTGACCATACATTCCATTGAAACAGGAAAATTTAATCCTTCAGTGAAGCTTGCATTAAAAATTGCAGATTATTTCAACAAATCCGTAGAAGATATATTTTACCTGGATGAAGATTCAGATAAAGGAGTAGAAGAGAAATGAAAAGACTGATGAAAGTAAGTAATAATACTGCCCTGGTTTTATGCCTGGTTTCGATAGCGGGCCTTATATTTACAAATACATTCTATATACTGCTAAGGAATATGATCACCGGTATGGGGGATGTTGAAAGCTTTCTGAACAGGTTTTCGATTCCGGTAACAGCAGTCTATATCGTATTTGGATTTTTTCATCTAGCCGCAATACTGACCCTGGTCCTGGAGCTAAAATTTTTTAAAAGGGATAATTTCCTCCGTGCATTCCTATTCTTTACAGGTATTGTTTCCCTGCTGATGCTTTTTGGAGACTTTACACTTATGAGTGATATTTCCAAAGAATATGTTTTTGGTCTGCCCGGAGAGTTTAATATCCTGTTTTTCAATAAAAGAAAGTTTGGATAGGTAAAATATTTCTCATATTAACTTTATTCTGTTTTTATAGTATTGTATGTGGATAATGAACATCAGACAGGAAATAAAAAGATCTGCAAAGAAACAAATAGGCAACCACAACAGATCTCTAAATAATTCATTTAAGTTTGCAGGGAGAGGCATCACAAGGGTATTTCTGTGCGAGAGAAGCTTCAGGCTGCAGCTCCTTTGCTTTGTCCTGACTGTAATTGCCGGTTTCGTATTTAGAATAACAGGGACTGAATGGATATTCATAGTGCTTGCGGGCAGCATGGTGCTTGTGACTGAGATGATAAACACAGCTCTTGAATATGCAGTGGATCTTGTGACAGAGGAATACAGGATACTTGCGGAGCACATAAAGAATATATCCGCGGGGGCGGTCCTTGTAGCATCACTGCTTGCTGTTGTTGTAGGACTTATAATATTTGTACCTTATTTGCTGGAATTGCTCTAGGAGACCTGAGCCCAATTCTCGGACAGGTTCTCAGACATCAAACAAGAGCTTCTGCTATATAGGCATCTCTTTATCGGGAATATAATTTCTTTAAGTGGCTACCCCCTAAATAATTGATTTTACCTGTATTAGATAAGATTTATAGGACAATATCGCATAACAACAACATTAGATAAGATTTATAGGACAATGTCGCATAACAACAACATTAGATAAGATTTATAGTGAAATAAATGTATATTTATATATAATATATCAGTATTGTTTTAAGCATTAGAATGGGAGAAATAAAATGGCTGATCCAAGGCACTATGAAATAGCAGTTATAGGGGGAGACGGAACCGGTCCTGAAGTCGTAGAAGAAGGTAAAAAAGTACTGGAAGCTGCCGGGAAGAAATTCGGGATAAGCTTTTCATTTACTGATTTTGATTTTGGCGGTGAAAAATACAAGAAGACCGGAGAGACTATCTCTGACAAGGAGATAGAGGACCTGAAGAAATTCCGTGCCATCTATCTGGGTGCAATAGGCCATCCGGATGTTGCCCCGGGCATCCTTGAGTTGGGCATCTTGCTAAAATTAAGATTTGCATTAGATCAGTATATAAATCTAAGGCCGGTAAAGCTTTATCCGGGGATAGACGGTCCATTGAAAGATAAAGGTCCGGAGGATATTGATTTTATAGTAGTAAGGGAAAATACCGGCGGACTATACACGGGACATGGAGGAGTGACCAGAAAAGGAACGCCCCATGAAGTAGCTACGCAGGTAATGGTATATGACCGGCAGATGGTAGACAGGTGCCTTAAATATTCCTTTGAACTGGCCCAGGAAAGAAAAAAGGAAGGAAAGCCTGGAAAACTGACCCTTGTAAGCAAGACTAATGTGCTTACTTACGTAGCGGACCTGTGGTTCAGGGCCTTTATGGAGATGAAAGAAAGCTATCCCGATATCGAGACGGATTATAATCATATCGATGCTGCATGTATGTGGATGGTAAAGAATCCTGAATGGTATGATGTAATGGTAGTAAATAATATGTTCGGTGATATAATAACCGATCTTGGTGCCATGGTCCAGGGTGGCATGGGGATCGCCGCGGGCGGAAATATCAATCCGGAGGGAACATCGATGTTTGAGCCTATCGGCGGCTCCGCACCTAAATATACAGGGATGAATATTATTAATCCACTGGCAGCAATTGAGGCCGGCAGGATGATGTTAAAGCACCTTGGAGAACCTGAAGCGGCAAAGGCCATAGAGAATGCTGTATCTGATGTCTGCACAAAAATAAAGAGCTTGAGCGCCGGCAAAATGGGCTATAGCACTACTGAAGTGGGAGATATGGTAGCCAGCCAGATATAAAAATATATGGAATAATAAATAAAGATATATATAATTTGGAGAAAATCATGAGAAAAATCATGTTATCCATACCTGATGATATGCTAAAAAAATAGATGATTATAGCAATAAAGAAGAAATTAAAAGAAATCAATTCATTCTGAAAGCAATTAAAAACTATCTTTTCGTCTCCCGGACTGAAGAATATTTTGATAAGAGAAGAGAAGCAGTCAGCAGGATCAGGAAAACAAGTGAAAAAATAATGAAAGCCGGAATTAGAAACTGGGATCCTGTTAAAGAAATAAGAAAAACCAGAGATGCTATTTAAAGAATTCGTGTTTTAGACCGCAATTTTTGCATATATAAGCCGTTCCTTCCGGAGCAAATATCTCGGCATCAAAAATTGCCATCCATTTCTTGTTCATCTTTACAAGGACCTTCTTGAATTCTGTAGCTCCGCAAAAAAGACAGGATAATCCCTTATTATTTATAACTACTGATTTTTCCTCTTCCATTGCTCCTCCATATTTTTAAAAATAATATTTATTTCAAGAATGGTAAAGCACCATACAGTCCATCAAGGGTATTTATTTATCCATCTTGTCCATTACTTCTTTTATCTTACGTTTTTCCCAGTTGCTTCCAGGACCTATAAGGAAAGTTCTTAGAGCATGCATGAGTACAGCAAACCCCCAGAACCCCAGAGGGAAAAGAAACCAGAGATTCCAATCCGCAGAATTGAATATAAAATTGGCCACATTAATTATAGTGAGAATAGCGGCCACTACTAAAAATATTATCAGGTGGATATAGAAATCCTTTATTTCTTTTACCCGCTTTTTTGCTACTGTATATTTTTCATCTACCATTGCTTATCTTTCTTTGAAATAAAGATGATTTTCTATAGATAATTATAGGCCAATATCGATACTGAGGTAAAGTTATAAATATAAATTTAGATAATACCCTTGCCAATTCTAATAAAATACATATAATCTATAATCTTTGGGTTATTTATATTTAGGAGATAGATGAAGTTAGGGATCGTGGGTCTTCCCAATGTAGGGAAGAGCACACTTTTTAATGCAATAACAAGAGCAGGTATAGATACTGCGAATTACCCCTTTTGTACAATTGGGTCCAATATAGGCATAGTTGCTGTTCCCGATGAAAGGATCGAGCATCTATCCGGCATATACAATCCTAAAAAGGTAACTCCTGCAATAATTGAATTTGTAGACATTGCGGGTCTTATAAAAGGAGCCAGCAAAGGTGAAGGACTTGGGAACAGATTCCTTGCACATATACGAGAAGTAGATGCCATTATTCATGTAGTCAGGTGTTTTGAAGACAAGAATATCGTTCATGTAGAAAATAAGATCGATCCTTTAAGCGATATTGAGACTATAAACCTGGAGCTTATTTTTGCAGATATTGAGAGTCTTGATAAAAAGATAAAGCACCTAGAGAAAGATTGCAGGCACGGAAGCCAGATCGAGAAAAATGAACTCAAGATCCTTGAGAAAGTGAGGGCCCGTCTTGAAAAGGAAATACCTGTCAGGAACATGGACCTGGAACCTGTAGAACAGATCGTGGTGGATCCATTGTTTTTGCTGACGTCAAAGCCGGTAATATATGCCGCAAATATCTCAGAAAAGGACCTGGCCATGGAACCGGATGAAATGGAACTTGTCAGGAAAGTTGCAGACCATGCAAAAACAGAGGGTTCTGAGGTGATTACCATAAGCGCCAGGATAGAAGAAGAGATCGCCCAGCTCGACATTGAGGAAAAAGAGACCTTTCTTAAAGAGCTTGGAATAAAACAGTCAGGGCTTGAAAGCCTTATCAAATATTCCTACGGCCTTCTGGGCCTTATAAGTTTTCTCACCGCAGGACCGGAGGAAGTAAGGGCCTGGACAGTTAAAAGAGGCGACAAGGCCCCGGCTGCAGCAGGAAAAATACATAGTGATTTTGAAAAAGGTTTTATACGGGCAGAAGTAATCCCCTGCGCCAAACTCCTTGAGATGCAGTCATATTCTACTGCAAGAGAAAAAGGACTTGTCAGGGTAGAAGGTAAGGACTATGTGATAAATGATGGTGATGTTGTCTATTTCAGGTTCAATGTCTAGCGATACAATACCTATATAAGGGCCCTTATTCTAATTCCAATGAGAAATCTATTGCGGGTGCGGAATGAGTAAGCGCTCCCACAGAGACCACATCTATGCCTGTCTTGCAGATATCTTCCAGGGTATCAAGATTTACATTGCCGGAGGCTTCTATGATAGTATCTTCTCTTTTTTCCCTGATGAGCTTGACTGCGCGCCTCATTTCTTTTGGGGCCATATTATCAAGCATAATAATATCAGCCTTTCCCTCAAGAGCTTCTTCCAGTTCATCAAAATCCTTGACTTCCACTTCTATTTTCAGTGTATGCGGGGCATTGGCCCTTATGGATCCTATAGCCTTCAGGACCCCTCCAGCCGCAGCTATATGATTATCCTTTATAAGGATACCATCGAAAAGCCCGAAACGGTGGTTAAAGCCGCCCCCGCAGAGTACTGCATATTTTTCGATCTTTCTGAGAAGCGGCCTGGTCTTTCTTGTATCAACTACCCTGACTTCATAAGGAGAAGCGATCATTGAAAATTTGCCTGTAAGAGTTGCTATTCCAGACATATGCTGGATGAAATTAAGACATGTCCTTTCGGCCTTTAATATCGAAACCGCCGGACCGCTGATATCACAGACCCTGTCCATAAAATCAAGACTGTCGCCATCATTTTTAAGTATCTTTATCTTTATCTCAGGATCTATCTCGTGAAAAGTATAAGCTGCCACATCTATGCCGGAAAGTAGCGCACCTCCTGGTTCCTTGCAGACAATATAACCATTTGATTTATTCTTTTCAGGTATAAGGTATCCGGATGTAATATCTCCATAGCCACCCATATCCTCAGCAACAGCACTTTTTATTAGTGCAAGTATTTCATTTTTTTCTATCTTTTTTATCATGTCCTTTTATGTCCGGCTGTAAATACTTAAAAAAATTTATTTTAGGAGCCTGTCCGGGAATTGGCTCCCCGTTATAAAAAGGTTCCTAATCCGCTTTTTTAAAAGATACTTTGTCTTTTTTAAGTATTATATGTTTTTTCCAGTTTTTGTCATCCTTGTCCGGAAAATCAGATCTCAGATGGGTCCCCCTGCTCTCCTCACGGATAGCTGCTGACTTGACTATAAGGTTTGCAACAGTAAGCATATTAGCGAATTCAACAGTATCTTTATCAGCCTTATCGTACAGGTTCTTATTTCCGATATGAAACTGTATAAACTTCCTGGCTTCTTCAAGCCCGGATTTGTTTCTTAATATACCCACCTTCCGGCTCATCATATTTCTGAGACTGGAGACAAGAGTCAGGATATCAAGTTTTGTTCCAGTGGAGGTGTGCCCCCCACTGGAGGTCTTTGCAGCTTCTTTTACTATGTCTTTCACTCCGGAAAGTACCCGTTTTTCTTCTTTTACAGTTTTAGACTTCAGCCTATTTTCGATATCCTGATAGATCTTCCATCCATAGACAAGGCCTTCCATAAGTGAATTGCTGGCAAGCCTGTTTGCTCCGTGGGCCCCTGTGGCAGCTGTCTCGCCGCATGAATAGAGGCCCTCTATATTGGTCCTTCCATCATGACCGGTCCTTATGCCTCCATTCAGGTAATGTTCGGCGGGAGATACTTTTATCAGGTCCTTTGCAAGGTCCAGGCCATTTTCCCTTAATTTAAATATTATGTTTGGAAATCTTATTTTCAGGTGACTCTCCGGAATATGGGTGGCATCAAGGTAAACAAAGTCACATCCGCTCCTATCCATCGTCTTTATCATCTCTTTTACTACTATATCCCGGGGTGCCAGTTCCTCCCGGGGGTGCTTTCCTGTCATGAAACGATTCCCTGTGCAATCCCGGAGGTATGCTCCTTCTCCCCTTAAGGCTTCACTTATTAAAAAGAGTTTGCTGTCATTGGTCCTAAAGACTGTAGGGTGAAACTGGACAAACTCTATATCCATTATCTCAGCACCGGCACGGTATGCCATTGCAACCCCATCGCCGGTGGATATTGGCGGGTTGGTGGAAAGCTCATAGATCTGGCCGATGCCTCCGCTTGCGATAAGTACATTAGATGATGGATGTATTTCAATGCTTTTGCTGGAAAGGTCAATGCCGATCACTCCAGTACAGCTGCCAGACGAAGTAAGTATATCAAGGACGAAATAATCCGGACTGAAATCAATATGTTTAAGTTCCCTGGTAAATGAGACAAGTTTTTTTTCTATCTCTTCCCCTGTTGCATCCCCGCCGGCATGAAGGACCCTCGCATGGCTGTGTCCCCCCTCGGTCGTGAGGCTTATCTCTCCTCCGGCAATATCAAATTTGGTCCCTATCTCTATTAATTTCTCGATCATGCTGGGAGCATTCTTTACCAGTATTTCCACAGCCTTTTTATCAGAAAGGCCCTGGCCCGCTATTAGCGTATCTTCATAATGTTTTTTCCACTCATCAGGTCTTTTGATGGCCGCTGCTATTCCTCCCTGGGCATACCATGTAGTGGAATCAGATGGGGAACTCTTGGTAAGCACTTTTATATTATGTTTTGAGAGTCTTATTGCAGTAGAAAGTCCAGCTATCCCGCTTCCGATGATAATACAATCGGAATATGGATAAGTCTTTATGGCACATGAAGGATCTATAAGGTATCTTGGTATCATAATCTATAAATTAAAATTATTTGCTATTTTAAAGCGATCATCCTGTCAATTGCTGATTTTGCCCTGACCGCTATATCCTCCGGGACCTCTACTTTGGTTTCTTCTTCCTCCAGCGACCACAGGATCTTTTCAAGATTGGTAAGTTTCATATTGGGACAGGTAGCCCCGGCAAAAGCCGGGATGAATTCTTTGTCCGGATTTTCCTTTTTGAGACGGTGTATTATTCCTACCTCTGTCCCGACTATGAAAGACTTATTGCTAGAATCTTTCATATACCTTAGCATTCCTCCGGTAGATTCAACCCTATCTGCTACTTTTATAACTTCAGGTGTGTTTTCAGGATGCACTATTACTTCGGAATCCAGGTTTTTCTTTTTTAGTTCGATTATCTGCTTTGCATTTATCCTGATATGTGTCGGACAATAACCGTTCCAGAATATCATCTTCCTCCCAGTTTTTTCCTGTACATAACTTCCGAGATATTTATCAGGTATGAAGATTATATCTTTGTCATCCGGTACCGACTCTACTACCTTTATGGCATTTGAAGATGTGCAGCATATATCGCTTAAGGCTTTTACTTCAGCTGTTGAGTTAACATAGCAGATGACTACTGCTCCGGGATGTTTTTCCTTAAGCTCCCTTAACTGGCCAGCTGTTATCATATCTGCCATTGGGCAGCCTGCATTACTATCCGGAAGCAGGACCATTTTGTCAGGATTAAGTATCTTTGCAGTCTCTGCCATAAAATGGACACCGCAGAATACGATGATACTATTTAGGACCTTGCTTGCTTCAATGCTGAGCTGTAGAGAATCTCCGACAAAATCAGCTATATCCTGCACCTCGCCTATCTGGTAATTATGGGCAAGGATTATTGCATCTTTTTCTTCTTTAAGTTGCTGGATCCTCTCAGTCAACCTATTTTCAGTATTCATAATATCTTTCCGTATGGTTTTTTACCCGGTTCTGGTTTTGTTATTTTAAACTATCAGCCTTAAAAATAAAATAATTATCTATTGAAAAGGTCAGGTCATTATCATCTCCGGCAATGCCGGACCATTATCCCCGCTTTTTCAAATACAACAGGAGCCTGTGATTAAATTATAAGACAAAACCAGGTTTAAAAGAAATTTTTAAATTTTATTTTTATTTATTTTAGTGTTATTATTTCACTCTTAGAAAGATTCTAAAGTCATTTTAAGATAGTTTTTTATTCACTTAAGTCGATCTGGCCATAGCATTATGAGACTAATAATAAGCGAAAAAGAAATAGCGGCAAGAAGAATCGCAAAGATCCTTGCAGGAAATGGAGCTGGCGATGAAAAAGTATATGGAGTGCCAGTGCACCGCTTCAAGTCGAATGGCGAGGATTATAAGGCTATCGGGTTAAAGGGTCATATCCTCAAAGTAGACTACCCAAAAGAATTTGCCAACTGGTTCAAGGTGGATCCCGCAGAGCTTATTGATGCGGAGATCGAAAAGACCCCCATCCAGAAAATGATAATAAAGGCATTAAAGAAAGTCGCCGCCGAAGCCAGTGAAGTCATCATTGCAACTGACTATGACCGGGAAGGTGAACTCATAGGCTATGATGCCCTGCAGATCGTAATGGATAAAAACAGCAATATTGCCTCTACCAGAGCCAAGTTTTCTGCCATTACACCCAAAGATATAAAGGAAGCTTTTGCAAAAACAGGAAAAATAGATCTGAATCTTGCATTTGCCGGGAGAGCCAGGCAGGATATAGACCTTATATGGGGAGCCACCCTGACGCGGTTTATATCGCTTGCTACATTTCAGGTAAGGGATAAGTTCCTGTCTGTGGGAAGGGTACAGACCCCGACACTTGCACTTATAGTCGATAGGGA
>Ga0190284_1001415_pt1 | contig 10783 bp, 8 predicted proteins | sample 48691812_MG_FD_161668 | JGI IMG/M metagenome (GOLD analysis project Ga0190284, IMG submission 161668) | Hydrothermal vent microbial mat bacterial communities from Southern Trench, Guaymas Basin, Mexico - 4869-18-1-2_MG | ecosystem: Environmental > Aquatic > Marine > Hydrothermal vents > Microbial... | reverse complement strand
CATCTATCTGTACAAATAACTTTTTCTGGGCATTAGGATGCAAATGGGCCTCCGGCTCTTCTATAGCAAGGACAGGAAAAAACACAGACTTCTTTGTTTCAGCATTTTTCGAGAGCAAAGCAATAAACGATTTCAACGTCAACAGAGAAGACCAGCTCCTTGTTCCCATACCATGATATTCCATAGAAAAACTGTCACGGCTGTCAGTATAATAAATTGTTAAACCTTTATTCAAATCACGGATTTTCTTGGTAAAAGGCGTGATTTCTATCCCTTCACTGCGGGTATCCATTGCAGTATCCAACTCTTTTAAAGTTGTCCTGATATTGGACAAAATATCACTGCTACTGACTGCCTTTTCGTTTAATGTTTTGATCTGATCTTCGATATCCTTAATATCCTCTGCTGAATATTCAATTTTGGACAACATCTTGCCAAGATAAGAGCTTCTTAATTTTGTATCCTCCAGAATATCTCGTTGGGCATCCATATAAAAAAACGGGACTTCATCAAAATGAAAATTTGTCCTTTTGCCATTTTCAACATCGAACCAGTCAACATCATCCTGTTTAAATTCAGGCCAATCCTGCTGTATGAACTGTTGAGCCTTATAGCTGTTTTTTATCATACCAAATGTTATAATTGTTCTAAATGAAACAAAAGCATTGCCTGTATCATCGTTTCGGATTCTATCAGTGGTTAATAGGATTTCCCAATCTTCTGAAAAAGATTCACACTGTTTACCATCACAATTAATAGGAACAATCAACAGATCAATAATTATCTTCTCGCAGACCGAACTTCCTTGTATAAAGAAATCATCCTGCGAGACAAATTGCCGATTACCCAAAGCCAATTGCAACGCCTTGAGAAAAGATGTTTTTCCGGTATTGTTCATGCCTGTCAAAATCGTGGATTGTTTAAGCGTTACTTCAATATTTTCTAAACCCCGAAAGCCTGCGATGCGAACAGTTTTTATTAAAATACTCATACAACTACTCCCTTATCTGACAGTTTTGATATATGGAAAAAATTCCACATATTGCTTTGAATTGTTTTAATATTTGCTACATACTTAAAGGTTTCCCGAAATTTTGTTTTCCAGTTCAGCAGATGAATAATTCCTGTATTCATGAAATGACATTCTGTTTTTCCTCCGAATACGAGGCTGGTATAACTAAAAGTTCCTGCACTCTTTTTTGAACAAATATCTCTATAATTTTCAGACGGGATGCTGGCAAATTATATGATGTATGTTTTCTGAATCTGAAATTTATCAATTTTTGCAATTTTTTCTTCTGCTCTTTGGTGATCACTTCTTTTGCGAATGTCAGAAAATCCTGTGAATTTGCCATCAGTCTTGTTTTGGCGTAAGCCTCCACATCCTGTAAGTCATCTTCCATTGCATAGTTGAAAAGAGACAAACCATTGTCAAATATCGGTGCTGTGCCTGCGACTGTGTTTGTCCTGTTATCCACAACCAGGCCGAAGTTGCCGAAATGCCTGTCCTCATTGCAGATGACAGCATCAAAAATCAGCATGTCCGCAAGCGACGCATAATATTTCTCACCAAGGGCTTTGTAATAGTCTGTAACTGCCTTCCATCCGCCTTCTGTCACAATTCTGCCTGTCGGAATGTATGAGAATTCTTTGCCTGTAAACAATTCGCAAGTGGAGCAAAGCTGTTTTTTCCATTTGTTCAAATTGTATTTTACGGCATTCAGCCCCATTGCCTCAGCGATCTGAAATGCGTAAAACTCGGAATACGGCTCATTTCCTGCATTTGCAGCACCGGAAGAGCCTGTCTTGTAAAGGATTATCTTTCCGTCCCTCATCCTGCGCCAGCATTTGGGAAGCATACCGTCTGTGGTCAGTTCCGGAGTGGAAACAAACTCACTTTCCTGTGTATGTCCATAACCTGTATAGGCAATCAGCGATAATGTCTGGTCGAAACGATTGTCATATAAATTGTACTCATCAAAAGTGCCGCTGAAAGTCTCATCAGCAACCCAGTAGCAGTCATTAAGTGACAAACCTTTGCAAATGTCAATAATGCCTTTGGTGTCATTTACATTAAGTCCGATTTTTGCAAGAAAACTCTGGACATAAGCCCTGTTTTTGGGGATCATCCGTCTTCTGAGCCATTTCAGCAGACCGATATTTGTAAGTTCCAGGTCAATAGGAAAAAGTAACTTATATTTTCCATAACTCTCAATAATTTCCGCAGATAAGCCCTCCATGCCACCTGATGTGATATTAAATTTTATGAGTGAAGTATCAAAATGCTTTAAAATATAACTCATTTTTTCTTAGTCAGATTCCCTTTTAAACTCTTAAAAGAATTTTCCAGTCAGTATCTCTGCCAAACGCAATTCCTCAAGAATAACATTCTCTGTTTCAATCAGTGAGTCTGCCATGAATGCCAAAAAAGGATAAATATCACCTTTGTCAGCCTGATTCAGTGCCTCAAGATATTTCCGACGGTTTTCATTTTTTATGATTGCAACCGGATATCCTTTTTTTATTAAAATCAGATTCATAAGAATCCTTGCGCCCCGACCGTTCCCGTCGTCAAAAGGATGTATCCTCACCATATTATAATGAGCTGTCGAAGCAACAATAAGCGCATGTCTGTTTTCAATATTTTCGTTAATCCACCGGCACAGGATTTCCATTTCATCAGATACATGAATCGGGTCAGTATAAAAATGAATGGTTCCGTCTGTCTGGAGAACATGATTCGGCAGAACCTTGTATTTTCCCGGACTGGCCGGTTTTCGGATTTTCTGACCGCTTTCATCTATGGCCGGGGTATATCTTACTCCTGACAGCAGCAGGGCATTCATTTCCTTTATAAATCCCTGGGTCACGGAACGCCTGTCTTTTATCACCTCATAAAGCCAGTCAATGGCCTCGGCATGGTTTCTTGCATCAAGAAAATCTTTAAAGGGCTTTCCTTCGACAGTCAGCCCCTCTTTCAGAAAAAACAGGGTTTCGCCCCTTGTCAGGGAGCTGCCCTCAATCGCATTGGAGTCATAAGTCCAGTCAACACGCAGCTTTTCCAGAACAACAGTCCAGCACTCTTTTTGCAGAATTTTTTTATTGTCAATCCGAATTTTAAGATCATCTGTTAAAAGCAGTGATTCTTTTATCTCAGACTGTTTTTCATTAAAATTGTAATAGTTGTATTTCATATCCTGGAAACTTTTAAACTGCCTGACAGTTGCTTAAATGTTTTGGCTTTCTTATCTCTGCGTTTTCCCATAATACAGACTTTATACCCGGATTTCCACCCCTTCATTATAGACCGTTTCATAATACTCAGCCATGGATGCAAGACTGATTTCCTCATGGCCTCTCTCCCTGTCAGCAAGGCCGTTTCTCGCCTCCCGCCAGGGAATTTCCAGATGTGTTATATCAATCAGCCACTGAGGTGATTTGTCTCCATAGTAGTGCAGGACTGCTTTCACAGTCTCTTTCTGGAAATCAGCAAGATTGTCAGGGTTGCCATATTCCTGCATAAAAGAGAGATCAATCTCATATTTTCCCTTATTCATATCATACAGCTTACGAATCACCGGGCCGTTGGCCCATGCCTCAATTGGCTCTTTGAACAGAGGCTTCCCGTCCCATATAAGTGACCATGCCTGACAATAATATAACAATTTCTGTAATTTCATCGTCGTCACAGGACTTTTTTTTTCAAAATAAAGGCAGCTATACTTATAACAGTTTTGATATAAGGAAAATTTTCCACATACCATTTATAAGTAATGTAAATTTTTCCACCTTTATGACTTAAACGAAGTCGCAATATAGCCAATTCGGTCAACAATATCAGCAACAGACATGATATAGTAATTTCGGGCATCAACTGAAAGAACAGGGCCTTCCAAAAGAAGAAATTCCCACACCTCACCATCCGTGACAATGCCATATACTTTTTTCTGTTGGAAGGCGTGCAATGTGGCATACATCTCTGCGAGGCACTGCCCCAACCCCTCAGAAAGACTACTTCGCTTAACTTCAACCACGGAGATAATGGGTGACACAAAATCAATCTCATCAAGGCTCAACGCTCCGTCATAAGTACCGTTCAGCGGGTGAGGAAGTTTGAGGGGAACATCCTGATGAAGTGTAACCGCGGGTTCAAAAAAAACCCCCAGACAATACACTTCACCCGCTTTCCATAAAATGCGTGATACGAGCAGATTTCCCCGTGTCGCTTCATTATCAAATTTTGATAATCTCAGACGTGAGGCTATTTTCGTGACATCGGTCTGTAACTCAGCATAATCATTCCCGCTTGGTGTAAAGCCATAAAATAAATCCTCGTTATTTTTTATCTCCATACGAAACATTTTCCGCAAGTCGAAAGCTGTATATTTTCTGTAATCGCTAAATGACATGACACATCTCCAATCTGTCAGCAAATTATGACAAAAACTATGGCGGGGACAAGGCGGGATTCTGGGGCGTTTGACTGCCATCGCGCATTCGAAAATCATTCTCCCAAGTTTTTTCCCAGTTCTTCTTCATTTCTTTGATGCTTGATAGTATTGTTAGTCCTTTTTTGTTAAAAATTAAATACGTTCTGGTATTCCTCTATTATTATATCTTCAAATCGTTTAGCATAGTTTTCAGCATATTTTTCGCCGCGCACCGCAGCCTGTTTGGACCTTGTGGTCATCCGATCATGGTGATGTCCAAGTTCGTGGATGAAAATATGAATCAACTGGAATGCTTTGGCAGAAGCTTCATCAAATTCTATAAAATAGCCAGTCTCTTTTTCCGAACACTCTATGTTCAGCTTCTCAAAGATACCCTTATGCTCTTCATAGAATTCATCTGAACAGTCATGCCACTGTATTTCTTTCTCCCACGCACATATTCCGACAACCCCCTTATTGTGCCATCCCAGTTGATAATAATCAGCGGCTGAAAGCACTACTGCCCTCAAGCCTTTAGCTAATTTGTCCCATTCAGGCACGATTTCAGTAAATTTGAATAAATCCTGTTTCCTGATTATGTGTCTGTAACCCTTCCCCGGCTTTTCCTTATCAAATACCGGATATTTCTGAGGCGTATTGTAATAATTTGGCGTGACATCCCACCTGTTTTTCCTTTGGACCTGACCAAGTTTAACTTGAGGGGTTACTTTTTTTGCATAATGTTTCATTATGAAATTCATGGCTATCATTGCTTTTCAGCGGGCGCATCTTTCTACGCTCCGTTGCAAAAATCTTCTTAGCAGTTCTTTTTATTTAAACTCCTGCTTATAAGATCGGTTGTCAGGAATTTTTCCTGTTTTTATTCCCCGGAATTGGGCTATAACGCACTCTTCAGCGGACGCGGCTTTTTGCGCCCCAATTGATGTTTTTTTACATCAGAAATCATGCTACTTCATAGAATATGCCCTGTCATTCCGTTTTTTTTTCCTTACTGCGTTTTCTTATTTCCAGCATATCCTCATAAAGAGGCATATCAGCTTCAACATAAAATATCTCAGGCCTGTTTTTCGCCATTCTTTCCAGTTCTTCCCTGACAATACGCCGTATAATCGGTTCCATCATTTTAATCAGACCATCGGCAATTATTGTTCTGTCAGCCTGTATCATTAGTATCCATTCCTTAGTTTGTCAGTTGTTTTATTATAGTGCTACTTGAGCTAAATACACGGAAACAACATCCTAACATTCTTATTCAATATCAATAATCAAAGATGTTCATTCTGGATGCAGGGGCGGGACATTTTTTGCATATGTTCGGGTTATTGTAGTATTTTTGTAGAGCAATTCTTTTTTGAGTCTTACCCCATGCTTTCCCGCCTTCTGATCCACGCATATCTGGTTACCTCCTAAATAAAATGTAGCAGATATACGGAGTGAAGTCAAGTGGAACCAGAAAAGCTACCACTGCTATACCCTGCATGAAAATGGTGAATGGTGAATGGTGAATGGTGAATCAAATTAACTTGTTCAGTACTTTCATCCCCCATTTTGAGTTATTTTAAATGTGAGGTAATTTGGGCATCGTTTTATTGCTTTTTCCGGGGATCGAACCCGGGACAACCGGCACTTCTGGCCAATGCTCTGCCAACTGAGCTAAATACTCGGAAACAAAGCCGAAGTCCTCACATTTGATTCAAAAATTTGCCGAGCTTTGCCGACGGGTTTACAACTTTGTCCAGACTATTTTTCAAAAGGCCCTCTGTAATTCTGCTCAACGGAACCGCCTTGTTCAGTAATTATTTCAGGGATTTCGTATTCAATATGACCATCCCGCCATATAGGGATTTTGTAATTATTTCTTCTCGCATTCTGGACAACTTTTGCCGTTGCCCGTTGCAGGGCCTTCAATCCGATTACTGTATATTTATTGTGTTTTTCCATAATAATTACTCCGAGTCATCGAGAATAATTGGTAAATTTCCTGACGTGTCAAAAACAGTCCATGAGTCAGCCAATTGCTTGTAGAAGGTATTGAATAGGATATGATATGAAAGGATGTGAAAACCATTCCAATCGTTTTTGTCCTGTAGGAACAACTGAAAGCAGCCCGGCAATTCACTGCCATCTGCACGGATCGGGATAAGAAAGGATTTTCTGTCCTGTAGGGACAACTGGGATATGACCCGGCAATGAATTGCCGGGCTGTTCTCACTTGTCCCTGCGGGACAGAAGAATCATGGATCTACCTCGAATATTCATGCCGGACATACCTGTCAGACATGATCGTCACGCCCTTCTGGTCATAAAGCCCATCCTCCGGAAAATCAGAATAGACCTCTATGTCAGGCACGGAAACATGGAAGAAATTCACGTCAATTCTTCCGGTCACGTCAAACCATACCTTGACAAACACGTCCGGATTTTCCCGGCTTCCCCAGGCCAGCAGTTCAGGATCGGCATGAAAAAATCCCCATGCGACCTGAGCGCCGCTCGAGGTGATCTTGGTGCCTCCCAGACGCCACACAGCGTCAATGGCTCCCAGTTCATCCGTTCTCATCACCGAACCGATCCGGAGTCCGTTGATGACGGAATTTCCCGGGGGATTCTCCAGAGCCTCATATCCTTCAGTAGCAATGCCGTCCTCGGTATTTTTCTCCATATCACTCTGGCCGTCTTCATAGTAATATTGCCGGATGTATCTTGTCTCCATGGTAGTCGTCCCCTGCCAATCCCAGGCATCATTATAAGGATAGTCAGAATAAACCTCGATATCGGGCACCGACACATGAAAATAGTTCACGTCAATCCGTCCGCTGCGGTCGAACCATATTTTGACAAACAGCTCAGGGTTATGATAGCTTCCCCAGTCAATATCTTTGGGATCGGCATAGAAATATCCCCAGACCGCCCTGTCTCCTGCAGCAGTGGGAGCCTCGCCGCCGTTTTTCCAGACCGCCTCTATCGGGCCGTCATCTGTGTTGATGACTGCGCCGATTCTGAGCTCGGATGTGATCATGTATCCCCTTATTTTTTCAGGTGACACAGTGATAACCAGCGAAGCACTGTCAGCATCCCCGTCTTTGTCAGTCACGCTGAAAATAACAGAATAAATTCCCACAGTCTCAAAGGTCACATCTCCGGGGTCTTCCACGCCGGAATTCACAGCACCGCCGTTGAAATCCCATGTATAAGCAAAAGGTGCGTTGCCGCCTGTAAGCGTTCCCTGGAAATTGACAGACTCTCCTGCCTGGATATTCATATCTGAAAGCGGAGATGCTATGGACACATCAGGAGTGCTGGGGAGAACCTTTGTCACCTTCACTGTGACAGTGTCGCTGACTGTATCGCCGTCATAATCTGTCACAGTGAAAGTGACTGTGTAGGTTCCCTCAGCAGGGAAGGTGACATATCCGGGGTCTTCCACCACGGAATCTGCAGCACCGCCGCTGAAATTCCATGAATAGGCAAAAGGTGCGTTGCCATTGCTGACAGTTCCCTGAAAATTGACGGATTCTCCCTCGCCGACGGTCATATCTGAAAGCGGGGATGATATGGAGACTTTGGGAACTGCGCCGGGAACATCTTTGTTCACCGTTATCATGACCCAGTCACTGTCCACATCATTGTCGTCATCGGTCACTGTGAAAATGACTCTGTAAACACCCTCTGTGTCAAAAGTCACGTTCCGGGGGTCTTCCAGGGCGGAATTTGCCGCCCCGCCGCCAAAATCCCATGAATAGGTGAACGGCCAGTTTCCGTTCAGAACATTTCCCTGAAAGTCAACTGACTCACCCTCTTTGATCGTCATATCTGAAAGCGGGGACACGACAGACACCTCCGGCTCTGTGTCTGTTACCGGTTTCAGCACCGTTATCGTGACCGATTTGCTGTCTGTGTCTTCGGGCTTGTCAGCTTCGGTGACAGTGAAAGTGACATCATATACTCCTGTGTTATGAAAGGTCACATTCCCGGGATCTTCCACATTGGAATTTGCGGCCGCACCGTCAAATTCCCACAAATATGTGAACGGCGCATTTCCATCAGTGACAGTTCCCTGAAAGAGAACCGACCCGCCCTCATCAATGGTCATGTCTGAGGGCGGATATGCTATGGACGCAACCGGCTGGGTGTTCTCTACCGGTTTGATTACCGTCACCGTGACTGAGACACTGTCCCTGTCCTGAATTTTATAGGCTTCGGAAACAGTGAAAGTGACTGTGTAAACGCCCTCTGTGTGGAAGGTCACACTTCCCGGATCCTCCATATTGTAATCCGAGGCCGCGCCGTCAAAGCCCCACGAATAGATAAACGGCCAGTTTCCGCCCGAAACAGTCCCCTGGAAATTAAGAGACTCACCTTCATATATCGTCTGTGTCGGAGAGGGGGACATGATGGAAATCGTCGGCACTGTATCGTCTTCAATATTCTGCACAGTCACCCTGACTGAATCACTGCTTGCATCCCCGTCCTTATCTGTCACAGTAAAGGTTACGTTGTAAACCCCCGGGCTGTGGAAGGTTATATTCCCCGGATCTTCCATATTGGTATTCACAGCACCGCTGTTAAAATTCCATGCATAAGTAAACGGTGCGTTGCCTTTTGTGACCCCTCCCTGGAAATTGACAGATTCACCCTTGTAAATCGTCATGTTTGAAGGCGGATATGATATCAGAGCAACCGGTACCGTATTTTCAACGGCTTTCATCACGGTCACCTTCACAGTGTCGTCGGCAGTGTCCCTGTCTTTGTCGGTGACGGTAAAAGTGACATTGTAAATTCCCTCTGTGTGGAAAGTGACGGTTCCGGGATCTTTCAGATTGGAATTTGTCGCACCTCCGTCAAAATCCCATGCATAAACAAGCGGTGCATTGCCGCCTGTGACGAAGCTGTAAAAATCAGCAGACTCTCCCTCATAGATGCTCACATCCGAATTCGGAGACACAATGGAGAGCACAGGCTCTGTGTCAGCAACGGCCGGGGTCAGAGTGATATTGACGCTGGTTATTTCCGAGTTCCTGACGATGACACCGGTGGTATATTCATCGTATCCTTCTGCCTGGGCTGCCAGGCTGAACTGGCCTGCAGCGTGTGGAATGGAAAAAGTGCCCCAGAAAGTCGTCCATGTCTCGCCTCCGCCTGACGTGGTGATACGCGTCGGCACATTGGGACTCACCGTACCTTCAATGTATCCGTTTGATACCATCGGTGAAATATAAAGCGGGTCAGGTGTCATCTCGTATTCCCCGCCGGTCCGCCGATACAGCACGGTGGATGAGATTTTCTGCTGCCCTTCCTCGTTTGGGGGAACGCTCAGTGTGTAAGTGAAATCAACCGGAGTGGCAGGGACTTCAATCCAGGAAAATTCCAGATATCCGGAAGCGTCTCCTGTCCTGTGAGGATCGTCGTCCCCCTGATGTGAGATGTATGACCATCCGTCAGGCAGTTCAACCCGGATGCCCAGAGCCGACAGAAAACCGGTGTATGTTATCTGATTGGTCACTGTCAGATTGGATTCAGGGATGTAAGCATCGCTGCTGTGAGTCGCACTCTGTGTGTATGCGCTGTCAGGTGAAGGTTCGACAGTCAGCGGATCAGGTGTCATGGCTTCCACAAGCTCTCCGCTCTCACGCCGATACAGCACATCTGCTGAGATTTCCTGTGGGCCTATGGCTGTTTCAGGCACTTTCACAGTATATGTGAAATCAACAGGACTGGCAGGAATATTAAGGATCCAGAGAAAGTCCACATCCTCAGGATCAGACCCTACTCTGGCACCAGGCTCATCTTCTCCGTCCGCTCCTATATAAGTCCAGCCTTTTGGCAGCTTAACTTTAACCGCCAGGGCGGACAGAGTGCCATCATAGACAATCTGGGTGCTTACGGTGATATTGGAACCTACTACATACGTTCCAGGTTCAAAACTGTGGGTCGCTGTCAGTGTCTGGGCCGAAGCCGGGACACCGGATATGGCAAACACGGACAAGAAAATCACGCTGAGACAACAGACAGCGGGATTTGTCCAAAAACGCAGGCATCTGCTTATTCCTTTTTTCATTTATCAGTTCTCCTTTTTTTAAAATAGCCTGAATTGTCATAATAACAAAAAACCGTTGGTTTCTTCAAAAAAGCGTAACATTCAATTCAAATAGTTATAGAGCTTTCAACAAAGTATTTGGCACTCCGGACAATCTTTTTGTTGAAGGCTATAGAATCACCTCCCTTCTCAATATTCTGTTATTACATTATGAAATTACAAAATTCCCCGACTCTGCCATTTCTGTGAAACCAAGTTTTGTTCATTTCCAATGAATAACGCTGCTTCCAACATATTT
>Ga0190284_1001412_pt1 | contig 10798 bp, 6 predicted proteins | sample 48691812_MG_FD_161668 | JGI IMG/M metagenome (GOLD analysis project Ga0190284, IMG submission 161668) | Hydrothermal vent microbial mat bacterial communities from Southern Trench, Guaymas Basin, Mexico - 4869-18-1-2_MG | ecosystem: Environmental > Aquatic > Marine > Hydrothermal vents > Microbial... | reverse complement strand
CACGCGCCGGGCCAATGCCTTCCGGTACGCACGTACGATGCTGGTGCGGCGCAACACGCCCAGGAGTTTCGAGGGCTCGTCCTTGCTCATCACCGGGAGGTGTCCCACGTCGTGCGTTGCGAACAGGCGCAGGGCCTCGGCCAGAGTTTGGTCTGGAAATACCGTGACGAGGTCCTGGGTGGCGATGTCACTGACCGTGAGGCTATCCGGGTCCTCTTGCCTGGTGCGGTGCAGGTCGGTGAGGGTGACGATGGCCGTGAGTTGCCCTGCCGCGTTGAGGACCGGGAACCCGTGGTGGTGCGTCTCCTCAAAGAGTCGGAGCAATTCCGGTAGTGGCAAGGAGGCCGACACCGTGGGAAAGTCCCGCGACATGGCCTCTTCGACCTGTACCGTCTCCATGATGTCCACGTCCACGCCCCGACGCAGGTGAATGCCCCGGCGAGCCAGCTTTATCGTATAGATGTTCTCGCTGCTCAGGAAGCGGGCAAACACCGTGGCGATCACGGTAGTGGCCATGAGGGGCAGCATGATGCGATAGTCACCCGTCATCTCGAACAGGATCAGGATGGCGGTGATGGGCGCGTTGGCGCCGGCGGCGAACACGGCGGCCATACCCACCAGCGCGTACGCGCCCGAACTCGCGGTGACGGTTGGGAACAGGGTGTGGACAACTTTGCCAAAGCTGCCGCCCAACACCGCGCCCAGGAACAGGGACGGCGCAAAGACGCCGCCGGAGCCGCCAGACCCAATGGTGATCGAGGTGGCCACCACTTTGACCAGTATCAGAGCCAGAAGGAGCTCGAACCCCATCTCTCCCACCAGGGCCTTTTCCATAGCCGGATAGCCCACGCCAAAGATCTGCGGGAATACCAGCCCAATCGTGCCGATGATCAGCCCCCCCACGATGGGTTTCAGGTACTCTGGAAAGCGCCACAGGTCAAAGATATCTTCTGTCTTGTAGAGCACAAAGACAAAACCCACGGCCAAGAGCGCGGCGAGCAGGCCCAGGATCGTGTAGAGTGGGAACTCCCACAAACTCACCAGGCTATACTCGGGCACAATAAAGGCCGGCACATCGCCCAGGAATACCCGTCCCACCACGCTGGCGGCGATGGAGGACACCACCACGGTGCTGAACGACAAGGCGGTGAACTCGCCGTGGATCACTTCCAGGGCAAAGATGACGCCGGCGATGGGCGCGTTGAACGTCGCCGCGATACCGCCAGCCGCGCCGCAGGCGACAAAGCTCTTGATGCGGTCTTCTGGCATGTGCAGCCATTGCCCCAATGTGGAACCCCAGGCTGCCCCGATCTGGACGATGGGACCTTCGCGGCCGACCGAGCCTCCAGTGCCAATGCAGAAGGAAGAGGCCAAAGCCTTGACGACCACCACGATGGGCCGAATGCGACCGCCATGCAGGGCCACGGCCTCCATGACCTCCGGCACGCCGTGGCCTTTGGCCTCGCGGGCGAAAAAGTAGATCAGCGGTCCCACGATGGCCCCGCCGATGGCCGGCACGATGATGACGTAATATGGCCCCATGAAGCTCAGGACCTCCGGGGCTACGGTGAACGAGAGCCAGGTCACGGTGTCGATGAGCCAGCGAAAGATCACGGCTCCGACGCCCGCGCCCAAGCCAATGAGCAGGGCCAGGCTGAGCAGGATCAGCGTCTCGGCTTCCAGGACTGCACTCCGCAGGTGCAGGAACCAGGCCGAGGGACGATCGAGCCGGGCTGACCGGTTCCCAAAGCGCCCTGGCGTCTGGAGGGGATTTCCGGGCGCAGTCGATTCCGCGTTTGTGCTCATGATGCGTTCTCCTCTTGATCCGACGTTGACGAGATTGCCCTGGATTCCACCGCACGGCGGTACGCGTCCTCGACGTCGGCGCGCCGCACCACGCCCAGCAGTCGGCCGGGCCGGGCCGGGTCCACCACCAGCAGCCGGTCCACGCCATCCTGGTCCAGCGCGTTCATGGCCTGGGTCAACGTATCGTCCGGGCCAGCGACGGGGGCCTGGGCCAGGGCCGGATCGCTAGTTTGTACCTGCGGCAATGGGACCGGTTCGAGTTGTCCCAGCACGTCGGCCAGGGTGAGAGCGTCCAGCACGGCCGCGTCACGCCCGGCGCGTAGGCGCAACCCCCGGCGGGCCAGCTTGGTGGCGTAAACCGACAACGGGTCCAATCGCCCGGCGACCCAGTGGGCCACCAGCACGGCGATGATCAGAGACGGCAGCACGCGCACGTCGCCGGTCAGTTCCCAGCCCAGGAGGATGGCAGTGATGGGGGCGTGGATAGCCCCGGCGAGGACGGCGGACACGCCGGCCAGGGCGTAACCGCCAGCGGGACCGGCCAGGCTTGGGAATTGCAGTTGAACCAACTTGCCCCAGGCTCCCCCCAGCGCCCCGCCGATGACCAGTGCCGGGCCAAAGATGCCGCCGGACCCGCCAGACCCCACGGTGACGGCGGTGGCCGCAGACTTTAGCACCACCAGGAGCACCAACGTGGTCCACACCACTTCGCCGCGCAGCGTCATCTCCAGGGTTTCAAAGCCGGGCCCTAGGAGGGGAGAGGAGGTGCCTTCCAGCGGGAGCAAGAAGGCCAGGATGCCCACGGCCAGCCCGCCCACGGCCGGCCGCGCGAACGGCGGCAGTCGCCAGCCGTTGAACACGTCCTCGGCCACGTAGAGCAGCCAGGAGAAAAAGACGGCCAGCACGCCGGCCACGACCCCCAGGGCTGCCAGGAGGACCAGGTCTGCGGCGCGCGTCAACGGGTAGCTGGATACGGCCAGGGTGAGAACCGGCCCCATGATCGTGCGGCGCACCACCACGGCGCTGACGGTGGCCACGAGCAGCGCCCCCAGCGCCCCGACGTTGCCAGCCCACGTGGCCGAGAACCCGCCCAGGATGACCTCCAGCGAGAAGGCCAGGCCAGCCAGTGGCGTGTCGAACGCGGCGGCGATGGCCCCGGCGCTGGCGCAGGCCAGCAGCGTGCGCCGGCGAGCCGGGGATAACCTCAGCGCAGTTGTCAGCGCGTCGGACAGGGCGGCCCCGCCGTGCACGATGGGTCCCTCTTGCCCGGCAGATCCGCCGGTCCCCAGCGTCAGGGTCGCGGCCAGGGGCTTGGCCAGGGCCACGATGGGCCGGAGCACGCGGCGCGGCCAGGCTGTGGCAGCCATGACCTCCGGGACTCCCAAACTGCGCACCTCCGGCACGCCCCGGGCGATGAGCCCCACGAGCAGCCCCCCAAGAGCCGGCACCAGCACCACCACGTAGGGTTGCAGAAAGTCAAAGGGTTCCAACAGGGGGCCATGGGAAAACGCCTGGGTCGCACGGATCGCCTGCAAAAAGACCACTGCCAGCAGGCCAGTAGCCAGCCCAACGATGGTGGCCAGGGCGACGACGAGCGTTGGTCCCGTGATGGATTCAGCGAAGGCCAGTTGGCGCAGGATCGGTGGGAGGGTAGGAGGTGACGGAGGGAGCCTCTCCTCGTCATTGGTCGGCATCGGTTGAGTAGATACAGGATCGGTCAAGGGCCCTCCTATGGTTGGGGCGCGGTGAGCGTGCGCGGCCCTGCCGAGCGTATAGCGGTTCGCTCCACGCTACCCGCTTCACGCTCCACGACTTAGCGCAGCACGTACAGGATGAGAAGCACCGACAAGCCCCACAGCACCACGTCGATGAGTATGGGCAGGTCTTTGACCACGATCTCGTCGGGGCTGCCGCCCTGGTTTTTCTGGTGGACCAGGTAGAGGTAGCGAAAGATGCCATAGAGCACGAAGGGAATGGTCAGCATCATGCTGTGATCGGCCGGGAGGTTGGGCGCGGTAAACGTATACAGACAGTAGGCCATGACCGTGGACGACGTGACCACGGCGATCATCTGGTCCAGCAAGCGAGGGCTGTATTCCTGCAAGATCTGGCGATGGTGGGTGGCCGAGTCGTTCAGGAGCACCAGCTCGTGCCGGCGCTTGTTGAGGGCCAGGAACAGGGCCAGCAGGGTGGTCATCACGTAGAGCCAGGGGGAGACGTGGATGTCCAGCACCAGGGGGCCGGCCATGGCTCGCAGCACAAAGCCCAGGGCGATGGTGAACACGTCGATGATGACTATGTGCTTGAGGACGAACGAATAGGCCATCATGATGACCAGGTAGGCCGTGGCGACCACGCCAAAGGCGGGGTTCAGCAGGAACGCGGCGGGAATGCAGAGCGCCACAAGGAGGATAGCCAGCGCCGCTGCTTGCCAGACTTTGACTTTTCCAGCCGGTAAGGGCCGGTGGCGTTTGCGCGGGTGCTGGCGGTCCTTCTCAATGTCGGCGATGTCGTTGACCAGGTAGACGGTGCTGGAGAGGAGGCAAAAGATGGCAAAGGCCAGCAGGGTCTTGGCGAACGAAACCGGGCTGAAGAAGAGCCGGTCATCGGAAAAGATGAGACCCAGGAACACAAAGCCGTTCTTGATCCATTGCTTGGGGCGCATGGTCTTGAGCAGGCCCCGAATCGTGCCCCCCAGGGAAGGGGCGGAGCGCGCGGTGGTGTTCGACAAAGTCACTTGTCCTCCAGCGAAAAAGTTCGTGGCGTGAGTAGACAACGGAAAAGCGCCCGGCGTGCGGGCACCAGGGGCCAATAATACTCCATTTCGGGAGGATCGTCAACCGATGTTTGGGCAATTTGGCACTTGTCAAAAGAGGCCCCCTCGTGTATAATCCAGTGTGTCGGGGCGTGGCGCAGCTTGGTAGCGTGCTTGAATGGGGTTCAAGAGGTCGCCGGTTCAAATCCGGCCGCCCCGACCAAACGGCCATTCTAGCGCGCAAGCACTCCTATCTCGGTCAGTGCTTGTGCGCTTTGTTTTACCAGGTCTGGTGAGGCTGAAGCACTATCATGACTGCCCAGAGTCGTGATACGCGCTTTCATATCGTTATCGCCAAACACACTGTATATGCTGTCAGTCACGGTGAGACTGCTGTGCATTAGGTTTTGGGACACAGCCTTGAGTTGGTCTACCGTGCGGCACAGTCCCAGGGTATGGACGGCATAACCGTGCCTGATTTTGTGGGGCGAGAGAGCAGGCACGCCGGCGCGCTCGCACAAAACCTGAAAACGTCGCGCGGCCTGATAGGGTCGCCTTTTGGCCATGCGCCTGCTGCCAGTGAAACCGGTCCCATCGGTGGTGAGGGAAGCGTACCAGAGAGTTGTGTCCGGTAGGCTTTTTCTTACCATATCATCCCAGGACTTTACAACAGCCAGCCAATGTGAGCACTTTCCCGTGGTCATCTGAAGCACGCGGTTAATTGGCCTTGTGACCGGATTCTTCATCGGGACCGGGCGATCACACGTGAAACAGAATGCTTCCCCAGCCTTCATCTGCCGCCGCGCTCGCTTCATGATGCGTTTTGCCCAATCTTGGAATTCCGTGCCCACGATCCAGTAGTGCCCTGTCCCATCTCGACGGTGAGGACATCCGGCAGGGATAAACGATTGGTAAACGGTGGAGAGATCGCAACCGATCTCCTCAGCCAATTCGGATGGCCGGTACTCCATATGGAGCAGGCAGCCCAGCACTCGCAAGAACTGGCGACGATTCAGGGGCCGTCGACGGGGGCGGCGTGTGGTGGGTTTTCGCTTACTCATGGGTTTTCAACTCCGCGCATTGTTTGCAGGGGTGTGACAGGGGCTAGATGTCTGTAACATTGTCAGACATATTATATCATATGTGTATTTGTCTGTCAATACCTTTATAGGAACTGGTGGAGGTGACTGTGGTGGAAAGATCTGAACTGCAGGCCAAGATCGCAAAACTGGGTAGCATCATCCGTCGACTTCGAGAAGCGCGAGGTTGGAGTCAGGGGGATCTGTCTCAACGATCTGGATTATACCGATCACACATCAGTCATCTTGAAAGTGGGGATCGTGTCAATGTCTCCATGTGGGTGGTGTGGCAGATAGCAGACGCCCTTGGAGTTTCCGTGGACGATCTTCTCGTGCAGGCCGGCATCTATGAGCCCGCCAGCCGAGCCGATATCCCTGCACCAGAGATCATGCGCCTGGCGCGCACCCTGAGCCTCCTGGAAAGCCTGTCACCTGAAGGTAGAGCGCTGTTCGACGACCTGGCCGATGTGCTGGAAGAGATCAGGCAACTTGACCAACCGGCGCAGGCGCAAGCGAGAGCGGACTTGAATCAGCAGGTGATCACTACACGAAAGCAGGTATCAGATTTGGCTCATCGCGTGCGAGAGTATTACGCACTGCTACCACCTCAAAAGTATTATGGACGCGATTTGACCGTAGAGGAACTAGCGCAAACCATGGACGAGATCAAGGCGGTGGTGGCCCGTAAGATGAGCTTCCTAGACTACATTGAATCTGAGGCTGCACGATATCCAGAGGAAGAGCCCGATCAAGCGCGCAGAATCGCTTACTCCAAGGCAGAACCCTTCATTCCTGACTCGCCAGAAAAGCGCAAGGTAGCTGCAATGGTTGGAGTGAGTTCTTAGCTGAAAAGCTGTATTGAATGTACCATTATGTTGTTGGTTCCGGCGCCTTGTAAGGTGGATTCTGCATAGACGTGCGAGCAGTTCTCTGTAAGGGGCCTGCTCGTTTCGCGTTTGGGGCACAGGACCGGCATCGCAGTGGATTACGCTATTGCAACCCCGCCCTAGTATTGCCTTTCAGAGTGTGAAGTGCTATAATGTACCTCAAATTTCGGTATAGTTCGTTTCAACAGCAGCACGATTTTGCACATTAACATATCCACTTGACAAAATGGCGGATTTGCGGTTCAATAACCACTGACCTTACATTAGGAGGGCCGGATGGGTACACGAATGCAAACCGCAGCCGAAATACGTGAGCACCTGGCGGAACAGTTGGACTGGCGTTTCGCCGAGCGCAATGATGCCCGCGTCGCGCAAGCCTTGCACCAGGGCGAGGCGGTAGACGCGGTGCACACCCTGGACGAAGCTGGGATGAACGAGTGCCGGACACTTGAGGCAACCTACTATACCGTAATTTGAGGTCAGGGAAGGTGTCCCAAACACGTAACGCTCCCGCTCCTGAGTATTGCATTCTCGCGTGCGGCGTGTTATAATGCGTAGCGAAGCATTTCTGTCACCCAAAAGCCAGAGGCCACAGGAAGCTGATACCTTCCACGTGGCCCCCAACGAATCTCCCTGATGACGGCAGGAAGACGGCTGCTCATAGTATAGCACATAGGCCGCTTTCCGTGCAAGCCCTGATCGGGCAAAGGGGGAAAGCGGCTTTGCTTTTGCTGCCCTGATGACGGTTTGAAAGGGTTTCAGTAATGGCCCGTCTCACTGCTCTTCACCCCGGCACGCGCCTCTACGACCGTCACCTGGGCCGGGAACGGCAACTCTACCAGGTGGAAACCTATGGCGCCGTCACGTTCCTCAGTTTCCTGGACCCACAGACGGGGACGGTGGACCGCCAGCCTTTCCCTGTGGACGAAGTCGAAGCGCGTTTTGAGGTGCTGGACGCCGGCACGGCGGCCTTCCAGGGCGACCCGGAGACAGTGAGGTTGGTGGCTGAAGCCTACCGCCTCCAGCACGCCCATCTCTTCAACCCGGTCTTTGCTACCGAGACCTCGCTGATCGACCTCCTGCCGCACCAGTTGGCTGCTGTGTACGGGGTTCCTCCAACGGACGACGGCTCCCAGAGCTACCTGGGGATGCTCGACCAGCCCCGTCTGCGCTTCCTGCTGGCTGACGACGCTGGGGCCGGCAAGACGATCATGGCCGGCCTCACTATCCGCGAGCTGCTGCTGCGCCGCCTGATCCAGCGGGTGCTCGTCGCAGCCCCGGCCGGGCTGGTGGGCAACTGGGAAGCGGAACTGCGTCGCCTCTTTGGCCTTCGCTTTCGCATCATCGCGGGAAGCGACGTAAGCGACACCTATAACCCTTTTGACGACCCCCGCAGCAACCTGGCCATCGTCAGCGTGGATACCCTGGCCCGCGAACGGATGTACACGGCCTACGAGGCTGCTTCCCCCTACGACCTGGTCGTCTTTGACGAGGCGCACAAGCTCTCGGCCTGGCGAGAAAGCGACCTGAGCGAGCGTAAATCGCTGCGCTACCGGGTTGCCGAGATGATCGCCCGGCAGGGCCGTCACCTGCTGCTGATGACGGCCACGCCCCACATGGGCCGCGATGACCCCTACTATTTCCTCTGGCGACTGCTAGAGCCCGAGTTGTTCTCGACGCCAGAGGCCCTGCAAAGGCTGTCCCGGCCCCAGCGCCGGCGTTACATCCTGCGGCGGATGAAGGAGGAGATGGTCCGTTTCGACGGCACACCCATCTACCCGCCCCGCGAGAGCAACACAGTGCAGTACCCCCTGAGCTCCCCCGAATGGAATCTCTACCAGCGAGTGACGACCTACTGCCAGACCCACTATGACCGGGCCAAGCTGCGCAATCGCTCCGCGGCCGGCCTGGCCATGAGCATCTTGCAGCGGCGACTCGCTTCGTCCACTCTGTCCATGCTCCGCTCCCTGCAACGCCGTGAGCAAAAGTTGGCGGAAGCGTTGCGCGACCTGGAATCGGGCCTGCTCAGCCAGGAAGAGTGGGAGGCCCGCCAGCGGGCTTTACCTGACGAGGACGTTCGCGACCGCAAGACGGCGGACGAGGAAGAAGTGATCGAAGGTCTGGAGGAATCGGAGCGCCAAGACCAAGAGGTAGCAGCCGCCACCGACGCCATCACCGTGGAAGAGTTGCGGGCCGAGATCGCCGAGGTCAGGGAACTGGTTCGGTTGGCCCAGGATGTCTACGATCTGCGCCGGGAGTCCAAGTTCGTCAAGTTGTGGGAGGCGCTGGAGGCATATCCCGACACCAAGGTCCTCATCTTTACCGAGTTCCGGGACACTCTCGAGTTCTTACAAGGACGACTGGAGGGCAAAGGGCTGACCGGCCAGATCGCGCGCATCCACGGCGGGATGAACTATCGCGCGCGAGGGGAGCAGGTGGACTTTTTCCGCTCCTCCGAGGGCGCGCGCATCATGGTGGCCACCGACGCCGCCGGCGAGGGGATCAACCTCCAGTTCTGCTGGCTGCTCATCAACTATGACATCCCCTGGAACCCGGCGCGCATCGAGCAGCGGATGGGGCGCGTACACCGCTACAAGCAGGAGCACCCGGTCCTGCTGTTGAACATGGTGGCTGCCAAGACCCGCGAAGGGCGCGTTCTCAAGGTGCTGCTGGACAAGCTGGAACGCATCCGGGAGGAACTGGGATCGGACAAGGTGTTCGACGTCATTGGCCAGCAGTTCACCGGGCGGCCGCTCCGGGATCTGATCTTCCAGGCGGTCGTGGAGGGGCGGGAAGACGAGACGGTGGCCGAGTTCGAGCGCACGCTGACCCCAGAGCAGGCGCAGCACATCCTGGAGCAGCAGCGCCGCAAGGTAGAGGTAGCCCAGGTACGTGCTATACTGGACGCCTTGCAGCAGCAGCGCGAGGTCGCCGAGATGCGGCGCATGATGCCCGCCTACGTGCGGGGCTTTTTCGAACTGGCAGCGCCGAGGGTAGGGATAGGCATTCGCGGCGACGTCGAGGGCCTCTTTTCCCTTGACCCCTGTCCCGCCGGCGTGCGCCGCGCGCTGGAGACCTATCCCCCGGCCATCCAGGATCGACTGACCTTCGAGCGAGAACTGGCTACTCCCGAGTGGGGCAGTGACCCGAAGGCCATCTACCTGTACCCGGGCGAGCCGGTCTTTGAGGCGGTGATGGACCTCTTCCTGGGCCAATACGAGCCGGAGGCCATGCGGGGCGCCATCTACCTGGACCCGGACGCGGCGGAGCCTTACCTCTTTTACCTGGGCAAGGGGAGCTTGCTGCGAGCCCCGGCGTCTTCCAACGGCGAGCCGGAGATTGTCGAGGAGCAGGTGGTGGGCGTGCGGCGCTATACGGACGGCCGTACGGAACAAGCCCCCGCCCACTTGCTGATGACTTTGCTGCAACCAGACGAGAATGCCTTTGCGCCAGATCATTTGCCCGTCGACCTGGTGGAACTGGCCGCCCAGCGAGGGCCGGTAGAGGCATTCCTGGTGGAGCACCTGGGGCTGCCAACGCTGGAACGACATCGCCGCGAGGAGGAGGCCCGCCTGCCCGAGCAACGCCGCAACCTGCGCGTGGCCTACAACCTGCGTAAGGCCGAGTTGCTGCGCCAGCGTCGCCTGCTCAAGAAAAGGGTGGAGCGGGACATCCCGGCCGCCCGGACCAAGCTCCGCGAGTGCCAGGCAGAATTGGATGACCTGGACCGCCGCCGGCGTGAGGCAGAAGCCCGGCTTCTCTCGGCCCCGGAGCGGCTGCACCTGGGGCCGGTCAGCCTCTACGCCCAGGCCCTGGTGCTGCCGGTGCCGCCAGAGGAGGCCGAGCGCCGTCGCGATGTGCAGGCCGAGCAAGTCGCCCTGGCCCTGGTACGTCAACGCGAGGAGGCGGCCGGCAGCGTGCTGGAGGACGTCTCCGATCCGCACCTGAAGGCCGGCTTTGACCTGAAGGTGCTGCGCACCGACGGCTCCCTCCGCTACGTGGAGGTGAAAGGACGCAGCGGCCGGCAGGCCATCGAGATGACGGCTAACGAATGGGCCCAGGCCGCCAACCACCGCGACCGCTACTGGCTCTACGTGGTCTATGACTGCGATGCCGCCCCCACGCTCCACCGGGTGCCTGATCCTTTTGGTCGCCTGCTAGCCCGGCAGACCGGCGCCGTGCGTATCAAGGCCAGCGACGTATTGAGCGCGGCCGAGTCCTCACTGCTCGAAACCCATTGACATCCGGCCTCCAGTAGAGTAAGATCAGGG
>Ga0190284_1001410_pt1 | contig 10819 bp, 8 predicted proteins | sample 48691812_MG_FD_161668 | JGI IMG/M metagenome (GOLD analysis project Ga0190284, IMG submission 161668) | Hydrothermal vent microbial mat bacterial communities from Southern Trench, Guaymas Basin, Mexico - 4869-18-1-2_MG | ecosystem: Environmental > Aquatic > Marine > Hydrothermal vents > Microbial... | reverse complement strand
CATAGGAGAGGACTTTGTCGCCCACTTTTACCTCAGAAATGGGTTTGAGGCCGTTTTCGGTGTGGACTAAGGTGTCGGCCGTGAAGCTGTTACAACCAAACCACTTTTTGAGCAATTTGGCGAGTTTGCTGGAACCCATCCCACCAACACAACCTTCTAAGGCCGACATAGCAACGCTTAACCAATCCACACACGCTAAGCTTTTGCCTTCAACCAGCATTTGCCAAGCAATTTCGATACCGCCACCAACAGCACATCCCACCAAAAAGTTTAAGAATAACCCTGATGGATCAACATTGTTGATAGGTCATTGTAAACGTAGGTGTACAGGTTGGTGTCTTGGCTCGCATGTCCAATCGGGTCTTGGGCCGTCCAGCGGCCCGTTTGTGGATCGTAGTCTCAGGCCCCAAAACGGGTTAAGCCCGTATCTGGGTCGTAGAAGCCGCCGGCAAAGCCAAACGGCTGGAACCCGGGGTTGGTATCCGTGAGAATATTACCCCAAGCGTCATAGTCCAGACGTTGGACAATTTCGCCGGTGTTGATATCAACGACCCGTCTGACGCTGCCAAGGTGGTCAGTGATTAGGCGATAAGTCGCGCTGTCCGTGATGAGATAGTCAGGAACATGGTCTTGACTGGCGTAGACATACTGGGCAATGACTTCGCCTAGGTTGTTAAGAGCAACGACGGGATTGGCATCACTTTGGCAAATGCCGAATGATTCGGTGCGTGGCCGAAAAAAAGGTGGGTTTAGCTTGAGCTAAAACCCACCCGACATTAATCCTTCATGAGCTTGCTTGTTCGTTAATTTGGCGTTCTACCTCCGGAACTGATAATCTTAAACGCTTCCCTAATGCTTTTAGAGCTAATCTGGTATTTTCCATTTCTTCTTCTAAATTCCAGTGACGTTCTAAACGCAACAAATGTAAGTGAGCATCAAAGGCTTTTTTGGGATCACCGTGCAGATACAAAAACGAGGCATATCCTCCTAATCGAATCAGATCATCAGGATCATATTTGATTGCGGCCAGATAATTTTCTTCGGCTTTTTTGAAATCACCAAGGTCTTCCAAACAATCGGCCAGATCATAAAAGCACATTCCATGTTCATAATTAGGTTGTCTGTTGATAATTTGAGCAAATATCTCGGCCGCTTTTTCTAGATAACCCTGATTACGTAAATTCAAAGCTTCCGTTTCTAATTCAGTCAGAAAGGTTTCCATCATCAATTTCTCAACGGGTTATAGACTTAAACCCTCACAGAGACTACCCCTTGAAGGGATAGCATCTGTTAAAAAGGTTTCGCCTTAAGTTGGCAAGCTATTTATCGGTTCATTTTTTGGGATAAGCATGTTTATTCCCGGTTTTTTTCCATTTTTTATCACCAGGATAAAGATTTCTCGGTTCAAAGCCTTCAATATTGACATGAGGCTCGTCTCCATGAGGATTTGAAATGTCAAATCTTATTTGTTTTCTCCCATCTTCGGAAGTGAGGATCTGATCCGAACCGTGGTCAGTTTTTTTGCTTTGAAACCCTCACCTAGATAATCCATTATTTTTTGGATTATGTCATCATAGCACTTGTCTGCATTATGCACCAACACCCCATCCACACCCACAAAGTAGTTATGGGTATTGGCAACGGTGATATTATACACCTTTTCAAGGCGCACGCTGGTATCAATTTCCTTGATAACCACCGTGGTGCCGTTGTGCAATTGCAGGGCTTGCCCAACTTTCAGGCTATTGGCGGGATTCCAGCCTTTGCCGTTGATGTAGAACGGGTGTTCGGCCGTGGCTTCGATGGATTCGCCGGAATCTAGCGTTATCAATATGAGTTGATACCGCTGTTCACCTTGAATCACGGCCATCACGGGTTGGTAGCGGGTGGTTTCGGTTCTCTCGTCATACGACAGGACTTTGTCACCGACTTTGATCTCAGAAATGGGTTTGAGGCCGTTTTCGGTGTGAACCAAGGTGTCGGCCGTAAAGCTGTTACAACCAAACCACTTTTTGAGTAATTTGGCGAGTTTGCTGGAACCCATCCCACCAACACAACCTTCTAAGGCCGACATAGCAACGTCCAACCAATCCACACACGCTAAGCTTTTGCCTTCAACCAGCATTTGCCAAGCAATTTCGATACCCGCACCAACACCACATCCCACCAAAAAGTTTAAGAATAACCCCGATGGGTCAACGTTGTTGATAGGGTCATTGTAAACGTAGGTGTACAGGTTGGTGTCTTGGCTCGCATGTCCAATCGGGTCTTGCGCTGTCCAGCGGCCGGTTTGTGGATCGTAGTCTCTGGCCCCAAAACGGGTTAGGCCCGTATCTGGGTCGTAGAGGCCGCCGGCAAAACCAAACGGTTGGAAACCGGGGTTGGTATCCGTGAGGAGATTGCCCAAGCGTCATAGTTCAGACGTTGGACAATTTCGCCGGTGTTGATATCAACAACCCGTCTGACGCTACCAAGATGGTCAGTTATCAGGCGATAAGTCGCGCTGTCCGTGATGATATAGTCAGGGACATGGTCTTGGCTGGCGTAGATATACTGGGCAATGACTTTGCCATCACTGTTGAGGGCCGCCACCGGGTTGATATCGCCTTGATAGAGATAGGCTTCTTTCAGAACACCATTGACTTTCTTCCCAACACGGCGATCTTTGCCATCAACCACGTATTCAATTTGGTCACCAGACGGCAATTCAACTTTGGTGAGGTTGGTCAAAACATCGTAACTGTAACGAGTTGTTTGAGCCGCCTTGGTTTTAGTCAGCAATTCTCCATTAGCTGTGTAAGTGTAGCTAATGTCGTCATATTGCCGCAAACGGTCTTGGTTGTCTAGCGTCGCAACTTGAGTCTCGTTGACATGGGTGCGATTGCCGTTGTCGTCATAACGGTATTTCGTGACCACGCCATCCACTTCTACCGACACCAAACGGCCAGTGAGGTCATACTGATAGGCCGATGTTGTGGTGAGGCCTTCGAGGGTTTCCGTTTTGGCGGTGAGACGTCCTAACTTGTCGCGTGTGTATTGGACGTGATAGAGGACATTACCGTCGTAACTCGCGGTTTCAGTTTGCAATTCACCAAACGAGTTGTGCGTCAATGTGGTATTGACTTTGCCCAACGTGGTGCCTTTGAGGAGGCCGTTGTCGGCATCACGGTTCAATGTCAAATCACCGGCCTTAATCATTAGGGCATCGGCATCATAGTCGTAGGCAATTGGCTTGAGCTTATTGACATTGTGCGACTTCATCCGAAAGTCAGCGTTGTACCCATAATTAACGCGACCGCTAAAATTACCGCTCCACTGTTCGGACTTAAGGAGCGAACCATCGTAGCTGTGGGAAAGAACGATGCCACTTTTCGAGTCCGTTACAGTGATGACTTGACCCGTGTTCGGATCATAAGTGTAAGTTTGTGGGCCTTTGGGCAACACAATTTCTGTCAGCCGTCCACCGCTATCATAGTTGAAATCAACAACCTGATTGTCCGGGCGCGTGATACGAGTGACTTGTTGGTCCAGATTATAACTGGACAACGTCTCATGATTCGACAAACCAATCTCAGGTGCTTGATACTCGGTTTGCAAGTCGACTTCATTGTAGACATAGTTATGCGCTGGACGACTTGGCGGTTTGAGGGCCGTGAGGTTGCCGTTTTGGTCGTACTCTTGATTTGCCGATTTAAAAGCCATGTCTGGGTGAACGGCAGGGTGGGTGATATTTTGCCGGACAAAAAAAAGGTGGGTTTCACGGAAGCGAAACCCACCCTATAACCCTTAGCGTAGCTCGCTATTTCTTACCCGTCTTTTGGGAACGAATAACGCTTGCTACTAAGTACCCGTCCATATATTATTCAAAAATAAAGTGAATAAAAACAATCGTTTTCGTCGTAAAAATACCGAAAAACTTTTGGACGGGTACTTATTTAATCCATGCAAAGCTTGCCACGCTCACTAACGTTAATTTCCAAAGCCTTTTTCATGTAAAAATCCTAGTATTTGTTCTTTTCGAGCATTACAGTCCGCTGCAACTATTTATTTGATGTTTATGACAACAAAACCATCATTTCGGCCATAATCATCTATTGACAAGATTTGAACGGTTTGAGAAGTAAGAGATTCTACATATCCAATAATTGAGTCATCCCTGTCTTCTGTCCAGAGTATAACGATAACCCTTTTATCCTTGGCTTCTCTCAAAGTCGAAAAAAGTATATCGCTATTTTCTGCGGGCTGAATCAACTCGGTTTCAGAAACGATTTGACCACGATTCTTATGGAGGAAGTCAATCTTTCTTAGATAGAAAGTATTCACATCCACACGATAGATTTCATTTAGCAGACGAATTTCATAACCCGCATTCTCACCTTCATGTGAGATGGCTCGTAAGCGTACTTTAGTGTTATCAATAGCATCAACATAGCCTACTGAGCATGATGACATATTTGAAGGATCCAAATGTATGCCTACCAACTGATGAGTTGGCATTGCTTCTTTTAAAACACCTTTGATGTCTTTCCGCATTTCAAACTTCTCCCCAAAAAAAGGGTATTTGACTATACTTTGCACCGACCGTCATAAATTGCGCTTTTGTCATTTCTCGATTCGCCCGAAATGATAGAAATGCTCAGTTTTTAAAGTGTTCTGTCTATAAGAAAATGAGGCACAAAATCCCTCTTTCCCTCCCGTTAAAAAATGGGAGATATTGTTCTTCATATTTTAGAGAGTTGTTAGGGGAAATATGTTAATATACTCGAAACGGTCACTAGATATAGAGAACCGTTCAAATTTTCCTAGCTTTATCTATGGTTTGTTCAATGCCTATTAAACCGTTTAAAACTGATTGAGCTTCCTGATAAGAAGGATTAATCTCTAGTGCTTGTTTTAGAGCTTCAATTGCTTCAGAATATTTACCCATAGCTCTAAGTACCAAAGCAATATTTAGAAAAGCTTCATCTCTTTCTTCAGATTTGAAGCTGGTTGCTTTTTGCAAACCGTTTAAACTGTTTTCATATTGTTCCAATACCGCTAAGTTAGAACCTCTTAGAATCCATAACCAAGCTACGGGCTTGGTTTCATTCTCTGTAGCAAGTTTATACCCTTTTTCACTTTCAACCGGTGAATTATGAGTTTGGCACAATAATCCTATTCTTCCATTAATGTAACTTTTCTCTGTTTCTGGAGCAAGTTCTAATGCGGTCAAAAGAGCATCCTTTGCCTGTCTATGTCTTCCTATAATCCGTAAAGCATCACCATATAAGAGCCATGCTGGACCATGTTTTGGACGTTTATTTAAGTATGGAGCAAGCAACTCTACAACATGGGTTTCACAATCGCCCTTATCAAATTGTTCTCGTGCTGATTGATAAATATCATCTAAGTATTGTTCACTCTGATTCATCAGATTTTTCCAATAAATCTTTATAAAAGATAAATTTTTATAAAGAGTTAACTCATAAATCAACTAAGATATACTTAGCACGGGCATAATCTGCACTTTTGTCATTTCGAGCAACGGGAGAAATCTTATTGAGCAGTCACAGATTTCTCGTTCCACTCGTGCCGGACAGAAAAATTTAGCGTGTGGCAAGGCGGGTTTCGTTACAGCAAAACCCACCTGACATTTAGCCCAAGCTACGTTCGCTTTGGCTATTCTGATGATTTATATTGATTATTTAACCTTGCTCAAGGCGTTCAAGTATCTCTTGGGCATCTACATTTCCCTGTTCAGCAGACCTACGAAACCACTTTTTGGCTTCAACAGAGTTTTGCTCTACCCCTTCACCTTTACTGTACATACATCCTACACTTAATTGAGCCTCTGCATCTCCTTGCTCTGCAGCCTTACGGTACCACTTCATTGCCTCAGCATAATTCTGTGAAACACATTGGCCTCCGTGGTATATTAACCCTAAATTATATTGGGCATTTACATGTCCTTGCTCAGCGGCCTTTTTGTATAATTTCACAGCCTCCGTATAGTTTTGTGGAATAGCTTCTCCTTTATCATACATGACACCTAAATTGTATTGAGCATATGCATGGCCTTGTTCCGCAGCCCTCATATACCATTTTATTGCCTCAACATCGCTCGAAGGAACTACTTGACCTTCTTGATACATCAATCCCAACTTGAATTGAGCCTCTGCGTCTCCCCTCTCAGCAACTTTATGAAACCATTGTGTATATTGGACAATTGATGGCATCTTAGCCGTTTTTTGCAATGTCTCTTCAATATCAAGCAAACCTTCCAAATTCCATTGCGCTTCTTGGTAGGTTGGATTAAGTTTGAGTGCTTCCTGAAATGCCAATATAGCTTCATTGTACCTTTTCATAGCCCGTAACACCAAACCTATGTTCAGAAAAACTTCGTCCCTATCAATTTCTTCAAGATTTAGTGCTTCTTGGTAACAGTCCAAAGCCCTTTCGTATTCACCCATAACGGCTAAGTTTGCGCCTCTTAATATCCATGCCCATCCAATAGGTTTTTGTGTGTTTTCGGTGGCCTGTTTAAACCATTTTTCCGCTTCCATGGGGGATATGTGTTGTCGACAAAGAAAACCGATTCGTCCAAAAATAGTGGATTTTATTTGTTCAGGAGCAAATTCTAGAGCCTTAAGTAAGGCATCCATTGCTTCCTGGCTTCGACCCACAATTCTTAAGCATTCCCCGTAAATAAACCAAGCTCGTCCATGATTTGGGCGTAACTGCAAGTACGGCTGTAGAAGTTCAACAACATGGGCCGCTTGATGATCATTATCAGCTTCTTTATCAGAAAGGCTAAATATTTCGTCGAGATATGTATTTAGATTAATATCAGCCATAAATTTCCCCTTAGATTAGGATAGTCAAAGAGACAATCAACTAAACGGACAGTGGGAATAGAAAATTTATGCTTGTTAATTTTCCATTCCCACTATGGTAAAAAAAGTTTAGTTTCTGCTGCAGGATATCTAGGTTAGGCACAATTTCCTGTTATCTTCTTCGCTCCTTCCTGACGGGTTATTGATAGTCCTTCTTCCAATTACGCTTCGTCGTTTTTTTGGTACTATCAATTCCACAACCTTTTGGTCTTGGCAATTCACCCCAGTCTTCGTCTGGATCCCAACCTCGGGTTTTATCCCTTTTTCGCTGTTTTTGTTGAGCTTTACTTATACTGTCTGCCGCGTCCTCGGGATGATGAACATTGTCCGGACGAGCTTCGCCTTCGGAACTACCCTCTTCCGCATCATCATCCCCAATCTCATTGGCCACGGCTTGGGCCGCTTGAGCGGCGGCTCTAGCCGCTCTATAAGCCCTATAAGCGTCATAAGCCGCTTTGCCAACCCTGACAATTCCAATGCCAACACCAGCAACACAAACACCACCACATGCGACTAAACCAGACGGATCCGCCGAATTAATCGGATCATTCCAAATGTACCCGTAGAGATTGGCATCACCACCGTCAAAGTCAATGGGGTCTTTCGCGGTCCACCGGCCCGTTTCTGGATCGTAATCTCTGGCCCCAAAACGGACTAAGCCGGTATCCGTGTCATAAATACCCCCAGCAAATCCAAACGGTTGGAAACCCGGGTTGGTATCTTCAATCACCTTCCCGAATTCATCGTAATCCATCCGTTGGACAATTTGTCCGGTGGTGACATTAACGACCAACCTTGGACTGCCTAAGAAGTCGGCAATGACACGGAAGGTTTGTCCATTCTTAATCAGATACGCTGGCACATTGCCGCGTCCACCATACACAAACCGCGTGACGAGATTGCCATTGGCGTCCAGTTCGGTAACCGGATTGAGGGAACCTTGGTATAGAAAACCTTGTACCAATTGTCCATTGACTTTTTTCCCGATTCGACGATCTCTACCGTCAATGAGGTATTCAATCTCGGTGCCGTCTGGAAGTTGGACACGAGTCAGGTTGGTAAAAACATCATACGTGTACGAGGTCGTTTCATGGGTAACCGTGTTTGTCTTGGTTTTGAGTTCCCCATTCTCGGTGTAGGTGTATTGGTTTTCTCCATACTGTACCAATCTATCCTGATTGTCATAATGGCCAATGATGACTCCACCCCGCGCCAGACGATTACCGTTGCTGTCATACTCGTAGCGATTGACGGTAACATCTTGCAGAACTTCGGCCAATTGCCCGGCGAGGCTATAGCGGTAGTGATAGGTTGTGGTTTCACCTTCTATGGTTTCAACCTTGTGAACAATGCGCCCCAATTTGTCACGGCCGTACTCAACTTGATACAGACTCTTTCCTTGATAGGTGGCTTCCTCGCTTTCCAATTCTCCAAACGGGTTCAAAGTCCGTTGAGTGGTCACCTCACCTAAAACCGTACCCGTCAGAAAGCCATTTTGTGCCTCTCGATTGAGTACCAAGTCACCCACTTTGGTAAGCAAGCTGTCATCGTCATATTGGTAATTGACGATGTAGCCACCATTAACACTGGCCGATTTGAGCCTAAAGTTGTTATCATAAGTGCGGCTCAGTATGCCGGTGATGCTACCATTGCTCCACGTTTCTGATAATGGTAGAGAGCCATCATAAGTATAGCTCAGCGTACTGCCATCGGGTGCGGTGAGGGTTTCAAGTTTGCTGGTGCTGTCGGAATAGACGTAGTGTACTGATTTATCATTAGGCAAGTCAATACGATTTAAACGGCCTTTGACTTCATCATAAACCAAATCAATCACTTGTCCATCCGGGCGACGAATTTGGATAAGTTGTTTATCCAGATTGTAGACGTATTGTGTCTGCGGTTGAGACACGTCACTGAGTATTGGTGGCGTGTATTGTTTTTGTAGGTCAACTTCGGTGTAATCGAAGCCATGTGCGGGCCGACTGGGTGGCGTAATGGATGCGACATTGCTGTTAGCATCGTAGCTGTAACGAATTTCCCGATTGTCTGGCAGTTTCTGCACCAACACGCGGCCCACTTTGTCGCGGCTGAATTCGACGCTGCGTTGCAACGCATCGGTGATTTGAGCAACGTAACCGCTATTGGAATCATAGCCTATAGTTAACGCGCGCGCGTCGTCGCCCTGGCCCTCAATCACCGTTGTCAGACGGCCGCGGTTGTCATAAACATAATACACGTCCGCCAAGCCGGGCACCGTTTCTCTGACAATTCGGCCTTTGTCGTCTAGGTACGAGACGCTTTGACGGCCCGCGGCGCTTTTCGAGCTCACCGTTTTGTTGCTCGCATCATAAACGCTCTGGCTGGCACGACTATTTGTCGTGACTTTGGTCGTCAGTTTTGCGACGCTTAACGGGTTATTGGCATCAGTGAGTTCGGCGGTTTTTTCTGTCGTCACCAAAGCACTTAGCCCGTTTGGCGTGGTGATGGTCATGCGCTTGGTCAATGGGGCTTGCATACCAAAACGCGGATCGGGGCCTTGTTCTGAAACAATAACCGTGCCATCCGTATGAGTCACAATGGTTTCGCCATTGGTTTTGATCCGCGTTTTGACCACCGTGCCATTAGGAGAGGTATTAACTCGTAATACATCACCATTGCTTTGCGGTTCCACCTTGTAACGGGTGACACGCCCTTCAGAGGTTGTCATGGTGGTGGTGTGACCCCCTTCAGGAGGGTCTGTGCGTGCTAATGTCCAACCACCGCCGGCCGCGTTGGTGTCTTGGACAAATAAGCCCAATTCATCGTATTGGTAAATGGACTTATGCCCGCGTGGGTTAATAAATTCCGTTAACAGGCCGTCGGCGGTGTAGTGCAGTTGATAGACTTCACCCGCCGGATTGGTCACGGAATTGAGATACCCATTGTCATCCAACGTCAAAGCGGTGCGTTGACCATCGGGAGCTACGAGAGCCAACGGCGTGTTACCGTCCCGTTCAATGCGCGTGAGATCGCCGTCAAGGTCTTCAATCTCGGCCAAATAACCATTCTCATTGTATGAGAATGTGTAGACCGCTTTGCCTGTGATGCTATCAAGGGTGCGTAAGTGGCGACCGTTGGAGGTAAATTCATAGAGCAGAGCACCACTTTCTGACGGAATAAAGAGATTTCCCACAGAAAATTGTGGTAAAGCAGGTCCCACACGGCGAATGCGGTGATTATCGGTATCTGCAATGTACAAACTGCCATCCGGGCCGATGGCGATGCCCTGAGGATAGTATAAACTGGCTTGGGTTGCCAATCCGCCATCACCCCGGAAACGTCCACGTCCATAGCCATCTTTATATCCATCACCAGCCACTGTGCTAATAATGCCATCTACACCCACTCTGCGAATTCTGAAATTCCCGTAGTCTGCAATATACCAACTTCCATCCGGGCCGAAGGCGATACCGGTTGGAAAGTCTAAACTGGCTTGGGTTGCCAATCCGCCATCACCATCGAAACCCTTATCTCCATTGCCAGCAACCGTATTAATAGTGCCATCGACACCTACTCGGCGAATGCTGTGATTCCAGGAATCGGCAATATACCAACTGCCATCAGGGCCAACGGCGATACCGCTTGGAAGGGATAAACTGGCTTGGGTTGCCAATCCACCATCACCACCGAAACCCCTATCTCCATTGCCAGCCACCGTATTTAGAATGCCATCGACACCCACTCTGCGAATGCTGTGATTCCGGTAATCTGCGATATACCCACTGCCATCAGGGCCGAACGCGAGACCCATTGGCTGTAAACTGGCTTGGGTTGCCAATCCGCCATCACCACCGAAACCCCCATTACCACTGCCAACCACCGTATTTAGAATGCCATCGACACCCACTCTGCGGATGCGGTCATTATAGAAATCGGCAATATACAAATTGTCATCAGGGCCGAACGCG
>Ga0190284_1001409_pt1 | contig 10820 bp, 8 predicted proteins | sample 48691812_MG_FD_161668 | JGI IMG/M metagenome (GOLD analysis project Ga0190284, IMG submission 161668) | Hydrothermal vent microbial mat bacterial communities from Southern Trench, Guaymas Basin, Mexico - 4869-18-1-2_MG | ecosystem: Environmental > Aquatic > Marine > Hydrothermal vents > Microbial... | reverse complement strand
TCGCCTTCGCCCTCAAGACCCCCTTGCCCACGCTTCTGCTCGCCGGCTGGGCGACCATCCGAGCAGTCCATGATCGTTGCCTGCTCCGCGACGTGCCGTTCCTCCTCCCTGCCATAGCCTACTTCGCCACCGCTGTGGCCGGCAACCTGAACACCGGCTACCGGCTCATCCTGCCCATTCTCCCCTTCCTCGCCATCCACGCCGCCCGCCTCACATCCTCTCCTTGTCCCCTTCCCTCTGTCCGTCCCCTTGTCCCTTTGTCTCCCCGTCCCTCTATCCGTCGCCTTCTCCCCCTTGCCTTCATCGCCTGGCTGGTGCCCAGCACGCTCCTTATCTACCCCCACTACCTGGCCTACTTCAACGAACTCGTCGGCCCGCGTAACGGCTACAAAGTACTGGTGGATTCCAATCTGGACTGGGGCCAGGACTTGCCTGGTCTGCGGGACTGGATGGACGAATACGGCGTGGAGCAGGTCTACCTGAGCTGGTTCGGCATTGCTCCACCGGAGCACTACGGCGTGCGCTACCGCTACCTGCCTGGCTGGCCCCCTTTCGAGAACCCGGCGCTTCGAATCTATCACCCTCAACATCCTCTGCCGGGTATATACGCCATCAGTGCCACCAATCTACAGGGGGTATTGCTGGACGAGCCGGACACCTTTGTCTTTTTTCGGACTCAGCGACCCATCGCCCAGATCGGCTACTCTATCCTGATTTATGAAGTGCCGGCGACCGCCCTCCCGGCCGATCTGGCCCTGGGTGGGGTCCGTTTGGACCAGGTTCCCGCTTCTCTGCTCGACACCCACCTGGCTACTAACGACTTGCGCCTCCGCTGGTTCGACCCTTCCACCAGCCTGGTCTTGCTACCCCACCAACCATGGGCCTATGCGATCGCTGAGGACCGCCCCCTGGCCGGACCGCTGGCGAGCCGTTTTCTAGCCGGTCTGAAGCCATTGGCCAAGGGAGCGGGATTCCGCCTCTATCCCTGTCCTGATGAGACTGACGTCAACGGTCGCCTGGACGTTGCCGCTGCCTCCCCCGTCTTTCGGAGTCCCGAGGTCAAGTTTGCTCCGGGCGATGCCCCAGGTCTGCGTTCGCCCGTGTCTCTTCCCGTCTCGTTTAATGGGCAGATCGCCTTTCTGGGGTATGAGCACCTCACGCCTTCCCCTGTCCCCGGCCAGGAGATGGCTCTACTGACCTATTGGCGCGTCCTGGGGCAGCCCGAACGTCCACTGAAGATATTCGTCCATCTGCTGGACGACCACAGTCACATCTGGGGCCAACATGATGGCCTGGACGTGCCGGTAGAAGGTTGGTATCCGGGCGACGTTATCGTACAACTCCACACTTTTGCTGTTACAGCGGGCGCTCCTCCTGGGCGCTACCAGATTGAGGTCGGCCTGTATGACCCGCGGACGATGGAGCGGCTGCAAGTTATTGACGAAGACGGCGCTTCTCTCGGCAACCGGTTGTTGCTACAAGAGGAAGTTGTGCAATGAGCGTAGCGTTGACAAAAGCCGTACCCCGTAGTAGAATTTTAGTACAAAGTGTCCGGTACGAGAGTGAAATCCGCCCTGTTCCAGCCGTACTCGTGCGGTCTGGAGCGTATCTTGTATGGTCGGGTCAGGCGTCGTCTCTGGCGCGTCGCGACCTGGCGAAAGGAGTGTGAACGTGAAGACCAGTAAAATTTCGGTACGACGCTTGGCGTGGGCGTTGCTGGCGGGAAGCTCGGCGTTGCTGCTTGTGGTGGCTCTGTCGCTGCTGCTTTCCCGCTCTCAGGCCCTGGCCCAGCCGGCAGCGGAAGCTGCGGTAGCGGATCTGAAGATGGAGACATCGGCTGTGACGACTACCTCGCAGACGCGCTCGCCGGAAAAGGGAGCTATCATCACCCAGAAAGGCACGCTGACCATCACAGGGGTAGCCTGGGATGCCAGCCAGCCTCAGCCTTACCCAGACGATCCGGTCTTGGAGCCCATCAACAATTATGGGGGGGGGGCGACTACTATGTGTATTGGAATGAGGCGGTCTCGGCGACGGTCTATGTTCTACAAGAGGCGGATAGCTCTCAATTTGACAATGTAACGCAATCGTGGAATACATCGGAGACGGAACAATTCGTTTCGGGTCGAGGTGTAGGAACGTATTACTACCGTGTTAAAGCCTACAACGCTGAAGGGCGTCCCAGTCGCTGGAGCAACGTTGAATCGGTCGTCGTAGAAACTGCGTCGGCGTCTGGGTCGGTCTCTGGGCCGGCCTCTGCGCTGGTCGCACCAATCGAGATCGCGGACAGTGGTTCGATCACGGTGTTAGTACGCATAGACGCTGGCGACTGGCAAACCGTCACGACGACGGCGGACGAAGGGGGAGGGGGATGGTGGAATTGGTCGTATGCCTGGTCGCTGCCTGAAGAGGGCGGTGTCCAACACACCATTCAGACCCGGGCAAGTGGTGCGGATGGCGTTTTTGGCCCTACAGACACTATCACTGTCACAGTGGACAACGACCGCTACATTACGTACTTGCCGCACATTTACAAACGTTACCCGCCCGTTCCCTACGCACCAACCTTGAACGATATAAACAACACCGATGAGGATGGTAACTATACTGTCAGTTGGTCGTATGGCTACACGGATCCACCCGTAGACACGTACACGTTGCAAGAAGCGACAGATGCAAACTTCACCGATCCAACCAACTACTACCCCGGCAGTAATACGTCGCAAACGTTTAGCGACAAAGCAGGCGGGACGTATTACTACCGCGTGCAGGGCAACAACGAGTACGGGGCAGGCACGTGGAGTAACGTCAAATCGGCCACGGTCCATTCCTACTCCTACCACTACGACTTTAGCGGCTCGACGATGGACCCCTGGCCCATCCGCCGTACCTCCTACTGGCAGGGTGACCAGGGTGCAGAGCGCGTGACCTGGACGGAAGAGCACGACGGCACCCTGTACATTATCATCAGCGATAGGTGGGACTTCACCATCGCCAGCCCGCTTGAGGTAGCTCCTTCACCGCCCTATGTGATCGAAACGCGGGTCAAGGCCCACGATCCGGCCAACCTGACCGCCTACGGCATCATCTTCGGCGGCAACGGTGGCTCGCCATGCCCGGCTTACCGGGATACCGGTTGTCTCACCCATTACTACCGCCTGGAGGTCATCTGGGACGGTGGTAATCTAAAGGCCGGGCTCAAACGCATTGATTACCACGAGCCCGAGAGCAGCGAATCTCGAGGCAAAGGCCGAGGAGCGGATCTCATTCCCTACTATTACATATCCGGAGATCCGGACGGGTGGCATACCTGGAAGTTTGTAGTTAAATCCAACGGAATTGACATCTACTTCGACGGCGCCGTATTTGGCTCCACGGGCGATAGCGCGTACGTTAATGAACCTTACTTTGGCATCTATGCCTCGGCCAACGAGTACAAGCCGGCCATCGGTCGGTTTGACTACTACTACGTAGACCCCCAGTAGGGCATACTCGTTGCATCAGGCAATATGCCTTTGGGATCGGGAGAGGGACGAGGTGGTCTCTCTCCCGACTCTTCTGTGCCTGTGTCGTAACTCCTGGAGACCCTGAAATGACACTATCTGTATACCCCTACCACGACACCAGCGGCTTCGAAGCCTTAGCGGGGGAATGGAATGCACTGCTGCACCGTTCCGCTGCCGATGCCATCTTCCTCACGCTGGAGTACCAACGCACTTGGTGGCACCATCTGGGCGAGGGAGAATTGCTCATCCTGGCTGTGCGTGACGGTAGGGAACTGGTTGGCATCGCCCCGCTTTTCGCGACCGACAACCCGCAGGGGCAACGAGTGCTGGCGACCGTCGGTTGTGTGGAAGTCTCCGATTATCTCGACCTCATCGTGGCACAAGGACGGGAGGAGGCGGTTTACTCCGCGTTGGTGAACTACCTGGCAGACCAACTCCCCTCCCCTCATAGGGGGGGCGGGGTGGAATGGGATGTGCTCGCCCTGTGCAACACCCACCAGGATTCGCCCACGCTGACGGTTTTGCCCCCTCTGGCCGAAGCGCGCGGTTGGGCCATCTCGACGACAAAGGATGACGTCTGTCCAATCGTGAGGTTGCCCAGGACCTGGGAGGAATATCTGCAGATGCTGGAGGGGAAGCAGCGGCGTGAGATACGACGCAAACTACGCCGCGCCAGCGGCCAGGCAGCGCTGAGTTGGTACATCGTCGGCCCGGAGCACAACCTGGAAACCGAAGTCGAAGGCTTTCTGGACCTGATGGCCGCCAGCACGCCGGATAAGGCGGCCTTCCTCACCTCCCGTATGCGCGATTTCTTCCACCAACTGGCTCGCGTGGCCTACGATGCGGGCTGGTTACAACTGGTGTTCCTCGAGATAGGGGGCCGGAAGGCAGCGACTTACTTCAATTTTGTCTACAACAACCGTATGCTGATCTACAACTCGGGGCTCGATTGGCGGGCGTTCCCCAAGTTCGGCGCGGGCATCATCCTCACCGCCTACTGCATTCGCCACGCCATCGAACAGGGCCGCGAGGTGTTCGACTTTATGCAGGGTGATGAGCGCTATAAGTACCAATTCGGTGGTCAGGATGTGGAGGTGCGGCGACTTATCATCCGTAGGACATAAGTACAGGGACTGCACCTTTGAGAAAGAAAAAACCAAGAGGCTGAGGAAAGCACATATCCCAGTTCCGCCCCTTGGTCACAACTACTGAGGACAGAGCGGGCGATGGGGCTCGAACCCATGACCTTCTCCTTGGCAAGGAGGCGTTCTACCAACTGAACTACGCCCGCTGAAGACGACGATATTATACCATAGGTTCTGAGGCGTGCAAGTCTCACCGTGAGCCATAGAGCGCACCTTGACAAGTTCCCGAAAGTGTGGTATCTTGCCGTCCATTATCACAGCGTTCGGCAGGGCCGTCCTGATGTAGGGACAGGGCAGGGGGGCAGCTTGGCTGGAGCGTGAAGTATGTCAGTAAGGAGGAAGGAAAACAAATGGATGACAATGGTCGCACCATGGGGATCGTCCAGTGGTTCAGCCGCGTGAAGGGGTACGGATTCGTCCGTCCCGATGGGCAGGAGGAAGACGTATTCGTCCACTACTCCGCCATTCGTGGTGACGGCTACCGGAACTTGAGTGAGGGCCAGCGGGTGGAATTCACGATGGAAGACACCCCCAAAGGGCCTCAGGCTGTGGATGTCATAGCGCTTGACGCGGGAGAGAGCGAGCCCGCAGAAGTCGTAGGGCTTGACATGGGAGAGAGCGAGCCCGCAGAAGTCGTAGGGCTTGACATGGGAGAGAGCGAGCCCGCAGAAGCGTACATCTGAGACAAACCCACGAGACGCCTCTCCAGCCCCGGTGGTGCGAAACCCCGGGGCTTTTCAGTCCCAGTCGTTACCCCGGCCGCCGTTTGACTTTTGGTTCGTTTGGCGGTATCTTATTGTCGGTCTTGTTGTCAGTCTTATCATCAGATAGCGCACAGATTGAAGGAAGGAGGCTGAGCATGGCGGAAGACCAACGGGAACCTGCGTGGATTGCCGATCTAGGTGAGCAACAGCAAGGTATGGTGGAAAGCCCACAGGAACAAGCGGCCCAAGCAGATATGGTAGAAGGCCTGCGGGAGCAGATGATCCAGGCAGAGGAGGCATCCGGTGCTGAGGGGCAAGCCCCTCTTGCACGGGTGTTCCTGAACCTGGCCCCGTGGCAGCGGTTGCTGCTGGCCGTCTTGATCTTCCTGGACGTGGCGTTGTGCGGCTGCATGGCGCTGCTGATGACCGGGCGGGTGGTATTTCCCTTCTAGCCTGCGTGGTACTGGAGGCCAGTGGAGGACGTTACAGGCGGCAGTATGTGATGGAAAGCAAGCAAACTCCACCCGTGTGGAGCGCGAAGCCCCGCGAGACGGCCCAGGTACGCCTCCCTGACGGGCGGATCTTCGAGGCTGCTGTGGGAACACCGGTGGAGCACTACATTGAGGCGGCGCTGGGCGATAGCCCGGTGCCCACCATCGCGGCGTTGGTCAACGGTGACCTGCGCGAACTGACTTACCAGGTGTGGTCCGACGCCCGGGTGGACCCCGTGTTTCTCTCCGATTCCGACGGTGTGCGCATCTATCGGCGTTCCCTCTCCTTCCTGTTGGTGACCATTGTGCGCGAGCTGTTCCCAGAAGCCCAGATCTTCGTGGACCATACGCTTCCCTTCGGCGGATTCTTCTGCCGGGTGCGGGGACGGGAGCCGTTCGGCGCGGAGGAACTGGCGCAGATTGAGGCCCGTATGCGCGAAGTCGTCGCTGAGGATACCCCGATCACGCGGGAACCTGTGCCGCTCGACGAAGCCATCCAGATGTTTCGTGCACGCGGCGAGGAGGAGAAAGTCCAATTGCTGGCACGCCGCCAGAAGGATTATCTTTCGCTCTATAGCCTGCGCGGCACACGCGACTACTTCCACGGCTATATGGTGCCCTCGACCGGATACCTGCGTTATTTCGCCCTCCATCCGTGGCCCCCAGGCTTTGTGCTCCAGTATCCGCGCCGTCACCGCCCGACAGAACTCCTTCCGGCGGATGATTATCCCAAACTGACGGTCATCTTCCGCGAATACGGCGAGTGGCTGCGCCTGCTCGGCGTGGACTCGGTGGGGGGACTGAACGAGGCCATCGCCAATGGTCGCATCCGCGAGATTATTCTCGTCTCAGAGGCACTACACGAACAGCGCATCGCGCAAATTGCCGACCTGATCGCCAGTTGTCGGAATGAGGTACGGCTGGTGCTCATCGCCGGCCCTTCTGCCGCTGGCAAGACCACGTTCTCCAAGCGCATCTCCATCCAGTTGTTAGCCCACGGCATTCGTCCCTTTCCCCTGGCGCTGGATAACTACTTCGTGGACAGGGAGAAGACACCCCGGGACGAGCGTGGCCGTTACGACTTCGAGGTATTGGAGGCGCTCGACTTACCGCTATTTAACCAGCACCTCCTGGCCCTGATGCGTGGAGAGGCAGTGCAAATCCCCCATTTTAACTTCAAGACCGGCCGGCGGGAGGAAGGCGAGACTGTCCAACTCGGTCCCGACCACATCATCATCGTCGAGGGCATCCATGGGCTGAACCCTCGGCTGGTGCCCTCCGTACCGCGCGAGCGCACCGTCCGTATCTTCATCTCGGCCTTAACACAACTCAACATTGACCGGCATAACCGGGTGCCGACGACGGATACCCGCCTCGTCCGTCGCATCGTGCGGGACGCCACCTACCGGGGGTATACCGCCGAGGAGACCCTGAATCGCTGGGAGAGCGTGCGACGAGGGGAAAAGCGGCATATATTCCCCTATCAAGAGCACGCCGACGTGATGCTCAACTCAGCGCTGGTCTACGAACTGGCGGTGCTCAAATCGCTGGCCGAGCCACTGCTGCTGCAGGTCGAGCCCTCCAGTCCCCGGCACGTGGAGGCCAAGCGGCTGCTGGCCTTCCTGCAGTGGTTCGAGTCCTGTGGCCCCGAACTGATCCCGGATAATTCCATCCTGCGCGAGTTCATCGGCCTCTCCATCCTGCGGGATTATGCACCGTGAGTGAAACGTGATGTGTAGAAACCAGGTTTTTCCCAAAAACCTGGTTTCTGAGCTCAGTAGATGGCATTCCGAATGTTGCGCCGTTTTTGGTCATTTGTCATTTGTCATTGTTCATTGTTCACTTTGGCCATCGCCATTCTGCCGGCAATAGCCGCCGTTGTGGTTGTCCGCTGGCTGGTGGTGGATCTCCCCTCGCCCGACCGTTTGTATGAGCGAGCCGCCGCCCCATCCACGCGTATCTACGACCGGCACGAACGACTGCTATACGAAATCCTCGACCCACACGGTGGCGCGCATTTCCCCATCCCGCTGGCCGAGGTGCCCCCGGCTTGTATCAACGCTACCATTGCCACCGAGGACGCCAGTTTCTACAGCAACCCTGGCGTGGACGTCTGGGCCATCGTCCGCGCGCTGTGGATCAACCTGCGCGGCGGTGAGATTCTGTCGGGTGGCAGCACCATCACCCAGCAGCTTGCCCGCAACCTGCTGCTCTCGCCAGAGGAACGGACCGAGATCAGCCTGGAGCGCAAGCTGCGCGAGGCCATCCTGGCCTGGCGTCTGGCGCGAACCTACGGCAAAGACGAGATTCTGACACTCTACCTGAACGAGACTTACTACGGCAACCTGGCCTACGGCATTGAGGCGGCCGCCCGCACCTATTTTGCCAAGAGCGCCGCCGAGCTGGATCTGGCGGAGTGTGCTCTGCTGGCCGGGCTGCCCCAGTCACCGGCCAGCTACAACCCGCTGGAGAATCCCAGTGCCGCCCAGGCCCGGCAGGAGGTGGTGCTGGGGTTGATGGTCAAGCATGGTATTATCTCTCAACAGGAGGCTGGCCTGGCAGCGGCAGAAAAACTCGGTTTTGCTTCCGTCCCCTTCCCCATCGAAGCGCCCCACTTTGTGATGTTCGTGCGTGGCCAACTGGAGAGGGAGTTTGGGCCGGAAGCGATTTACACCCAGGGTTTGCAGGTCTACACCACGCTGGACCTGGATGCGCAGAACGCAGTGCAGCGTTTCGTCCGCTACCGGCTGGAGCAACTGGGGGGCACGGTCGGAGACCGACCCCAGCGAGGGAGGGAGGGCCAGCCGTCCCGCAACGTGCGCAACGCTGCCGTGGTGGTGATGGACCCCCACACCGGCGAGGTGCGGGCCTTAGTTGGCAGTCCCGACTACTTTGACCCACGCATTGACGGTGCGGTCAACGGTGCCACCGCCACGCGCCAGCCCGGCTCATCCGTCAAGCCCATCACATACGCTGCTGCCTTCGACCCCGAACACGAAGCACGCAACACGCAACACGCAACACGAGGCCCGCTGACAGCGGCCACGATGATGGTGGATGTGCGCACCGCTTTCGTCACCCGTGAAGGAGACCCCTACGTACCGCAGAATTACGACCGGCAATGGCGGGGGCCGGTGCTGCTGCGGCAGGCGTTGGCTTCCAGTTACAACCTGGTCGCCGTCAAAGTGCTGGACTACGTGGGCATCGAGGAGATGGCGGCGCTGGCCCGTTCGATGGGCATCACGACTTTTGACGACGTGGACCGCTTTGGCCTGGCGCTGACGCTGGGCGGCGGCGAGGTCCGCCTGCTGGAACTGACGGCCGCCTACGGGGCTTTTGCCAATGGCGGTTACCGGGTGGATCCGGTGACCATCACCCGCGTGGAGGACAGTGACGGGCGGGTATTGAAGGTCTGGGAGGCCGCGCCTGGTCCGCGTGTGATGGACGAGCGAGTGGCCTATCTCATCACCGACATCCTGAGCGATAACCTTGCCCGCGCTTCCACCTTTGGCGAGGGCAGCGCCTTGCGGCTCTCCCGCCCGGCCGCCGCCAAGACTGGCACTACCACCGACTGGCGCGACAACTGGACGGTGGGCTACACCCCTGACCTGGTGGTCGGCGTGTGGGCCGGCAACGCCGACAATGAGCCTATGCGTCACGTGAGCGGCGTGGTCGGTGCCGCTCCTATCTGGCACGACGTGATGGAGACGCTGCTCAAGGGCCAGCCGGTGCGTGAGTTCGTGGAACCGGAGGGCATGGTGCGGATGGAGGTGTGCGCCGATAGTGGGCTTCAGCCGTTGGCTGTGGGCGGTCAGCAGGAGGCAGGGGGCAGGAAACAGGAAGCAGAAAGGCAACCAGCGCGCTGTCCCCGTACCATCACGGAACTCTTCATTGAGGGCACCCAACCCACTCGAAGCGACGACTGGCACTGGCTGTTTGTACTAGACACGCGCAACGGCCTGCTGGCTGGACCCGGCTGCCCGCCGCAGTTCACCACACAAAAACGATACACCCTCTACCCCGCCGAAGCGCAGGAGTGGGTCCAGGAGCAGCACATTCCGCAACCGCCCGAGACATACTCTTCCCTGTGCCCCACCGTCCAGACCGCAGACGCTGGGCCACGTACAACCAACGAGCCCACATCCTACTCCCTACTCCCTACTCCTTACTCCCTGCTTCTGACCAGCCCCGACCAGGGGAGCCGTTACCGCCTGTCGTCCGAGATTCCCCACTCGGCGCAGCAGATTCTCGTGGCCGCCCGCCCCGCCGACGGCGCCTCGCTGCGCCAGGTGACGCTGCTGGCGGACGGACGGCCGCTGGCGACGCTGACCCACCCACCATACCAGGCGCTGTGGCCGATGACGGTCGGGACGCACGCCTTCATGGCGACAGGGGTGGATGTGGAGGGGGACGAGGTCGAGGGGAACCATGTTACCATTGAGGTAGTGGAGTGAAAGAGGTGTCGCTCACGCCGTAGCCACCGCCCACCATCAACGACATAACGGTTCCGCTGTTCCTGGAAGCAGCAGGGTCGTTTTGCGTCCGGTACAGATAAATATGTTAAGTAGCTTGCACTCATTCGCTTGGCGTGTTACAATATGAGCCACTCGGGGCAAACGGGGTTTATTGAGAGGAATAGTAATGGACATCCAGGAATTGATCACCAGCATCGCCACGCTGACCAACGAACTGGCCAGATTCGAGCGAGAATACGGCATTGGGTCGGAAGCGTTTTACGAACTGTACAACCAGGGAAAACTGGATGACGGCGGAAACGAACAGACCACAGCCTTCTGCGAGTGGGCCGGGCTATACCAACTCAAGGTGAAACGTGAGCGCCAGCTACGTGAAGCCAGCCGTCGCATCATCGCCGACCTGGAGACCAGGGCAAAAGGCGAGAGTATCACCTTGAGACCCACGACACTGCCCGCCAGAGCTGCATGATGCTGGATTCAGTACAGAGCTACAGTCACT
>Ga0190284_1001408_pt1 | contig 10822 bp, 16 predicted proteins | sample 48691812_MG_FD_161668 | JGI IMG/M metagenome (GOLD analysis project Ga0190284, IMG submission 161668) | Hydrothermal vent microbial mat bacterial communities from Southern Trench, Guaymas Basin, Mexico - 4869-18-1-2_MG | ecosystem: Environmental > Aquatic > Marine > Hydrothermal vents >... | reverse complement strand
TCTCATTTATGATCTCTACCCAAAAAAGGTTGGTAAGAAAAAAGGACTAGAAAAGTGCCGTTCTCAAATCAAAACACAGGAGCAATATGACAATTTGCATAAATCTGTGGAGCGTTATAAGAAGCACTGCATTGATGAAAAGACAGAGTCTCAGTTCATTAAGCATTTCTCAACTTTCATGAATAGCTGGGAGGATTGGATTGAAGAGAGTGTAGGTTCTACGGACCTTCCGAAAGAAGAAGATTTTGAAGTTTATTATGAAAGGAAGCAGAGGGAAAAACATGACATTGCCAGAATTTAAGGAACAAATAGGGAGGCTAAAAAAAATATTTGGTGACAAATATTACCCCAACGATCGAATGCAATTGATGTATGAGTGCTATAAGTCGACAAAATATAGTTATTTTGAGGCTGCTATAAACTATCTTGTTCTCAATTCAAGAAGAGCCCCTCTTTTAGAAGATATAACCAAAGCCCTCAACCGTAATGTAGCGAGGAGGTATTCTTCAGGTAGTCTCAAAAATGATACTGATATTAAAATTAGAGATTTTAGTGACGTTCTAAACATTCCTGGGGAGACTTCTAACCCTGAGTTTGTACAGACCTGTAAGGCGCATTTAAAAAATTATTGGAATGGTAAGATTGATTTAAAGCAATTTCTACAAGGCTGCGATGAGTTAGATGAAATGGCAGATAGAATCAATCCAAATGCAGCAAAAGAAAATCCTGAGAATTGGCCTCCGAGGTACCCAATATAATGCGCTGTATTTGCGCTGAGCGCCGCGCTGTTGGAAGATAAATCCAAAAGCCATGGGTTTATTATCATTTCAAAACGACTCGCCGGAGAATTAAACCTCCTCAATCAGTACCAATTTTGCCCGGTATTTATGATTCATACGGTTAAAGCTTTTAGTCCATAAATCATTGTTCTCGACAGAGCTATAGACCATTGGTGCTTTTTGTATTTCTAATTCCAAATTTTTGAGTTTTTGTGATGCCGACTCGCGTCTTTCAAGCTTCTTTGGGTATTTATTTGAATTAATATCCCAGACAATCACGTTGAATCCAGTTACCTTGCATTGTCTTTTTTTCTCTAACTCAACCACCACTTTCATGTCGCGCAACTCGCCGAGTCTTGTGCAAACATTGTCGTTTGATTGTGCCCCAATCCTGTAAAGTTTCATTCGTTTGTGCAGCTCACTCGCAGTGCATGGCCCGAATTTAGTTAAGGCGTGATAGACATCCCATTGCCTTTGGCCTAAAAACCTATTTTCTCTAATATAATTATATGCATCAATAGACGTGTCTCTTACCATTTTCTCTACCTCTCTTGATAAAGACGCAGCATATCAATAAACCACGAAACTAGCAATCTCGCCGATTCTAGAGCATTCGTACTTGATTCTCATATAGCCTTTTTCGCCCCAATTAGTTCCCCAACTATTTCGCATGTACCACACACCTTGGTCATCATCCCATCCAATCAAATTAACCAAGTGGTTTAATTGGGCATCAGAACACCCATTAAAAACACCACTGGTATATGCTTGCATAGCGCTATTTGCAGTGACTGTGACAGCTACCGCGCCATATGTGTGAATTGCTTGTTTTAATTCATTTCTGGTGGGGGTGTCACCTTGACCAACGAAATAATAATCAGAAATTTTTGCATACGGTGTTAAGCCCTGCTTGCATGAGTCATCTCTGGCGGTATATGGGAAATCTTCTTCAGTAGCTTGTCCATAAATTTTCTGCCAATCATGACAAAACCAACCACCATCACAGGTTCCACACCTAGAACACGAGACCATCTCCTGTTCGCTTAAATCTTTAGACATTTGAGGGTTTGGTTCTGGATTCGGTTCTGGCTCTGGGTCATTGTCACATGAACATGATGAAAGCCAGGAAAGAGGATTCCACCATGTTATTTTTCGTTTATAATTCGCACTTTTTAATGCCAGAGCAAATTCAAAACTCGCTGTAGTTCCAAACGCCCAACATGAACCACAATATCCTTGATCTCTGATAGGAGGAGTTTTGTCGGCGAGTACATCACGTACATCATAACGTTTTGGGAGCTCTCCAACTTTTAATTTTGTTGGTAGGAACTGGACTCTCTTTTTCCAATCGGCCGGAATTTTTAGGCCAGTAATATCTTTTAAATTTTTATCAAGCATCCCGTTATCGCCAACCGTGAAAGTCCAACCTCTACTCTTTGCTTTCAATTCGTTTATGTCCACTTTTGATACAGCGACGCAACAAAACAGTACAAAAAATAATGTGATTAGCTTCATTTTTTCTTTCTCCTCTTGGGCGTTATTTTTTTATTTGCAATGTCAAAATATAGGCGTACTAGATCCTTAGGGTTTGTGACAAATACATTCACATTAATTTCTATGTGTTTTTTAAATAAAGCCGCCGCGTTATCACTTAAGGTTTTTAACTTACTCAAGATAAAATACCAATGGCGAACGCTAGAATTACAAAGCCCACAAAAATTGCAATTTCCCACCATTTTATACCCGACATATTTACCTCCTTAGATTAAAGTGAGAGCCCACATAACAACCAGGCTCGCAACGCATAAAGCAACAAACCAACCAATTGATAATTGCATTATTCTACTCCCCTAGATTTACTAATAAATTTACACACATAATATGTGCCAGTGTGATGTTGATTATTTCTAATGAAGTCTTATAGTTAGAACTCAAAACCCATGCGTCTAGTATACACTATTTCTTTTTTGCTTTTTTGGCGGGTAGACGTAATGCGCATTTGCATGTATCGCCGAATTCAATGACGGCCCCATTGCAGAGTTTGTGGCAGGTATTAACTCTCAGCACATAATCATTTCTGCTGTTGTAATCGAATAGAAAGATCAAGCTATAAGCGAATAAAACGAGAAGGCCTAAAACTAAAAATGAATACAGATATTCTTTCATATAAGCCCGATATCATGGCTGGACATGTTTGACAAATTATCGCAACGCGGTATGATACAAATCTCTACCTCAGAGAATTGCTAAACTCTCGGCAATTTTAAGGCCCTAAGTTAAGAGACTAGCTTAGGGCCTTTTTACTTTTACAAACTGAGTTATAATAAAAATAAGGAATAGCTTTGGAGACCTGTGGGGGGTGTGTGCTTTACACCCCCCGTTTTACGCGCTTTAATAGCATAAAATTTAATAAGGGGTAATGAATGAAACTTTTACTTTTGTTGTTTTTAATCTCACCACTATGTTTTGGTGCTCAATCCGTTATTCGCGATGCAAGCGTAACAAACGTTCCAACAGCTTATACAACCGCAGGCGCAGAATTAATGAGTGACGTCAAAGAAAAGACGCTTTGTTGTCTAAATAACCTAGGGGCAACAATAAGGCTTTGCTTAAGTTCTAATACGGCTGCAGCTTGTAGTGATGATTGGTATATGCAAGACGGCGCTGGTTTTTGTTTTGTTGATGCACCGTTAGCTGATTCAGTCTGGGTTAAAAGCGAAGGGGTTGCAATAGTAACAGGCATTTTGTCATGTAGGGCACTTTAAGGAGTGATAAAAAATGAAAAATATAGTTCTGCTCACAATTACTTTATTGTTGGTATCGGTTTATTCGTATGCGTCTTGGGTTTCTGGTGGTGGTGGAGCTGGAGGTGGCCCTGAAACGGATCCACTCGCTTTACATAAAGATGGCAGTGTATTACCTACTGCTAATTTTGATTGGAATGCTAAAAACTTAGCCAATATTGGAGATTTGAGTTTCGATTGGGTTAATTCAGATTGGGATGTTAAAGAAATAAGTTTATTTGGACAAGATCAAATGCATGTCCAATCAAAAGATACAGGGACCTCAGCTTTTATTATGCTCTCCTCTTTTGATAGAGACGGTACAGACGATGTTGGTTTTAGTATTTTACCCGCCGCAAGTGATGCTGACCAAGGTAATTTCTTTTATAAAGCTAGCGATACCGCGTATTTCTTAAATACAAATACTCAAGATTTATATATTGGCGCCGGTGGGTATGGCGTTAAAGATATGCTTTTTGATGGGACGAATATTACTTCCAATATGGATTTTCTCTCAGGCGGTGCATTCGATATAGGGAGCGCCGCCGCTAAATGGGTAGATGGCCATTTCTCTGGAACCATAACAGTCGATACTGATGTTTCTGTAAATGGTAATAGCGTTGATACTCATTTAACTTCCACTGCAAATCCTCACACTGTAACTCATACACAGGTTGGTTCAGCCACAGCTCAATGGAATGCATCTGATTTACAGGGAGTTGATATTGAAGCTTTTGCCCCTGGTATAGGGGAAGATGAATACGTTCTTACTTATGACCATGATGATACTAGGTTTGAATTAAAGGTTGTTGCAGGTGGTGGTGGAACCGACTTAACTGGAACACAAACAGATAATAGACTTACCAGAGGTAATGGAACAGACACTGTCCAAGATTCTGGTATTACGGTTGATGATTCAGATAATGTTTCTGGAGTAACGTCTTTATCAGTGGATACTACTGCACAAGCTTGGAAAATGTATGAGTTTGCGACTGATGTTGATTACTTAACATTTGAAAATACGGATAGCACTAAACATAGTTATGTTAATATTCGAACCGCAAGAACAGCAGCGGAGACTTTTAGGTCGACAGGACTTCGTATCTATCCTCAAAATGATAATAGTTCAACATATGGGCAGCTACGCTTTACTGCAACTTTACCGACAACTCTTGAATTAGTATCAAGTGGGGATATCTTTTTAAATCCTAATAACGCTAGCGGGGACGTATTTATTAAGGGTGATATTCGTTCTGATTCCACTGACACGAAGGATCTTGGCATATCAGGCAATAACTGGAGAGATTTATATCTTTCTGGAAAAATTAAAAGCAGCGCGGTTAATTCTGATTCGAGTGATAACGTTACTCTCGGTGACGGTGGGTTAGCCCAAGCTGCAACGGATGGGTTTGTATACATTCCAACCGTAGCCGATGCACCTAGTGGTTCAGCTACAGCTAAATCAGGCTTCGTACCTATGGCATGGGATGCTACTAATAACGACCTATGCGTGTATGACGATGCCCAATGGCGTTGTGTTACATTCGACTAATTCCCTCTTGACTTCGTTTCAAAATGGCATAAAAAGGCCTCTTGGAGGTCGAGCATGTCGAAAGAAATAGTCTCAAGTCACGATAATGCCATTTTTAGTCCAGAACAGATTTCAATCATTAAATCTCAGATAGCACCTGGTTGTACTACGCAGGAGTTGTCTCTTTTTATGGAAGTATGCAGACGAACTAATCTTGATCCGTTTAGTCGACAGATATATGCAATAAAAAGATCTCCAAATACTCCAATGCGTATATTAGTTTCTATAGACGGGTTACGGCTTGTGGCCGAGCGTTCTCATAAGTATTCAGGTCAGAAAGGTCCATTTTGGTGCGGTCCAGATGGAAGATGGCTTGATATATGGCTTGGTGATGAGCCGCCATCGGCAGCCAGAGTCGGAGTACTACGATCCGACTTTGATGAACCGCTATGGGCTATTGCAAAATATAGTTCATACGTGCAAATGGGGAAACAGGGGGAGCCTAACTATACATGGCAAAAAATGCCCGATCTAATGCTCGCCAAATGCGCAGAATCTTTAGCATTGCGCAAATCGTTCCCAAACGAACTGTCCGGTATTTATTCTGAGGACGAGATGGGCGACGTGATAGCTCAAACTCCCCCTGTTAAAAAGCAAACAACAGAAATTATATCTAAACCAAAGAAAGAGGATTTAAAGAAAATATTTGATTTAGCACAAGATGCAAACTGGGAATTTTCTGAAGTACAACGTTACATGGCTGATTTTTTTAAGAAACAAAAAACAGCAGATTTAAGTTGGGAAGAATATATTGAACTCTGTAATTATATAAAAGAAAATCCTGTGGAAAATCAGTATGATTTAGATGATAGTGTAATAGAAAAGATCGATGCAATGGTTGAGGGGGAAAATGGGGGCAACAAAGAAGAATCCATATAAGGATTTTATAGATAAGGTAAAAATATATATAAAAGATAAAACAACGTTAGAGCGTATAGAACTGATACTTTGTTACAAGCAAGAGGCAGAGAAAGCATGGGAGAAATGTCATATTGAAAAGTATCAAAAAATGCATGAGTCGGGAGAGGTCGTCAAATCTAGCCTCGATTTTAATGGCAAAGAATTGCTTATTAAAACGGAATACGAGCAATTGCAGAAAAAACGTGAGGCCCGTTATGAGTGCAACAACATCGGATTACTTAACGCTTATCTTTGTTATGTTGGTTTTAATGTTTGTTCTTTTTTATAGTTGTTAAGTTTTGGGGGTAGTATTGGAAAGTAATTGTCAGTGTGATTATTGCACAAATATCCGTGGTACTAATGAAGAGCTAGAGCACCTAAGAAAGATCATCTCAGAAGGTATAGAAGTATACGGTATAGTCAGAAATGGTTGTTATCATGGTTGGGATACTCACCAGGGTGAGTATGATACGCACAAAGCTAAATTAGTTTTTCTTGAGCAGGTAGCCCCTTGCCCTTATGAGACAGAGGTAGGAAATGAAAATAATAATTGAGGCAACTACATTAGAAGATGCAATTACTGCTGTTTACTTACAGGGGTGGTGTGATGGTAGCGGCCAGAACCAATTTGAAGCTAATGAAAATTTTTATAATAGGATATCAAAAGCACTAGGTCTTTTTAATAAAGTAGTTAATGGCGAGACTGAGCTTTGTTCTGTTGAAAATTTAAAGCCCCATCCCTCAAAAGTTTCCGAATCGCTTCACCAAAACCACGACTCGGATCAAGGTTCATAGCTTTACGCTGTTTATCTATGTCTTTTTTAACCTCATCTATCACCGGAAGTAACTCATCATCAATAAATACGCTTATTTGCCGTTTTTTATTCATAACATATCCCTTGTTTTAAGAGAGTTATAAACAGCCCGCTCAAATTGTATTAAGATTTCAGCGGGCCGTTTTGCATTAACCAATTCCCTCCACTCTTCGTTTTTGCCCATGCGGAAAGAGAGGGTATATTTACTTCCCTGTGAAAGGACTTTATATTCCGTGTCCAAACCTTGCTCACTCAGCTTGAAATACAGCGTCATCTCTTTTTTCATTATTCCAGCTCCCATTCTTTAAAGTCTGGCCATGCGATAACCCAATTCTCATCTTCCCAAGACTCCTCCTCACAATCGAACTCAATTAACCTTGGTAAAATCTCATCGGTCCTAGCATCTTGCATCGCTGTGGCTGGATGGTAAAAGCCCACATCTCGGCCATCGAGAGTCTCATAGAATGACCATTTTTGGCCCCTAGAAAGCTCCACACGGCACGTTGCAGGGGCAGCGTCATGGTGATAGTGGGGAAGCTCATTATTTTGCTTCCTGAGCAAGCCTCCCCACTTTATTGAACAATATACGTCTACGTCATCGTTAGGGTAGGAGATGACAATGTACTTGAAGGTGGAATTACTAAACTTTTTGAGGCAACTCTTTCTAGTTATAGTAATATCCTCTTCAGTCTTCGGTTTTTCTTTGATTTTCTTATCGGTTTTAGGTTTGGCGAAATCTGGATACTCTAAAACTGGTCTATCTTTACCACACCCTATAATAGCTATTCCAACTAGTAAGACTATTAAACTTCTCATACTCTCTACCTCTCTTTCACTTATAATATAACACATAGCGTTAGTATAAGCAATAACATAACGTAATATATTATCCGCATAAAATCATTACACTATCAGGCCCGAGAGAATGGAATGTCTATTTGATTGACACATAGTAGCATGGCATGTAGTTACGATCAAGCGAATATCACATTTACGAGGGATCGCGACAAATTTTGTCCGGTCCCTTTTTTATTACTATGCATAAAGAGGGGGTCAAAGTGTTGCGAAAAACGCAACAAAAGTACCCGATTTTCAAAACCCTTAATGTTTTTTTGGTGTGTAAGTGCTTGTCTTTTATATGCGAGCAATTTTGTGTTGACTTGACCCCTTTTTTCCCCCCCTTCTCTTTTTATTTTGATTTATTTTCTCATCCCCCCCTAAAACAGGTCTGTAGGAATAAAGTCTATTATTACTTCTTTGAAACTGTGTTTTAACATTCTCTAGTTATTTCATTCCAATCTAAGTAGTAACCCGGGTCCGTAAGGCTTAAATAGTGGAGGGGTGTATCAAAAATGACCGAAAAAGAGAAAAAAGTCGCAATGGAGAAATTTTTGGCGCGTGGTGGAAAAATTACTGTTTGTCCTACTATTGTTCCTCAAGAACTAATGCAAAAATGGGGGAAATTGAAAAGAAAGAGGTTCCGTAAAGGAAAGATGAAATAATTAGCGGTTGTAAGTAGCATATAACGCATCAGTTAAGCATTTCACTATGTCGTATAATCTTTCATGAACTTCATTCTTGGCTTGTAGCTCTTTCTTCAGTTGAGTGATGGTATGACCGTAATCTTCTTCTTTCTTTAATAACTCGTCTTTCTTTCTAGTTAAAACTTGTAAGTCGCTATTTAAATTACGTATCTTCTTTTCATAACGTTGTGTGGCTTCTACTAATTCTTTTTTAGTGACCATTTCTTACACCTATACGTTTTGAGGCTATTTCATAATATTCTTTTTCTCTTTCTATACCAATAAAATCAAAGCCTAATGATACTGCAGCGCTTCCTGTTGTGCCACTACCCATGAATGGATCTAAAACTATACCACCAGGGGGAGTGATCATTTTAATAAGATAACGCATGAGTTTGAGAGGTTTCACTGTGGGGTGGGTATTTTCTTGAGAAGATAAAGGTTTTTTATCAACGCCCCTATAATTGCCCGTTCCATTGTGTGTGGTTAGCGCATTTCTTACTATTTGTTTAGGCATCCCCTCTAACCCTGCATTCCGTTCGCTCTTACTCGGTTTAGCGCAGTAGAAAAACCGTGAGGCACCGCCTTGATCTCCTTTAAAGTTTTGTCTGTCACTACCTCCAAAATTAGTTGATCCTTTTGGTTTATTATGTCCAATTAAATTGCGATCGCCGCTTTTTAATACCCCACTCTGCTTATCCAGCATATCAATCGCATCGCCTGACAAAACTACATTTGCGGGGAATCTACCACTTTCAGAAGTGATATTCCCATTATTTCCATTCATACTCCACGTTGATCCATTTGACGGGCCACCACTCCCTGTGGGTTGTTTTTCACCATTTAAAGAAATCCTACTCGCATCAATATTTATCCCCCCGGTATTCCATTTCAAAACATTCCTATGCACGCTTGAATGAGATAAGGGCACGCGCGCTAATATCCAATGTTCACTGGCAGGCTTAAGAGCGGTGCCCCAGCCATCCCATTGTTTGGCTTGGGGTGTTGAAATATCTGGTTTTGGAAGACGTGTATAATTTGCACCAGTCATTGAGCGATTACCAGCTATGGGCTTATTCTTGGGATATATGGCCCCAAATTCCCTATCAACCGCTTTTCCAATATCTAGGCTTTTAGGGAACCCGCTCCCAAATAAATGCGTTACAACGTCTCTTACTTCATAATTCGCATTCTCTAATGCCATAGCCGTCCAATGGCTTGTCTTAGGAAGTGCCCAAACAAATACATGTGCTCCTGGTTTAAGCACACGACCGCATTCTTTAAGCACATCGCTTAACCAAGCTATCCAGTTATCACGTGAGCCCCTATTCCCATCCCATTTTTTACCCATAAACGCTATTGCAGCCGGTGGATCAGTTATCATCGCGTCAATTGAATTGGGCTTAAGCTTTTTTAACTCTTCTAGGCAGTCGCCATTAATCAATTGCATTGGCATCCCAAATATGCCCGCATTCAGGGCAAGTTACTTTTTTGAATGGTTTATGCTCAATCTGTTCAGATTCTTCTTCTACGGTATTAAATTTGTCTGCTATCTCAATCTCAAAATTCTCTAATCCCATGATATTAACATCTAAGTCCGGGCCCAAAGCACCAAGATGCGCATTGATATCACCTAAATCCAATCCACAATCAATCCACTGGTGTAATGCGTTATCCGCTACCATATCCGCATATTCATAATCACTATTCTCATAGTCCTGGTAATCCACAGGGACCTTTTCGCATTTCAGTTTCTTCGCTGCCATTAGCGCACCGTGCCCAGCAGTTACATAATCTGATAATTCACTTACCCTAATAGGACGCCTCCAACCCGTAGCCTCAATTATTTCTGCTAATCTCTCTATTTGTTGTTTGCTGTGATGGTTCGGATTGTCTGGGTGCGGCTTTAATTCTTTTACCTCTACCATTTGATCGTAAGTACAGTGGATTTTCATAAAGTTCTATCTCCCTCAATTCATCTTGGATCGCATCGGCTTGCTGATATGCGCCCCTTTGTCTAAAATAATCATAAGTGATCTTTAACGCCTCAACATAATTCATTCGGCGAATATAAATTAAAATATGGCTAGATACGACTTAAAATGTAAACGCTGTAATACTGAGAACACCTATCACATACCTGAAACCATAGAAAAAAAGGTTAAAATAGGAGACTTCTCATGCGATTACTGTGGATGTGATGAAATGGAAGTTATCTCCTATTACCAAACATTAGAATCACAACTTTACTCACTGCAACAACAAGTTGAAGACTTAGAACGTATAATAAATAAAATATGCGGCATTGACGCAGACTGCGATTGTGATACAAAAGAACTCAACTAAACCGCTGATTGGGGGGCTTAATGAGCGAGAAAAAGAAAAACCTGCCACAAGATATTTATCAAGAACATAAAGTAATTCCACATCG
>Ga0190284_1001406_pt1 | contig 10834 bp, 7 predicted proteins | sample 48691812_MG_FD_161668 | JGI IMG/M metagenome (GOLD analysis project Ga0190284, IMG submission 161668) | Hydrothermal vent microbial mat bacterial communities from Southern Trench, Guaymas Basin, Mexico - 4869-18-1-2_MG | ecosystem: Environmental > Aquatic > Marine > Hydrothermal vents > Microbial... | reverse complement strand
CCTGTACCACAGGCAGAAAACCCAACAGGGAAAAGCCCATTACGCCAGCGGCCATCACCGAGGTGCGGATGAACTCCCGTCGGTTCTGCTCCCGTTTCCTGGCCGAAACCGGTACCTTGCCAGGTTTCGTCTTCTTCGTCTTGTCATTCATGGTCTGTTTCTCTCACTATCATTGCAGAGAATCGCGCAGCGCCTTCAGCGCATCGAAACCAGTGGCGCCCTCATCCCCGGCACCCACAGCTGAATCCCCGCCCGCCTGCTCTGCCGTATGCTCCTTCTGCAGGGCAGATTCCTCGATAAACGCCTTCAATCCCATGCTTGCCACCTTTAGCGGGGTCTTGTCCTGAAGCGTCAGGTCAGGCGGAGAAAAGGGGGCCAGGCGTTCCAGGAAATCCAGCACCTCCAACACTGGAGACCCTTTGAAGAAACGCGCTGCCGGCACATCCATCCAGATGCGATCGGCATAGGCATACAATTCATAGGGTGTATCGCCGATATTGTCACCATCCCGGTCGAATCCCTGGTAGTCGTCCCAGTAGTTGCCTTCCCAGACATTCCGGTTCGCGGTCTTGCCCCCCGCCACGATCACCTGGGTGATGTTGCCGTCGATCACGTTGCCCTTGAAGACGTTGCCGGTCCAGTCGTTGAGAAACTGCAGGGCCACCCCACCAAAGGCGATTACATTGTTGAAAATGCGGTTGGTGGTATCCGGTTGATAGGGTGATACGTCCAGATACATGCCGGTGGCGCAGTTGAGGATGACATTGCCACTGATCTCCACGTCCGAGGTCTCTTTGAAGCCGATGCCCATGCCGGTGGGGCCGCTGGCACGGGCGATATAGTTGTTCCTTACCACCACGCCATCGCTGTACATCAGGAAGATGCCCACCGAATTATCTTCGTAGTGGTTGCCGATCACTTCATTGTACTGAGAGTACATGAAATGCAGCGAGTAGCGCCCTCCCCGGGAATCGTTGCGGGCAATAAGATTGTCCCGCGAATACCAGACCACCATGTCCCGGGAGTTGCGTATCACGTTGTCGGTGATCTTGTTGTTGAAGCTGTACCAGAGCCGGATGGAGTCACCGCGCACACCCAGATCGAAGGGCTTGGAACTGATTTTGTTGCGTTTTATGATGTTGTTCTCGGCTTGCCCCAAGTCGATACCGAACAGGCAGTTGTCGATGACCAGGTCCTTCAGCACATTAAAATTGCCGCGGACCTGCACCCCGGAATCGATATCGTTGTAAGACTCACCGGAATTGGTCAGCCGCAGACCCTGAAGAGAGACGCCGTCGGTCTCGATATAGACCACCGAGCCCTTACCGCCAGCGTCGATGGTCACCTTGCCATGGCCGTCGATGGTGACCGGCTTGTCGATGGTAACCGGTCCGGCGTAAGTGCCGGGGGGCGGCTCGATAATTGCGCCCGGCTCGGCGGCATCGACCAGCACCTGCATCTTTGGATACTCTGCCGCAGAGGCTGCTGAAAAGCAGCCCCACAGCAGCAGGAACAGCAGGAAAAACGAGCCGGGGCCGGGGAGCGCCTTCACAGCGTTCGTTACCCCGGCCCCGGCCCCCGTGCGATAAAATAGCGGGGAATGTGACATATTATTCAGTCGACAGGTTCCATGACGAATCAGTCACCCGCCCCCTGCTTGAACTGCTTCCTGCGAATCAAGGCCGCAACCGCCAGCACCAGTGACAGCAGCACCATCACGCCAAAGCCCTTGTCTGGATAGGAGTGTGTAGCAAACTGGGCCACCTTGCCCTGTCCAAACACGGTTGGCATGAAGGGTTTGACCGTAAAGGCGCCGAGATCGCTCAGGGTATGGCCATACCACCAGAGCCAGGCTGAATAGTCGATAATGAAAAACAGCGGCAGGGCCAGAGGCACCGCCACCAGCAGCCAGAACAGCAGGCCGCCGTTCTTGCGCGCACCGAAGACCAGTACCACCATAGCGCCCAGCAGGCCGACAAAGACCACGTTGATAGCCAGTTTCAGATTTTTCACCATGGGGTCGATCTTGGACGGGTCGGGGAAATAACGCCCCAGGCTCTTGCCATAGTGCCAGGCCATGATCTGGTAGGTGCTGCCGTTCCAGGGCTCCGTGACCATTCCCTTCTCGTAGTCGCGCTGGTAATTCTGTTTCAGCTGTTCGATGAGCCGTTCTTTTTCCGACAGACTCGTTTGCTCTGCTGTGGCATCCCTGGTCTCGCCCCCTGTTTCAACCTTGATACCCGACTCTTCCAGGGATTTTCTCAACAGTTCGACGATACCGCCGCCCCCAGAACTCTCCTCTTCAGCGGATTCGCCACTGGCCTCCTGATCCATGGATGTGACCATGGCAGTCACATAGCCCTCGTTCTCATAGTTGAAACCGTTGTCTCCGTAGAGAGTGAGATACATCCAGATGGCAATAGCAGCAAAACCAAAACCCAGGATAACCATGCGGATCTTCGGTTTGGTACACATGAAGCCGAGCAGCATGACGCCGAGGAAGACCAGCAGAAACTGGGAGAAGCTGCGCTCGATGGGTCCACCGGCGGCAATGGGATACATCCCCACGTAATGGTTGATGGTGTCCATCTCATGCACGCAGTCCAGCGCAACATCTTCGGTGATCTCCGCCGTCTCCACCTTCTTGCAGCCATTGAAGACCCCGTTCATATGGAACTGGATACGGACACCGTCGGGAAACGCCTCTTCCGGGTAGTTGGGGGCGGTCAGCGAAACCCACCAGGTGGGGAGAATATAGATCCATGCCAGTAGACCCAAGGCGATCAGGGTCAGGATGGCAACCAGCAGGGTTGGCTTGGTTTGGGATGTCGCGTTCATGATCGGGAGCCGTCAGTTGACGGTTGTCGGTCAACCGTCGTCGGATGAGGGGAGTTGGAAGTTCGAAATAATTAGTGTCTGTCCGCTATCGCTCCATGTAGATGCTATCGATAACATCTACATGGAGCGGCTGTGCCTGTAATCAATCGTAGTCAGGATTCTGGTAGTCCTTGGAGGGGGCCATATCCTCTTTGGGAGGCAGGTGGCGCGATGTGTAGTTGATCACCATCTGCATATCCTTGTCACTGAATCCGGCGATCTGCTTGACCATGTCCGGATTGGCATTGCGCCGCTTGCCGTCGCGGATCCACTCGAACTGGCGCAGCATGTAATTATAGTGTTGCCCCTGGACGCGTGGGTAAAACTTCTCGCTGTTGCCTTCCCCATCGTCTCCGTGGCACTGGGTGCAGTTGTCCGCGTAAAGCTTCTTGCCCTGGTCGAATTCCGCTGTGCCTTCCGCCCAAGGGCCGAAGCCCGGCTCCGGGTTCATCGGCAGCTTGGAGATGTATTCGGTCACATCGGCGATCAGCTGGGCAGGCTCGATTTCACCATGACGGTAACCCGAAGCGGCCAGAATCTGGTCGTCCAGGGCGAATGGGTACATGGTGGGGTTATCCCGGTTCTTGGCGCGGATGTCAGCCAGCTGCTTGATCAACACGCTGCGGTGCTGCCCCGCCAGCTGGGGAAAGGTACCGTCTGTCAGGCCCCAGCCTTCCAGCAGGTGGCAGGCGGAGCAGACTTCATAGACGGCGATACCGCGCTCCCTGTCGGCGGTCAGATGCATGGCTTCATCCTGCTCGCCACCTGCCTTGTTCCAGTCTTTGACATCCTTGGCCGGGCCATCGGCATCGGCGTATACAGCGCCGGCAACGGCAAGGCCAAGCGCAATGATTACAGTATTGAGCAACACTTTCATTCTAGAATCTCCTATCCCGCAAGTACCGGAATATGTATCTGGTTCGAAGGTCTACCAATCACCAAACTCGGCGACTGGCTGTGCCCCTTGAGGCACAGGGGCGCAAAGTCTCTCACGACTTCACACTTCCAGCTTTGATATGCGTCAAACATATGCTGTTCAACACATATGGCTGCCAGACCAGGGCTACTGCTACTTCAATCCGACCGGGAACCCGACCGGGCACTGCTAAGGCGTATTGTCCGTGAGCTTGAGCGTACCCGCATTGAGAATGATCAATCAGGAAACCGACGTCCCGCTCAGAGGCTCTATGGTAGAGAACGGCCATTCCGCCATGCAGCTGTAGGGGTCGGAGTCAAACCGCCTCAATCACCTCACTATTGCCACTATTTTTTACGCCGCTTGACTCCGACCCCTGTCGATGTCTCACCTTGGCTGGGTTGCCAGCCAGCTTGCGATAGCCTTCATCTCATCATCTGAGACCAGTCCCATCACCCCCTTCATGGCGGCTGTCTGACCATTGTTGCGCTTGCCGGACTTGATGTCCTTCATCTGATTCAAGGCGTACTCCGCACTCTGCCCTGCAAGCTTGGGGTACATGGGCATGATGGGCGTCTTGGCATCCTTGCCGTGACAGGACCAGCAGGTCTTGCTCTTGTATAGTTCGGCACCGTCCGCAGCAGCGGCACTACCGACGACACCCAGTGAAAGGAGGACCGCAGCAGCAGCCAGTACAATCAGCTTATTCATAACAGATTACCTCGTGTTGAGAAAGGGTATGGGCAGCCTAACGGAAGAGGGGACTCGATGCGAGCCCCCTCTCCCTCAGGTCAATAGCCTCTCGGCGTCGTTATTTGACCTTCTTGGCGCCGTGCTCTTCCAGGTAGGTCTTGGCACGCAGACCCATGTCAGCGGTCTTGACCTGATACTGCCAGTGCTGGCCCGCCCACAGGGTGGCGTTCTGGTAGTCACCCTTGGCAGCGAAGCCCGCGGCCTTCTTCTTTGCTTCAGCAGCGAAGCCCAACTGGTCGGTGGCATCTTCCACCAGCGCCACTACAGGCGGGAAGTCCTTGTAGTTATGGCTGGTGATGAAAGCCACCACCGAGTCGATGACAGCCTGGGTGTCGACATTGGTCTTCACCTGCTTTTCGTAGTCGGCCTTGGTGTACTTCTGGCCTTCTGCAATAGCGGCATCCTCGGCCTTGTAGCCCTTGGGCTGGACCAGCAGATAACCCTGCATCTCCAGGTGCAGCGCGGAGCAGAACTCGGTGCAGTAGTAGGGATAGACACCGGCCTTGTCGACCTTGAAGGTGGCAGAGACCGTTTTACCGGGCTCGACCGACAGGTTGACGTTGTGGCCGTACATGGCGAAACCGTGGGTTTCGTCCTGGGCCCGCTCGAGGTTGGTGAGATGGATGGAGACGGTATCACCCTCCGTCACCTCGATGATCTCAGGCGTGATATGAGAGCGGATCAGGGTGCCATAGACATCAACCCGGTTGCCCTCACGCACCACCTTCTCGCGACCGGCACGGGTTCTCCACTTGGAGCGGCTATCGGTACGGCTGTTCCAGCCGGACTTGTAGCGGATCGCCGGCTTCAGCTTGTCGGCCTTGATCGCCACCACGTAGTGGGGCTCACCCAGCGGCAGCGGCATATCGTACAGCAGTTGCATCTTGTCGCCGCTGATATCGATCAGCTGGTGGTTCTGCGGATGCAGGGGACCCACAGGATTGAAGCGGTCGATGGCCAGCTTATTGAGCGAAACCAGGTACTTACCGTCGGGGCTGGTGGTATCGCCCTCCATGGTCATCAGGTGACCGATGTTGTAGTGGATGTTGAGTTTATCCAGCACCTTGCCTTCACAGTAGTCCCACTTGGCGACCTGGGAGTCCACATACAGGGAAGTGTAGGCTACGCACTCCTTAGAATCCATCTGAGTATGCAACGGACCCAGGCCCAGCTGCACCTGGGTGTGCAGGGTCTCCTTCATATTCAGGATAGGCACGCCGTAGGGATCTTTGCCGACGAACTTCTTATCCTGGATCGCTTTCATGATCTTGTCGAAGCTGTAGACCGACACATGGGTGTCCAGCTTACCGGCGACGATGATCTTGGTGCCGTCAGGCGTCACATCCACGCCATGGGGGCTCTTCGGCTCGGGGATCAGAAACAGCAGTTGCTCTTTGATCGCCTGCTCCATGGGAATCAGGTACATCCCCTTGGATTTCTTCACCTTGCCGGCTTTGACCAGTTCTTCGGCCTTTTTCCAGTTGGTGACGTGCAGGAAATCGGTGTCCTTCTGGGAACAACCGGCCTCGAACGGCGGGCGTCCCCTCTCGATGCCGCCGACATAACGCTCGGTGCAGAAGGAGTTGGTGAAACCCCAGCCGTAAGAGGGGCCCTTACCCGCATCGGAGAGATCCTGGCTGTAGGGGCCCAGCTCGAAGGTGAAGGAGTTTTCAGGCTTGATGCGCCCTTCCTTCTTATCGAAGCTCCAGTAGGTGAGACCGCCGCGATACTTTTCATTGAACTCGCTCAACGGCACGAAGTCGTCACTGTATGGGGCCGCGTACTGGGTGGCTTCCATCACGTATTCGGTGTTGGGGGTGACGAAGGCGCCACCGTGATCGGATTTGAAGAACGGGTTGACCACGATCTGCTTGGTCTCGAAGTCGTGCAGATCCATCACCGCGATGCGCGGATTGGCCTTGTCATTGATGAAGACAAAGCGGCCATCGTATTCGCCATTGGTCTCGGAGATGGCCGGATGGTGGGTGTCACCGTAGGTCAGCAGCTTGCCGTTGATCTTGCCCTGCTCCAGCACCGCCTTTGACTCGTCGTCGAAGCCGTAACCCTGCCAGGGCTCGGGGGTGAAGACGGCCACATACTTCAGGATACGCATGGAGGGGATGCCGTAGATGATGAGCTGGCCGCTCTGGCCGCCGGAGCTAATGGCGATGTACTCATCGCGACCGCCGGTGGGGGTGTAGGTCTTGGCTGCCGCCAGCAGATCCTTCTGGGTCAGGCCACGGGCCTTCATCACATCCTGCAGCGATTGCTGAGAGTATGCGCTCGATGCCGCTCCCAGGCCCAGTGTCAGCCCTACAAGCAGCGATAATGTTCGCTTTTTGCTGAATTTCATTAGACTCGTCTCCGTCTCGACTTCACTCAAATTAATATTATTCTGGTACTAACCCAAAGTACTTTGTGATTTTGGGCCCTTGGCATTTAAGCCACATTGACCTGCGTCAAAAATCTGTGGCATATGCCGCAAAAAATGCGGTATATGCCCGCACCCTACTTATTTGTCAGGCAATTTTGGCTGACAAATATCAGGTTTCTCCCAGACCATACGAAGCAGCCCCTGGCTCTCCAAGAAAACCAGGGGCCGCCTCTGAAATCTGCGCCATCAGCAACGTTTACTGGGTGGCCATCCACTCAGCGATAGCCTTCATCTCGTCGTCAGATACACCGGCGATGATGCCCTTCATGGCCGCGGTCTGGCCATTGTTGCGCTTGCCGGACTTGATGTCCTTCATCTGGTTGAGAGCGTACACGGCATTCTGACCACCGAGCTTAGGATACATGGGCATGATCGGGGTATTAGCGTCTGCGCCGTGACAGGAGAAGCAGGCCTTGGACTTGTACAGGGCGGCGCCATCGGCAGCAACGGCGGTACCAGACAGGCCCAGGGAGATCAGGGCAGCACCGGCGAGTAATGTGAAAGTGTTGGTTTTCATGTTGTCTTCCTCTCTCAACGAATCCCGGACCTGATCCTCAGCATCCGGTTTATTTACGGAAATGGAATTACGGATGATAGCACCGGATTCGGAGATCTGCCCAATGAAAATTATAAAGTAACCATTCAGTTCACCACAGAGACACAGAGTACACAGAGGTTTTTACGAAAACTAGAATAGACAGAGCCAACAGAAAGCAGCGCCATGCTTATTACTGGCATTTTATTCAGTGCTCCAGACAAAATATTAAAGATCTCTGTGCTCTCTGTGCCTCTGTGGTGAATAGTTAGTTTATACCGTTGGCAGCGGGACAACGTAAACACATCCCTGGGGGCTTGACTGCTAAATCGGCCGCCTGTGATCGCCTTTCCCGGCCGCTTCCTTTATCCTACGCGCCATTTTACCGACCATCCACGGACCCGCCATCATGCCTGCATTCGAATTTCGCCCCGGCCAACGCTGGGTCAGCGACACCGAACCCGAGCTGGGCCTTGGCACCCTACTGAAGAATGAGGGGCGCACCATCTCCCTGCTGTTTCCCGCCAGCGGTGAGCGCCGTACCTACGTCCTGGACAACAGCCCCCTGACCCGGGTGCGCTTTGCCGCGGGCGACGTGGTGCAGGACCTGGATGGCAAGCGCCTGTGGATCATTTCCAGTGAACAACACGAAGGCCTGGTCACCTACCAGTCCCGGGACGAGCATGGCCGGGAAAAGGCGCTGCCGGAGGGAGGGTTGAGCAGCTTCCTGCAGTTCAGCCGCCCCCAGGAGCGTCTGTTTGCCGGCCAGTTGGACAAACCGCACTGGTTCGATCTGCGGCTGCAGACCCTGCAGCAACGGCAGCGACTGGAACAGTCTCCCGTCATGGGGCTGGGCGGCGCCCGCACGGCACTGCTGCCTCATCAGCTGTATATCGCCCACGAGGTGAGCCGCCGGACGGTGCCGCGGGTACTGCTGGCCGATGAGGTAGGCCTCGGAAAAACCATCGAAGCATGCCTGATCCTGCACCGACAACTGCTCACAGGCCGTGTCTCACGGGCCCTGATCATCGTCCCTTCACCACTGCTGAATCAGTGGCTGGTAGAACTGCTGCGCCGTTTCAATCTGCATTTCAGCCTCTACGACGAAGAGCGCTGTCAGGCCATCGAGGCCTCCGACCAAGCCGACAACCCGTTCCTGGCAGAGCAGCTGGTCCTCACCAGCCTGGAGCTGTTCACCGAGCAACCGAAGCGGGCCGCCCAAGCCCTGCAAGCCGGCTGGGAGCTGCTGATCGTCGATGAGGCCCATCACCTGGAGTGGAGCGAAGAAAGAGCCAGCGAGGCTTATCAGATCGTGGAGGCGCTGGCGCGCCGGATCCCGGGGATCCTGCTGCTGACCGCGACCCCTGAACAGCTGGGCCGGGCGGGGCACTTTGCCCGCCTGCGCCTGCTGGACCCGGACCGTTTCCATAGCCTGGAGGCCTTCGTCGCTGAAGAGGCGCAGTTCCAACCCGTGGCCGAGGCGGTGGAACAGCTGCTGTCGGGCGGCGATCTCCAGGTGGAGACCCTGCAACAACTTACCCGGACCCTGGGAGAACCCGAAGCCACCCCCCTGCTGGCCAGGCTCTCCGACCCGGAAGAGGCCGCCCCCCGGAAACAGGCCGCCCGTCAGCAGTTGATCGACATGCTGCTGGATCGGCATGGCACCGGTCGGGTGCTGTTCCGCAACACCCGCAACCGCATCAAAGGATTTCCCGGCCGCGAGCTCCATCCCCACCCTCTGCTACTGCCCGATGAGTATCAAATGGCATTGGACGACCCGGCTCTTGACCTGCAGCTGCGCCTGACACCGGAGGCCATCGACCGGGGCAGTGCCGCCACGCCCTGGTGGCAGATCGATCCACGGGTGGATTGGCTGGCCACCACCCTGAAGCGACTGGCCGGGGAAAAGGTGCTGCTGATCGGCGCCCATGCGGATACGGCGCTGGCCCTGGGGCAGGTACTGCGTACCCGCTATGGCATCCATGCCGCGCTGTTTCATGAACAGATGAGCATCCTGGAGCGGGATCGGGCCGCCGCCTGGTTCGCCGATCCCGATGAAGGATGTCAGATCCTGCTCTGCTCGGAGATCGGCAGCGAGGGACGCAATTTCCAGTTCGCCCATCACCTGGTGCTGTTCGACCTGCCGCTGGATCCCGACCTGCTGGAACAGCGGATCGGCCGGCTCGACCGCATCGGCCAGGGCGAGCTGATCCGCATCCATGCGCCCTACTTCGAAGCCAGTGCCCAGGAGATCCTGCTGCACTGGTATCACCAGGGGTTGAACGCCTTCCACTCCACCTGCCCCGCCGGCCATGCCCTGTTCCAGCGTCTGCAGCCCGCCCTGCTGCAGCAACTGGAGGAACCGGAAGCTGAAGCGGCGGCCTTCGAAACCCTGCTGCAGACCACCCGACAGCTGCATCAGGAGATCAGTGATGCCATGAGCCAGGGCCGCGATCATCTGCTGGAGATCAACTCCTGCCGTGAGCCGGAGGCCTCGGGTCTGCAGGCACAGATCGAGGAGCAGGAGCAGACCAACCCGCTGGCAGGCTATCTGGAGCAGGTGCTCACCAGCTACGGGGTGGAGACCGAGTACCATTCAGCGGGCAGCCAGATTCTGCGCCCTGGCTCACAGATGCTGCACGATACCTTTCCCGGACTACCGGAAGACGGCATGACCTGCACCTTTGATCGGGGCATCGCACTCAGCCATGAAGACCGTCAATTTCTCACCTGGGAGCACCCGCTGGTGCGAGATGGCATGGCGATGATCTGCGATGGCCGTGAAGGCAGCAGCAGTGCCTGCGGGCTGAAGCATCCGCAGGTAAAGGGTGGCAGTCTGCTGCTGGAACTGCTGTTCGTCATCGAATGCCCGGCACCACGGCGGCTCCAGGTAGGACGCTTCCTGCCACCCACCGTGATGCGCCTGCTGCTGGACCCTCAGCGGTCGGAGCGCAGCGAGGAGCTGTCCCATGCCAGCATGACCGCATCCCGGATCCCGCTGGACCGCACGACCGCCAGCCGCGTCGTGGCAGCGCTGCGCCCGCTTATTCAGACGCTGCTGGTGCAGGGGGAGAACATTGCGGAACAACAACGGCCAGAACTCATCGATGAGGCACTACAGGAAATGGCCTCCAGCTACAGCGTAGAGCTGGCGCGCCTGCATGCGCTGCAGCGGGTCAATCCCAACGTCCGAGAAGGCGAGATCGATGCACTGAAGCACCAGGCGGCGGAACTGGAGGAACACCTGAAAAGGGCGCGGCTGCGGCTGGATGCCATTCAGCTATGGGTGGCGTTATGAACCGGAATGGAACCACTGCCC
>Ga0190284_1001405_pt1 | contig 10843 bp, 8 predicted proteins | sample 48691812_MG_FD_161668 | JGI IMG/M metagenome (GOLD analysis project Ga0190284, IMG submission 161668) | Hydrothermal vent microbial mat bacterial communities from Southern Trench, Guaymas Basin, Mexico - 4869-18-1-2_MG | ecosystem: Environmental > Aquatic > Marine > Hydrothermal vents > Microbial... | reverse complement strand
AGCAGTTGAATGAGCCGTGGACATCAAGGCAGCGCCTATGGCGGAGCCCCTTCACGGAAACTCGGATAGAAGGTTAGGCCGATCGAACCCTTTTTGCTCTTGACGGACCCGGCTTCATAGAAGGGCGCAATAGCGGAGTACCGGCATGGCCCAGTCTCTCGCGAAGATCCTGGTACACCTTGTCTTCAGCACCAAGGACCGTTACCCATACCTGATTGCCGAGGTGCGGCCTGAACTTCATGCCTATGCAGCGACCGTCCTGAAGAGTTCCGAATCTCCGGCTATCACTATCAACTCGGTCGCTGACCATATCCACGTTCTCTGCAGCCTGTCCAGGAGCCGGGCGATCTGTGACCTGATCGAGGAGTTGAAAACAAGTACCTCCAAGTGGATCAAGACCAAGGGTGGGATTCTCGAGAAGTTCCATTGGCAAAACGGTTACGGCGCCTTCTCCGTTAGCCAGTCGCAGGTCGAGTCCGTCAAGACCTACATCGCGGCGCAGGAGAAGCACCATCGGAGGATGACGTTTGAAGAGGAGTTCCGCAGTTTTCTCCACAAGCACGAGATGGAATACGATGAGCGTTACGTGTGGACCTGAGTTTAGCACGCCCCTTCAGGGCTTGGATCGTTCAGCCACTCGTACACCCAGGGCGTTGCCCTGGGCTGACATAGCGCGCCCCTTCGGGGCTGTGCGCGCGGAATCCAGTTGAGAGCGGACCCTGACCGCCAGGAGGTCGGGCGGGCCTCGCCCGCCAAGAAGTAGGACGGGCCTCGCTCGCCGGTTGCATGATGGCGGGCGAAACCCGCCCTACGTTACTACGTTGGGAATCGATGCCGAGACGGAAGCGGACAACCGGGAAGGCCCAATCGGCGGAGCCATCGACTGACGGAAACGTCAACTGGCTGACGGTCGTTGGGGCTGCGCAGAATAACCTCAAGCACATCGATGTCGGCATTCCCCTGAGGCGCTTCGTCTGTGTCACCGGCGTGTCCGGCAGCGGGAAGAGTTCGCTGGTAAACGACATCATCCGCAAGACGCTGGCGCGCGATCTCAACGGCGCCGAGAAGGTCCATCCCGGCCGCCACAAACGCATCGACGGGCTCGAACATCTCGACAAGGTCATCGACATCGACCAGTCACCCATTGGACGCACACCGCGCTCCAACCCCGCGACGTACATCAAGGTCTTCGACCACGTCCGCCGGCTTTACGCCATGCTGCCGGACTCCAAGGTCCGCGGGCACAAGCCCGGACGCTTCAGCTTCAACGTCCCCACCGGGGCCAAGGGCGGCGGGCGCTGTGAGGCCTGCGAAGGCAACGGCGCCAACAAGGTGGAGATGGACTTCCTCGCCGACGTGTGGGTGACCTGCCCCGTGTGCAACGGGCGCCGCTTCAGCCGCGAGACGATGCAGATTCTGTTCAAGGGCAAAAGCATCGCCGACGTGCTGGAGATGGACGTGCAGGAGGCGCTGGAACACTTCACCAACATTCCCAAGATCGCTGCCATGCTCCAGACGCTCCACGACGTGGGGTTGGATTACATCAAGCTGGGCCAAAGCTCCACGACCCTCTCCGGCGGCGAGGCCCAGCGGATCAAACTGGCCCGCGAACTGGTCAAGCAGGCGACGGGGCGTACGCTGTATCTCCTCGATGAGCCCACGACCGGGTTGCACTTCGACGACATCAAGAAGCTGCTCGCCGTGCTGCACGGGTTCGTGGACGCAGGGAACACGGTGGTGGTCACCGAGCACAACCTCGACGTCGTCAAGACGGCAGACTGGATCATCGACCTGGGCCCGGACGGCGGCGAAGACGGCGGGACCCTCGTGGCGGAGGGCACGCCCGAGCAGGTGGCGGTGGTCAAGACGAGCTATACGGGGCAGGTGCTGCGCAAGGTCCTCGAGCCGCGGACTTCAGTCCGCGCGGACCGACGAGGTGCGAAAGGCACCCGGCGCGCCGAGAGACCGCGCGGACTGAAGTCCGCGGCTCGTTTGCGCCGTTCTTCCGGCGCGACCTCTTTTGCTGCCGGCGGCATGACCCACATCACCGTCGTCGGCGCCAAGCAGCACAACCTCAAAGACATCACCGTCCGTGTACCGCGGCGCAAGACCACCGTGTGCACCGGCCTGTCCGGCAGCGGCAAGAGCAGCTTCGCCATCGATACCGTGTACGCCGAAGGCCAACGCCGTTACGTGGAGTCGCTCAGTGCCTATGCCCGGCAGTTCCTCGGGCGGTTGCAGAAGCCGAAGGTCGAACACATCGAAGGCCTTTCGCCGGCGATCTGCATCGAACAGAAATCCGCCGGGCACTCGCCGCGCTCGACGGTGGGTACGGTCACCGAGATTTACGACTACATGCGCGTGCTGTGGGCGCGGATCGGAAGCCCCCACTGCCCCAAGTGCGGCGTGACCATCGGTACCCAAACCAGCGACGAGATCGTCGAACGGCTTCTGGCGCTCGGCGCAGGCACCGAAGCCCTGCTGCTGGCCCCGGTGGAGCGGGCGGCCCACGAAACCTTCGAGGAACTCTTCGCCCGCGAGCGGGCCAACGGTTTCACCCGTGTGCGCGTGGACGGCGTGCTCCACCGCCTAGACGACCGTGTCGTGCTCGATACCCGCCGACGGCATCAGGTCGAGTTGGTGGTGGACCGCATCGTCGTGAACCGCTCGCGCGCCGCGCGCATCGCCGACAGCGTCGAGCAGACCCTCACCATCGGAAACGGCGTCATGAAGGTGACCGTAATCGAACAGGAAGACCGAACCGCCACCGCAAGGAAGCGAAACCGAAAGCAGAACCGAGCCGCGACCGTAAGGGAGCGAAAACCTCGTGAACACCGCTTCTCCCAACTGCACTCGTGCAACCGCTGCGGACGAAGCTACGACGAACTCACGCCGCACCATTTCTCGTTTAACAGTCCGATGGGCTGGTGCCGCTCATGCGAGGGGCTCGGCACGCAGCGCGGGGCCAGTCCGGCTGCCATCGTCATCCACCCCACACGCTCGATCATGGAGGGCGCCGTCTCCGGCTGGACGATGCTCGACGCGAAGCTGCCGCTCCGTCGTTGTGTGCAGGCTGTCGCCGACCGCAACGGGTTCGATCCCGAGCGGCCTTGGCATGCCTTGCCCGAGACGCGGCGTCTGGCATTTCTGCAAGGCGCCGACGACGAATGGATCGCCCCCAACTTCTCCGGAGTCCAGGACGAGTCGTCTTGGCGCGGCGTGCGCATCCGCTGGAAGGGCTTCTATCCGGCGATCGACCGTGCCACCCGCGCGAGCTGGCAATACCGCAAGCGCTTGGAAGAACTGGTGACCGACGTTCCGTGTGAGACCTGCGGCGGCAGTCGGCTGCGACCCGAGGCGCGGCACGTCCACGTTGGGGGCAAGAGTCCGGCGGAAATCTGCGCCCTGCCGCTGGATCGGGTGTACGCGTTCTTCGACAAACTCAAGCTCGACCGACACCAGCGCACCATCGCCGGCGAACTCCTACATGAGATCACCGCTCGCCTACGGTTTCTGACCGACGTGGGACTTGGGTACATCACCCTGAACCGTTCAGCCCCGACGCTGTCCGGTGGAGAGGCCCAGCGCATCCGCCTGGCCTCGCAAATCGGCAGCGGTTTGACCGGCGTGCTCTACGTGTTGGACGAGCCGACGATCGGGCTGCACCCACGCGACAACGGGCGCCTGATCGCCGCTCTGGCCAAGCTGCGCGATCTGGGCAACACCGTGCTGATGGTCGAGCACGACCGCGAGGTGATCGCCCACGCCGACCACGTTTTGGACTTCGGCCCCGGCGCCGGCGAGCGGGGCGGGCACGTGGTCGCCGCCGCCTCACCGAAACAGATTCAACGGCGGAAAGCCTCACTCACCGGTCGATACCTGGCGGGCACCGAGGCCATCATCGTCCCCGGCAACCGCCGTCCGGTGCCACCGAAGGGCACAAAGCATCGACCGCAGAAGTGGTTGACCGTTCACGGTGCCTACCCCAACAACCTGAGAGAGATCGACGTCGGATTCCCTCTCAGCCGATTCATCACCGTCACCGGCGTCTCCGGCAGCGGCAAGAGTTCGCTGGTCACCGAGATTCTGTACAAGGCCCTGGCGGCGCGCATCCACCGGGCGCGGCTGGTGCCCGGCGGGCACGAACGCATCAGCGGAATCGAACACGTCGACAAGGTCATCAACGTGGACCAGGCCCCCATCGGCAACAGCCCGTCCAGCAACCCGGCCACCTACACGGGCATCTTCGATTCCTTGCGCGAGCTGTTCGCCCGAATGCCCGACAGCAAGATTCGCGGGTACGGGCCCAACCGCTTCAGTTTCAACCGCCCCGGCGGGCGCTGCGAAGCCTGCGAAGGCAACGGCCAGCGCTGTATCGAGATGCACTTTCTGCCCGACGTCTGGGTCGAGTGCGAAGCCTGCCGCGGAACCCGCTACAATCGCGAAACGCTCGAGGTGAGGTACAAAGGCAAATCCATCGCCGACGTGCTGGAGATGCCGCTCGCCGAAGCCCTGGAGCATTTCAAGTCCATCCCCAAGATTCGCCGTATGTTGCAAACCTTGGAAGATGTCGGACTCGGTTACATCCGCCTCGGGCAGCCCGCCCCCACTCTGTCCGGCGGCGAGGTCCAGCGAGTCAAGCTGGCCGCCGAACTCGGCCGCCCTTCTACCGGTAAGACCCTGTACATCCTCGATGAGCCCACGACCGGGTTGCACTTTGAGGATCTCAAGAAGCTGCTCGGCGTGTTGCAGCGTCTGGCGGACCTGGGCAACACGGTCATCTGCATCGAACACAACCTGGACGTTATCAAGTCGGCGGACTGGGTGATCGACCTCGGTCCCGAAGCGGGCGAAGCGGGCGGGCGGGTGGTGGTGGCGGGCACTCCAGAGACGGTTGCGAAGCATACCGGCTCGCACACCGGCAGGGCCCTCAAACCGGTTCTCCAAGCGGGACCGCGGATCAATCGCGAGGTCTACGACCTTCAGGCCCACGCCCGCGCCGAGATCGAGCTGCAAAGACCGGTACGCCTCGACGAGAGCGACGCAACCGTCCGGATGCCGTGGCAAACCGACGGGCGCGGATGGCACACGCTCAATCATCTCGACCGCAACGGCAAACCGGTTCAATGGGACCCGCAGGTGCTCCTCTGGTTGGTCGAGACCATCGAGAAACCGAGCCGCGACCGTAAGGAAGCGGACAGAAAGGCAACAAGGCAACAAGGCAACAAGGCAACAAGGGAAGAGGGCGGCAGAGAGGCAAGAGGCAAGAGGCAAGAGGTAGGGCGGGCCGTGCCCGCCGCCGCTGACCCGAGCCGCGACCGTAAGGAAGCGGACACCGACTTCGCCCCCACCGATTGGAACGATCGTGCCCGCGTGGAGATCAAGGCCCCGGACGGCAAGACCCAGTGGTTTATGCACGCCTTGACCGGCGGGCGCTGGGACCTCGACCTCACCTTCCGCGTGCCCCCCGGCACGTTCAAGCAGTCCAGGCTCGCCGAGCAGCTCGACGTCAAGACCTTGGACGAACGAACCGACCTGCCCGTCTACGGACAGGAGCCGCGCGTGTGGCTGCGTGAATCGAGCCGTGGTTTCCAGGACGTGCGCCTGCACCTGCATGACTTCAAGGACGTCAAGAAGACCGCGTTCAGATCGTTCCTGCGGGATGCGGCCAAGGCGTACTTCCGCATGGTGGCCCAGACGCAAGCCGCACCCGACAAAGGTGAACCGTGGAAAGTCAACGGCAAGCAATGGCATCTTTCACAACAGGGCATCACCAAGCGCCATGACGTGCTCTGGAAACCAACGGTGCTCGTGGGACTTCTCGGGCAATTCAACAAGCGGGTCCCCGGCTTGGAGACCAACTGGTCGGCCAAGGTAGCTGTCCGTCTCAAGGCACCAGGCCAATCCAAGCCGTTCGCCTGGGTTGTGACCAACCAGCGCTGGGGCCTTCGCGTGGAGATCAACGTTCCACGAGGGGCGTTCACATTTGTGCAGATCGAGCGGCTGGGCATGGAGCCTAGAATTCGGCAGCACGCCGGCTACGATGGAGTACAATTCTGGGTGCAGCGGATAACGGACGTGGATCCGTCACAGCTCGCCGACGTGCTGAGCGCCGCCACCACGAACCGCGACCGTAAGGAAGCGAAACCGAGCCGCAACCGTAAGGGAGCGGAACCGAGCCGCAACCGTAAGGGAGCGGAACCGAGCCGCGACCGTAAGGGAGCGGACAGTAGGCGCAAAAAACGCGGCAGGAGTGCCCTCTAATGGAACTGGTACCCACGCGACTTCTGTTCGACTTCGAGATACCCCTGAAGTACCACGCCGATTCGCCGCGCATCACCGGCAACCTGACAGACTGGACCGAGGACTTCCTGCTGCCACCGCTGTGCCGCCTGGAAGGGATCGAGCCGTTCGCCCCGGTTTACGCCTGCTGGAACGACGCCGGTCTATTCGTAGCCACCGAGGTCACCAACAAATCCAAGCCCTTGCGCTGCGAACCGGACCGCTTCTGGAAGAGCGATTGCTTGCACGTCTGCACCGATATGCGAGACACGCGCACCAGCAAGCGGGCCTCACGCTATTGCCGGCAGTTCTACGTCATGCCCAGCGGCGGCGGACCCAAGGGCGACGAGGCAACCGCGGCAGCCGTTCCCATCAAGCGCGCCCGCGAAAACGCACCGCCGGTGGGAGCAGGTCTGATCAAGGCGGCCGCCAACGTTGCCCGCAACGGGTACCGTTTGGAAGCACACATCCCCGCAGAGGTCCTTTCCGGCTTTGACCCCGATGAGCACAACCGCATCGGCTTCTACTACATGCTCGAAGATCACGACCACGGGCAGCAGTACCTCACCGTGGGAGACGAGCTTAAGTGGTACGTGGACCCCTCGACCTGGGCGACGGCCGTGCTGGTCAAGTAACATCGTTTGTCCATGCGCCGGTGCCCGCGTAAGATGCTCTGACCATGCCCATGGAATCCCAGACACAGCGGACCCTGCTCTTCGGCTTCATCGGGTCCATCGTCTGTTGTGGGCTGGTGGGGATCTACTGCCTGCTCGTTGGAGACATGGGGGCGTTCGAGGGACGAGTGCTTGTAACGACATTGGCCATTGGGTGTGCCTCGATATTGGGTCTCGCCAGCGCGATCCCGTGGGAGAGGCGCCGCTGGCATCCCATCGGGCCCGGGGGACTGATCGCCGTCTCGGCGGCCCTGGTGCTCGCGCTGCCGGCAATCTGGATCGCCCAATCATCGCTGCCGGAAGATTTCTACAGTGCCGTGGCCGTTGCATACGTAATCGCCGTCGCCCTCCCACACATCGGTTTGCTTTCGCTGGCTCGTTTGCGGAGGGGATACGAGTGGGTCCGCCTGGGGAGCGTGATTGCCGTCATTCTGTTGGCGGTGCTGATCAGCGGAGCCATCCTGACAGAATCCGACGATGATGCTTGGTTCCGAATCATGGGGGTATTGGCCATTCTGGTCATCTGCGGCACCATCGCGGTGCCGCTCCTGCACCGCGTCTCGGCAATCCGAGTTCGCGAGGCCGTCCGCACCGTCGAACTCGCCCTCTCCCTCACCTGCCCGCGTTGCGCGAAGACGCAGGAGGTACCGGTTGGTCGATCGAAGTGCGTCGATTGCGGCTTGAAGTTCTCCCTCGAGATCGAGGAGGAGCACTGTCCAACTTGCGGCTACCCGTTGTACAAGCTTCACTCTTCCGTGTGCCCGGAGTGTGGGACCCCCATCACTGGGCGGGAGACGCCAGATCCCGGAGAACCGCGTGAGTGAAGCGCGCGCTCCGCCGGCCAAGAGAAATTGCCACAGTCCAGAGCGGACTTGGCCAGGCAACCCCGACGGGTATAATCCCCGCTAGCGAACACAGGAGTTGCGAAATGGATCTCGATGTCAACGGATGGTTAATGGGTCCGGAGTTCCTGGCCGCGCTGGCCACACTTGTAAGCACGCTGCTGACGAGCTTTGTGATGGGTATCCTCAACCCCCTCTTCGGCTCTACAGCGTAGCTTTATGCAGCGCGCCGGCGTCGCCGTTCCGTAAAATGACACACTCGTTGTGGATTATCGCAGTGTCCAGTCTGCAATGACGCTGCGCCTCTCCGCCCACCGCCATGCATACGCAACACGATGGGCGAACCGCTCAAGAGCTGGATGACCGATACCGGAATCCAGCACCATCGTCCCACCGCAACGCGGGCCGACGGCTGGCTGCTGGTCTGGGTCGTGCCGGGAACTGGGTGGAGGAGAGCCTAAGGATGAGTGCCCAGCCTCGTACGAAAGACGCCGTCACAGCCGGTTCGCTCGTGGTACCGGTGGCTCTTCCGCCCGGTCGCACCATCATTGCCCTGGGGGGTGACCTCAAGAATGTCGTCAGCCGCATGTGCGGGGACGAGGTTCATTCCAGCGGCGTCTTTGGCGACTTGGCCGACCCCGACTCCTACCGGGACTTCGCCGCGACGGTGGACACGCTCCAAGCCGAAAGCAACCGAACCCAGTTGGCCATCTGTCACGACATGCACCCGGGCTACCTCTCCACCGCGCTTGCCCACAAGACTCGCCATACCCGTGTTCCGGTGCAACATCATCATGCCCACATCGCCAGTTGCCTCGCCGACAACGGTGAGACGGGTCCGGTGATCGGTGTGGCGTGCGACGGAACGGGCTACGGCACCGACGGCGCCATCTGGGGCTGTGAGGTCCTTGTGGGTGATCTGAACAACGTCGAGCGCGTCGGCCAGTTGCAGTACTTCCCCTTGCCGGGCGGCGATGCGGGTGCACGCCAGACGTGGCGACCGGCGCTGGGGCTGCTCCGCGAAACCTACGGCGACCCTTGGCGCGCCCACGCCGAAGGACTCTTCGCCGACGTGCCCACACTCGACGTGTCGACGGTGGAACGGATGCTGCGGCGGGACGTGAACTGCGCCCCCACCTCCAGTCTGGGGCGGTTGTTCGACGCCGTCGCTTTCCTTCTCGGGCTCTGCGCGTGCAACCGCACGGAGGCGCAGGCCGCCATCGCTCTGGAGAAGTGCGCCGAGAGCGGCCACGCCGGGCGGGCCTTACCGTTCGAGGTTGTCCTGCCGCCGGAGAGCGAAGGCAGCCAGATCCTGATCGACGTCTGCCCGATGATTCGCAGTATCGTGGAGGGCATGGGTGACCGACGACATCCGCCCGACTTGGCCGCCGATTTCCATGCTACGGTGATCGCCATGTTGGCTACGACTATGGAGATGGCGACGGAGCGTATGAATATCCGCAAGGTCGCCCTTTCGGGCGGCTGCTTTCTCAACCGCCGCCTGGAGAACGGATTGACGGCCCAACTGGAACGTAAGGGGATGACGGTCTTACGCCATCAGCGTGTGCCCACAGGAGACGCCGGGCTGTCCGTCGGACAGGCGGTGATCGCCGCCGCACGCGCTGTCAGCGGAAAGTGAGCGAGTCGGCGAACCGCACGGCCTGAAGTCCGCGGCTCCCTTGGAGCGAACCAACATGTGTCTGGCGGTTCCCGGACAAATCGTGCAACGCCACGGTGACGTAGCCCAGGTGGACTTCCAGGGCACTCGGCTGGAGGTCAGCTTGGTGCTTACTCCAGAGGCCGACTCCGGCGGCTGGGTGTTGGTTCACGCAGGCTTCGCCATCAGCGAGCTGACCGAGAGCGATGCCCGTAAGACGTGGGACTACCTGCGGGAGGCCGGCATCGACGGTGCTCAAGGCGGCGAAACATGACGTCCTCTTCGCTGGAACCCATCCGAACCGAGTTAGCCCAGTGCTGTGCGCGGATCGACCGTGAAGTCACCATCATGGAGGTCTGCGGCACACATACGATGTCGATCTTCCGCAACGGCATCCGGACGCTGCTCCCGCCGAACCTGCGATTGATCAGCGGTCCGGGTTGCCCGGTTTGTGTAACCGCTCAGCGTCACATCGACGCCGCCATCGACATTGCCGCGCTTCCCGGCGTCATCGTGGCGACGTATGGCGACATGGTTCGCGTGCCCGGCCGGCGTGGGAGTCTCGAAAGCCGGCGTGCCAACGGGGCAGACGTCCGCGTGGTCTACTCCATTCACGACGCCCTGAAACTGGCCGCTGGAGAGCACGAGCGGACAATCGTCTTCCTCGGTGTTGGGTTCGAAACGACGGCTCCAGCCACTGCGGCGGCGATTCGCGAGGCATACGCTCGGCGGATCGACAACTTTTGCGTCCTGCCGGCCCACAAATGGGTTGTCCCGGCGATGCTGGCGTTGTTGGAGACCCGCGACGTGCCCATCGACGGGTTTCTCTGCCCGGGGCATGTCAGCGTTATCATCGGCGCCCAAGCCTATCAGCCGATTGTGGAACGCCACCACCGACCGTGTGTCGTCGCGGGGTTCGAGCCCGGGCAAATCCTCCAGGGGCTGCTCAGTCTGGTCGCACAGTTCGAGCGGGGCGGGTCCGCCGTGGACAACGTCTATGAAGCGGCGGTGAAAGACGAAGGCAATCCCACGGCGCTGATGCTGCTTGACGAAGTCTTCGAGGTGTCCAGCGCCGTCTGGCGCGGCATGGGCGTGATCCCACAGAGCGGCATGGAGATTCGACCGAAGTACGCCCATTTCGACGCGCTCAAACGCTTCGAGATCACCCTGGACGTAGACGAGGACCCTGCCGGCTGCCTCTGCGGCCAGGTCATCCAAGGGAAGGTCATGCCGCAGGAGTGCCGCCTGTTCGGCGAAGACTGTACGCCATTGCGCCCGATCGGCCCGTGCATGGTCAGCAGCGAAGGTACCTGCGCCGCCTGGTTCAAATACGGTCGCCCTGGCACACGTCGTGCAAGTAAGCCCCCCACCTGACGGTTTCTCCAACG
>Ga0190284_1001404_pt1 | contig 10845 bp, 7 predicted proteins | sample 48691812_MG_FD_161668 | JGI IMG/M metagenome (GOLD analysis project Ga0190284, IMG submission 161668) | Hydrothermal vent microbial mat bacterial communities from Southern Trench, Guaymas Basin, Mexico - 4869-18-1-2_MG | ecosystem: Environmental > Aquatic > Marine > Hydrothermal vents > Microbial... | reverse complement strand
CCCCCGCCTGATAAAACGTCGGGCCTTTTCCAGCTCTTCTTCCTGCATCCTGTTGCGGGCCAGCTGAGTATAGCGACTGGCGATTCGTTTCAGGCCGGTACTGGCGTCGGCATTGTCCGGTTCCTGCGCCAGTACCCGCTGATACCAGTCCCGGGCACTGTCTCCCCTGGGCACGCCGAGCCGGTTCGCCTGATAGCGTTGCTCGGCCATCAGCAGCCAGGCTTCGATGGGCGGAGCCTCATTGGCAACGACTGGGCTGTCGAGTAGGGTACCGTCTTCGTTCCCGGGAGGATCCAGCGGCAGATCCTCCCCATTATCAATAGCGGCGATAAGGTTGCCGGTGGTGCCCCCGGAGTCGCCGGACTTGCCGGTTTCATTCGTTGTCAGAGGGTTACCGGGGATCAGTCCGGCAGCATTATTCGATGTCACGGTGGGCGCCGGATCAACGGCCGCCTGCACCTCCTGCTCTGCCTGTGGCGCTGCCGCTGGAGCCGGACCGTCGCGCCAACTGTAGTCGACTACAGCGGTAACCAGTAACCCGGCCGCGATCACGCCAACGGCGGGACGCAAAAAAGAAAGGGCTGTTGCGCCCGGCCTGCCGGCACCCGCCGCGGGTGTCGGGGTGATTGCAGTGGGGGTAGGGTGTGGGCTGGCGGCATGGCGCACCTGCTTAATTCCCTTTACCACCTCGGCGCCGCTCTGAAAGCGGTCTTCGGGTTCCTTGGCCAGCAAGCGATCGACTAGAGGCTGCAGGCCCTGTAGAGGCTCAGGCAGCCGCGGCACGGGCTGTTTGATATGGGCCATCAGGACTGCCGCAAAGCCGTCGGCAGAGTACGGTTTACGGCCGGTCAGCATCTCGTACAGGATGATGCCGAGGCTGTACAGATCGGCGCGGCCATCCAGCTTTCGACTGCCCTGGGCCTGTTCCGGACTGAGATAGTGGGGGCTGCCCATGACCGTGCCGGTAACCGTCAGATCGTTGTCTGCCTGGATCAGTTTGGCGATGCCGAAGTCCGTCAGCACCGGCGTGCCATCGGCCCGGAACAGGATATTGGAGGGCTTGATGTCGCGGTGTATCACTCCCTTGCCGTGCACGTAACCAAGGCAGTTGGCGAGACGGGCCAGAATCTTCAGCGCCGGTCCCGGTTTGATGCCACCGGCGATGCGGGATTTCAGGTCGCCGCCCGGCAGATACTCCATAACGATGTAGTAAAAGCCGTCGCCCTGTCCGATGTCGAAGATGGTGACCAGGTTGCTGTGGCTGAGGCGGGCGACATAGCGGCCTTCGTTGAAGAAGCGTTCAAAGAATTGGGGGGTTTCCGGATCGTTCAGGATCTTCAGGGCAACCGGACGCCCAAGGGACATCTGCGTGCCCAGATAGACGGTCGCCATGCCCCCTTTTCCCAGGATCCGGTCGATCCGGTAACCCGGGATATTGAATAGTATTTCCTGATTGCCCATAGGCCCCTATCGTCGCTGCAGGCGGCAGATAGGTCTGCCCCTGTCTTATTGTGGCGACTTCCAGGGCAAATTATTGAGAACGGGTTCATCGGGCCAGGTTGATTTGACTGCCAGGATGGCCCGTTCACGGGCCAGTTGAATGTGCCTGGCGATCTGCTGCGGGGTGGATGCCCGGACGGCGATGGCGGCAACATCCACTGACAGTGCGGCCTGGCGGGCCTGCTGCAGCCATGCTGCCTGAGGGTAGGAGCGTTGTTCCCAGCCGGTTCGGCCCCGGTAATCGGCCTCGCAGACCAGCAGAAACGACTGCAGTTTCGGTGGCCGGCGCAGGGCGTCCAGTGCCTGCAGGAGCCGCAGCAGCGTGCGTGGACGCAATTGCCTGGTGCGGTGGCAGTCGGTGTGATAGCGGGCCGCCTTCAGCCCCAGGTCACGGTAGCGATTTGGCGTCTTGAGTCGCTGGCACAGGCCCTGCATCAGGCGGGCGCCCCGCGTCTCATGGCCAATGTGCCGCGGCCATTGCTGTGCCGGGGTGGTGCCCTTGCCGATATCGTGCAGCAGGGCGGCGAAGCGTACCTCTGGGAGCGGGCTGAGTTCAGCGGCCCGCTCCAGGGTCAGCAGGCTGTGTTCACCGCAGTCGATCTCCGGGTGCCAGCGTGCTGGCTGAGGGATGCCGAACAGGCGATCCAGTTCCGGCAGCAGGGGAGCCAGGGCAGCGCATTGACGCAGGGTCTCGAAGAAGGTTCGGGGCGATGCTCCGGCCAGCGCTTTTTCCATCTCCTGCCATACTCGTTCCGGGGTCAAAGTCTGCAGTCGCCCTTGTTCCACCATCTGCCGTACCAGGGTGCAGGTCTCAGGGGCTACCTGGAATCCCAGGCGTCGATAGCGGGCGGCCAGCCGCGCCAGGCGCAGCACTCGGATCGGGTCTTCGGTAAAGGCGGGGGTGTGGCGCAGTCGGCCGGCCTGCAGATCCGACACCCCGTCCAACGGGTCGATCAGGCTGCCGTTCCCGTCCCTGGCGATGGCATTGATGGTGAGATCGCGGCGGCGCAGGTCCGCTTCCACCAAAGCGCGCTCATCCGTGGCATCCCCAGGAGTGCCGCGGGGAAGGGCGTGTTCCTCCCCGCTGTCCGGATGTAGAAAGACGGTGAATTCCCGGCCGACCGGGCGATAGCCGAGGGCGATCAGCTCAGCGGCACTGCTGCCGGTTACCAGCCAGTCCCGTTCCCGCACCGGCACACCCAGCAGCTGGTCACGAACCGCGCCTCCCACCAGGTATCTGTTCATGGGGCCGGACCGCTTGTCGCAGATAGTGGTCTGTCAGGCCAGGCGGCGCAGCCGTTGATAGCGCTGTCGCTGTGCCTGCCCGCCCAGGTAGTAAGGGACCACCACATCGACGTCAGTAGCAACGATACCCAGCGCTGTGAGTCCGTTGTCGTCACACACGCTGTCCACCTGCAGCGACAGGTAGTTGTCGTAGCTGAAAGGCTTGCCCGGGACCATCCCCAACAGGCGTGCCTGCAGGCGCGAGGCAGCGTCGCCCAGTTCGATGATCGATTTGTGCAATCCCAGCTGGTCAGCGGTATAGCTGACCAGCTGTTTCAGGGTGAATTGGCGGGGGCCGCACAAGGTATATCGCCTGCTGCGGCTGTGCGGGTCATCCAGGGTGCGCAGCAGCGCTTCCGCCACATCGCCTGCATAGACCGGTGCGAAGCGGGCATTGGGGCACGCCAGCGGGAACGGACCGGGCAGGGTCTGCAGCAGGCTGGCGAAGCGATTGAAGAAGCTGTCGCCCGGGCCGAATATCACCGAAGGCCGGAAGCTGGTTACCTGTATCTGCGCCCCACCCAGGGTGTGGACGCGGCTCTCGGCCTCCCCCTTGCTTTTCAGATAGCGCGACGGGCCGTTGGTCTCATTAGCATTCAGCGCACTCATGTGTAACAGTCTGCGCACACTGCTGTTACGGCAGGCGTCGACCAGACGATCGCTCAGCTCCACGTGTATCCTGTTGAAGCTGTCGTTTGCGCCTTGCTCATTGAGGATGCCGATCAGGTTGATGGCGGCATCACAGCCGTCGAGGGCACGCTCCAGATCCGCCGGCTCAAAGGGGTTGGTCGGGATCAGGCGGGCCAGGCCGGTGACCTGCAGTTCACGATGGCGTTGCGGATGGCGGGAAGGCACGTGGCAGCTAATACCCGCTGCGGTGAGTCTGGCTACCAGGTGCCGTCCGACGAAACCGGTTCCGCCGAGAATACAGACTCTGCTAGTCTTCAACTTTTGCCACCTCTGACTGCTGTCAATTCGACCTCTGTGGATTTGGACAAGCACGGTAATCTGATGGAGCCTTGTATTTGCCCATGCCAGGAAGCCCGTTCCGTTGTGACATGACTATAGACTGGATCAACCCGGCATCACAACCGCTGTCTGAAGGGGCCGGTAGTGGATGATCTGCTGGTGCTGGGGCTCTATCTGCTGGTAGGCGGGGGCGCCGGTGTACTGGCGGGTCTGCTGGGGGTGGGCGGCGGCGTGGTCATCGTTCCGGTGCTGCTGTGGGTGTTTCGTCACAACAGTTTCGATGACGGGTTGATCATGCAGCTTGCAGTAGGCACTTCGCTGGCGACCATCATTGTCACCTCACTCTCTTCCATACGTGCCCATCAGCGCCACCAGGCTATTCTCTGGTCCATTATGCGGCGCCTGTCCCCCGGTATCGTGGCTGGGGCCTGGGCCGGGGCGGTGATTGCCGATGCCCTGCCGTCGCTCTGGCTGCAGCGGATATTTGCCTGTTTCATCATCCTGGTGGGCATACAGATGGTATCGGGGCGCCAGCCTGTCGGTGGTGGAGCGCTGCCTGAAGGTGTGGGGATGACCCTCTCCGGCGGTGTGATCGGCCTCGTCTCTGCGCTGGTGGGGATCGGTGGTGGGTCGCTTACGGTGCCCTATCTCAGCTGGTGTGGAATCAGGATGCGTAATGCGGTGGCCACCTCGGCCGCCTGCGGGCTGCCGATCGCGCTTGCCGGAACGCTCGGTTTCATGGCCGAAGGTTGGGGGAACCCCGCACTGCCTGCCGCCAGCAGTGGCTATATCTACTGGCCGGCTCTGCTGGGTATCGTATCGGCAAGTTTTCTCACCGCCCCCATAGGGGCGAAGTTGGCTCACAGTCTGCCGGTGAAGACCTTGAAAAGGGTGTTTGCCCTGCTGCTTTTACTGCTGGGGCTGAAGATGCTCATGGCCTGATTTGCCGGTAAAGCAGCAAATTGCCCGCCTGGTCACGCAGCACCAGCTTACCGTCCTGAAGCGCATATTCGTAGTAGCGTGTAGTGCCGCCTTCCGGGTCTCGCATAGCAATGCGGGATTCGTCGACCCGCTCGATGACCCCCTCGCGGTAGTTCTGTCGGCCCTGATAGATGCGGAATCGCCCGTTCTGAATATCGAGGATCTCTCCCGAACGACTCTGCCATTGGCCATCAAGAGGAGAGCGGATCCCTGGAAAACCCTGGCCGTCGAAGGGGCCGGCTGGGTAGGGGGGCTGTGGTGCATTCTGTTGATTGAAGCCCGGCATGGCCGGCATCTGCTGCGACCACGGCATCGTACCCATGTTCCAGGGGCTGGTCATGTCCATCGGATTGCTCTTGCCCATGGGGTTGCTCATGCCCATGGGGTTGCTCATGCTCCATGGGTTCAGCCCCTGCGCCAGGGGCATTCCATACAGGCTGCTCCATGGGCTCATGGACTGGGACCAGGGCATGCCGCCCGACCAGCCACTCTGGCCCTGGGGTGAGGCGCCTGCCCCCTGGCGTTTCTGATAGGCCGATGAAAAGGCGTCCATCATATCGACCATGGATTCTGCCATTTTGTTATATCTGCCGCCGGTCTGGGCGCTGCTGTTCTGGCCGAGGGTCAGCAACAGTACGGGTATCAGGAGAAGGGCAAGTCTGTTCATGTGTTGTTTCCGGATCTGTCTGCTCGGTGATTCTGTCGTTGTCCCCAGATTGTCTGAGGGAGCGATGGTTCGTGCTCTACAAGTGTGGGTTTTTGCTGTCCGGCTTTCAAGCCTGATCATGATCAGCTGCGGGGCTGTCGATACTTGCCTCCCGGCCTGGTTGGTGGTTAGCTATGTCCAATTACCGGCTTCACCCAGCAGGTCGGCGGGCGGTATGGAGTATTCCTATAGGATTCAGTATATGGCAAGTCAGATCGAGAGTGGCGAGGATCGCCGGGTACGCACGCAACAGATGGTGGAAAAGTGGCTGCATGAACGCCAGGAGATGTTGGTGCTCTACTGTCAACTCGCCGGGCTGGAACCCTACACGCCTGACAAATCCAACAAACAGCTACTCAAGGATTTCTGTCAGGTGCTGGTGGACTATATCGCGTTTGGTCACTTCGAGGTTTACGAGCGAATCAGCCGGGGTGAGGAGCGGCGCCAGGAGGTTCGGCGCATCGCCGAACAGGTCTACGCGAAAGTGGTTTCCGCCACCGATATAGCAGTGGCCTTCAATGACAAGTATGAGACCAGTGAGAATCCGCAGTCACTGGATCGCCTGGATGCGGACCTGTCCAGGCTTGGAAATGAACTGGCCAGCCGCATCGAGGCCGAAGACCAGGTGGTCAAGGCGTTGCTGCGGTGAAGCAGCGACCTGCCTACTCCGGCGTGGCCCGGCTTTACCACCCACCGCTGACACCTATATGTTCGATCGGTTAAACAAACGGTTTCTCTGGCAACCCGACCCCGAGGAATTCATCGCACCGCTGCGCAGGGCCGTGCCGGTGCAGATTCATCTCGATCAGTTCCCTCTTGGCATCGACAATACCCGTATCGACGTTACCCTGAGTCCGATATTCATGACTCGGGCACGTCTGTTCGTGCGCCGCCGACTGCTCCATGATTCCGTACGTCAGCAGTGGCTGGAGCCGCCCGCTGCCCCCGACGCCTCTGATCTGCAGGCATTTCGTGATGCCTATGTGGGGATGATGGAGGTCGGGGTAGAGCAGGCGCGCAGGAACGAGCAGATAGGGTTGATCCAGCTGTTGCAGCTGGCTGTGATGAAGTTTGTTCTGCGCCTGGTCGATGAGGAATTTCAGCGCCTGCGGGCCCAGCTGCAACGGGCAAAACATCAGACCAATAAACGATCCAGCAGTCGTTCAGTGGAGACGCATGAGCGGTTGGTGCTGCTGATGAAAGAGGGTAATGCCCTGCGTTACCGCCTGATCCGTAAGATGTTCAGAGAAATTCTCAAACTGGAAGCGATGCGCCTGAGTAAACTCAGGAAGTCGGTATTGAATGTAGCCTGGCCGTTGCCGCGGCGCCTGCTGTTCAATCCCCTGTTGCAGCTACCGTCCCTGTGGGCCGATGAGCAGGTGATGAACCACTATACGCTGGTCTGTACCGACCAGGATGATCCGGACAGCTTTGACCGTGTCAACCGGGCCGTGATCGGGCTGTTCGCCGGCTACCTGCCGGACTGGTCATGGCCAGTGGAAGCGGAACAGTGCGAGATATCAGAGGGGACACATAGCGGGGATAACGCCAGCACCGGGCCGCAGGCCGGGGCTGGCCGCCTCCAGGGTTTTCAAGAGCTGCAGGAAGCACTACGTTACAGCCTGCAGTCGGTGGAGTATGAGCAGGGCCTTGTGTCGTGGCTCGATGTTCCAGGTAACATGGAACGGCTCATTTATTCCGTTGAGCCGAAAGGGTCCCTGGCCCTGGAGACGGGGGCCATGCCCATACGACCACTATGGGAACAGAAGGGGTGGACTGCATTTCATGGGCGGTTTCTGAAGCGGCTGTTTCGGGAGTTTCGTCACAACGGGCTGGAGCAACGCATCCTTGCCGGTCATTCCGCGCCTGCTGTCTACAGAGAGCTCAATGGGCGTCTGCCGGTGCGCCTGATCTATCGATACCTGATGGGAGAGATGAAACGGCGTGCCTTGCAGCGTCGCCTGCAGGGCATGACTGGCCAAGGCGATTTGGCACGCATCATGCGGGTGCTGGATCGGGCTGCCTCCGGCATCAGGGCGATGCCCCGCGGGCGCTGCCAATACCTGATCCTCTGCTTTCTGCATGAATTCACCATGCTGCGGCGAGACCTGAAACTGGGGTATCTCGCTCATGTGGCCATGGACCGGATCAATATTCTGACACGCCCGCGGAAGCTGGAGTTGTCCCGCGGCAACGGCACGCTGCAAGAATTCGTCCTACACGAGGAACAGCAGCCAGAGCACCATCGTATTCGCAGTCATGTGGTGCTGAAGGCCGATGTCAGGGGCTCCACCGAAATGATCCAGGAGTTACGTCAGCGCAACCTCAATCCTGCGTCCCATTTCAGCCTAAATTTCTTCGAGCCGATCAATAAGTTGCTCGACAGCTACGGGGCAAGGAAGGTCTTTGTCGAAGGCGATGCCGTGATTCTCAGCATATTCGAGTATGAGGATACCCCCTATCGGTGGCTATGCATCTCCCACGCCTGCGGCCTGGCGCGCAAGATTCTTCAGGTGGTGGATGAAAAGAACCTGAAGAGCCGTCAGCACGGCCTGCCTGAGCTGGAGTTGGGCCTGGGTATCGCCTTCAGCGAGGAGGCTCCCACTTTTCTTTATGACGAGGAGCGGGAGGTGATGATTTCGCCGGCGATCAATCGGGCCGACCAGCTCTCTTCCTGCTCTGCGTTACTCAGGAACTCCAGTTTCGGTGAAGATCTGGGGCGCGGTATCGAGGTGGTGGTCTCCCGTCAGCCGGCTGTGGATAACGATGGCCGGGTCGACCACACGTTGCGCTATAACGTCAATGGTATCGAGCTGGATATGCCGGCGTTCATGAAGCTGCAGTCGGAACTGGCCCTGAAGGTGGCGGATCTGCCGGACGATATCTATCCGGGCGGCTCGAAGTTCTACGTTGGTCGTTATCCGGATCTACAGGGAACCATGCACTGGCTGGTTGTGCGGGAAGCCCCGGTGCGGGTCTGGGGCGGCGGCAAGCCCGGGACCGGTCAGCAGCACGGTCACCGGTTCTATCAGGTGGTAACCGAGCCGGAGGTGCTGGAACGGGTCAAGCGGACACTGGACGAGGGCCGGCATAGCCCCGCCCCAGATGCGTCGAAGAAGCCGCAGCCCACCAGGCCCCGCTATCTCCACTAAACCGCCTGCCGTGGTATTCCCCTCTCGGTGCAATGCCATTTGGTAATCGTGCCCAACCACTAACCACTAACTGAGTAACCGCCCACTCACTACGAGCCTGCAGGGCTGGAGCCTGTGATCGGTTTGCTGTTCCGGCTGGCGGTGGCCACAGGGTGGGGGAGGATCTCGGGCATGCGCGAGGCAATCCGCTCCGGTGTGCGTCCCAGTCGCTGTTGGTAGATAACCGTATAGGTCAGTACCCGCTGGGTATAGCGGCGGGTCTCGCGGAAGGGAATGGTCTCTATCCATAAATCGGCAGGTACCGTCAGCTCGGGCAGCCACTGCTTTACTCGGTGGGGGCCGGCATTGTAGGCGGATGTGGCCAGTACCGGGTTGTCATTCAGGTTTCCCAGTACCTGGCCGAGGTAGGCGGTGCCCAGGTCGATATTGGTAGCGGGGGTAAACAGGTCGCGGCGTTTCGGTGAGCGTTTTTTCAAGCGTTTCGCAACGTTGCGCGCGGTACCCGGCATCAGTTGCATCAGACCCATGGCGCCTGCGGATGAGCGGGCATCACTGGCAAAGGCGCTTTCCTGACGAATAACCGCGAACACCCAGGCATTGTCCAGCTGCTGGCGGTTGGAGGCCTGTTTTATCAGCCGGCGGTGTTGAATGGGAAAGCGCAGCTCGAGATCCTCCCAATAGCCGGTCTTTGCCAGCGTGAAGATGGCCTGGGTATGCCAGCCCCAGGTCTGAGCCATCTTTGAGGCCGCCTGAAGTTGCGCATTCTCCAGGTCTGCGGTAGCAACGCGCCATTCCCGCCGGGCGTCCAACTGCCTGCCCAGCAAGTAGAGTTCCCGGGTGCGCTTGAAACCGTCTCTGGCAATGATCTCTGACATCTGCGGGGGAGGGATGTCGAGTGCGGTATGGGAGAGGTTGTAGGGTTGATTCCGCCGGTCTGCTGCCAGGAAACCGTAATAGCTGCGGTTACCGGCCAGTTCATCATAGAGGCGGCCGGCCGCTTCGGGTTGGCCTTGCTCTTCCAGTGCCCGGGCCTTCCAGTAGCGCCAGCGTTCGGTTTCTGCGAGTGTCGCCGGCAGATCGTCGATCCAGGTCGAGATCTGCTCCCATGCCTGGTATCTCAAACCGGTGCGGATGCGCAGCTCAAGCAGGCGGGTATCCTCCGGTTTTGGTTGCAGGGCGGCCATTCGCTGCAGCAGGTCGGCGGGTTCGTCATTGATCATGGCGATGGCCAGCGCATGCTTGGCCTGGTAACGCTGATCTTCGGTAAAGGGGAAACGCTGGCTGATTAGCCGCCAGGCAGTGGCGGCGTCGGTTGAATCCCGGCGGGCCAGCCGTTTGACGCCGTGCAGCAGGATCTTCTCACGATAGGGGTGTTCCAACTGCAAGGCACTACTATTGCTCAGTGACAGCAACAGCGCTGGTTGCTGATGCAGTCGCAACCAGCGATCCAGCCAGCTTCGCTCCTGGTCTGATGGCAGGTAGCGCCCCAGATACCCGGCAAGGCGGGTCTTGCGCGCCTGCATGGCCAGGTCGATACGTGCCCATACTCGCTCCGGCGTCAGCTGGTCGGCCTGTCGCCAGGCCGCCAATACCGGATCACAGGCGCCAGGCAGGGAGTGGCCGGTGAGCCAGGTGGCGGCAACGCCTACCAGCGCCTGTTCCCTGTGGCCGCTGTTCAGCAGCGCCTGCAGATAGTGGCACTGTCGTTTCTCGCTGCTGGTCGGCCGATAGAATGCAACATACTGTTTCCAGTCTCGACGGCGCTGGAGTTCGTCCAGCCAGATGCGCCGGAAACGATCAGCCAGCGGAGTGGTCTGATAGTCGGTGAGGAATTCACCGGCCTGTTCAGCGGTCAGGGTGGCCAGCTTCCTTTTCAGCGACTGGTATTCCAGATAGGGGTAGAGGGGATAGTCCTCCACGTCTTTGGCCAGTGCTCTGTAGCGTTTTATTTGTCCCAGTTGCAGCGCCTTCTCAGCCGCCAGGAACTGCTGGCGCTGGGTTGCCAGCGGGTCGCTGTCTGCCAGAACGTACTGGCTGAACAGCATCAGCAGGAGTATGAAAAGCAGGGAGGCGAACAGGGGGTTGCGATGGTGCATGGGCGCCAGATTGCTCCTGATGCAGTGTGGCGCAGTGTATCGAAAAAACGCCAACCGGGTTGAGTGCTTCATTTATCCTGGGACAATGCGAATCTCCCAAGAATCAGTTGCTTCCCAAAGAATCTTAGAGTCAGTAGAGGTCTCCCGCAAGGGCTAT
>Ga0190284_1001402_pt1 | contig 10875 bp, 10 predicted proteins | sample 48691812_MG_FD_161668 | JGI IMG/M metagenome (GOLD analysis project Ga0190284, IMG submission 161668) | Hydrothermal vent microbial mat bacterial communities from Southern Trench, Guaymas Basin, Mexico - 4869-18-1-2_MG | ecosystem: Environmental > Aquatic > Marine > Hydrothermal vents >... | reverse complement strand
ACGACAAGTCGCCGCCGAGTTCCGATCATCAAATCACCTGCGCTCACCAGTTGGACGATTCCGTGCGAGCGGAGACGGATCGGCGCGTCGGAGAGGCGGATCTCAAGTCCGACAGACTGCTAGCCCATCACTAATACGAAAACCGTTGTTTGAGTTCCCGAACGAATTGTCGATGACTCGCCCTGCTACGGCACCCGTCCCCGCGGCGACGGCGCATGACAACCCGAAGGCCGCAGCGCCTCTTGCCCCATACCAATGAGGTCCACCCTTGGGTCCGGGGAACCGGAACGCCCACGGACGCGGAGCAGATGGTGGCGCCCCTGGTAGTCTACTTGGACCGTAGCGGTATCGTCCCGTGTTCGGCGGCCAGAACGACGACGGGACCAAACCCTCCGGATCAACCGCCATCGTTGGGTTATTCCCCACATACGCGTATACATTCAGCCCGCCGAAGATCCCGATGGGGTCGCGTTGGAGGAAGCGGCCGAGGGATGGGTCGTAGTATCTTGCGCCGAGGTGCAGAAGTCCTGAGTTCTGAGTGCTGAGTGCTGAGTTGGACTGATAGCCCCAGGCGCCCGCGTAGCCGTAGCGGGTCATGGGGGAAGCCGGTTCGACTGCCGGGATGCCGAAGGCGGTGTACAGGCGGCTGGCGTCGGGGATCGCGGCGCCGGCGCCGCTGCTCAGCATGCGCGTCGTGCCCAGCATGTTCGCGTGGACAAAGCCCGTCGTCGGTACGCCCGGCGGCTCGTCACCCAAGGGCGTAAGGTCCGTCTGCCACAAGCCCGGAACGTAACGCGCGGTCATTGTGGCTGTGCCGTCGTCCACGGTGTAATCGCCCCAGATCGAATCGCCCAGGTAATCCGACCACACGTCGCCGTCGGCCATCGGCTCCAGCGTGACCGGATCGAGCTGCCGCGTCAAGTACCGCCGCCGCGCTCCGGCATAGCGAAACTCCCACGCCCACACCGGATCAGCCGGGAACCCTACCGTGTCCGCCGGACGGACGACCAGGGCCTGGCGCAGCTCACCCTCCGCCGCGTCGGCGAAGCCGTTGCTGTCAGCATTCCCGCCGCGATTGAACACGAACTGCATCCGTTGCTCTTCGCCGTCCTCAACGCAGTCCGCACCGCCGTCGTCCGGCTGACCCGCCAGCCAACCGCCCGACACATAACCGCCACCGGAGTGAGGCGGATCGCCGCAGTAGTCCTCCGGTATCCAGCGTACGCCATAGTTCGTGACGTCATGGCTCCGCAACCAGTACCAACATCTGTACGGCGTCTCCAAGCACCACGAATACCCGTTCCAGCTCTGCAAGCCCAGCAGGACCATCAATCGTCAAGAATCAGTGATGTCCCCTTTCTTTTTCCCCTTTCTTTTTCTTTCTTTCTCTTGCCGCCGAACCAGCGTTGCCATTCTCTCCGCACCTCGTCGATATCGTACGCCACACCGCACTCGGGGCACGCATGCCGCTCCGGGAGTGAGAGGAGCGGGTACCCGCATTGGGTACATAACTCACAGTGAGCATTGCGTGTAAGTTCACGCACCCCTCGAATAGTCAAGTACTTTCCCAGCACGAGAATGCCGCACGCGAGCGGTAGCGAGCAGAAGTAAACCAGGAACATCGCCCGCAACTGGGTTGGATGCAGCTCTACAACGTGGCACGCATCTAGCAGCGCCAGCCCATATGGTATGACGTTCACTACGAGTAGGGCTTTGCCAAGCCTAGTGAACTTCCGCAGAGGGCGCGACAATGCTGGTGGCATCTTCTTGGTGCTCCGTGCGAATACTACCGACGCGGCGCCTGGCAGTCGAAGTGGCCTAGTCCAGATCGAAACCCGCTTGTCGTGATCTTCCACAGAGGACGCCTCGATCGAGAGTACGCTACTACCAGTCTTCATACGAACCACCATAGAGCGGATTGAGGGGTTCGTCATAGTGGATCAATTGGTCGATCACATTGGCCAAGAACACACCGAGGGCAGTCGCACCACAGCTTATCGCCCCGGCCAGCGCGCCAGTACCCTCCACCCAATAGACATCTCTTTTGAGCCGTTCGAGTTCCTGTGCCGGAGAAAGCGGTTTGGCGGGCATAGGCAAAGGGACAGCCGGCGGTGGGTGCATCCGCTCCCAATGCTGCCTCTGAGCCTCTCCTGCCATGCGGTCAAGCTCCCGGCGCCCGCTCGGAGAAAACGGGTCGATGAACCCATGCCCGGATGGATCCACCCTGTTAGCCGGGCTGTTCTCCACGTACGCGTACACATTCAACCCGCCGGAGATGCCAATGGGGTCGCGTTGGAGGAAGCGGCCTATGCGCGGGTCGTAGTACCTGGCGCCGACGTGCATCAGAGCGCCGATGCCCGACTGCGAATCGTAGCCCCACGCGCCCGCGTAGCCGTAACGCGTCGGCAGGGCGTACGAGGAGCCCTCCGGCGGATCGTCATCGACTATGAACGGCCTGCCAAAGGCCGTGTAGTGCTGCAGCGCGCTTCCGACACCCAGGTCAACCGCCGACCCCGACTCGTCGCTCAGTAGACGCGTCGTGCCCAACTGGTTCGTGTGGACGAACGCCGTCGTCGGTACGCCCGGCGGATCGTCACCCAAGGGCGTGAGGTCCGTCTGCCATAGGCCCGGCACGTAGCGCGTGGTCATCGTGGCTGTGCCGCCGTCCACGGTGTAATCGCCCCAGATCGAGTTCCCAAGATAGTCCGACCAACGCACGTCATGCCACTCCCAGGCGTCCGGGTCCAACTCGCGAACCAGATACCGCCGTCGAGCCCCGGCGTAGCGGAACTCATGGGCCCAGAGCACGTCATCGCCCTGATTGTAGCCCCACGCCCGCCATACGCGACCCATCTTATCATATTCCAGGTCCGTGCGTAGGCTGCCTTCGATGATCCGCCAGACGTTGCCGTCTTCGTCGTAGTAATACGTCCGCGACTCGTCGCCGGAGACCGCCATCAGCCGGTTCTGCATCGTGCCGTACGTAGCGGGATCGTCCAGGTCATAGACGTAGGTAACGTTGCGTTCGAAGACCTCATCCGGCGGCAGCGTGTAGCGGCGGTGTTCGCTACGGCGATTGCCGTTGTCGTCGTAAGTGTAGCTCAGCTCGTGCGACCACATCTGCGGATCAGCTGCGACGCGCGTCTCCCGGCAAAGCCGTCGCCGGGCATCATGCTCGAACGTGGTGACCGCGATCTGGCCTGACTCGTCCGACTCGGCAATGCTCCGCATCCGACTCATTAGGCCTGGATCAATGGCGGTCTTTTCGGAGAAGACCTATAGTCCGTTAGCAGCCTGCTAATGCTCTTCGGGCTTCTTTGACGCCAGCTTCGGCCGCCCGCTTGAACCAACGGCGCGCCGTTGCCGTGTTCTTGCGAACACCCTCTCCGTCTTGATAACACAGCGCAAGTAGATACTGGGCCCACTCATCCCCGTTTTCTATCGCACGACGATACCACTTCACTGAAAGGCCGTAGTTCCTGCGCACACCAGTCCCGTTGTGATAGCGAACGCCGAGCGCGGACTGCGCCTCCGGGTCACCGTTGGCTACTGCCTTCCGAAGCCACTTCAAGGCCGCGACATCATCCCTCCGAACTCCGTGTCCCTCCTCGTAGGCTTCTGCGAGATGCCATTGTGCCCTGGCGTGCCCTTGCGCTGCCGCTTTCCGAAACCACGCAACCGCCGAACGGCGATTAGTACGCACACCCTCACCGTTTAGATAGGAGAGTCCCAGGTTAAACTGGGCCTTGGCGTCACCTTGGCGGGCGGCACGACGAGCCCAGATCACGGCCTGCTTGAAGTCCTTGCGAACACCCTTGCCTTCATGGTAGCAGCAACCAAGATTGCACTGGGCTTCCGCGTCTCCCTGTTCCGCACCCCTGCGATACCATGAAACCGCCTGTCGCATGTTCTTGGGGACCCCATCACCCTTCATGTATCCAATAGCAAGATTGTATTGCGCATTGACGTGTCCTTGCTGCGCGCCTTTGCGGTACCATTTCATGGACTCACTTACTGACTTCCGCACGCCCTTGCCATCATCGTAGCACGTGCCCAGATAGAACTGCGCGCGGACATTCCCTTGTTCGGCAGCGGAACGCCATAGGGCGGCAATGCGCTTCCAGCTGCGCGGGCCGCGAGCACTTCGGCCAAAGGCCAACCGATAGGCAAGCCGAAACTGAGCATCAGCCAGCCCGGTCCGAGCCAGAGATTCAAGTCTGTCTGTTCGAATCATCGTTCATTCACGCAGCAAGCGAGCACTAGGTCGTCGGCAGTCCATCATTCGTCAGTACGGGAAGTTCTTGTTGTGAACAAGGACGCGTTCCTCTCCAACGAAATACGTATGGTCAGCATCCACCGATATGCTGTAAATCCGAACCGGCGCATCCAAGCGCTCAAACAACACCGCAACAATCTGGACAATGTTCCCATCTGCGCCGAGCAGGCTATGGTGAGAGCATAACTCCGCAGCCCGTACCCATCCGCGCGCCGGCACCCAGAACGGGTGCTCTCCCGTACACCTGATTGTGTCGTACGCAAGGTCGATCACGACGATCTCGGAGGTTAGCCCGCCGAAGGTCGCCGAAGGTCGCCGTAACCTGCGCACAGGATTCTGTCCCCGTATCCGCGTCCATCGAGAATACGAAGTCACCCCACACGACGTCCTCGATACTCCGGAGTCCATCATCTGTTAGCACAGGAGTTCCCTCGGCAAAACAGATCCGTGGAGAACGCCTTTTGTTAGGATTGGGCTTGCGACGTGCATCGCCCTTCTCTCCACCTTGATCCCTCTGTCGTCGCGCGTCCCCTTCTTCATGTTTAGGTAGGTTGCTTTTCCGCTTATTCTTGGTATGTGGCTTCGTGAAATAGACGTATAGATCCGCAATTGCGGCACCACAGATCAACGCGCCCGCTATTGCATCCCCAATCGGGAACGGCCCGTCGGCAGCAGCAATACCTCCGGCTGGAAGGAGTACGCCTCCCACGGCTGAATACCCCTCTGGGTCTACCCACGCGGTCGGACTGCTCCAGACATACGCATACACATTCAACCCGCCGTGGATGCCAATGGGGTCGCGTTGGAGGAAGCGGCCTATGCGGGGGTCGTAGTATCTTGCGCCCACGTGGAGAAGTCCTGAGTGCTGAGTGCTGAGTGCTGAGTTGGACTGATAGCCCCAAGCACCCGCGTAGCCGTAGCGCGTCATGGGGGAAGCCGGCTCGACTGCCGGGACGCCGAAGGCGGTGTAGAGGCGGCTGGCGTCGAAGATCGCGGCGCCGGCGTCGCTGCTCAGCATGCGCGTCGTGCCCAGCATGTTCGTGTGGACGAACGCCGTCGTCGGTACGCCCGGCGGCTCATCGCCCAAGGGCGTAAGGTCCGTCTGCCACAAGCCCGGAACGTAGCGCGCGGTCATTGTGGCTGTGCCGTCGTCCACGGTGTAATCGCCCCAGATCGAATCGCCCAGATAGTCCGACCACACGTCGCCGTCGGCCATCGGGTCCAGCGTGACCGGATCGAGCTGCCGCGTCAAGTACCGCCGCCGCGCCCCGGCATAGCGGAACTCCCACGCGGTGATGCACTCGGTACTGCCGCCCGGCGGGGACTCGAACTCGCGCAGCCGCCATAAGCGGCCCATCTTGTCGTACTCCAAGTATGTGTTCCGCACCCACTCGTCTTCGCCCTCGTAGGCCGTCCGGTCGACCCACTCGATGTTGGCGTTGCTGTCGTACCAGTAGTCCCCTTCCTCGATCACCTCCGGGCCGATCCGCTTCTCGTACGCATGCACCCGATTGCCCGAGTGATCGTACGACGTATGCACCGTCGGCCCCGCACCGATCCGCAGCGAGTCGCTGGTGCGGTTGCCGTTGGCGTCTCCGGCTGCATACGGAGGCAGAGCGAATCCTCGCGACGCATCACTTAGTAGTACGGCTCATAGGCAACTGTCTTTCTTGAGTGACGTTTTCCCAACGAAGAAAGCCATTTAGGAACGTTCGTCCTATCAAGCTCAATCGGCTGATCGCAAGCCTCGACCCGGCACCGCGACCGGTATAACACATCGCCTCGGTAGTACAGAACCTCGCGAACGTTCCCCGCAATGATGGCACGAACGATGCCTGCGAAGATCGCGGGGATGTCGATAGTCGGATCGTCGTAGTGCATATCGATGATGTCGAGCGCAATATCATGCCCCGCATTGACTACGACAGGAGCAGGGTCGTCATGGTGCGCATCGTGTGGGCACAAGTAGATCGTCATCCTCGCCGCCAGTTGGTTTGAAGGACGGATGTCTATCTCGTACCACCGAGGCCGCTGGTCCGAGCATACGATGTCGACACAACCCTCTGGTAGCGCATCAGTTAGGGCAATGAGCATTGCTACGGCTTGCTCGTGAGTATCCTCCAAGCCAGCGGAAGCGAGCCGCTTCAGTGTGAGCTCCGAACTGCCATGATCCATATTGCAGCTCCCAATAACGTGTTGGTCAACGAAACTGCTCCTAGAGTTCAAAGAGGTCCCACAGATGCTTGTTCTTCCATCGAATGCCAAAGTAGTATTTCCCATTCTTGGGACCGGTTCTCCCGATTCTCAACTTCCCTCTATTCAGCCATCGGAGGAACGAACGGCCTGTGCGCTGCGCCCACGGCAGTGCTCTGCTGCATACGGCTGCGACGCCGGGACCGGCTGCCGCAACTACGACGCTCCCCGCCACGACGCCGCCACCGATGGCGCCTCCCGTAATCATTCCCTTTCTAACGCCCTCCCTCACTTCCAGTGTATCACCCCACCCTGGATATCGATCCCAAGGATCTATGATCACCTCCAAATCGCTTGAGCCTTCGCTCCACAATCCCGATGGATCAACATACCTGAGGGGGTTATTCCCCACATACGCATACACATTCAACCCGCCGTTGATGCCGATGGAGTCGCGTTGGAGGAAGCGGCCTATGCGCGGGTCGTAGTACCTGGCGCCGAGGTGCAGAAGTCCTGAGTTCTGAGTGCTGAGTGCTGAGTTGGATTGATAGCCCCACACGCCCGCGTAGCCGTAGCGGGTCACGGGGGAAGCTGGCTCGACTGCCGGGACGCCGAAGGCGGTGTAGAGGCGGCTGGCGTCGGGGAGCGCGGCGCCGGCGCCGCTGCTCAGCATGCGCGTGGTACCCAACATGTTCGTGTGGACGAACGCCGTCGTCGGGACGCCGGGCGGCTCGTCACCCAAGGGCGTGAGGTCCGTCTGCCACAGGCCCGGAACGTAGCGCGTGGTCATCGTGGCTGTGCCGTCGTCCACGGTGTAATCGCCCCAGATCGAGTTCCCCAGATAGTCCGACCACACATCGCCGTCGGCCATCGGGTCCAGCGTGACCGGATCAAGCTGCCGCGTCAAGTACCGCCGCCGCGCACCGGCGTAGCGGAACTCCCACGCCGAGACCGGGACCGCCGCGGACGGCACCGTGCCGGCCGGCCGGACGATCAGGGCACGCCGCAGCTCACTCTCCGCCGCGTCGGCGAAGCCGTTGCTGTCGGCATTCCCGCCGCGATTGAATACGAACTCCATCCGCTGCTCCTCACCGTCCTCCACGCAGTCCGCACCGCCGTCGTCCGGCTGAAGCGCCAGCCAACCGCCCGACACGCAGCCGGGGCAGTACCACGGATCGCCACAGTAGTCCTCCGGTATCCAGTATACGCCATAGTTCGCAGACTCGTGGCTCCACCACCAGTGCCAGCACGAATACGGCGTCTCCAAACACTCCGGATAACCGTACACGTTGTGCCGTCCACCGATCCAGTAGCGCGCCTCCGTACCGTCATCCGGACGGAACATCTCCGCGAACCAGTCGAGCACCCCCGGGGCGTCGATCGGCACGTCAGCCGGCCAGCCATCGACGGAGTCCGCCAGCGCGGCGGCGGCGTCCCGACTCAACTCCGCTTCGGTCACGTTGCCCCGGCCGCCGCAGGTGGAATTCCAATACCACCCCATCGGGTCGGTATAGCACTGGCCCTACGCCATCCGCCTTACATCCCATGCGCCCGATCGCGATCGCTACTTGACTTGCATACCCATGGCAGCCATCAGCAGGAACCGGCGGTTAATCACCCAAACTCATCAAGATCTTTTTTCAGAAGCCGTGGGTGCTCTTGCGTGAAGTAAATCGCGTAGTCTATAACACCTCGTTGAACGCAACAGCCTTCTCGAGCTAACCCTTTACTTTTGAACCGAAGACGTCCTTGTTTTGAGCCCCATCGCATACCTGTCGTTTTCCTTAACGTGCGAATTGCCTGATTCATAATCCATCCCGGCGCTGGCACGAGTTCGTGCCATCCATCACAGGAACGTGCGTCATCTTGTGACGGACAGTATATGAGCACGCGAAGACAATTGTCTTTGGAATCACGCATAAGATGTATGGCCAAGGCTCCTGAGTCGAGAGAATGATATAGCAGCGCTTTTAGCCAGAGGGTGCAGCCCTCAAATGAGTAATGCCACGAAGATTCTGGCGGCTGCGGATCATCAATATGTTCTAACACTATCTGTGAAGCATCCGGCTCATCAAGGTCCAGGATCAGTGCGCGCCGTCGTAGCCAATTGAACATGATTACACCCGTTTTCAGAACAGTCAGACTGACTTCGCACATCTTGTGTGTGTATGAAGCCACGTATGATGCTGCCGATTCTCAAGCATACGCACGATGGTCAAAGTCACCAGTCGAAGCAACTTGGGCACGTGCGATAGAACAAGCCACCGAGCCGGTCACTGAGGCTCTCGCCCGTCGCCTTCTCAACTCCATAATCGATCAGCTTGCCCGTACCATAGCCGATCCCCGCAGCCGCAGCACACATCATCACCTGTGGAGGGCCAATGCGAAAAGCAGGTTTCCAATAAGAAGGCGTGGGGAGCGGTGGGCGCCAAGGGCGCGGGTATCCCTTCGGCCAGACGTGATGGCCCCCGGGGGCTCCGGGCCGAAGCCATCCTCCGGGGCCCCGTGGGAAGCCGGGCCCAGGATTGAATCCGCCTCCTGGTGTGCTGGCCAATCCTTCGGGGTCAACGAATGTCAAGGGGTTGTTTCCCACATACGCATACACATTCAACCCGCCGTGGATGCCAATGGGGTCGCGTTGGAGGAAGCGGCCTATGCGGGGGTCGTAGTATCTTGCGCCCACGTGGAGAAGTCCTGAGTGCTGAGTGCTGAGTGCTGAGTTGGACTGATAGCCCCAGGCGCCCGCGTAGCCGTAGCGCGTCATGGGCGAAGCCGGTTCAACTGCCGGGACGCCGAAGGCGGTGTAGAGGCGGCTGGCGTCGGGGATTGCGGCGCCGGCGTCGCTGCTCAGCATGCGCGTGGTGCCGAGCATGTTCGTGTGGAAGAACCCCGTCGTCGGCACGCCCGGCGGCTGGTCACCCAAGGGCGTAAGGTCCGTCTGCCACAAGCCCGGGACGTAACGCTTTGTCATCGTGGCTGTGCCGTCGTCCACGGTGTAATCGCCCCAGATCGAATCGCCCAGATAGTCCGACCACACATCGCCGTCGGCCATCGGCTCCAGCGTCACCGGATCGAGCTGTCGCGTCAAGTACCGCCGCCGCGCACCGGCATAGCGAAACTCCCACGCCGAGACCGGGACCGCCGCGGACGGCACCGTGCCAGCCGGCCGGACGATCAGAGCTCGCCGCAGCTCACTCTCCGCCGCGTCGGCGAAGCCGTTGCTGTCAGCATTCCCGCCGCGATTGAACACGAACTGCATCCGCTGCTCCTCGCCGTCTTCTACGCAGTCCAGGTCAGAGAAGGTGTCAACGCTCTGAGGAGGATTCCTGACGCCTTCTTGACACCCCGTCCTTCTTCTCCTTATACCGACCACTCCGTCCATTTGGCTCTGACTTCGTCGGGCACAAACGGCGTCCCACACTCCGGACAGCGGTGCTCCGGGAGATCACGAAGGTTGTAGCCACATTCCAGGCATACGAGGTAGTCCAGCGCCGCAATTTTGCGAGACATCTTCCGCTGTAACAATGATGACACTATCCGATAATACACCCAACAAACGGCGAGAAGGACCACGAGTGCACCCGGCGAGCGACGTATCCACGCCGTGAACACGGCAGCGATCAAACACAATACACCTCCGACACGCGTCGTCACGTGAAACCAGGCAATGTATCTTGTATAGGCCGAGGGATCATTTGCCCGATGCCTCTTCCGGCGCCAACGGAGCTTTCGCGTTGTAGGATCGCGACTCATAGTGGATAATCTGGGGCGTGGCAGTTCCTGCAGTCAGTCCCCGGAGGCAGCCCGTGTGGATCAACTGGCGGCCACCAAGGGTGAGGCTCACCGTGGCACCCCGCTTTGTAACCCGGGTCCCGTCCGCCGCCGGGCGGCGGTGCGGGCATGTAGCGATGGAACAAGTCTGCCGCCCCGATGGCCCCCGCTAGAACTCCAGCACTGAGATACAAATTTGCTCCCGGGGCTGCGGCACCGCCACAAGCTAGTGCGATTGCAGAACCCGCTCCCCACAGTATTCCAACGACGTCCGCGCCATCCCTATAGAAATCTTCCCAATCATATAATCCCAGAGGATCAACGGCAGTTAGTGGATCATTTCCCACATACGCATACACATTCAACCCGCCGGCGATGCCGATAGGGTCGCGTTGGAGGAAGCGGCCTATGCGCGGGTCGTAGTACCTGGCGCCGACGTGCATCAGAGCGCCGATGCCCGACTGCGAATCGTAGCCCCACACGCCCGCGTAGCCGTAACGCGTCGGCAGGGCGTATGAGGAGCCCTCCGGCGGATCGTCATCGACTATGAACGGCCTGCCAAAGGCCGTGTAGTGCTGCAGCGCGCTTCCGACACCCAGGTCAACCGCCGACCCCGACTCGTCGCTCAGTAGACG
>Ga0190284_1001400_pt1 | contig 10890 bp, 7 predicted proteins | sample 48691812_MG_FD_161668 | JGI IMG/M metagenome (GOLD analysis project Ga0190284, IMG submission 161668) | Hydrothermal vent microbial mat bacterial communities from Southern Trench, Guaymas Basin, Mexico - 4869-18-1-2_MG | ecosystem: Environmental > Aquatic > Marine > Hydrothermal vents > Microbial... | reverse complement strand
GCACTAGCACGGCGGCCCGCAGCACATCCCGCATGTCGAAACGACGCCTTTCCTGCTCGCCACAGTAACCCAGCAGATCCTTGGCCAGCAGCAGCCCCACCACCTCACCACGATCATCGCCGATGACGGGGAAACGGGAATGGGCCGACTCCACCACGACAGGCATGAATATCTCCATCGAGTCGTCCCGGTCGATGACCACCATGTGCGCCCGCGGTATCATGATGTCCCGCACCCGCAGTTCCGAGACCTGCAGCACCCCCTCGATCATGGACAGGGCGTTGGCATCCAGCAGTGCCCGCCCCCTGGCCCCCCGCAACAGGGTGATCAACTCATCCAGGTTCTCCGGGCCCTCGCTGCCGAACAGCCGGCCCAGGCGCTTCAGCCACTGGCGGGGTGACGGGGCGCCCTTCCCTGTGTCGTTATTCATGGTCTGCCACCCTCTGCTGCCGATAGGGGTCACCGTAGCCAAGTCCGGTGAGTATAGCGGCCTCCCTTGCCTCCATTTCCGCGGCCTGCTGCTCGTCCTGGTGGTCGTAGCCAAGCAGGTGCAGGATGCCATGCACCGTCATATGAGCCCAGTGGGCCTCCGCGGCCTTACCCTGCTCACCCGCCTCCCGCGCCACCAGGGGCGCACAGATCAGCAGATCCCCCAGCAGGGCGCTGGGCACCTCTGACGGCACTTGAAAGGGAAAAGAGAGCACATTCGTGGGCCGGTCCTTGCCCCGGTATTGCCGATTCAAGCGGTGGCTCTCCTCGTCGTCCACCAGACGCAGCGTCAATTCCGCCGGCTCGCCGCGGTCTTGCAGTGCCGCTTCGGCCCAATGCTGGAACTGATCATCGCCCGGCTGCCCTGGCACTGCGCTGACACGCTGGACCACCAGCTGCAGGTTCACGCTTCGTCCCGGGACCTGGAAAATTCATCATAGGCGCTGACGATACGCTGCACCAAGGGGTGGCGCACCACATCGCGGGCACTGAAAAAGGTAAAACTTATCCCCTTCACCTTAGCCAACACCTCAGCCGCCTGACGCAGGCCAGAGGGCTGCCCCCGCGGCAGGTCCACCTGAGTCACGTCACCATTGATAACGGCCGTGGAGCCGAAACCGATGCGGGTCAGGAACATCTTCATCTGCTCCGGCGTGGTGTTCTGGGCCTCGTCCAGAATGATGAATGACTCGTTCAGGGTGCGCCCGCGCATGTAGGCAAGGGGAGCTACCTCGATGACATTGCGCTCGATCAGTTTGGCCACCCGTTCGAAACCCAGCATCTCGTACAGGGCATCGTAGAGGGGCCGCAGATAGGGATCGATCTTCTGTGCCAGATCTCCCGGCAGGAAGCCGAGGCGTTCCCCCGCCTCCACCGCCGGACGCACCAGCAGGATACGCCGCACCTGATCCCGCTCCATGGCATCTACGGCACAGGCTACCGCCAGGTAGGTCTTGCCGGTGCCCGCCGGACCGATGCCGAAGTTGATGTCGTGGGTAACCACCTTGTGCAGGTATTCGCGCTGATTGGTACCGCGGGGGCGAATCAGGCCGCGCCGGGTCTTGATCACCACCTCCGGCACTTCATGCTCCAGTTGCGCCTGCAGCATGGCATCGATGCCCGACTCCTGCAGAAACAGATGTACCTGCTCCGGCGTCAGCACCTGCTCCCGAGCCTCGTGGTACAGATTCTCCAGCACCTCGCCGCCGGCGCGTATTGAATGCGCCTCGCCAAGCAGCCGGAAGTGGTTGCCACGGTTGTTGATCTCAATCCCGAGGCGGCGCTCGATCTGGCGCAGGTGCTCGTCCAGCTGGCCACACAGGTTGGCCAGCCGCTGATTATCCTGGGGGGCGAGGGTCAAGTCGATGGATTCGGGCAGATCGGACACTTCGGGGGGTGTGGTGCTGTTTTGCAATTCAGGCGCTCTTGGCCAAGCTGTCGTTCGAATGCAGCAGTATACCACGCAGGGAATTGGGCAGCGCCTCGGTGATCCGTACATCGACGAAGCGGCCGAGCAGTGATGCCGGACCGCTGAAGTTGACCACCCGGTTGTTCTCGGTGCGCCCCGCTAACTGCCCCGAACCCTTGCGTGACGGCCGCTCCACCAGGATACGCTCGACGCCGCCCAGCATGCGCCGGCTGATCTGCTGCGCCTGGTCGCTGATGCGCCGCTGCAGCCGCTCGAGACGGGCCTGTTTCACCGTCAAGGGAAGTTCATCGGGCAGTTCCGCCGCCGGGGTGCCGGGCCGGGCGCTGAAGATGAAACTGAAGGAGTGATCGAAGCCGATCTCGTCGATCATGGCCATAGTGCGTTCGAAGTCTTCGTTCGTCTCGCCGGGAAAACCGACGATGAAGTCCGAGGAGAGGCTGATGTCCGGGCGCAGTTCCCGCAGGCGGCGGATCCTGGATTTATAATCGAAGGCACTGTGGCCCCGCTTCATCAACCCGAGAATGCGGTCTGAGCCGCTCTGCACCGGCAGATGCAGATGATTGACCAGCTCCGGCACCTCGGCGTAGACAGCGATCAGGCTGTCCGAGAACTCCAGCGGGTGGGAGGTGGTGAAGCGGATGCGGCCGATGCCGTCGACGGCGGCGACATACTGAATCAACAGCGCCAGGTCCGCCGCTGTACCGTCGTGCATCAGGCCGCGATAGGCGTTGACATTCTGCCCCAGCAGGTTCACCTCCCGTACCCCCTGCCGGGCCAGGCTGGCCACCTCGGCAATCACATCATCGAATGGCCGGCTGATCTCTTCGCCACGGGTGTAAGGGACGACGCAATAGGTGCAGTACTTGGAGCAGCCTTCCATCACTGACACGAAGGCGGACGGACCGTCGGAGCGGGGCTCAGGGAGACGATCAAACTTCTCGATCTCAGGAAACGAGATGTCGATCACCGGGGCATGGCTGCGCCGGCTGGCATCCAGCATCTGCGGCAGCCGGTGCAGGGTCTGGGGGCCGAATACCAGGTCCACATAGGGTGCTCGCCGGCGGATGGCCTCGCCTTCCTGGCTCGCCACACAGCCGCCCACACCGATCACCAGCCCAGGGTTGCGAGCCTTCCAGGGACGCCAGCGGCCGAGCTGGGAAAAGACCTTCTCCTGGGCCTTCTCCCGGATCGAGCAGGTATTGAGCAGCAGGACATCCGCCTCCTCCGGCCGCTGGGTCAATTCCAGACCATGGGATTCCCGCAGCACATCGGCCATCTTGGCAGAATCGTATTCGTTCATCTGACAACCAAACGTCTTGATATAGAGTTTGCCGGGCATGGATCGTCGACCAATCACAATACAGTCGTGGCAAGTTACTCTAAACTATGGAGATGTATTGCCAGGAACCTTAATTTATAAAGAATAGGCGAATTCTACCGACAATATCCTTCAGGGTCTAATTGACGAAGTCCTTCTTAAAATACCGGACAGATAAGCTAATATTTAATGGCAACCCATTGTATTTAATGATGAAACTTGAGAAAAAAGCGGAAGACAGCCGGATACTCAGGGAGCAGGTCGACCTCCTGTACGGCAATGCTCTGGCAGCCAATCTGACGGTGATCGCTGTAGCTTTCGTCTATTACGCCATAGTCTATGACATGGTGGATCATGTACTGCTGACGATCTGCGTCGCCAGCCTGGTCTGCACTGCCCTGTTTCGACTGTTTCTCAGACATCGCTATATAAGCGATCCGCAACGCCACTCCAGCAGCCAGTGGGCCTGGCGCTATACCCTCGGTACACTCCTGGTGGGAATTGCCTGGGGAGGGCCAGCACTCCTCATGGGCACCACCGACAATATCCTGTTCCGCGGCCTTACCCTGCTGATAATATTGGTGGTGATAGCTACCGCCCCCCCTGTCTTGTCCTCCCTGCTCAACGCTTTCTACGCCTATACCGTACCACCCAGCCTCATGATGGTCGTGATCATGATACTGGATGGGAGTCTTGAGAATCCATTGCCCCTGCTCGCCGCGCTCGGCATCGCCATTTATACTCTCTTGCAGACCGCATTGGCCGTACACGCCCACCGCCATATCAGCCATAACCTCCACCTGCAGTTTCACAACCAGGAATTGATCTCATGTCTGCATAAAGAAATCGACCAAAGAAAACATGCGCAACTGTTGCTGAAGCGCCATGGTGAACAGCTTGAAGAGCAGATCGAGGAACGCACCGAGCAGCTGATTCTGACCAATCAGGAGCTGCAGCAGGAGATGGAAGAGAGACGGCGTATCGAGGAGGACCTGAAGCACCTGGCTCACCATGATGCGCTCACCGACCTGCCCAACCGCCTGCTGCTGGAGGATCGCCTGAAACACGCCATCGACCGGGCCCAGCGGGCCCATGGACGACTGGCCGTGATGTTTCTGGACCTGGATCACTTCAAGCATATCAATGACAGTCTGGGTCATGCCCTGGGCGATGAACTGTTGCGCCAGGTCAGCAGCCGTCTGTCCAACCGGATACGCAAGGGAGACACGGTGGCACGTCTCGGCGGTGACGAATTCATCATTGTCATGGAGCAGATCGAGGGCCCGGATGATGTGGATGCGCTGGCGCAGGAACTGATGGTGGCCCTGAGAAGCCCCTTCAATATCCAGGGTCACCGGTTGTTCGTGGACTGCAGCATCGGCATCAGTATGTTCCCGCAGGATGGTGAGATCGGCGCACAATTACTAAAAAATGCCGACGCCGCCATGTACCAGTCCAAGGAGGATGGCCGCAACAACTACAGTTTTTACAACAGCCATCTGACCGAGTCGTCCATGGATCGGATCAACATGGTCAGCAGCCTGCGCCAGGCCCTGGAACAGCAGGAACTGGAGGTCCATTACCAGCCTCAGGTCTCGCTTCCCGACCGGCAGATCGTCAGCGCCGAGGCGCTGATCCGCTGGAATCACCCGGACAACGGGCTGTTACTGCCGGCCCGCTTCCTGGCACTGGCCGAAGAATCGGGATTGATCGTCCCTATCGGCCTCTGGGTATTGCGCACCGCCTGCCAGCAGATGAGCCGCTGGAAGGCCGCCGGACTGCCGATCCAGCGAGTGGCCGTCAATCTGGCCGGGAAACAGATTCGCCGGGCGGACCTGCTGCTCCAGGTGCGGGAGATTCTGCAGCAGACCGGCTGCCGCCCCGAGTGGCTGGAACTGGAGATCACCGAGGGTTTCATCATGCGCGAGACCGACAGTGCGATCCAGATCCTGCACGACCTGCGGCGCATCGGCGTGCATCTGGCCATCGATGACTTCGGCACCGGCTACTCCTCGCTGAGCCATCTGAAACGACTGCCCATCGACCGCCTGAAGATCGACCGGTCATTCATCCGCGACCTGGCCCGCGACCCCAGTGATGCAGCCATCACCCGCGCCGTCATCGCACTCGGCACCAGCCTGAAACTTGAGATTACCGCCGAGGGGGTGGAAAACGCCTATCAGGAGCGGTTCCTGGTACGAGAGTCCTGCCATCAGGCCCAGGGGTTTCGCTACGGTCGTCCGATGCCGGCCCAGAAACTGCGGAAGATGTTGGAGCGGGAGTTACAAGGGCATGTGATTCGGGCAGTCTGAGCTGGCATGGAAACTCACTAAAACGCCTGCATTCGCTGGGAAAGTATACCCAATCCTACCGCTTTATTTGAGAACCAGACCGGAACTTAATTCCTTGAATAAGGATCTTGCGTTTCCTATGCTTAAAGAACGGCTCTGCCTGTTCCACGACAAAGGAGAATGTCGATGTCTGATAATTTCAGCCAAGAACTCATCCAGGATGTCTCTCAAACTCTAGAAGCTCTCGGAGCGATCACTGAGGACGAAACCACCTTCCGATTGCTGATTCAGTCATTCCGGGCGCAGGATCACGAAGGCTTCCGGGACCTTCTGACCCGCTTCAAGTTGCTGGATCGGTGCCACCTGGTCTGCCAGTGGCTCTGTGCCAAACACTGTGAGCTGATCTGTCTTGAACTCTGTGGACCACCACCCAAGGATCCGCCGCAGCTGGAACTGCGAGAGTTCGGTGAACTGATCGGCAAGATCACCGCTGATCAGAAGTTGCTGGATCGCCTGGCTGGTGCCGTGATCGAGCGCGATGAGCTGACCTTCCGCGCCATTGTCGAAAAACTGGGCATCGAGCGATACTGCCACTATGTCTGCCACTGGATTTGCTCAATCCGCTGCAATCTGGTCTGCGAGATTCTATGCAGCCCGGAAAAACCGGTCTACATCGTTGGCTGCGTGCACTTGCTGCCGGCACTTCAACAAGCCGGCGCTGCAGTAACACGCCTGCTGGCGGATGAGCGCACACTCGCCGCCGTGGAAAAAGGCATTCAGGCACGCGATTGTGAAATTGTACGCATTGCATTGGAGCGCACGGGATACCAGGGCGTCTGCCATTGGATATGCCGCTGGTTGTGCGTCTGGCGTTGTGTACGAGTTTGCACCACCTTGTGCCGGCCATTCCCGGTCACCCCAATCGACGATATGCTGCCGGAGATCCATGATTTCGCCCGCGCCTTGGCCAAGCTGAAACAGGATCCGAAATCAGTAGCGGCCCTGCTCACTGCAATCGATACTGAAGATACTGATAGCTATGCAAAGCTGGTCAAGAAGATCGGCTTCGAGCGCTTCTGTCATCAGCTCTGTTTCTGGGTCTGCCGGCTCTGGTGCCGACGCTTCTGCTGGTGCGTCTGCCCGCCGCCGCGGCCACGGCCATGGTTTACCCATGTAGGGCACTTCCACATTTATGCCGACATCGACGGAGCCAGCGGTCTGACCAACAAACCCGTGCTCGGCCATGGCGGGCCAGACTTTGGCTTCTTTAGTTGCCTTGAACTGCGCGGTTTCTGCCCGTACGACTCACCCGATGCACCGGGTGCCCCGATGCGCTATCGTTTCCTCTATGAACGCAGTGGCAGCCGGACATCGCTAATCGGCAACCTGCTTTGCCCGGTCATCGTCGGCAGCCGGACAATCTATTGGGATATAAATGGTACCGGCCTCGAAGAGACGTTTCAGACAGTAATGATAGCGGGATCCGGAGCGACGCTGGACCCGACGCCCCTCCCCGCACTGCCGCCAGGTACGCCCTGGGGGGCGCCGCCAACACATATCATCGTGCCCGATGCAGACGGTTGGATCACGGTCGATCCAAATACCCTGGGTGGCGGCTTTGCTGGTGCACTGATAGGATTCAACTCCACCACGGCGCTACCCGATGGCGACCCGTTGCCAGGGGTCGCCGCTGGAGCACAGGTTCCGGCGGCAAATATTAAGAATGGCGTTGACCTGACCATCATCTTCGAAGCAACCCGTGTCGGCGGCCCGACCTCTCCACCCGACTACACCAACACGCTGGGCCGCATACATATCAACAACTGGCGTGAGGTGCGCCTGCTCGATCTGCTCCAATTCCATAGTGGAGGTGGCACTCCGTGCTCACCGCTTTCGACGGATCTGGACATCGAGTACACCGCCGATCACGAGCTCATGCGTTCATGGAAGGTCGATATCGTTACGGCGGCGTCGATTCCGCCGCTCTCGTTGCCCTCTGGCACCAACACACGCAGCGCCGGGGCCAATACAGCGTTCGGCACCCATCATGAGGACATCTCTAAATGGCCGACATGTTCCTACACCGTTGTGCTTACAACGCGCCGTGCACTGACGAGCGGAATCTTCGATGACGATGCGGACCAGATAAGCATGACGTTCTGCATCGGGCTTGGAGGAAGAGGCTGAGTCGATCGCAAGTTACCTGCGGAGCATCCGCTCACCGTGATGCCCCCGCAGGTAATCGCGCGCAGAATTGTTCCTCGACTCCTGTATCGATGGCAGGCTGTAGCCCTTGTCGTAACGCAGTGGACGTACCAAAAGACAAGCGAGGTGCTTTAGTTAGTTGCCATCCGGAAACAGCCAATTGGGATGCAGAGAAGGCTGAGTAGCGCAAAGAGCGCGGAGGGTTTTTGCGCTTAAACAAATGGTTACTTTGCGATCTCTGCTCATCTCAGCGAACTTTGCGTCCAGTTTTTCTGTTTCTGGATTGGCACTGAGTATACTGTCCCCGGTATAGGCCATGACCATAGATCAGATACTGCTGTTCGGGCTGCTGCTGTTCGTTTTCGTGTTCCTGATCTGGGGGCGCTGGCGCTACGACCTGGTGGCCTTCGTTGCCCTGATCGTTGCCCTGCTGCTCGGCCTGGTGCCCAAAGAGGAGGCATTTTCCGGCTTTGGCCATCCGGCAACGATTATCATCGCGCTGGTGCTGATCGTCAGCCGGGGCTTGTCCAACTCCGGCGCCATCGAACTGATCGCCAGACAGGTCAGCCGTTTTGCCGTCTCCCTGCAGGCGCACATCGCCGCGATGGCAGGTATTGCGGCTGCCCTCTCGGCGGTAATGAACAATGTGGCCGCGCTGGCGATGCTGATGCCGGTGGACATCCAGGCGGCCGCCAAGGCGAAGCGCAGCCCCTCCCTGACGCTGATGCCACTCTCCTTTGCCTCGATACTCGGGGGCATGATCACCCTCATTGGCACCCCGCCCAATATCATCATCGCCGAGTTCCGGCAGAGCGCGCTGGGCGAGAGCTTTGGCATGTTCGACTTCACCCCGGTGGGACTGGCCTGTGCCATGGTCGGCGTGCTGTTCGTGGCGCTGGTGGGATGGCGGTTGTTGCCGGCCGACCGCATCGGCAAGGATTCAGCGGGGGAACTGCTGGATGTCAGTGGCTACATTGCCGAACTGCATGTGCCGGAAGGCTCTCCTGCCATTGGTCAGCGGGTGCGGGATCTGGACAAGGCGGCAGAACAGAATGATGTCGCCGTGATTGGCCTGGTGCGGCGCGGCCAGCGCTTGCCAGGCCAGGCCCGCTGGACCGAGATCCGCAGCGGCGACGTGCTGGTGGTCGATGCCGTGCCGGAGGCGATGGACAAGTTCGTCGGTGCACTCAAGCTGGACTACTCGAGCAAGGGCAAGGATACCAGCCCGTTGAGCAGTGAAGACATGTCGCTCTGGGAAGTGGTGGTGCCGGAAGGCGCCAGAGTAGCGGGGCGCACGGCGTACACTTTGCAACTGCAGTACCGGCATCGCGTGACCCTGCTGGGCGTGTCGCGCCAGGGAAAGCAGTTTCGGGAGCGGGTCCGACAACTGCGGATCGAGGCGGGTGACGTGCTGCTGTTGTACGGTGACAGCGAACTGCTGGCAGAAATCAGCAACTGGCTGGGTGTGCTGCCGCTGGCTGGTCGCAGCCTCGACCTGATCCAGCGCCACAAGGCGTGGCTGGCGGTGGGCCTGTTCACTGCGGCGATCCTGTCGGCGAGTTTCGGACTGCTCTATCTGCCGGTAGCATTAGCCGCTGTGGTCGTCGGCTACGTGGTTTTCAATATCGTTCCAGCGCGACATGTCTATGATTCAATCGAATGGCCGGTTATCGTGTTGCTCGGTTCCATGATCCCGATTGGTGGCGCGCTCGAATCGAGCGGCGGAACTGCGCTGATCGCCGATGGCATCACCGCCCTGTCGGCAGGCCAATCGCCGGTGGTCGTGCTGGCCCTGCTGATGGTGATCACCATGACCCTGTCGGATGTTATGAACAACACCGCAACAGCGGTCATCGCTGCGCCGATTGCGGTCGATATTGCCAACCGCCTCGGTGTCAGTGCCGACCCGTTCCTGATGACCGTCGCCGTGGCCGCCTCCTGCGCCTTTCTGACACCGATAGGACACAAGAACAACACCCTGATCATGGGGCCGGGTGGCTACCGCTTTGGCGATTACTGGCGCATGGGGTTGCCGTTGGAAATCCTGACTATTCTGGTGTCGATTCCGATGATCCTGTGGGTCTGGCCGCTTTAGCAATAGTTACGGGGACAATGTACTTCTTCTTCCTTTCATCCATGGATAATCGCGTCACCCTGCTGATTGTCCAGTCAGGAAACAACGCAAGCAGCCAGCAATCACTCCTGCATTGCCCCAACTGCCCAAACATTGACGCCAGCGTTCACTAGACCTGTTTCCGAAGAGGAATATTGGGGTCCATGGTAACCTGGCCATCCTGTTCCAGCAGGCCTATCCTGCTGCCCTGTGCATCGGACAACACAGCGACTGGCTCCTGAAACAGTGTTCTGCGCACGAACAGGAGGTACCAGCCAAAGTTCTCCACCTGCCGCAGGCCAAGCAACTGCATTCCATTCAACACTTGATTCAGGCGATCATGAACTGCTTGAACCCTGCCTCTTTTTTCGTTTTCCATACCATTTACCTTCTGGATACAGTGCGTCATGAAACAGGGTCTCCCTTCAGCTCGATCATGCACTGGATTAATTACGACGCAATAATCGATCCTGATATAAAAAATAGACTATTAATCAAGAAGATAAAAAACCGCAAGTTGGTGGATGTAAAATAATCTGACACTGATCTGGAGAGATACCGCCACGCAGTCCGAACTTCTCACCACCGCCCCCCAGCCCAACCAGGGTTTGCTGCAGCCCATACTAAGGGTACAGCCAGCTTCGAAGCGTGTTCGAAGGCGCGCTGAATACAGAAGTGTTGTTTAAGTTCCCGGCTGTAGATACCGGGCGTGACGATGCAGTCTGATATATCGTCACTGCCATAAACTGTGACGAATCTCTGCGTAAACAAACTGCAAAAAATCTGGTGATCACTGTCATTGATGAGGAAGGTGGCCCGTTGCTACGTAATCCCCTTAATCCAGATGATCAGAAATCCTTTGACAGCACCTGCCGAAAGTTCTGCAAATTCTTCCTATCCTAGGGCTCGCGAAATAATAAGACATCATGTTTTGACCTGCCCATCTCAACAAACGTGGGTTATGTTGAGAGGGCAACCCACAACACAGAGCCATAATTGAGAGGGCAGGTCATGAAGAAGTTTAACGCAGAAGAGGTTCGGTCAG
>Ga0190284_1001399_pt1 | contig 10894 bp, 10 predicted proteins | sample 48691812_MG_FD_161668 | JGI IMG/M metagenome (GOLD analysis project Ga0190284, IMG submission 161668) | Hydrothermal vent microbial mat bacterial communities from Southern Trench, Guaymas Basin, Mexico - 4869-18-1-2_MG | ecosystem: Environmental > Aquatic > Marine > Hydrothermal vents >... | reverse complement strand
TGCTGCTTATGCTGCTGGGTCCAGAAAGCTGGGTTTTGGTCCTTGTGTTTTTGGTGGCCTTCAATACCGCCGGGTCTATAGGCGATCTTTTAGTTTTCATCCACCTTCTCAAGTTATCGCCAACATGTCTCGCGAACGATACCGGAGATATAGTTACCTTTTACGAACGCCCATCAACCATTAACCATCCATAACTCTTGAACAGATATCGCATCTGAAGCAGATCTAGTAGCACTATGGAGAAATGACCCATGACTGACGACCGACCCGAGATGCCAGCCGACGAGATCCCGGTCGAGATCAGACATAACGTGTTCCTGACCACAGTTGCCAAGTTCGTGGATCCCGTCTACAACTGGGGCCGGCGGTGGTCTATGTGGCCGGTGATGTTCGGGCTGGCCTGCTGCGCCATCGAGATGATCTGCACCGTGGCTTCCCGCAACGACGCCGCGCGCTTTGGGGTCGAGATCATGCGCGCGTCGCCCCGGCAGGCGGATTTGATGATCGTGGCCGGCACGGTGACGGAAAAGATGCTGCCGCAAGTGCTTCGCATCTACAACCAGATAGCGGAGCCCAAATACGTACTCGCCATGGGCAACTGCGCAATCTCTGGCGGCCCGTTCGCGGGTTCCTACTCTGTGGTGCACGGCATCGACCTCTACCTGCCGGTGGACGTGTACGTCCCCGGCTGCCCCCCGCGCCCCGAAGCCCTCCTCCAGGGGGTCATGCAGCTCCAGGAAAAGATCAAGCGGCAGTCCATCCTGGATGTGCCCTGGTACAACTTTGGCGGCGAGGTGGACCGCACCGTGGCCCTGGACAAGCGCAGGAGGTAGGCGTGAACGCAGCCCAGATGTTCGACCAACTCGAGGCCCATTTCGGGGACGCGATCCTGGAAACCGCCGAGGAGAAACTGCCGGTGGTGCGCGTGGAAGCAGCGCGATTGCCGGACGTGGCCGCCTATCTCAAGGACTCCCCGGGCCTGGACTTTGACCTGTTCGTCAGCGTTACGGCCGTGGACTATGAGGATCGCTTCGAGGTGGTGTATCTCCTTCGCTCCCTGAAAGAGGGCCACACCCTCGTCCTAAAAGTCCAGCCGGATCGCGAGGACCCGGTGGTGCCGTCGCTGGTGTCGTTGTGGGAAGGCGCGCGGTTGCAGGAGCGCGAGGTCTATGACTTTTTCGGCATCTGCTTCGCTGACCATCCCAATCTCAAGCGGCTGTTCCTGTGGGCAGAGTTCCCCGGCTATCCCTTGCGCAAGGATTTTCAATACACCGCCAGCATCCCCTACTCGGAGCCGCCGGGCCAGGAACAAGCCTATAACCTGTGAGAGACTAGAGACCAGCAACTAGCGACTAGCAACTAGCGACCAGGAATTGCCATGCTCAAGACCGAACAATTCATCCTCAACGTTGGCCCCCAACACCCTTCCACCCACGGGGTCTTTCGCATGATAGTCACGCTGGATGGCGAGACCATCGTGGACGTGGACCTGGTGCTGGGTTACCTGCACCGGGGCGTGGAGAAACTGGCCGAGGGCCGCACCTATCTGCAGAGCATCCCCCTCACCGACCGCTTGGACTATATCTGCTCCATGAGCAACAACCTGGCGTACTGCACGGCGGTGGAGGAACTGACGGGCTTTGAGGTGCCGGAACGGGCCGAGTACATCCGGGTCATCATGGCCGAACTGACGCGCGTGGTCAACCACATCGTCTGCATCGGCTTTTACCTGAATGACCTGGGCGCGTACTTTACGCCGGTGCTCTATTGCCTGCGGGAGCGCGAAAAGATCCTGGACCTGTTCGAGGCCGCTTCTGGCTCGCGGATGACGTGCAATTACGTCCGCTTTGGCGGGGTGGCCCAGGACCTGCCGGAAGGCTGGTTGGACCAGGCCCGGGAGGTGGTGGCGGCTTTCCCGGCCTTTGTCGACGAGTTGGAAGAGTTGCTCTCTACCAACGAGATCTTTGTGGCCCGGGGCCGAGACGTTGGAGTGCTGCCGCCGGACGTGGCCGTGAACAGCGGCGTCACCGGCCCCAACCTGCGAGCCTCCGGCGTGGCCTACGACGTGCGCAAGGCCCACCCATACTCTATCTACGACCGCTTTGACTTTGATGTGCCGGTGTTGCACGGGGGCGATTGCTACGACCGCTACATGATCCGCATCCTGGAGATCCGCCAGAGCCTGCGCATCCTGGAACAGGCGCTCACGGACATTCCAGGGGGCGAGGTGCAGAGCAAGGTTCCTCGGAAACTGCGCCCGCCAGAAGGCGACGTGTACCACGCCATCGAGGGCCCCAAGGGCGAGTTCGGCTGGTACCTGGTGAGCGATGGATCGGCGAACCCCTATCGCTGGCACGTGCGCTCGGCCACGTTCGTCAACCTGACGGTGCTGCCGTACCTGTGTCGCAGCCACACGATCCCGGACCTCATCGCCATCCTGGGCAGCCTGGACAACGTGATGGGGGAAGTAGACCGTTAGAATGTTCGAACGTTTCAACGTACCATAGGTGAAGATATGGATGTTAACGCGATCGTCGATTTCATCCTGAATCCCTTTGTGAACCTCTCGTACTGGTTCAGCGAGGACATCTTGTTGGCGTTCATGCCGGCGGAGTGGTTCTGGCTGGTGGGCCTGATCATGAACTTTGCCGTGTTCGTGGTCATCTTTGCCTACATGATGGTGAACACGCTGTACATGACCCTGGCGGAGCGCAAGGTCATCGGCCGGATGCAGGACCGCTACGGCCCCAACCGCGTGGGTCCCTTTGGCCTCTTCCACCCCTTCACCGACATGATCAAGATGCTGATCAAGGAAGACATCGTCCCAGCCGGGGCTGACTACTGGGTGCACCTCCTGGCCGCGGTCCTCGTCGTCTTTCCCGGGCTGATGGCCATGGCGGTGATCCCCTTTGGCAAGGGGATGCAGGGGATGGACCTGGACATCGGCGTGCTGTACATCCTCGCGTTGTCTGGCCTCACCACCATCTCTCTGCTCATGTCCGGTTGGGGCTCGCGGAACAAGTACGCCATGCTGAGCGGGTTCCGCACAGCAGCCCAGATGATCGCCTACGAGGTTCCCCTGGTGCTGGCGGCCATCCCGGCCATCATGCTCAGCGGGTCCATGGCCCTGAACGTCGTCGTGGAGGACCAGGCCTGGGGCACGCACCACCCGGTCTGGTGGTTCTTTTCCTTCGTGATGCGGCTGGCGGCCTTTGTCGTGTTCTTTATCAGCGGCGTGGCCACCGCCAAGCGGTCCCCCTTTGACATCCCAGAGGCCGACTCGGAGATCGTGGCCGGGTTCTTTATCGAGTACAGCGGCCTAAAGTTCGGCATGTTCTTCCTCTCGGAGTACTTTGGGCTGATGGCCATCAGTACCCTGGCGACGGTCTTGTTCCTGGGGGGCTGGCAGGGTCCATTCGTGGATACGATCCCCGTCCTGTCGGTGTTTTACTTTTTCCTCAAGGTCTATGCTCTGTTCTTCATCTTTATGTGGTTCCGGGGCACGTTGCCCCGGCTCCGCATCGACCAGTTGATGGCGTTCTCGTGGAAGCGGCTGCTGCCCCTCGCCCTGGCGCTGATCTTTCTGACCGGCGTGGGCATGGTGGTGTTACAGGGTCTTGGGTGGGCGTAACCGAAGGCATATCGGAGTGAGGGCCGATGAACATTCCCGGCATAGGTATAATGAGGGGTCTCAAAGTGGTCCTCTCAGAGATGGTCCAGACGTATATCCGGGGCGCGTTTACCGTGCAATACCCGGAGGAGCGACTGGAACTCCCGGAGCGCTTCCGGGGCCGCCTCCTATGGCTCTACGACGTGGACCCAAAGACCGGCGAAAAGGTGCCGCGCTGCACGGCTTGCCAGGCTTGCGTCCGGGCCTGCCCGCAGAGCGTGATTACCCTGGAATCAGAGCGCGGGGAGGACAAGAAACGTTTCGCCACGCGCTTTGACGTGGACCTGGGACTGTGCATGTATTGCGGGCTCTGCGTCGAGGCGTGCAACTTTTACGCCCTAAAGATGGGCCACGAATTCGAACTGGCCACGTACGATCGCCCGTCCCTCATCTGGGGGATGGAGGAGCTCTCGTACCCGGTCGAGGAGTACGAGCGCACCCATCCTCACGATAAAAAGCCCCCGGAAAAGAAAAAGAAAGCGGAGAAGGTGGCGAAGGAGGCGGCCTCGTGACCCTGGACATCAACGCGATCCTGATGACCTTGTCTTTTCTGCTCATGGCCGTCACGACGTTGGGGGGTGCCCTGGGCGTGGTGCTGGCGCGCAAGGTGTTCCACAGCGCGCTGTTCCTGGTGCTGAGCTTTATGGGCGTGGCCGGGCTCTACATCCTGCTGGAGGCAGAGTTCATCGCCGGCGTGCAGGTGATGGTTTACGTGGCCGACATCGCGGTGCTGATCTTGTTTGCCCTCATGCTCACCCCGCACCGGCTGGAACTGAAACACATCCCGGCCAGCAACGCGCAACGATGGTGGGCGCTGGTGGCGGTGGTGGTCTTTTTCGTGATCCTCTTGCTCCCCCTGTTCGCGCCGTTCTTTACCATCAACTTTTCGCCCCTGGGCCTGGAACCTACCACGCCGGTGGCCTGGCACATTTCCACGGCAGATCCAGTTATCGATCCCGTCATAGAGATGGGAAAGGCGCTCATGGGCCCATACGTACTGCCGTTTGAGGTGTTGGGCGTGCTGCTGCTGGCGGTCCTGGTGGGGGCGGTGTTTGTGGGCCGGGACCCGGGCCGCGCGGAGGAGGAATCATGACGACGTCGGTGACTGCGATTCCCCTGGCATGGTATCTGCTGCTGGCAGCGGCGCTCTTTTGCGTCGGCATCTATGCGGCCCTGTCGCGGCGCAACGCCATCGGCATCCTCATGGGCGTGGAGTTGATGCTCAACGCCGCGAACCTGAACCTCATCGCCTTCTGGCGCTACGTCACGCCGCAGCAACTCACCGGCCAGGTCTTTGTGCTGTTCATCATCGCCGTGGCCGCGGCGGAGGCGGCCGTGGGGCTGGCCCTGATCATCTCGCTGTACCGCCAGCGGGAGACCATCTTTGCCGACGAGGTGGATTTGTTGCAAGGGTAATCCGCGAATGAACGCGAATCTACGCTAATATTCCTATTCGTGTTTATCCGCGCGGATTCGCGGATCAGTGCTTGGTTGTGACCGGAGGTCACGTTATGGAACTGGCATTCGATTTCGTCTGGCTCATCCCGCTGTTCCCGCTAACGGCGTTCGTGCTCATCGCCTTTGGTTTGCGGAAGAACGAGGACCTGAGCTCTTACGTCACCATCGGGGCCCTGTCCCTGTCCCTGATCCTGGGCCTGATCGTGCTGGCCGGGGTCATCACCTACCCCGGCGGCCCCGGCCACCTGGCCGAACACCCGTACCGGGTGAACTTTCCGTTCCTGTTCGGCACCGAGGGCTGGATGCCCCTGGGCACAGAGAGCCTGAACATCGGCTTCATGGTGGACCCGCTGGCGGCGGTGATGATCTTTGTGGTCACGGTGGTGGGGCTGAACATCTTTGTCTACTCGCGGGGCTATATGCACGGCGACCCACGCTTTAGCCGGTTCTTTGCCTTCCTGGCTCTCTTTGCCATGGCCATGCTCATGTTGGTCATCGCCGATAACCTGCTGCTCCTGTTCATCTCCTGGGAGCTAGTGGGGCTCTGCTCATACTTTCTCATCGGATTCTGGTTCGAGAAAAAGAGCGCCGCCGACGCTGGCATGAAGGCCTTTATCGTCACCCGCATCGGCGACGTGGGGCTCTACCTGGGATTGCTGATGCTGTTCGTCCTGACCGGCCACCTGGATTTCGGCGGCATCTTTCACTCAGTAGAGGAGTTGGTGGTCGAGAACCCCACCCTGGTGACGATTGCGGCGGTACTGGTCTTTTGCGGGGCCGTGGGCAAGAGCGCCCAGTTCCCGCTCCACGTGTGGTTGCCGGACGCGATGGAAGGCCCCACGCCGGTCTCCGCCCTCATCCACGCGGCGACGATGGTGGCAGCCGGCGTTTACCTGGTGGCGCGCATGTTTCCCTTGTTCGAGGCCGGGCTGCACGGTCACGGCATGACCCCGGCGATGGAAGTGGTAGCCTTTATCGGAGCGTTCACCGCCATCTTTGCCGCCACCATCGCCGTGGCCCAGAACGACATCAAGCGCGTGCTGGCGTATTCCACCATCAGCCAGTTGGGCTATATGATCATGGGCCTGGGCGTGGGAGCACTGGTGGCGGCGGTCTTTCACCTGATGACCCACGCTTTCTTCAAGGCCCTGCTGTTCCTGGGCTCCGGCTCTGTGATCCACGGCTGCGGCGGCGAGCAGGACATGATAAAGATGGGCGGCCTCCGCAAAAAGATGCCCATTACCTTCTGGACGTTTATGGCCGGCACCCTGGCCCTGGCCGGCATCTTTCCCTTTGCTGGCTTTTGGAGCAAGGACGAGATCCTGCACCACGCCCTGAGCACGCACCTGCTGGCGTACATACTGGGCGCGGTGGCGGCGTTCCTGACGGCCTTTTACATGACCCGCCAGGTGGGGCTCACGTTCCTGGGCGAGCCGCGTGACCACAGCATCCACGCCCACGAGAGCCCGCCGGTGATGTGGGTGCCGTTGGCGATCCTGGCCTTCTTCGCCACGGTCCTGGGGCTGGTGGGGCTGCCGCTGGACTTGCTGGGCGGAGCGCCGGGGCACCTGTTCAGCGGCTTTCTCCTGGCGCACCCGCACGCGGTGCCGGCGGACCTGCTCTTTATGGGCTTTTCCCTGCTCATCGCCATAGTGGGCATCGGCGCAGGCTGGTTCGTCTACGTTCGGCGGCCGCTGCGGGCCGGGGAGCCGGACCCGCTCTCTCGCTGGCTGGGGCCGGTCTACACGGTGCTAAAGAACAAGTACTACTTCGACGAGCTATACAAGTTCGTATTCATTGATCGCACCATAGACTTGACCAAAGCCCTAGCCTGGTTCGATACGAACGTCATCGACCGGATCGTGAACGCGGTGGGCTGGGCCACCGATGCGTTCGCGCGGGCCCTCAGTTGGGTGGACGTCAACATCGTGGACCGGCTGGTGAACGCTGTCGGCCGGGCCGCCATAGCCCTCTCGGGGGGCCTCCGCTGGGTGGACGTCAACATCGTGGACGGGCTGGTGGACGCTTTTGGCGCGCTGACCACCTACACCGGCGACGTGCTGCGCGTGCTCCAGACCGGCAAGGTCCAGAACTATGCCCTCATCGCGCTGACCGGGCTGCTGTTCCTGGCCGGGTACTTTATCTATGTCTTGTATCGGTAGTTGGTAGATTGGTACATTGGTAGATTGGTAGATTGGTGGCTCAACCCGTAACACGCAACACGTAACACGCAACACGTAACACGGGAGGATTAGATGAACATCGTTCCCTCACTAACATGGATCAACTTTCTGCCCCTGTTGGGGGTCATCGTGGTCCTGCTCCTTCCCCGCGACAAACCGGACTGGATTCGGTGGTGGGCGTTTGGGGTGAGCCTGGTCATACTGGCGCTGGCTACCTGGCTGTGGTTCAGCTACGACCAGGGCGTGGGCGGAATGCAGTTCGTGGAGGATCGGCTGTGGATCCCCGGCCTCAACGTCCACTACCACGTGGGCGCGGACGGGATCAGCGTGCCTATGATCTTTCTCACTGGCCTGCTCTCGGCCATCTCTATCCTGTACTCGTTCAACATCAAGGACCGGGTGAAAGAGTTCTTTGCTTTCTTCTTGCTGTTAGAGATGGGGATGATGGGAGTATTCACCAGCCTGGATTACTTTTTGTTCTACGTGTTCTGGGAGATCAGCCTGGTGCCCATGTACTTTCTCATCGGGGTGTGGGGCGGCGAGCGCCGAGAGTACGCGGCCATCAAGTTCTTCCTTTACACCCTGGTGGGTAGCGTGGCTATGTTGCTGGCCATCATCGCCGTCTACTTTGCCGCCGGCGCCCAGAGCTTTGACATCATGGAGATCGCCGCGACACGGCCCTTTGCGGACATGGAGGTGCTGCGGAACCTGACGTTCTTTGGCTTCTTCCTGGGGTTCGCCATCAAAGTGCCGATCTGGCCGTTCCACACGTGGTTGCCGGACGCGCACGTGGAAGCGCCCACGGCCGGCAGCGTGATCCTGGCCGGCGTCCTGCTAAAGATGGGCTGCTACGGCTTCCTGCGCATCATCATGCCTACCTTCCCCGGCGCGTGCCAGGACTTTGCGCTGCTCATCGGCATCCTGGCCTTTATCAGCATCGCTTACGGTGCGTTGGTGGCCATGGCCCAGTGGGACCTGAAAAAGCTCATCGCCTACTCGTCGGTGAACCACCTGGGATACGTGATGCTGGGCATCGCGGCGGCGATGGCGGCCACCACCACTATCGACGACCGGGCCATGGCCATCAACGGCGCGGTGTTCCAGATGTTCAACCACGGCATCATCACCGGCGGGCTGTTCCTCCTGGTGGGCATCATCTACGAGCGCACCCACAGCCGAGATTTGGCGCGCTACGGCGGGTTGGGGGCGCGGGTCCCGCTCTACGCCGGCGTGCTGACCATGACCATGTTCGCGTCGTTGGGATTGCCGGGCCTGGCCGGCTTTAACAGCGAGTTCCTGGTCTTCCGGGGCGCGTTCCCCGCCTGGTGGTGGGTCACGGCCCTGTCTACCACCGGCATCGTCATCGGCGCGGCGTACATCCTATGGACCATCCAGCGCCTGCTGCTGGGCACGGCCAAGGACGAATCGCTGTACGAACACCTGACGGACATGGACCGGCGTGAAGTGGCCAGCCTGGTCCCGCTGCTCTTCTTCATGGTCCTCTTTGGCGTGTTGCCGTACCTGATCCTGAACACCATCAACCTCGGCAGCCTGTCGCTCCTGCAGATGATGTAACGTCACGACGTATCACGTGTCACGTATCACGTGTTCGGAGGTTTCGCTTTGGAAATCGACGTTCAGAGTGTTTTGGTTCTGCTAGGGCCGGAGCTCGTCCTGTGCTTCTTTGCGCTGGCCATCATGCTCCTGGGCCTCGCCTCGCGACAACGGGTGAGCGAGTGGCTGCTGCGCTGGTTGGCGCTGATTGGCCCGGTGCTGGCCGGCGCCTGGGCCCTGTGGCTGCTAGTGCCCTGGAGCGGCGAGCGGGGAGTGCAGCACGCGCTCCTGGGCGGCATGGCGACGGTGGACCCCTTTGCGCTGTTCTTTGCGCTCCTGGCCTGCGCGGCGACCACCCTGGTGGTGCTTATGTCGTGGGAGTACGTGACGGAGCGGGTCAAGGCCCCAGGCGAGTTCTACTCGTTGCTTCTCTTTGCGACCATGGCCGTCTGCCTGGTGGCGGCGGCCAGTGATTTGATCATGATCTACCTGGCTATCGAGTTCCTGAGCCTGACCTCTTACGTGCTCACCGGGTTCCTGCGCAATGATGACAAATCCACCGAGGCGGGCCTGAAATACTTTCTCTACGGAGCTATCGCCTCGGCGGTGATGCTCTACGGCATGAGCCTGTTCTACGGGCTGAGCGGGTCCACCAGCCTGAGCGCCATCGGGACACAGATCGGGACCGGGCGGTTCGAGGCGGTGGTGCCGCTGATCCTGTTGCTGGCCGGGTTCGGGTTCAAGATCGCGGCCGTGCCGTTCCACCAGTGGTCGCCGGATGCCTACGAAGGCGCGCCCACCCCGGTGACGGCGTTCCTGTCGGTGGCGCCCAAGGCGGCCGGCTTTGCCGTGCTGGTGCGGGTCCTCACCCTGGGCCTGCCCAACCTGATGCTCAACTGGGTGGCGCTGCTCTCCGGCATCTGCGTGGCGACAATGTTCGTGGGCAACCTGTCGGCCATCCCGCAAAAGAACATCAAGCGTATGCTGGCCTACTCGTCCATCGCCCAGGCCGGCTACGTGCTCATCGGCCTCATCTGTTACGACGCCCAGGCCGACGGGGCTATGCCCATCCTCATCTTTCTGCTGTGCTACCTGTTCACCAACCTGGGGCTGTTCGCGGCGGTGGTGGGCTTTTCCAACGCCACAGGCTCGGACGAGATCGAGGATTATGCCGGGCTCATCCGGCGCGCGCCGTGGCTGGCCGTGTCGATGTTGCTCTTTTTCCTGTCGCTGGTGGGAATCCCCAGCACGGCAGGCTTTATCGGCAAGTTCTACATCTTTAAATCGGCCGTCCAGACCATGCACGGGCCGTTCCTGCTCCTGGCGCTGTTGGGCGTGGTGAACAGCGTCATCAGCGTGTACTATTACTTTAACGTGGTGCGCTATATGTTCCTCGTGCCGGCCCCGGAGGGAGACAAAGCTGCCGTCAGGCCCATCGCCGTGGGCGTGCCGGTCATGGCGGCGCTGATCATCGCCCTGCTGGGCACGCTGCTCATCGGGCTGTACCCCGGGCCATTCATCGACCTGGTACAGAACTCGGCGGTGGCCTTGCTGCCGATGTAGGATGCATCGGTATCTTTTCAAAATGTAGGGGCGAACCCTTGCGGTCGCCCTGGCGGGCAGGTGCAAGACCTGCCCCTACCCCAGATTATTGAGAAGATACATGCATCGCTTGTAACGTCGCGAGGGCGGGTTTGCAAACCCGCCCTCGTTTTGCGTTGGGCAACGAGACTTGAAGGTGCAACAGGTACGATTTTACGGGACCTGCTACAGGCGATGGGTCCAGGGTTCGGCGGCGTATTTCTCCCGGCGCAGCGCCCCGGCGCGCTGCCGTTCAGCGACCGTCAACTCGCCCGGCTCCAACACCACGGCGAATACCTCCCGAAAGCCATCGGCCAACGCTACGGCTACCTCGTCAAAGGCGACGAGCCGGCCCAAGTCCTGGCGCAATGACGTGAGCCGGCCGGCCAGGTGATCCTGAAACGCCCCCGGCGTGACGCCGGCCGGGGGCCAGAGCACCGCCACCAGC
>Ga0190284_1001398_pt1 | contig 10895 bp, 11 predicted proteins | sample 48691812_MG_FD_161668 | JGI IMG/M metagenome (GOLD analysis project Ga0190284, IMG submission 161668) | Hydrothermal vent microbial mat bacterial communities from Southern Trench, Guaymas Basin, Mexico - 4869-18-1-2_MG | ecosystem: Environmental > Aquatic > Marine > Hydrothermal vents >... | reverse complement strand
GGTACTCCGCCGTGCGGTGCCCGTCCTGTGAGAAGGACATCTCAAAGTAGTTGGGTCGCTTCAGGCCATACCGCTCTACCAAGCGCTGATAGCGCCGGCCTTGCCAGCGAACGTACCAGGCGGGGAAGCCATTGCTGGCGGCCATCTCCGGCGCTTTGCGATCCAGCGCGTCGTCGAAGGGCATGCGGACAGGGAGATGCCCGTACTCCTGGGCCAGTTCCAGGCTGACGCGGAACCAGGCGGGGAAGACGTATGGATAGTAGCAGTGCAGGTCCAGGTGATCGGGCGAGCGGCCGGTATCGGCGGTGAACTTCTCGATCTGGGCACGCCACTCAGCCTTGAGCTCGGCGGCGCGAAGGCGACCGTAGCGCAGGAGCAGCCGCGCGCCGTCGCGGAAACGGCCCTCAGCGCCCACCAGCGAGGACACCCACTCCGGCGGGAGGACGGGACAGCCATCGTTCATCACCAGGTGCACACCCGCGCCCAGGCCGGGGTGGTCGTGCAGGTAGGCAGCAGCCTCCGGCCAACACGGCTGGTTGACCATCGCGGTAGTGCTGGTGACGATACCGGCTTCGTAGAGGGTAATGACCGCCTTCACTGTACCGGCTGGATAACCCAGGTCATCAGCGTTGATGATAAGACGTTTGTGCACGGCGCTCTCCTTTGAAAGTCAAGTCTCTCGGAAAAAAAAACGGGTTTCTGTAGCATCTCCTTCATAAGTGGCTAGAGATCAGGCGTTGTAGCGCTTCTCCGCTCAGGGGACAGCGCCCGTGGCCAGCGTAGACCCATTCGGGCCTCAGCGCCTGCAGGCGGGCAAGGCTATCCGGAATGAGCGCCCAGTCGTCGGCGAAGTAACGCTGCACGTGGGGTCGGCCTGTGGTGGACAACAGGTCACCGACGAAGGCGATCCGTCCCTCGACAATGAGGCAACTGGAGCCGGGGGTGTGGCCCGGCGTATGGAGCACCACCGCGTCCAGGCCATAGGCGCGTAAGTCACTGCTATCGTCGAGGAGGAGGTCAGGCAACGTTGATTCCGGTCGCAGGTACGGCTCGAACAGCCGCAGAAACGTCCACAGCAACCTGCCCCGGCCGCGCGCTGATCCGATGGAGGTTTCCCCTCTCGCCATCGCGTCCCCATCGGCGCGATGAATGGCGATGGGCGCACCGGTGAGCCGCCGCAGCGCTGCCGCGCTGCCGTAGTGGTCGAGGTGAGCGTGGGTGATGAAGACAAGCCGCAGATCATCCCGCCCCAGCGCTCGCATCCGCCGCAGCACTTTTCGCGCGTAACGGGGTAACCCGGCGTCCACCAGCACCAGCCCACTGTCGCTCACGACGAGGTAGGCAGTTGCCATCCCCATCGGGATGTTATGGATCTGCAATGACATGGGACCTTTTGTGTTATCAATGGTCGCGGATACAGCAAAACAAAAAAGTGTCAGGATGGCAGCAATTCATCAAGGCTGCGGAGCACGTAATCGGGCTGGATGCCGGAAGCGGCCAGCAGTTCAGGCGTGGTGACCCCGGTGAGGACGACACCGGTCGCCATCCCGGCCTCCCGGCCCATGCGGATGTCCGTCTCCAGCCGGTCGCCGACGATGATACACTCAGAGGCCGGAAGTTGCAAGCGATCGAGGATGGCACGGGCGGTGATGGGTGAGGGCTTGCCGACGACGACCTCGACCTTTTTGCCGGTACAACCTTCAATCGCGCCGATGACCGCCGCTGTGTCGGGGAGGCCGCCCGTGGGAGTAGGACAGTAGCGGTCGGCGTTGGTGGCGATAAAACGTGCCCCGGCGCGGATGGCGTCGAAGGCAATCTGGAGTTTGCGGTAGTCGAAGGTGCGGTCGAAGGAGGCGACGACGAACTGGATCTCGTCTGCAGCTTCCGGGGGTCGCTCCGTCAGGCGAAAGCCGGCCGCGCGCAGTTCCGTTAACAGCGGCGGCTCTCCCACGACGAAGAGGGTCGCCCCCGGAGCCTCTTGCTCCAGCCAGCGGGTCAGCACCCAGGAGGAGTTGATGACCTCGTCGGGCGTGGTGGGGATTGACAGGCGGGTCAGTTTGGCGGCGTAGTCGGCGCGCGTCTGCAGGGGCTTGTTGCTGAGGAAGACGACGCGGGAGCCGGCCGCGCGCAGCGTCTCAATCGTGCGTTTGGCCCCCGGCAAGAGCGCGTCGCCCAGGTAGACGGTGCCATCCAGGTCGAGGACGTAGCCGGGGAAGAGGGGAGGGAGTGGTTTAGTGGTTGGTTTGATGATCAACCTCCTCAAAAACTCAGGTGCGTCGTTTCTCTCACCTGTCCTGCCCGCACAACCACAGACGCGACACCGCTTGCCCCAGCGCACCGGAGGGACTGGAGGGCAGGAGCCGCCTACCGCTCACGGGCAATCCACGGAGGGAGCCCGCTACGATGACCGGCCGCTCGCCGGTCAGTCCCGCCAGTTCGTACTCCAACGTTGGGGTGGTGACCTGGGAGATGATAGCGGCTATATCCTGGTTGAAGACGATAGTCTGGGGCAGGTCGGCCGGGGCGGCGGCGGAGATCCCACCCAGGAGGAGCAGCAGGGCCATGCTTGCCAGTAGCGTGGCCAGGATCATTCGCAGCGGGCGGGACACCCGGTGAAGCGATTGAATGAGATTGACGAGTTGCGCCCGTCTATCCATTAGGCATTTATCCATCTATCCAGACAGCGTAATCACAGCGACGGATGCTAAGCTCCCGGACAGTTCCGAGCGGGAGGTGGGGCTGCCCTCCGCCAAGGCCACCCCTATTATACGACAAACCCACACCACCGCCAACGTCGTCTACGGCGCGCCGGTGCCACCGTGGATGACGGCCTATCGGTGCTCTTGGGCCACGTTTTTGACGTTCTAGTTCGTTTCCAAGCTTTCGGGAAGATTTGCCAGGGGCGGACGGCAACTTGACAGAATTGCCCATTGGTGTTATCGTCGTTATTGAAACACTTTTTCATTAAGGGGTTGTGATGACGGAGTGGAAACAATATCTTGTCAACGCCGGTTGCCGGATCACGGCGTCGCGACGGGCTGTGATGCAGGTGCTGGTGAACGCGGACGCCCCGCTCTCGCCGCAGGATATCCTCGAGCAGGCGCAGGCAGTGCACCGGAAGCTGGGACTGGTGACAGTCTACCGGACACTGAACCTGTTGGCAGAGATGAACCTGGTGCGCCGCGTCCACTGTGAGGACGGCTGCCACGGCTACCTGCCCGCCTCGCCGGGCCACCGCCACGCGCTGGTCTGCCAGGGTTGCGGTCGGGCGGTGGAGTTCCCCGGCGGGGACGACCTGCGAGCGCTGATCGGGCGGGTCGAGGCAGGGACGGGCTACCGGGTGGACGATCACCTGCTCCAACTGTTTGGCCTCTGCCCCGACTGCCAGGAAACGGAATTATGACCGAAGGGGGGTTACAAATAGTCAAACGGTTATGTATCATCGTTGTAGCACTGTTGCTAAACGCAGCGCTGCCGGTCGGGTGCGGCCAGAGCACGAGACCCGAACCCAACGGCCCGCTGAACGTCACGGTGAGTATCCTGCCGCAGAAGTACTTCGTGGAACGTGTCGGCGGCGAATACGTGACCGTGAACGTGATGGTCGAGCCCGGGGCCAGCCCAGCGACCTACGAGCCCAAGCCAGGGCAGCTCGTCGCTCTGAGCAAAGCCGCAGCCTACTTCAGCATCGGCGTACCCTTCGAGAATGCGTGGTTGGATAAAATTGCATCGGCCAATCCCGATATGCTGATGGTGGACACGGCCGCAGGCATCGAACGTGTAGGCAATGATCCGCACATCTGGCTCTCGCCGACGTTGGTCAAAACCCAGGCGCAGACGATCTACGAGGCGTTAGTAGAACTTGACCCTGCCCACGAAGCAGATTATGAAGCGAACCTGGATGGTTTCGTTGCAGACGTAGAGACGCTGGATACCGACATCCGGGCGACGTTGGAGAGATTGGAGACCAAAAAATTCATGGTCTTCCATCCCGCCTGGGGATATTTCGCCCGCGACTACGGTCTGGAGATGATCCCCATCGAGATTGGCGGGCAGGAGCCCAGTGCGGCCGAGCTGGCGGCGCTCGTCACCGAGGCCCAGGGTAAGGGCATCAAGGTGATCTTCGCCCAGCCGGAGTTCAGCACGGAGGGTGCGGAGACCATCGCCAACGAGATCGGCGGAGAGGTGCTGCTCATCAGCCCACTCAATCCCGAATGGCTGGATAACCTGCGCAAGGTCGCCAAAACGTTCGCCGAGGTGTTGAGCCCGTAACAGGAGAAAAAATGGGACACGCGAAAACGATGGAGACGCCGCGAGAGGTGATCTCGGTACGGCATCTTTGGGCTGGATACGACAACGAGCCCGTCCTGGAGGACATCAATCTCTCAGTCAAGGAGCTGGACTTCATCGGGCTGATCGGCCCAAACGGCGGCGGCAAGACGACGCTGATCAAGGTGCTGCTGGGGCTGCTCCCACCCACGCGGGGCCAGGCGCATATCATGGGCAAGAGCGTCAAGGATGGGCGGCGATACATCGGCTACGTACCGCAATCGGTCGAGTTCGACCGTGACTTCCCCATCAGGGTGTGGGACGTGGCCCGGATGGGACGGCTGGGCAAGCGCCGCCTGCTGCAGCGTTACACGGCTGAGGACGACGAGGTCGTGGCGGAGGCGCTGCGCAGCGTGGACATGCTGGACCTGGGGTATCGCCCTATCGGCGCGCTCTCGGGCGGGCAGCGGCAACGGGTCTACGTCGCCCGCGCACTGGTGACAGAGCCCAACATCCTGCTCCTGGACGAGCCTATGGCGAGCGTTGATCCCCAGGTGAGCGCTAGTTTTTATGACCTGCTGAGCCGGTTGAACGAGCACGTCACCATCTTGATGATCTCCCACGATATGAGCGCGATTTCATCGCACGTTAAGACGGTGGGGTGTCTCAACCGGCGGCTGTTCTACCACGGGGAGAAACAAATCACGCCGGATATGCTGGAGGCCGCGTACCGGTGTCCCATTGATCTGATCGCCCATGGCATCCCGCATCGTGTTTTCCCAGAGCACAGCGTCGAGGAGGTACGGACATGATCGAGGCTGTGATTGAGGCACTGCAGTTCACCTTTATGCGCAACGCGCTGATGGCGGGCGTGCTAGTCAGCATCGCCTGTGGTATCATCGGCACGTTCGTCGTCATCAACCGTATCGTCTTTATCAGCGGCGGCATCGCCCACGCGGCGTACGGCGGCATCGGCCTGGGGTACTACCTCAAGTTCAACCCGGTGCTCGGCGCGATCATCTTCAGCGTGATCTCAGCGTTAGGGATGGGCGCGGTGCAGCGCAAGACTCGCCAACGGGCGGACACCATTATCGGCGTGATGTGGGCCATCGGCATGGCTATGGGGATTATCTTTGTGGATCTGAGCGCAGGCTACAAGGTGGACTTGATGAGCTACCTGTTCGGCAGCATTTTGGCCGTCCCCTCCAGCGACCTGCTGATTATGCTGGTGCTCGACGTCGTCATCGTTGCACTGGTAGCGCTGTTCTACAAGGAGTTGCTCGCGATTTCGTTCGATGAGACCTTCGCCACCGTGGAAAACGTGCCGGTGGATACGATCTATATGGTCCTGCTTTGTTTGATCGCGCTCACGGTGGTGATGATGATGCGGGTGGTGGGGCTGATTATGGTCATCGCCCTGCTGACGATGCCGGCGGCCATCAGCGGGCAGTTCGTGAAGGATATGAAAAAGATGATGCTGCTGGCGAGCTTCCTGGGCGTGATCTTCACCGCGACAGGGCTGTGGCTCTCCTACTTTTTGAACCTGACCTCCGGTGCGACGATCATCCTGGTTTCCGGCGCCGCCTACTCGCTGAGCCTGGCAGCGAAGTTGCTGATAAGCCATACCCATTCGGAAAGGGTGTGTTTCAAATGAGCTGGAGGATAAGGAGCGGACGCCCCGCTTCAGCGGGATTTTCCGGCTGAAGCCGGACGTCCAACTGAAATGAAACACACCCATTCGGAAAGCGTAAGTTGACGAGGCACGCCTGGTCACCATCTGCGCCGTGACCTCCTGGGGAAAGGCGCTTACCACTTCAGCGACTACGCCGTGGTCCCTTACCGCTCGATCCCCTTCCGCGCCATCACCCCCTGCTGGTAATAGTGCTTCACCTCCCGCATCTCCGTCACCAGGTCGGCCCGCTCAATCAGTTCCTGGGGAGCGCGGCGGCCGGTGAGGATCACCTCCACGTGTTCCGGCCGCTGGTCGAGAAACGCCAGCACCTCCTCCACGTCCAGCAGCCCAAACCAGATCGTCACGTTGACCTCGTCCAGCACGACGACATCGTACTGGCCCGAGAGCATGACCTCCCGTGCCCGCTCCAGCCCCCGGTGGGCCTGGGCCACGTGCCCGGAGGTGACCTCCTCCCGGTGGATGCAGCGCACGTCCCCGTATTGCTCAATCGTGATGGCGGGATGGTCGCGCAGGGCCTCCAGTTCCCCGTAGTGCTGGCCCTTCATAAACTGGCCGATGTAGGTGCGCATCCCACGGCCAGAGGCCCGCAGTGCCAGGCCCAGGGCGGCGGTGGTCTTGCCCTTGCCGTCTCCCGTGTAGACCTGCACGTAGCCCCGTGGGAGCCGCTTACCGTGCGTTTGTTCCATTTGCTCAAGGTCATCAGTTCGCATCTTCAACCTCCACGTTTAGCCCAGCCAGCGCGTCCTCGACGGTCAGCCAGCCGGTGCCAGGGAAGAGCCGCGCCACCTGCGGGGCGAAGAGCGGCGAAGCGGTCAGCATCTCTGGAGAACCATCAGCGAAAACCTCGCCCTGGCTGAGCAACACGACCCGGTCGGCGGCCTGCGCGACCAGCTCGACGTCGTGGGTCACGAGCAGCACGCCCACCCCTTCCGCCTGCCACTCCCGCAGAAGGCGCACCAGTTCCCGTTTGGCAAAGTAGTCTAGGCCGCGCGTAGGCTCGTCGAGAAGCAGGAGCCGGGGGCGGGTGACGGTGACCGCGCCCAGCGCCACCCGCTGCCGCTGGCCCACGCTCAGGTCGCGGGGATAGGACGCAGCCAGACTGCTCAGGCCCAGACGAGCCAGCAGATCAGCAGGCGCAATGGGGGGGCTGTCCAAAAGGCCATGATTGCGCAGTGTGACCACCAGTTCCTCCGCGACGGTGTCGGCAAACAGGAGGTCGTCCGGCTCCTGGGGCAGGTAGCCGACGCTCTGGCAGATGCTGGCCGTCTCCTGTTTGATGAGCGATTCACTCTCCAGTGTGATCTCGCCTTGCTGGGGCCGCAGCAACCCGACGATGCACTTGAGCAGCGTGGTCTTGCCGGAGCCGTTGCGCCCCATCAGCGCGACCAGCTCTCCGGGTGCCACCTCCAGGTTGATCCCGCGCAGGATGTCCTCCTGATCGTAGGCAAAATGCAGATTGCGAATGACGAATAACGAATAACGAATTACGGATTGCTTCTCGGAAACCTGGGGTTTGGGGTTTAGGATTTGGGATTTCGCGGCGAAGCGATGCCCCTCCTTCACCGTAAATGGCAACGGTTTCCAGCCCAGTTCCTTGCCCAGCGTGACCAGCGGTGGTGTCAGGTTCATCTGATGCAAGACGTGGCGCGGCAGGCCGCTAAGCACCCCCCTACTGTCTCCCCCTATAGGGGGGGGAGGCAGGTAGATCAGATGATCGGCGTGGGGCAAGATGCGCTCCAGCCGGTGTTCGACCAGGACGATCGTCAGCCCCCTGTCACAGTTGAGGCGCACCAGCGCCCGCAGCACATCTTCGGCAGACTGGGGGTCAAGCTGAGAGGTAGGTTCGTCGAGCACGAGGATACGAGGGCGAAACGCGAGCGCCGCAGCGATGGCGACGCGCTGTTTCTCACCGCCGGAAAGCGTCTCCAGCGGGCGGTCACGCAGAGGTGCCAGGTCCAGCAGGTTCAGTACTTCCTCGATACGCACGCGCATCTCGGTGGGCGGGATGGCCCCATTTTCCAACGCAAAGGCGATTTCATCCTCGACCCGATCCAGGACGAACTGCGCCTCGGGATCCTGGAAGACGAAGCCAACGAGGCGGCTGAGTACCTGTGGCCCCTCGGCGACGGGGTCGTGACCAGCGACGGCGACGCTCCCGCTCAGCGTGCCACCGGTGAAGTGGGGCACCAGCCCGTTGAGGCAACGCAGCAACGTGGACTTGCCCGCACCGGACGGCCCAGCCACGAGGACGAACTCCCCCTCGGCAATGTGTAACGTCACGTCGGCCAGCGCGGGTTGGGAGGAGTCGGGATAGGTATAGGTCAAATGGTCAAAGTGGATCATCGTTCGTCTCGGCCCCCGGTGGTAATCACCGCCGGCACGAGCAACCCCAGCAGCCCCAATCCGATGAGCGGGTCGAAGATGGGTAGGGTTAGGCGCGGGTAGGGCGAATAGTAAAGTGTTCCCCGGTCCATCAGGGGCAGCGGCAACAGGATCACAGCTAACGTCAGCCCGCACCCCAGCACGGCCAGTGTGTCGCGGGCGGTCCAGCGATGCCTCCGGTAGGCGGTGTGGGAGACAGCCCGCCCGGCCAGCCACACCACACCGACGATGATCACCGCCCCCACGATCATCATTCCCACGGCACTCCCCTTCCATGACGGCAGGAACAGGAACGCCAGCCAGCCCCCCAGTAGCGCCAACAACCCCACCACCAGCAGCCCTTGCGTGCGCAGCGGCTGCGCCCGGCCGGAGACGGCTCCGTAGCCGCGAGCGACCATCGCCTCGGCCAGGCCCATCGAGCGCTCTAGCCCGCTCACCAGCAGCGGCACGACGATGGGCAGCCAGTCGCGTAAGCCCCGCACACGGTGGCCGCGCACCGCCTGGGCCTCGCGGATACGATTCAGGCTGCGGACCGTCTGCGGAATAAAGGTGAGGGCGATGGAGAGCACGACGCCGGTCTCGTGGAAGGCGCGCGGTGTGAGTTTCACCAGGTCGCGCACCGGCGTCACCTGGTTGAAGACGGCGAAACCGCCGAAGATAACGGTCAGCATGAGGCCGTTCGTCGCGCCAAAGACGAGCGCCTCTAGTGTCACCAGCCCGCCCAACAGCGGGAGCCAGTCGGGCAGGCGGAAGAGCACTGTGTGGCCCAGGTGGGCAGTCAGGCCGTTGAACAGGGCGGCCAGCGGAACCGCCATGGCCGCGAAACGAAGCGGCGAAAGGGGCACCTGCCGACCCTGGTCAGGCGCACAGACGATGCCCACCACCGTCGTAACCAGCAGCAAAAGGACGGCGTAGAGCGGGTTGCGAGTGGACGATGCCGCTACCAACGTCGTCAATGCCCAAAGAAGCCACACGCGCGCGTCAATCATGGGCAGGGCACACCTCGAAATAGAATCGGCGCTGAAAGCGAGTGAGTGCCCGCACCGTTGGCACACCCAGCAGCAGGATCAGCACCGTGTTGCCCGCCGCACGCGCCATGTCCCACGCCAGCGAGGTGGTCACGTAAAACACCGCGTAACGAGTCAGCGTCTCACCCAGGCCGATGCCCGGCGTCCATGTCTGCTCGGTGGACCCCACAGCGAGGGGCCAGAAGTAGACGTTTATGATCACGCCGTAGAGCAGGCCCCAGGCGAAGCCGAAGATGCAGAGGATGAGGATGTTCCGGGTGAGATGTGTTGCCTGTTGTCTGGTGCGTTGAAACGTGGAACGTGTTGCGTGCTGTGTGTTGCGTGGGAGCCAGCCTGCGGTCATGCCGGCCCAGCCTGCTGTGAACATCTGGTAGGGGAGCCACGGCCCCACGCCGCCGGTGATCAGCCCTGAGACAAGCAGTGTGAAGGCTCCCATCAGGAAGCCGAAGCGGCCACCGAAGACATAGCCAGCCAGGATAATGGGCGCGAAGATGGGAGAGAAGCCGCCGGGCATAGGAACGGCGACCTCAATGAAGCGCAGCACACTGGTGATGGCGACCAGCACGCCCAGCATGGCAACTGTCTTGGCGCTGGTCGCCTGGCCCTGTAGCTCCACCAGCAGCGCGACCAACGACAGTCCCACTAACGCCGTAGTCACCAATGGCGCTTCCTGACCGTGGGTGATGCCGGTAGAACCGCTGGCTCGTGTCTCTAGAAAGAAAGGGTAGGCGAAGGCCATAATGCCAATGGCCGCGCTGAGCACGTAGATGGACCCACTGATGACCCGGCGCACGCTCATCTCCGGGGGAGCAGTTTGAATATGAGCCAGCTTAGCAGCCCGATGAGGATGAGGTTGAAGGTGATATAACCGAGCTGTAAGGTGGGGGATGGACCCTGGTCGTCGCCTGTCGGTTGCGCAGTGCCGGAGGAGATGGATGGGGTAAGCGTCGGCTGAGTGGCACGTGTGGAAGAGGACAATGGGGACACTAGGGCCACACGTTGGGGAGTGGAAGATGGCGATGGGAACGCGGTTGCTGAAGGCTGAGCGGTGGGCCAAGGCGAGGGGGACAGAGTTACCACAGACTGAGGAGTAGGAGAGGGCGGTGAGGACGTGGCAGTCGCAGGCTGGAGGGTGGGAGAAGGCAATGGGGATGGGAACGCCGCAATCTGAGTGGTGGGCGTCGGCGACGAAGATGTGCCGGTCACGCCCAGCACGAGTGTGTGGACTTGCTCCCCCGCCGCGCTCACGACCCGCAGGTGGTATTCCTGCGGCACTGTAGGACAGACCTCACGGCCGCCAATCAGGTCCACGCGCTCCCCGTCCAGGTAGACCTCAAGCGCGTCGGCGGTGTCCCAGCGTACCATCGTGCAGTCGCTGGCGGGGATGGGATTATCATCCAGTCGAAACCAGACCACAGGGATCGGCGGGGGCGAAGTAGCAGTCGGAGCAGGCAACGGGGTAGCGGTCGGCGGGGGCGAAGTGGCGGTCGGAGCAGGTAACGGAGTTTCTGTGGGGAGCGGCGTCC
>Ga0190284_1001396_pt1 | contig 10904 bp, 6 predicted proteins | sample 48691812_MG_FD_161668 | JGI IMG/M metagenome (GOLD analysis project Ga0190284, IMG submission 161668) | Hydrothermal vent microbial mat bacterial communities from Southern Trench, Guaymas Basin, Mexico - 4869-18-1-2_MG | ecosystem: Environmental > Aquatic > Marine > Hydrothermal vents > Microbial... | reverse complement strand
GGCGAGCATGTTCGGAAACCAGCCGGGCATTATCACTCTGGAGATCTCCGAGTGCATCGACCCGTGTCCGTAGCGATCACCGCCTTGGCGGATCTGAATTGATCGAGTCTCGAACCCACCCGCTCGTCCCGGTACTCCGGGGCGGGCGGGTGTTTTTATGCGCGGGTTCGTCATCGCCCTTGTGACTTGACATCCGCGCGTTGCACCGTTGTAGTCCCTCCAATTGCTCAGCAGTCCTAGCAGTGGGAGGTTGTCATCGTGCGTAGACCTAACGTGAGTGGTTTGCCCATTATCGTTTCGTGGTTTGCGGTATTGGCGATTGCTGCGGCATTGCAGAGCGTATCATTTGCCGCCCCTCCGCGTCCCGCCGGGGGTATCTGGCGACCCGCGGACCCCGTCGTGCGTGCCAGCAACCGCGGAGTGGCCTTGATGGAGCGGTACGAGTACGCCGATGCGGTCAAGGCATTCGAGCAGGCCGCCAAGCTCGCCCCGGATTCCGTGGAGATCCGCATCGATCTGGCGATCGCGATGTACAACCGCGGTGGTAAGGGCGATCTGGAACGATGCGAGGCGTTGTTGGATGCGGCTCTCGCGGTCGAGCCGGACAACGTGCGGGCACGGTACTTTCGCGGAATCGCCTACCAGTACCGCGGGCAGGACGAGCAGGCGATTGGGTGCTTCGATCGCGTGGTGAAGCTCGTGCCTCACGACGCGGTGGCGTGGTATCTGCTGGCCCGGAGCAAGGTCCACCTGGGACAGCCGTGCCGTGCGGAATTGGAGCGTGCGGTCAAGGAGAACCCCGGGCTGGTCAGCGCGTACTATGATCTCATGCGAATCGCTCGGCAGGAGGGCGATGTCGAGCAAGCCCGGGCGTATCAGGAGATGTTCGTCAAGCTGCGTGAAAGCCCGCTCTCCGAGATGGTGGTCATGCCCCATTACCGCCGGATGGGCCGGCTGGCTGTGGTGAGGCCGATGTCCGCGCGGCCCGGGCGGAACGTGGCGGGTGGGGAACTGTCGGCCGCGGCACCGCGGACGCTGTTGGAGGGGTTCGGCGTCACAACGCATCCCGCCCGCATTCGAGAGTCCCTGGCGCTCTTTGGCGCCGGGGCGGCGATGGCGGAGGTGAACGGCGACGGGCACATGGACCTGGCGATCTCGGCACCGGTCGAAGGGAGGCTGCGCCTGATCCTGCTGCTGGGCCGACCGGATGGGACCTTCGTCGACGCCACCAAGTCCTCGGGCTTGGCGACGATCGCACCGGTCAAGTCCTGTGCCTTCGGCGACTATGACAACGACGACAAGGTGGACTTGTTCGTGGGTTGTGTCGGGGCCAACCACCTGTTTCGCGGGCGTGGCGACGGCACTTTCGAGGACGTGACCGTCACGACCGGGGCCGTCGGCCTTGACGTGGCGACCGTGTCCGCCGTGTTCCTCGATGCCGACCACGACGGGGATCTTGACATTTACGTTTGCAACGATGCCGGGCCCAAGGAAGGCACCAAGCCCACCCTCGGTGCCAACCAGCTTCTCAACAACAATGCCGACGGCACGTTCAGCGACATCACGGCGGGAGCCGGCGTGGGCTGCCCCGCCGACCGCAGCACGATGATGGCACCGATCGACCTCGATGACGACCGAGACACCGATTTGGTGGTGTTCGGCGGCGGTTCGGTCCGGGTCTTCTTCAACGATCGGTTGGGCAAATACCACGAAGGGCGGATTGCGGCCGAACCTATTCGCGGCCCCTACGGCGGGGTCGCGCAGGATTTCAACGGCGATGGTCGGGCCGATCTGCTGATTTCACCTGGAGTCGGGGCGAGCGCGCGCCTGGTTCTCTCCGACGGTACTGCCGACCTCGAGCCCAGCACACAGTTCGACGATTGCCTCGGAGCGATACGTACATGGGGCGAAATCCACGGGATTCGCGTCGCGGACGTTGATCTGGACGGCGATCTGGACGTGGCGATCTTCGGGCAGGCCGGCCATGTGTTGCTCAATGATGGGTGGGGGCGTTTCGTGGTCAAAGCGAACGTGTGGCCTCAGGCATTCACTGAGGAAACCCTCGCCGCGGAGTTGGTCGATTTGACCGGTGACGGTGCGCCCGATCTGCTCCGCATCCTGACCGCCAATGGCGGCACGGTCGAGCTTGTTCCAACGAAGCTGACCCCACCGGCGAACTGGCTGGCGGTCACACCGACGGGTGATCGTGGAGATGACAAGCGTACACGGAGCCCGGCCAGCGGGTTCGGCACACGGGTCGAGCTTCGCTGCGGGTTGCACAGCCAGGTGCTTACCTACACCGGGCTCAACGGCGGCTTCAGTCAATCGCAACAACCGCTCGTTTTCGGGCTAAACGGGGCGGGCAAGGCCGACTACGTGACGTTCACGTGGCCCGACGGCGTGACGCAGTGCGAGAACGAGCTGGCTGCCCGCACGCATCACCGCATCAGCGAAATGGAGCGGCGGGTGTCGAGTTGCCCGGTGCTGTTCGCGTGGAACGGGGAGCGGTTCGGTTTTGTGGGCGACTTTGCCGGCGTTGGTGGGCTGGGGTACTACCTCGCTCCGGGCGAGTATGCCGCACCACGGGCACTCGAACACGTCAAGATCGAGCCGCGGCAGTTGGCCGCCCGCGACGGGTTTTACGAGCTGCGCGTCTGTGAGCCGATGGAGGAGGTCGCATACGTCGATCGGCTCGAACTGGTGGCGGTGGATCACCCGGCGGAGGTTCGCGTGTATCCTGATGAACGTTTGGCCATCACCGGCTCGGCGCCTACGCACCGCCTGCTGTGTGTCGCGGAGCCCATCTTCCCGGTCAGCGCCACCGCACCGGACGGCACCGAGTGCGCCGAGAACCTGACCGGAGCGGATCGCCTCTATGCGTATCAACCGAAGTTCGACCGGCGCTTCTGCGGTTTCTGCGAGCCGCACGCGCTGGTGCTGGACTTCGGGGATCGGTTGACCGACTTCGTCATGGGCGAGGACACTGCGCGGGCTGAAGCCCGCGGCTCGGTGGAGACGCCGCGCGTCTACCTATTCCTGAACGGCTGGATCGAGTATCCGTATTCCCAGACGACCTACGCCGCCGCGCAGGCCGGCGTGATCTGGCAGCCGATGAAGATCGAGCGCCTGTCGCCCGCCGGCGATTGGAAGACCGTCGTTCCCGACGCCGGGGCGCCGGGCGGCATGGCACGCACGATCGCGATAGATCTTACCGGGAGGCTGGCCGACGGCGGCGATCGGCGGACAACGCCCGCCCTACCCTGCAAGCTGCGCATCTCCACGAATCTCGAAATCTACTACGACCAGGCGTTCATCGCCGTTGATCGCGGCACGGACAGTTTGGTGATTAGGAGCATGCCGGTCGCCGAGGCTGAGCTCCGCCGCCTCGGTTTCCCGCTGGAATACTCTCCGGACGGTCACCATCCCACCGTCTACACGTACGACGTGATCGAGCCCACATCCTCTTTCAAGATTCCCGCAGGTGCCTATACGCGCTATGGGTCGGTGGCTGAACTGCTGACGGAATTCGACGACCGGTACGTCATCCTCGGCACCGGTGACGAGATCGCCGTCAGGTTTGACGCCCGGTCGCTGTCGCCACCCGGTGACGGAATGGTGCGCAGCTTCGTCCTCGTTTCACATGCCTACTGCAAGGACATGGACCTCTACACGGCGGAGCCGGACACCGTCGCACCGCTGCCCTTCCGCACAATGGGCAAATACCCGTACGCCGGGGATGAACGCTACCCTGACGACGACGATTACAAGCGTTACCAAGGGCGATTCAACACGAGATTGATCCCGTAGGGTGAGCATCGTTCACCAGAACGACTTCCTGAAAACCGCAAGATCGGTCAAGCAATCCGTCGGCCCGGCGGATAGAACGTACGGAGGAGGTCTGTCTGGTACAAAGGAGAACCTGGTGAAACCGGAAACTGAACAGGCATACGGCGAGCGTATTCTGCGAGTGCTGGTTCACATCCAGGGGCGGCTCGACGAAGCGCTGCCCCTGGATGAGCTGGCGCGAGTCGCTCACTTCTCGCCGTATCACTTCCACCGCATCTTCCGCGGTATGGTCGGCGAGTCGGTCAAAGAGCACGTGCGGCGGTTACGCCTGGAGCGGGCTGCCGACCGGCTCAAGCGTACCGATCATCCGGTGACGCGGATCGCGTTCGATTCGGGGTACGAAGCCCATGAGGCCTTCACCCGTGCGTTTCGGGCAATGTTCGGCGAATCGCCGTCGGGGTTTCGCGGGATTCATCAGCCGATCCCGTATCCGGGTTGTCCATCCGGCGTTCATTTCGATCCGAACGGACGGGTCGAGCGCTTCGAACCCCTTCAAGCGGGAGCAGAATCGATGAAAGTGAAGATCGAGCAGATGGAGCCGATGCGGGTGGCTTTCGTGCGGCACGTGGGGCCATACAACCAAGTCGGCGAGACGTGGGGCAAGCTGTGTGCGTGGGCCGGGCCGCGCGGGTTACTCAGGCCGGACACCACGTTTCTGGCATTGTGCCATGACGATCCGGAGGTGACGCCGCCGGACAAGATCCGCTACGACGCGTGTATTCCGGTGGATGCGTCGCTCCAACCGGAGGGTGAGGTCGGCGTGCAGGAGATCACCGGTGGCGCGTATGCGGTGGCCACCCATCACGGACCGTACGAGAAGCTGGCCGAGACTTACGCACAACTCTGCGGGCAATGGCTTCCGACCAGCGGATGTGAGCCGCGTTCGGCCCCGAGCATCGAGATCTACCGCAACTCGCCGCAGGACACCGCCCCAGAGGACCTGGTGACCGACATTCATCTGCCGCTGGCTCCGAAGTAGTCGTACCTGAAAAGGAAACCGCCTGTACGCGTCTACCGATTGGCGTAGCGTGCTGCCGAGGTGATGCGCAAAACCAGGCAGAAGTAGCCGAGAAGCAGCAGCAGATTCACGATGACCCAGAAGCCGGCCACCATTAGGAATCCAGCGAACATGCCCACCGAGCGGATCCACTGTTCAATCGCGTCCTCGGCGACAGTGAATACGACTATCAGGGTCCACATGACGGCTGCCCAGAGAACCAAATACCCGCTCGAGTAGGCCGCTCCCTGCATGCTAGCGGCCAGCAGATTGCGCTTGTCGGTCACTTGGTACCAGACGCCGACGACGGCAGCTGTGAGCAGGGAGATTGCCAGAACGACCAGAACGGTCACGCTCCCCAGCGCCGGTCCGATGGCCAAGAGCAACTCAGGGCTATCGCTCAGTGAACTCAGCCCATTATCGGCAACTTGCGTTGCCAGCGAGCCGAGGCACGCGACGACGAAAGCCAGCGGCAGGTGCATGGCCAGAAAACCGCGGTGGGCGGTCGTCGGCGTGCGGAGTTGCAGCGACCGCCCGAACGATCGGGGACGGCGCAGAGCCTCGATGCTGCAGCGCCGCCAAGCGTACCATCGGCCCGCCTTCGCCCGACGTTGCCAGAACGCTCCGGGGCGGACACCGGGGCCGAGTGACGCGGCCACCGCGTCACCGCACTCGGGACAGCGTCCCTGTCCGTGCGTGCCCGTGAGGTTGTACCCGCACACTTCGCAGAGTGGCGCGTGCTCCGGCGGTGTGACCGGTCGCGGTGCTCCCACCGTGCGCAGCCATGCCCACAGACACCAGATGCCGGCGGCAAACATCGACCACCAGATCACGGCAGGCGCGTACTGTACGTGCCACGGACGACTGGCCCAATGTTCATCCCACGCCTCGGAGTATTCCTCGACGGCGGTGTCGTACTCGGCCATGGCTGCCTGGTGCTCCTGCCAGACCGGTGAGTCCTTGGGCTGCGTGGTGGGCGGCTGCGGTGGCGTGGGGTACGCCGCCACCGGGCGATGTGCCACCCACCAAGCGGTTTGGGCCCGGCCCACAGGGACGATGACCAGCGCGGGCAGCAGGATTAGGACCAGGGCGTGCGGCGTGTAGAGCCACGTTCGCCGGATCGACACGCCGAAGCTCGCTCGAATCGGTTCGTCGCGCGCGCCCCAGGGTACGAAGATCAGCCCGGCGGCGACGATGGCCAGTTCGATTCCGACGAACGTACCGGCGACGACCAACGTGACGCGTAGGGGATTCCGGTCGAACTCCTCGCCCAAGCTGGTGATCGTATGCCAAGCGCTGCCCAGAACGCGCTGCCAGCCGCCTGGACCAACGCGTCCGTCCCAGGCTTCGAGGAGAACGATCAACAACATCGCTAGCACAAACGCCAGGATGTGCACGAGATACGCGACCCGGTAGCCCACATGTACGGTGCGCACGGCCGTGGTCTTGGGACAGAAGCCGGCGGTGACGAAAGTGGCCAACGCCGGCCAGCGCCGAGCGCGCTGTGGCGAAGGCTGCTCTCGGTCTGGGATGGCTTGTGTCTCTTCCGTCACCGGACGCGGAGTTTCGCAGGCGCGGCGCGCCACGTCAATGATGTACGGCAGGCGTGGTTGGGTCAGACGCCCTTGGGTGAGACGCTGGCGCGGCCGATGCCGTGTCGGCGGTGGCGCTTGGCCTTGCGGATGCGCGCCCGCTGGATGTTGCGCCACACCATGCGGACACGGCGGCGCTGGCGATATTCGGTCACACCCCAGCGCATGGCGAAGTAGGTGAGGAAGGCGGCCACCGCTCCGACTGCCAGGCACCCGACCCACAACTCGAGGCCGAACTCGAACATGATGCCGAGAAGTCGTGACCAGAATTCGGTCTCGAACAAGCGTGACCAAATACTCTGATTGGTGTGCATGGTCAGGTTGGCCAGCTTCTCGGCGAAGTTGGGTTCCAGGGCGGCGGTCGGGGAGATCACCAGCAGGCGACCGATTTCCCAGCAGGTCCCGTAGATGGGCACGATGGTCACCGGGTTGCTGATCCAGACGATCGGAATGCAGACCGCCTTGTTGGCGCGTAGCAGGGTGGCCAGAGCAACGGCGATGACCATTTGGAACCCGACTGTGGGGCTGAAGGCGACCAGCATGGCCAGCGCCGCCCCGAGCGCGATGCGGTGCGGAGAGTCGTCCGCGTGCAAGACGTGCTTGTACACGAACAACCGGGTTTTTCTCCAGAGGTTTCTCACCGTGGGCGTACCCCGTCCTTCTCGCAGGTTTGACTCCGGCGGGCGGCCACGCGCACCACGCCGAGGGAACTAGTGCTCCGTCACCGCTGATTTGATGGGGTGCCCCACCTCCTTTTGACGGGGTGGCCCACCTCCTTTGGAGGTGGGGGAGTCGATTCAATGTTCAATCGTGGTTGTGGCAGGGCGTACGCTCCACACCGCACAATCGTGTTCCCCAGGTCCAAAGGACCTGGGCCACCCATCAGGTCCAAAGGATCTGGGCCACCCATCACTCGACGAGCGACGGAGCACTAGAATAGCGAGTCTCTTGAAAGAAACAAACTACTCAGCGCGTTTATCGGTCTTGGAGGCTTGCTCCTGGAGCGCGACCGCGACCGCCCGGACCACTTCCACAACGGATAGGTTACGCATGCACAGGTGATTGAACCGGCATTGCGACAGCCTCCGCAAATAGCACGGGATGCAGGGCAGGTCCGCTTGCAGGATGGTGGCGTTGGTTCCATAAGGCCCGGTGCGGGCCGGGTCCGTCGGGCCGACGATGCACACCATCGGTCTTTGCTCAGCAGCGGCCAGGTGCATCGGGGCCGAATCGTGGCAAACCACCACCGCGGCGTGGGTTAGGATCGCGGTCATCTCACGAAGCCCGGTCCGACCGGCGAGGTCGATCGGTCGGGACCGGCACTGCCCGGCTATCGTCTCGCACACGGCGCGCTCGTCGGGCGAACCCATCAGAACGGTTCGCAGGTGATGCTCAGTCGCCAGCCGGTCAATGACCTCGGCGAAACGCTCGGGGAACCATCGCTTGGTCGCCCAACGGGCGCCGGGCAAGACGGCTGCAAACGGCTCGTCGTGGGCTCGGCCGACTGCCGCCAGGATGGCGGTTCCCCGGCGACGCTCGGGGTCGGTCAGGGCCAAGTCGAACGTCATCGGGGTGTGATCAAAACCGAGCATCCGTGCGACCCGGTAGTTGCGCTCGGCGGCATGAACAACCGACGGGCGGACGGAGATGCGGTGCGTGTAGAAAATCCACGCCGATTCGCGGGCGTCGGCGAACCCAACGCGTACGCGGGACCCGGACGCGAAGGCCAGAAAGCCCGAGCGGAAGAGCCCTTGCAGGTCGATGGCCAAGTCATAGCGGCGCCCACGCAATGACGTGAGAAATCGCCAGAACTCGACGCCGGCGGAGAAGCTCCGCCCCAGCCGCCCGAAACGCCGGCGATCGAAGGCGACCAACTCAGCGATGTCCGGGTGCCCGGCGAGCAGGTCCGCACAGGACTTGGCCACCAGCCAATCGATGCGGGCTCGAGGGTAACGCAGGCGCAACCCGCGCAGCACCGGCAGCGCGTGCACGATATCGCCGAGCGAACTGGGCTTGATAAGCAGAATGCGTGCGAAGTCGCGGTCGGCGAGCGAAGAGTTGGCTTTGGAAGCATCTGTGGTCAAGAGTCAATTGGTCCGCACAGCGGACCCTACGGATTCGAATTCACCCAGTGCCGGCGATCCTCCAGAATCTCGCACGGATGGTAACGAGCCTTATAGGCCATCGCTCGGCCGGCGGCAACGTGGAAACCCAGGTAATAGTAAGCGATGCCCGAGCGCCGGCAGTAGTCGATCTCCCACAGGATGGAGAACGTGCCCAAACTTCGCCGGTGGTGCTCGGGATCGAAGAACATGTATACGGAACTGAGCGAGTGCGGCCCGCGGTCGACGAGGCTGACTCCCACCAGACGCCGGCCCAACGAGTAGCGCACCTCCAGGGTGGTCACCGGGAAGGTGTACAGGAAGTCGTGAAACTCCTCGTCCGAGCCGGTCATGGTTCCGTCGTGGCGGCTCGCCAAGTACCGGCGAAAGAGGTGCAACTTCTCGAGCGTGGGCTCGGGCGGTCCGACTTCGACGGAGACGTCGTGGTTTCGCCGCCACACCCGGCGCAGGGACCGGGTCGGGGTGAACGCATGCACAGGAACGCGGGCCTGCTTGCACTCGGCACATCCCTCACACACCGGGCGGTAGATCACGCACCCGCTCCGGCGGAAGCCGCGATTCATCAGCGCTTCGTATATCGCCGGGTGCAGTTGATCGACGTGAAAACATTCCACCCGATCCTCGCGGTCCGGAAGATAGGGGCAACGGGTGGGCGGCGAGACGGTCAACTCCGTCTCGGCCAGAAATCGATCGACCATTTGCTGCACGTTGATGGTGCTGGGATCACCCATCGATTGTCACTCGCTCGGGCCTGATCGTGTTTCGCCATCGTCACAGCGAAGCCCATACGAGAGTATATCCGCTTGTCGAGCGTGTTTCACACACCGTCTCCGCCCTTGCGGCGGGCCACAAATACCGACATCTTTCGGGACGATCATGGTAGCGGCGCGTTTGATTCGATGCGGCGCCGGCGATATAGTCACCACGAGTGGCTGAATCGCAGCCTGATAAGTTCCACAATCCCGTAAGTGTGTGGTTTCTGGTGCCATGAAAAAAGCCCTTATTGCCATTCTCGTGCTCGCGGTGCTCCTGCTCGGCTGGAACGCGCTGAGAAACCTCAAGATGGAATTCCACGAAGAGAAGGGCGTGTTGAAACCGGTCAAACGCGGCGACTTGACCATCCCGATCAATGCCACCGGCGAGGTCCGCTACGAGTCGCGGACGGAGATCAAGTCCGAAGCCAGCGGCACGGTACAGGAGCGCTTCTTCGAGGCGGGCGACTGGATTCGAGCGGGCAAGAAGCGCAGCAGCGAGGTCGGCAAGACGCTGAAGCGAGGCGAGGCGCGCATCAACGAAGCCGGAAAGCTGGTGAGAAAGGCCGTGTATCTTATTCGCCAAGGCGGTGACGTGGGCAGCAACGGCGGGGCACGCATCAGCGAGGCCGCCGTCTTCGTGAGGGAGGCCCTGGAGGACGTCAGCAAGGCCTGCGCCGAGGTGCAGACCGGCAAGATGCTGTGCAGCGAGGCCGACGGTTCAGCCGCGGAGAAGACACTGCTCATCCGCTTGGACCCGGAAGACGAGCTGCGCACCGTCGACCGCGCGCAGGCGGACCTGATCAGCGCCATGGCCAACCTGGAGCAGGCGAAGATCACCGTGCGCGAGTGTCGGGAAGTGGGCGTCCCGGCAGCGACGGCCAGATTGGATGGTATCGGAAGTCAGTTGGAACGAGCGAAATTCGAGTTGGACGAGATCATTCTTCTTCGCAAGCAAAATAAGTCGAACGCTCGGGAGCTCATGCAATACAAATCCAGCTACAACAAACTCCTCGCTGATGAAGACGCCGCCGAAGCGCAGGTGGAAAAAGCCAAAATCGCCATCAAAACGGCTGTGCAGAACGTGGTTCTCGCCGGGGCACGGTTCACGACCGCCGAGAAGAACCTCAGCGATGCCATCGAACGACTGCGCGAGACCGAGATCTTCTCCCCCATCGACGGGATGATTGTCGAGATGCGTGTCGAGAAAGGTGAGGTGATCCAGGCGGGCAAGGGCAGCTTCACCGGCGGTACGGTGCTGGCCGTGGTGGCTGATACCTGCAATACCTACGTTCGCGCCGAGGTTGACGAAGCGGACTTCGGTGTCGTTTTCGATCTTGCTCCCGAGGCGGCGCGGCCGCACAGCGTGGTCACCGACGGAATAAGCACCAACGGACCCAAGCCGCCCCCGGTGCCGATCAAGACAACACAGCCCGTCAAGGTGCAGGTGGAAGCCTACCCCAAGGAGGAGTTCATCGGCGAGATCCGTCGGATCTACCCTGAGCCTCGCAAGGCCGCCTCGGTGGTCACTTATTTCGTGGATATCCTGGTCACCGGCGAAAACCGGCACCTGCTCCAGATGGGCATGCAAGCC
>Ga0190284_1001395_pt1 | contig 10905 bp, 10 predicted proteins | sample 48691812_MG_FD_161668 | JGI IMG/M metagenome (GOLD analysis project Ga0190284, IMG submission 161668) | Hydrothermal vent microbial mat bacterial communities from Southern Trench, Guaymas Basin, Mexico - 4869-18-1-2_MG | ecosystem: Environmental > Aquatic > Marine > Hydrothermal vents >... | reverse complement strand
TGGGGAAGGGGGGAGGGGAACCGCCGGCCAGTCTCCCCCCCAAACTTGGGGGCTGGGGGGCATTTACAAAGTAGGAGGGAGCAAGAGTGAGCAAGATCCTGATAGTCGATGACGACGCTGACTTTGTGGAGGCTACTCGTCTGGTCCTGGAACCTCAGGGTTACGAGGTGATCAGCGCCGCCAATGGCGACCAGGGGCTGGCCCAGGTCCGGCAAGAGAAACCAGACCTGGTGATCCTGGACGTGGTCATGTCCAGCGTCCTGGACGGGCTACACATGAGCGAGATGATGCATAGCGATCCGGCGCACCGAGAGATACCCATCGTGATGGTCACCTCCATCGCCAACATTGACTATGCGGCCCTGTTCCCGACGGACGAGTTCATCCACATAGACGCCTTCCTGTCCAAGCCGGTGTCATCAGAGCGGCTGCTCGGCGAGGTTGCGAAACTGCTATAACGACAATTTGAAAATTAAGGAGGAAGAAACTATGAGAAAAGCTGATGTAATAGTTATTGGTGGGAGCGCAGCGGGAATACCGGCCGCCATAACCTGCCGCCGGCACTATCCCGAAAAGAGCGTCCTGCTGGTCAGGTCGGAAAAGCAGGTGTTGATCCCCTGCGGGATACCCTACATCTTTGGGACTGTGGGGAGTCCCGAAAAGAACCTGATCCCCGACGCAGTACTCGAAAAGAATGGCGTCGATTTCCTGGTTGATGAGGTCATCGACATAGACTGCGATAGCCGCGTCCTTGCGACCGCCGGCGGCGAGGAAATCGGCTGCCAAAGGCTCGTCCTCGCCACGGGTTCCGTGCCGATGGTTCCCCCCATCCCCGGCGTGGACAAGGAGAACATTTTCCCCATGAAGAAGGATGTCTCCTATCTCCAACACGTGCTCGATGTGCTTGACGGCGCTTCGGACCTGGTCATCGTGGGGTGTGGCTTTATCGGCGTAGAGATCGCCGAGGAGTGCCGCAAGAGGCGAAAGGATCTCAACATCAAGATCGTAGAGATGCTCCGGCATTGTCTCCAACTGGTCTACGACGAGGAATTCTGCTTCAAGGCCGAAGAGGTTCTGATGGATCAGGACATCGATCTCCTTCTGGACGAGAAAGTGGAGGCCTTTCTGGGCGACGGGAAGGTGGAAGGGGTAAAGCTGTCGAGTGGCCGGGAAATCGAAGCGGACATGGTGATCATGGGCATCGGGGCGGCGGCGAACACAGGGCTCGCCAGGAAGGCCGGCCTCGAGATCGGCCCCACGAGGGGCATCCAGGTCAACCGCTACATGCAGACCAGCGACGAGAATATCTTTGCCTGCGGCGATTGTGCTGAGAAGGTCTCCTTCTTTGACGGCAAGCCCTCCGGCTTGAAACTGGCCTCGATAGCGGGCATGGAAGCGCGGATCGCTGGAGCCAACCTGTTCGGCCCTCAACGCGTGAACATGGGGGTGATCGGCGTCTTTTCCACCATGCTGGGGGACACTGCCTTTGCCGCCGCCGGACTCACCGAGACGCTGGCCCGGGAAAAGGGCTACACCATCATCGTGGGCGAGGCGGAGGCCATCAACCGCCATCCCGGCGGCATGTCCGGGGCGGCAAAGTTAAAAGTCAAGCTGATTTTCGAGGCGGGAAGCCGCGTGATCCTGGGCGGGCAGGTCTCGGGTGCCAGGAGTGGGGGTGAGCTCATCAACGGCATCAGCGCCTGCATCCACCAGAGGATGACCGCTGACGACATTGCTACCTTCCAGACGGGGACCCACCCGGCCCTCACGGCCTCGCCCATTGTCTACCAGTTGGTGAACGCAGCCGAGATAGCCATCGCCAACTCTTGGAAGCTCTCGACCCGGTGGAGGATGCCCGGGTGAGACATCTCGTCCTTACCGCCTTTAGCGCACTTGTAACTACCCAGGCAGGCAGTGAAAATGGCTCAATAGCGCCTGAATCGCCCCCCCGGCCCCCCAATCCTGGGGGGAGTAGCGCGGTTTCCCCCCCAGGATTGGGGGTTAGGGGGGCCGGCTGGGTAGTTACGCGCACTTGAAAATAACCGAGGAGGAAATCCTGTGGCCAAAATCCTTGTCATTGACGACGATCCCGAGTTTGTCGAGATCACACGCATGATCCTGGAATCCAACGGCTATGAGGTCGCCAGCGCCAGCAATGGGGACCAGGCCCTGCAGGCCATGCGTCAGGATAAGCCGGACCTGGTGCTGCTCGACGTGATGATGTCCACCGTCCTCGACGGCCTCCACGTCTGCCACGAGATAAAAGCCGATCCCGATCTCGAGGACATTCCGGTGTTCATGGTCTCCTGCATCATCACCAGTCCGCACGCCAGCCTGTTCCCGACGGACGAATACATTCCCATCGACGCCTGGATCTCCAAGCCGATGGACCCTAGTGACCTACTGGAAAAGATCCGGAAGCACCTTGAGTGATTTCAGTCTTTAGTAGATCCGAATTTTAAAGATTTCCTAGCACCCCAACGCGGGGGGATGGATAGCCCCCGTTCGGCCTGGATTGCCACACCTGCCCTGGCAGGCGGTGCCAGGGAATCCAGGGCCGGCCCGCTGGATTTGGCAATCTAGCGGGAACACAAGAATGGCATCCCCCCACTTTGACGTGCCATGAGCGATTTTGGATCTGTTGAGCCTGGGGAACTCCCATAGGGGGAACGGTGGAAAAGATCAAAGCTGGCGGCATCATCCAGAACACCGATCTGGCCGGGATAGGCGTCATGTCCGTTCCTGACCGGCCGGGCATCGCTGGCGCGGTCTTTACTGCGTTGGGCGAGAGAGACATCAACGTCGAGTTCGTCGTCCAGAGTATTGACCTGAACGACCGGACGCACATCATCCTGTGTGTGGCCCAGGATAGCCTGGAGGCAGCCCTGTCGACCATCGAAGGGGTGACGGCGGAGGTGCAGGCTGAGAAAGTGATCAGCCGGCCCAACGTGGCCATCATATCGGTTTTCGGACCTCACTTTCGAGACCGTCCCGGTGTCGCCGGCGTTGCCTTCTCAGCCCTGGCCTCGGTGGGGATAAACATCCTGGCCATAAGCACTTCCACTTCCACCGTCGCCTGTGTCATTGACGGGGAGCACGTCGCCCAGGCCGTGGAGGCCCTCAGGGAGGCTTTTGACGTGCCCTTGAGCGCCGTCTTTTCCATCGCCTCGTGGGGACTATCGCTCCGCTCGGAGGACTGCGGAGGCGGGAGCTAGACCATCATGATCGAGATGTTCCGCATACCGATGGAGGGAGAATTGAGCGAGCAGGTGGACTGGCTGATCCGCCTCCGCTGGCTGACGATGCTCGGCGCGCTCCTCATCATCCTGGCGGCCAACTACCTCCTGCCTCAAGTTCTGCCCACGTCTTCCCTTCTGGTCACCATAGCCGGTTTTGCCGTCTGCAACGCCTTCTTTCTCTTCTACTCCCGACGGCTGCACTCCATAAGGGCTTCCGCAAAGCACTATACCAACTTTATCTACCTTCAACTCGTCCTGGATATCATGTTCCTCACGATCTTTTTACATTTCCTGGGCGGGTTGGAGACGCCCTTTTTCTTCTTCTATCTCGTCTACATGGTTATCACCAGCATCCTGCTGCCCCGGCCGGTCAGCTTTGTCTACGCCGGCCTGACCAGTTTCCTGTACATTGCCCTCCTTCTTCTGGAATGGCAGGGAATCATACCGCACTACAACTTGACTGGGTTTCGCCTTCCCACGCGCTTCCAGCAGCCCATCCACATATTCACCGTCAGCTTTACGCTGGTCGCCACCACTTTCCTGACTACCTATTTTACCTCAAGCATCATCGCTGCGTTGCGGGAGAGGGGAAGAGAGCTGATGGAAGCCAATCTCTCCTGCGAAGTGAGGGGAAGAGAGCTGATGGAAGCCAATCTCTCCTGCGAAGTGAGGGCAGGTGAGTTGGCAGAACTCAACGCCAAATTGGAAGAGCTGCACAAGATGAGGTCCCGCTTCATCTACTTGGTCACCCACGAACTGAGAGCCCCCGTGGCCGCCATTCAGAGCTATCTGAAGCTCATCCTGGAGGGCTATGTCCCGGCTGAGAGGGAAAGGGAGATCATCCAGCGGGCTGAGCGTAGGGCCCTGGACCAGTTGGCTCTCATCAGTGATCTCCTGAACCTGGCCGGGCTAGAGGAGCCCAGGGCCGAAGCAGAGGTAGAGTCCCTGTATCTGGACAAAGTCCTGCAGGGAGTCAGCGATCTGATGCGCGCTCAGGTGGACGAGAAGGAGCTTTCCTTCAGGGTCCAAGTTGACAGCGGCTTGCCCCCGGTGGAGGCTAATCTGGAGCACATGAAGCAGTTGTGGACTAATCTCATCAGCAACGCCATCAAATACACTATGCCCGGTGGCACCGTGAGTATTTCCCTGGCCCGGAACGATGGGGAGATCGTGGGTACGGTGCAAGACACCGGGATCGGCATCGCTGATAAAGACCTCACCCGGATATTCAACGAGTTCTATCGAGCAGAGAACGCCAAAGACATGGAGAAGCATGGGACGGGCCTGGGCCTGTCCATCGCCAAGCGCATCGTGGACACCTACGGAGGCAAGATATGGGTGGAATCTGAACTGGGCAAGGGCAGCACTTTCACCTTTACGCTGTCCGTGGACACAGGTGCCAGAGATGTTCCCGGTGGAAGTGATGAGTGAAGCATAAAACGTGTTGCGTGTTACGTCACGCAATACGAAATACGCAACACGCTTCAGAGAGGAGGCAAATCGCACGATGGCAATGATCGAGATCACCATCAATGACCAAAAGATCCAGGCAAAGGCCGGTCAGACCGTGCTGGAAGCAGCCACGGATGCCGGGGTCGATATCCCGACCCTGTGCCACCACCCGGCCCTCACCAATTGGGGCGCGTGCCGCATCTGCCTGGTAGAGATCGAGAAACAGCGGACCCTTCAGCCGGCCTGCACCTTCCCCGTGACCGGTGGCATGGTCGTGCACACGGAATCGCCGGCCTGCGTAGAGTCGCGCAAGTTCGTCCTGGAGTTGCTGTTCTCGGAGCGGAACCACTACTGTATGTATTGCCAGATGAGCGGGGATTGCGAACTGCAAGACCTGGCCTACCGCTATGGCCTGGACAGTTGGAAGTACCCCCGCCCCTACGACTCTATGCCGGTGGACGCCTCGCGAGAGTATTTTGTGCTGGACCATAACCGCTGCATCCTGTGCCGGCGCTGCGTGCGCGCCTGCGCCGAGATCGCCGCCAACCACACCCTGGGCGTGCGCGAGCGCGGCGCGTCGTCCATGATTAGCGCGGACCTGAACGCGCCCTTTGGCGAGAGCACCTGCGTGTCGTGCGGCACCTGCATCCAGGTCTGCCCCACCGGGGCGCTCATTGACCGCAAGAGCGCCTACATGGGCCGCGAGAAGGACGTGGAGCACGTGCAGACCACCTGCTTTGCGTGCAGCCTGGGCTGTGCCGTGGATGTGGTGAGCCGGACCAACCACATGCTCCGCATCGAGAGCGTGTGGGACGCCGAGCCGAGCTACGGGCTGCTGTGCGTGGCCGGCCGCTTTGAGCCACTGCACGACCTGCGCCCCCGCGTCGAGACCCCACTGGTCAAGAAGAACGGCCAGTTGGTGGAGGCTTCCTGGGATGAGGCCCTGGACGCGGCAGCGGCCGGTCTCAAGCAGGCCGGCGGAATCGGAGCCCTCGTCACTCCCCGCGCGACCAATGAGACCTTTGTGGCCGTGACCAAATCGTTCCAGAACGCCGGCCTCACGCATAGCGCGCCGCTGCCAGACCTGCCGGCCGACGCCGTGCTCGCTGACGTGGAGCACGCTGACCTGGTGGTGCTGGCGGGCGCCGACGTGATGGAGGATCACCGGGTGGTGGGCGGCTACATCAAGCGCGCCCTGGACCGGGGTGCGCGCCTCGCCATCATCGGCGACGAGGACAATGGCCTGGCCGAATACGCCACCCTGGTCTCGCCAGAGGCCCGCCACGCGGTGAACATGGCCCTGGAAGCCAGCCAACCAGTCGTCATCTATGGCGCGGACACGGCGACAAAAGCCGCTGACCTGCTCAGGGTCCTGGCCAGCCGCGCCAGGTTCCTGCCCCTGGTGGTGGGGACCAACGCCGTGGGCGCGGCGCAAGTTGGCCTGGACGGCACGTTCCCGGCGGCCCAGGGCCTCTATGTGCTCCTGGGCGACGGTCAGGCCAACGGCCGGGTGGCGGCAGCCGCCGCCGGGGCCGAGTTCCTGGTAGTACAGGCCAGCTATGCCTCGCCCCTCACCGAGCGCGCCGATGTGGTGCTGCCGTCGCCCATCTGGGCGGAACAGTCCGGCCACCTGACCAACCTGGAAGGCAAGATCCGTCGCGTGGAGGCCGCCATCGCCGCGCCGGATGGCGTGCCGGCGGCCCCGGCCACCTTGCAGGCGCTGGCCGGGCGGCTGTAGAGTAGCGCAGACTTGCCAGTCTGCTATTTGGAGGAGGAAACCGATATGGCCAAGATAAAAGTCGCCAGCGATTGGCTGGCCGCGTGCGCCGGATGCCACATGTCGCTGCTGGACATCGACGAGCGCATCCTGACCCTGCTGGAATACGTGGACCTGGATGCCACCCCCATCACGGACTTGAAACACCCGAACCCGGATGGCGTGGACGTGGGCATTCTCTCCGGCGCGGTGAACAATACCACCAACAAGGCCGTGACCGAGCAAATGCGTGAGCGCTGCCAGATTCTCATCGCCCTGGGCGACTGTGCCGTTTTCGGGGGGATCGTCACCATGCGCAATCTCTCTGGCACGGAGGAGGCCCTGCGCCGGGCCTACATCGAGTCCGAGAGCACGGTGGACGGCAAGATTCCCAGCAGCCCAGAGTTGGGCCGGGCCATCGAGACCCGGGCTGTGGACCAGGTGGTGCCGGTAGACGTGTACCTGCCCGGCTGCCCCCCCTCGGCCGACGCCATCTGGTTCGTGCTCACAGAACTGCTGGCCGGTCGCAAGCCGGAGCTAGAGGGCGAAAACTTGAAGTATGACTAAAAGCTGATTGCTAGTTACTAGTTGCTGGAAGCTAGTTGCTAGTAACCAGCAACCAGTAACCAGCCTAGAGGAGGTTCTTTCATGGGACAAAAGATCACCATCGAGCCGGTGACCCGCATCGAGGGCCATGCCAAGGTGACCATCCATCTGGACGACGCCGGCCAGGTGACGCGGGCGTACTTTCACGTGAACGAGTTCCGGGGCTTTGAAAAATTCAGCGAAGGCCGCATGTTCTTCGAGATGCCCCAGATCACGCCACGCATCTGCGGCATCTGCCCGGTGAGCCACCACCTGGCCGCGGCCAAGGCCGGTGATAACATCATTGGCGTGAAACCGCCGCGCACAGCCCACCTGCTGCGCGAGTTGATGCACATGGGACAGATCATCCAGAGCCACGGCATGCACTTTTTCGAGCTGGCCGGCCCGGACCTGCTCCTGGGCTTTGACGCCGACCCGGCCATCCGCAACGTGGTGGGCGTGATCCAGCAAGCGCCGGACGTGGCCGTAAAGGCCGTGATGCTGCGCGCCTACGGGCAAGAGATCATCCGGCGCCTGGGCGAAAAGCGCGTCCACCCGCGCTTTGCCGTGGCCGGCGGAGTGAACGCTCCCCTGAAGCCAGAGGACCGCGATTGGATGCTCTCCAACGTCGACGAGCAGATCGCCACCACGCAACTGGGTATCGCCCTGGTCAAGGACTGGGTGGAGAAGAACCCGCAAGTCGTGGAAGAGTTTGCGGTCTTTCCCAGCAATTATGCCGGCCTGGTCAAGCCGGACGGCTCGCTGGAACTGTACCACGGCGAGGTGCGCGTGGTGGATACGGAGGGGGAACTCATCGTCCAGTTTGACCCGTGCCGCTACCTGGACTATATCGCCGAGCGCGTGGAGGACTGGACCTACCTAAAGTTCCCGTATCTGAAGGCGTTGGGCTGGCCCCAGGGCACGTACCGCGTGGCCCCGCTGGGTCGCCTGAACGTGGCCGATTTCATCAGCACGCCGCTGGCGAACGAGGAACACAAGGTCTGGAAGACGCTGAACGGCGGCCGGCCGGTGGAGGCCACGCTCCTGTTCCACTATGCCCGGCTCATCGAGATCGTATATGCCCTGGAGCGGGTCAAGGAGTTGCTGGACGAGCCAGACATCATGGGCCACGATCTCGTCGCTGCGAGCAACGTCATCACCGGCGAGGGGGTGGGCTGCATTGAGGCTCCGCGCGGCACGCTGTGGCACCACTACTGGACCGACGAGCACGGCGTGCTTACCCGGGTCAATCTCATCGTCGCCACCGGCAACAACAACTGGTCCATGGACAAGAGCGTGGACATGGTGGCCAAACGCTACGTGGACGGTAACAACCTCACCGAGGGGATGCTGAACCGCGTCGAGGCCGCCATCCGCGCTCACGACCCGTGCCTGAGTTGCTCGACGCACGCCGTAGGCCAGATGCCGATGATCGTGGAGGTGTATGGGCCGGATGGCGAGTTGCTGAATGTGGTGCGCCGCGACTAGTCCGAGCATCGAGAAACGAGGAACGAGTAGACGAGGTGTGTACCTCGTCTACTCGTTTGCTTTTCGCAGGGGAGGAGATCATGCCCCGATTACTGGTTCTGGGGTACGGCAACGTGGACCGGCGCGACGACGGCGTAGCTCTGCATGTGGTGAATGCCCTGCGGGAGCGCCTGGGTCAGCCGCCCATCGACCCGCACGAGACCGACGGCCTAGAGGCGTGTGGCGGTGATTTGGATACCGGCCACGTATACCAACTGACGCCGGATCTGGCCCAGGTGGCGGCGGAATACGACCACGTGGTCTTTGTGGACGCCCACATCGCCCGCGCTCCTTCTCTGAACAATAAAAGGGGCGCGGACATTAGCCCACACGAAGAACTGCTCCGCCAGGTCCCGGTGCCCGCCGAGGCCCGGTCTACCATCATCTCCCACCAACTGAGCCCCGGCACCGTGCTGGCCGTGGCCCGCGCACTCTACGGCGGGAGCCCCACCGGCACGCTCCTCTCCATCCGCGGCCACGATTTCGACTTTGGCACCGGGTTGTCGCCAGAGACGGCGGCCGGCGTGGAGCCGGCCGTGGCGCGCATCTGGGCCATGTATCGGGCCACCTGATCCCCATTATGGCCGGCTTGGGGCACTGGCTTCTTGCGTGGCTGCCTCCTCGAGTGCCTGCGCCGTGGCAATGGCCAGGGCGGCATCGATGGTCTTTTCGGCGTTATCGACCTCGTCGCCAGCCAGCAATGCCATCTCCCCGGCCAGGAACTGTCGCGCCCGGGCCAGCAGGTCCGAATCCTTTTTCGTAGAGTGAGCAACCTGTTGATGCCAGGTAAGGTCACGCACCGCCTCGGCTACCTGAACCGGGAGACCGGTCCTAAGCTTTTGTTGAATCTGTTCCTGGCGAGTTTTAAAGTTTTTCGGCAACTGATACGGCGCGCTGCGCAGCGTGTCGAGCACAAAGGCGAGTTTGGTTTGAGACATGACCAGCCGCACGCCCAACTCGTCCATCTTGCGCATTGGAACGTTTACGGTCAACTCTCTGCTAGGTATCTCGATCACGTAATAGTTTTCAAACCCCTTTACCAATTCCTGGCGTCTCACGCCGGTAATCTGCCCAGCACCCAGTCCAGGGTGTACCACCTTGTCGCCGACTGAGAACTGCACTAGTCCCTCCTGTTTCAAGCGAACTGTAAACGCTTGATGTCATACCCTGCCGTTGGCTGTTGGGTCAGCGGGCTCAGAATGAGATAGCGAACGCTCACGGTATTGACCCCTATAGAATGTTCCAAGATATATCATTCTGTCATATTATACCACAGTCCGTTGGGTCTGGCAATCTCTTATCACGCGCCGCACGCCATGAGGGAGGTTCATCGCGAGCCAGGGATTGTTTTTTCTCAAATCCTATGGTATCATACGTGAGTTGCACGGTGGTCTGGCATATGGATTGTATACTCTTCCAATAGCGAATGATAATGATAAAAGGAGTCCAAGCAATGAAGCTTTATAACCTGGGACACGTGCCCTGGCTGCACTCCCAACTCGTTTATCACGCCCTGCCCCGGCTGGACCGGGAGGGCCTCATCATCCTGGCCCCGGCCGAACCCTATGTCTGCATCGGCTATCACCAGGACGTGGAGCAAGAAGTAGATTTGGACTACTGCCGCGCCCACGACATCCCGGTTTTCCGCCGCGAGGTAGGCGGCGGCGGCGTCTACCTGGATGGGCAGCAGATTTTCTTCCAGCTCGTCATCCATCGCGACAACCCCCTGGCCCCGCGCGACAAGGAAGCCTTCTATCGGCGCTACCTGGCGCCGGTGGTAGAGACCTATCGCCAGGTGGGGGTGGACGCGCGCTACAAGCCGGTGAACGATATCGTCACCGCCGAGGGACGCAAGATCTCTGGCACCGGCGCGGCCGACATCGGCGACTATCAGATCCTGGTGGGCAACCTGATCCTGGACTTTGATTACGACACGATGGTGCACGTGCTCAAGGTGCCGGACGAAAAGTACCGCGACAAGGTCTTTACCACCCTGCGCGAGAACCTCACCACCCTCAAGCGTGAACTGCCCGCTGTGCCCCCGGAGCGTGAATTGATTGACCTGCTGGTCGAGCAATTCGCGCCGGTGGTGGGCGGATTGGAGCCGGCAGAGTTGGACGCGGCCGTCTACGACAAGGTGAACGAGTTGGAGCCGTCCTTCACCGCCGACGAGTGGCTGTTCAAACGCGGCAAGCGCCACGCTCAGCGCCAGCGCCAGGTCCGCATCGCGACTGGGGTAGACGTGCTTCGCCGGGTCCACAAGGCCCCCGGCGGTCTCATCCGGGGCACCAGCGTCCTGCACGACGGCCGACTCGGCGACGTGTCCCTCTCGGGCGACTTTTTCTT
>Ga0190284_1001394_pt1 | contig 10905 bp, 7 predicted proteins | sample 48691812_MG_FD_161668 | JGI IMG/M metagenome (GOLD analysis project Ga0190284, IMG submission 161668) | Hydrothermal vent microbial mat bacterial communities from Southern Trench, Guaymas Basin, Mexico - 4869-18-1-2_MG | ecosystem: Environmental > Aquatic > Marine > Hydrothermal vents > Microbial... | reverse complement strand
GCACGCTCAATGGCCGTTTGCAGACGCTCAACCTCAAACTGATGGTGGAACAGAGTACCGTGGCGGGCCAACTCCAATCCAAATTAAAAGTCAAATATAACTGCATGGACGTGGATGTTTGCTATAATCCTAAACACATCACATCAGCTTTCCCATATCCCGCCCTTTGGTATGAATCGGTGGGCAAAATGAAATTGGAGGCGGATGTTCATCAAAATTATACCAAATACGCTTTATCAAGTGCCATCAAGGTGGCCGGTGCGGTGAATTTTGCCACCGTGGGGGAGGCAAAGCGTTATTTCAAAGGGCTGGATCATGTTAAGGGCATTTCAAATACCGAAGCCTTGGTTGTGGTGTACGAGCATTACGAATGGGTATTCGATGATATCAATTTAAAAGTGAATGGTGATCGTGTGCGCGGGGAAGTGGTTGTCAGATATGCAAAAACAGATTCCGCAACCCCAACCAAAGTTGAGTTGTCACTGAAAATAAAGAAACCGAAAAAAGGTTGGCATTATGAAACCTTGGTGGAATTGGGGCAAGTATATTATGAACTATTGCAAAGTGACATGAATCTTTTCAAAGGGCGTATGGAACCTTGTAAAAATTTTTACCGGCCAGCCGATTCAGATTGAAAGCCCTGTTTGTCGTTTTGTTTGTAGTAGGCGATTTATCGCCTCACCTTGGACAACTTTATTTTATTATCAAAAGGTTACCAAGGGTGTGCAGAAAGTCGGATAAAAAACACGATACGGAACGTACTTCAAATCCGTGAAAATGACAACCGGAACTTTTCATCAAATTAATAGCAAAATTATCGATTTATCATTATTTTCATTTTTCATTTTTCATTTTTCATTAGTATATGGAGACTGCCGGAAAACACACCATGCGTATTAATATCTTGTTTTGTTTACTTTTACTTCTGGGTTGTGAGCCGGCACTTGCCCAAACGGAGGTACCGTTGACACACAGCAAGGAATTTCAGATTGTCCTAAAAAACGATGACTTTTTGTCGCGGACTAAGGGTAAACAACGTGTCATCGACATGTTACAGGCAATTGAGGACACTGAAGAAAATGACTTCAAATACAAAGCCGGTTCAGGCAACGTGTGGGATCGGCATGTAAAGAGATACGACACCAACGAGGGTCGTTTAAAGGCGAGCAACCTCCTACTAAAGGTGGAGCAGAATACCGTGGCAGGTGACATCCGTTCAAAATTAAAACTAAAATATAACTGCATGGATGCGGATGTTTGCTATGATACTCAACAACAGATAACTGACGCTTTTCCGTACCCCGCCCGTCATTATCAATCGGTGGGCAAAATAAAATTAGAGGCGGATATTCATCAAAATTACACCAAATATGCCTTATCAAGCGCCATCAAGGTGGCCGGTGCCGTGGATTTTGCCACCGTGGGTGAGGCAACGCGTTATTTCAAAGGGCTGGCTCATGTTAAAGGCATTTCAAACAGTGATGCTTTGATTGTGGTGGACGATTATTATGAATGGATGTTCGATGACATCAAATTAAAAGTGAATGGTGATCGGGTACGCGGCGCACTGGTTGTTAGATATGCAAAAACAGATTTAACAACCCCAATCAGAGTGGAGTTTTCACTGAAAATAAAAAAACCAAAGGGCGGTTGGCATTATGATACCTTAGTGGAATTGGGGCAAGTGTATTATGAATTGTTACAAAGTGACATGAATTTATTCAAAGGGCGTATAAAACCAGGTAAATTTTACCGGCCCGCTGATTATGATTGAAATTTTCACCTTCACCCTGGGTGGTGCTTGACTCAAATTCACAATGAGAAATCCGATTTTTTTGAAAAATCGGATTTCTTAATCGGTTCAAATCCTATTTTTTGGACTCGACTCGGAGATCGATATCGGCCCTAGAAATCCGATTTTTTGGAAAAATCGGAGATCGATAATAATTACAAACTATAGCATTGAGCAATCGGGTAGGAACACAATGAAACAACGCATTTTTGTTGCCATCATTTTGATGGGAATCTGTTTGTATTTTGCGGCACCGGCAATCGGAGCAGATATGCTATTACTAGGGGAACAATCCCAAGAACTCGCTGGCGATGGCTGGAGTGGTTTATTAAAACTTGAACTCTTGGGTAACTTTCTCTTTGCGCTCAGTTTCGCTACGGCTCTAGGTGCCGTCATTGCCTATCATCCTCAAAGCTATGCCAAGAAGGAAACACTTGAAGAAGTGGAATCCCCGAAGACATTTCTCATATACTCAGTCATAGGCGCAGTGATAGGGGCAATGGTGGTGAAATATGGTTCGGTTATCGGATTTATTGTCTTTGGTCTCGGCGGACTTTTGCGTTTTCGTACTAATTTGGGAAGTTCTAAGCAAACGGGACAGTTGATTCTCGTGACGCTCGTTGGGCTTTGCTGTGGTTTAAATCTTCCCCATGTGGCACTCCTTTCAACGGCTTTCGCATACCTACTCATCTACCTTTTAGAGAAACAGGATACCTACAAGATTGTGATTAAAAACCTGAAGCTGGAAGATAGGCAGGTTTGTGTGCAAGAAGCGGCTGATTTATATCGGGAAATCCTTGAGAAACAAGGTTGCGATATTTTGAGTGAAAGGAAGAATTTTGTCAAGTTTCAAGTGGCATTTGTTTTTCGCGCTCCCCACAGCGTTGGGCGCGATGACTTGGAGTACTTGTTTATGGATAAGATTCCCGAAGCCGTTATGGGTTCAGTAGACTGGCAGACAAGTTGACTTGCTCCAAGGCTACTCTATGCACATAAATAGTATTATTATTAGTAAGAGTCAAAATGCCCCACGATTTTATTGGATGAAAGAACAATTGGGATTCGTTTTCCCTTCAAATTCGCTAAAAAAATTTTACGTTGAAATCAATAAAATAAAAGATGTGTGCCTAGAGTAGGCTCCAAGGAAGGGAAAAGCCTTGCCCCTTGCCCTGTTTCCCTAATCTTACCTTTACCCACAAGTGTCCAAAATTAATCATTAATCATTAATCATTAATCATTAATCATTAATTATTATATTAAAACAATCACTTAACTAAAAAGTGAGTCGTTCATTAACCACTCACTGACTTATTTTCAATAACATACCTACTTGTGGGTAAAGATTAGTTCCCCTGGTAGATTGGATAATGATGAGCAATGAAATTGAAAAAGCCGCCGAATTACTAAAGCAATCAAAATATGCGATAGTTCTCACCGGCGCTGGTATTTCCGTTGAAAGCGGCATACCGCCCTTTCGAGGTGAAGGCGGACTTTGGAATCAATACGATCCTATCGTTTTGGATTTTAAGTATTTTTTGACACATCCAGACATTTCATGGGCTGTTCTAAAAAAATATTTTATGAGCCTTATGGGCAAGCTAAACCTAACGAAGCGCATTATGCGATTGCCAGATTAGAAAAACAGAACATTATCAAAACAGTTATCACACAAAACATCGACAGTTTGCATCAAAAAGCCGGCAGCCAAAATGTCTATGAATTTCATGGCACGTTGCAAACACTGCTGTGTTTGAATTGTGGCACTGAATATTTGCTCCAAGAAGTCAATCTCAACGAAACCATCCCTCGCTGCAAACAAGATAACGGCCTTTTGAAACCGAATGTCGTTTTATTTGGTGAAGCTATCCCTCATCTGATAACTGTTCAATCTTTTAGCGAAGCCATGAAAGCAGATGTGGTGTTAGTCATAGGCACCAGTGGTGAAGTCATGCCAGCGTGCGCGATTCCTTATCAAGCCAAAGAAAACGGCGCAAAATTGATTGAAATCAATCCCAATAAGTCAAATTACACAGATGATAATATCACGGATGTGTTTTTAAACGGAAAGGCAACGGAAATGATGAAGGCATTGGCGCGTTATCTCGTGAGTTTGTAAATTATTAATGTATAAGCACTATTAGCAGAATTTATCCTTTTTTAAAATCATTATATGAAAGTCTATTGAGATTTTTATTATAATAAAGTTTATGTACATGCCACTATTTGAAATGACACACGTTTTAATTGTTAAGTACTGAACAATAAATTTTCGGGTTTAATAGCCTTAGAATAAATTCTATAGATGTTTAGAAAAATAATTTCAAAAAAGCCAATAGTGAATAGCGCCAACCCCGAAGGGGTTTTCAGGCAAAAGTTTCGCTCCGCGAAACTTTTGCCTGAATATGAAATTTTTCTCTCTTTGGCAAAACCTAGGGCTATTCACGAAAGAAAATAATTATCTGAATATCTATAAGGCTAAAAGCATTAGTCGGTATCAGCCGACTAACCCCGGTTACATTTTCAGTCGGCTTTAGCTCAATACCCGTGAATGAAAATAAAGCTTAATTAAATCATAGTGTTATTATTTTCGATATTTGACAGTCGCAATGAACGGTTAATTGAACGTTTTCTTTCTATTGACTGTTCGCAATATCCTATTTCTTAAAGAAATCGGATATTGTTACTAACTCAGTGATTTTAAATAAAATATTATTTCGTTCACGGGTATTGGGCTTTAGCTGACTTCGGTTTAAATTGAGTCAAAAGCTAAAGCTTTGGATTCCAAGTACGTCGTTTTTATTGAGTCTAAAGCTAAAGCTTTGGACTCCAAGTAAGTACGTCTCAAAAATTGAGTCTAAAGCTAAAGTTTTGGATTCCAAGTACGTCATTTATGATTCGGTACTTAACCATACCAACCACAACAACTGGAAATTTTAAGATGAAATTTAATCACAAATTTCAACTGTCTTGTGTCGCTGTCGCTTGCTTGAGTACACTTTCTCCGTCTTCGGTTGCAGACGAAGCCAGAACAACCTCTGGGGATGGAATCGAATTGAAACAAGGAGATGCCATATTCAAAATTACCGGCAGAATCCTCTTTGATTATGACTACTTTGATGGTGTCCATAACAACGGTAAATCCGGGCGTGGTACGGAACTTCGTCGTGGTCGCGTCCACCTCAAAGGCACCTTTAAAAAATGGGAAGGCAAAATCCAAGTGGAGCTGAATGATCAAACAGAAAGAGCGCAATTTAAAGACGCTTATATCAGATATAAAGGCTGGGATAATGTTTCTTTGACGCTTGGTAAAGCTAAAGAGCCTTTTAGTTTGGAAGTGTCAGAGAGTTCAAAATACCTCGCCACCATTGAACGTGCCATGGCTTCTGAAGCGTTTGGCCCCTCTCGCAGCTATGGTTTGGGGCTTTTTGCTCAACGCGGCAATGCCACCTTTGCCGGTGGTATTTACGCTGAAGGGCAAAACGAAGAAGACAATCAGGAAACTTATGCCTGGACAGGCCGTGTCACATACGCACCTCTCTTAACGAAGGATGCCATCATACACTTAGGTTTAGCCGGCTCATTCCGTGACATGGATGGTAGTGACTATCAAATCAAAGAACGTGCCGAAGTTCACAAAGCTAACAAAATTGTCGAAAGCGGCACAACGGTCGCTGACAACGTGTTCCTTTTGGGGCTTGAAGCGGCTGCCGTTTTTGGGCCTTTCTCACTTCGGACTGAATATATGAGGGCTGACGTTGAAGCCCAATCGGAATCTGGTGACAAGTCAGCCGATTATGATGGTTACTATGTAGAAGCCAGCTATTTCTTAACCGGCGATTCTCGTAAATACAAAGGAGGTCGCTTCAGAAAGTTAAAGCCTCCCAAGGCTAATGGTGCTTGGCAAGTGCTGGCCCGCTTTAGTAACCTAGATGCCCATGACAATAACGAAGGTGTTGAAGCTGACAATATCACTTTAGGTATCAACTATTACGCAAGCCAAAATATCCGCATTTCGGCTAACTATCTTATGACGGATATAGAAGGTTCGGATGTCAATCCAAACGAAAACGACGGTGAAACACTGTCATTTCGCTTCCAATACCTCTTTTAAATTGCCCCAGGTTACACTAAAGGAAAGCCATATCAAAAAGGCCTCAACCCCGATTCTAAAGAAATCCGATTTTTCAAAAAAATCGGATTTCTCATGGATTTCTCATTGTAACTTGATAGACGAGAGGCCAAACAGTTCCTATTTCAATCGGTACGTGAACCACAGCAAGTAGCTTTACACTGGCGTAAAATGCGCCAAGTCAATGATGATAAATATATTTTCATCTATCACGTTAGTCAAGAATGTTTGGAGAATCAAGATGAGAACAAGCTCAATAAGAGACAGGATTAGGAACACAGCGCGTTGGCAAAAGCCAAGAACGGCTTCCTTTATAAAAGACTGTATTATAGGCAATAAAGCGGCAATGGAATGGCGATGCCATTGAACTCTATTTAGCTGATAGACGGAACGTCCCTTAAATCCGTTAAAATTTTGACGGAACCGTTGGTTAAATTTACTGTAAAATTAACGACTTATAAAAAATATCGTGTCATTAGGTTTCATTTTTCATTAGTTGCTTATAAATAATTTGGTAGTTCTGCAATGTGGGTGATGAATCGTAGGGTGGGCAAGCGGGCAGCACCTCATGACTTTTTTTATTTGAGTTTTGCCCACCTTACCAATCACCCATATTTGCAGGACTCCCAATAAATTTTGCCGGTTTCATTTTTCATTAAAAAATCCGTTTATTCCCAAAATATGTTGTACTTTCAGTATAAGACACTTATCACCTATCAGTTCAAAAAAACGTCTGAGTGTACCAAACTGATAGGTGGTGAGGTATAAGACACTTTTCCCTTGAGAGGGTTAGGGTGATGAGGTAGTATAATTAAGTTTGGCAAGTATCTCTTTATTAACAAATCGTTCAATCTCTGTCAACACGGTGGGTTCACTCTGGGCTAAGGGCAGCCTCACAAAAGTCGGAAAGTTGGCAAGACGAGTACGCAGCGCGATTTTAGTGAGAGCAATCTCACCAAGCCGGTTTTGTTTCCGGAACTTGTTCCATACATCCAAAGCGCGTTGCATTGTTTCCGCTGTCTCTAAATCGCCGGCATGGAAAGCACGAGAAATGGAAATTAAGAATTCTGGGAAAGCATTTCCACCCCCGGTGACAGAACCTTCCAAACCGCTTTTCAACGTCTCAAAGGCAAGCCTGTCACCCCCAACAAAGACTTGGAAAGTGCCATCTTTGAGTGCTTTAAACTTGAGAGACGTTTCCAGATTCGCTTCAGAATCCTTAATGCCAACTAAGTTATTATGATCATTCAATAACATTTCCACCATATTAGGTGTAATTGGATTTTGCGTCTGTTTGGGAAAGTGATAAAGATACGTCGGTAAGCGTGATTGAGTTAAGACTTCGGCCAAAAAAGCCAAAATGCCTTTTTCTGAAACACTCGCGTAATAATAAGGTGGAAGCACCACTAAGGCATCGGCATAACTTTCTGAATGGTTAACTAATTTAAAACAATCACCGAGACAACAAGCACTCACATTGTTCAAAATAACGCCATCAAACGCTTTTCGACAATGTTCAACAAGTGCTTTCCTTTCTTCTAGGGAAAGAGAAGGAAATTCTGCTGTCGTACCATTGGTGAGAATCGTTTCTACGCCTTTTGTTTGAAGGAACGATAAATACTCGCTTAGTGCGGTAAAATCTATCTTCCCACTGGCTTCAAAGGGTGTGAGAATAGCAAAAATAGGCCCGGTAATTTTTATCAATTGCTTACTCCTTAATTTGTTTATAGTTTGTAGTTTGAGTTTGAGTTTGAGTTTGAGTTTGAGTTTGAGTTTGAGTTTGAGTTTGTAGTAGGCGATTTATCGCCTGAAACGGTTAAAAGTTTCTAGTTTCTATAGACATTCATAAAAATAATTTCAAAAAAGTCAATAGTGAATAAATAAACATCCAAGATAAATCTTGGACTCAGGAGGACAAAATAGACGTCCAAGATAAATCTTGGACTCCGGACAAAATAGACGTCCAAGATAAATCTTGGACTCCGGAATAAATATAGGGCTATTCACCTTGAAAGTAAGTAATTATATGGCTCAATAACACTTTGAACAAGATAAAAACATAAAAAAAGCCCCAAAGCTTGGGCGCTTTGGGGCCAGTTTGGTGATTGTGAGAGTTGGTGGGTTTAGCAAAGTACACAGAAGGTTCTACCCACCCTACGCTCGCTACGATTCTAATTAGGGCAATTGTTCAACTTCTTGCACCACAAAACTCCGGCCCATCGGTTCCCACGTCATTGTTGCTTTGAAAACGTCTACCTCGTTTTCAAAATTTTTATTACCAACGGTAATACCAGTCGGTATGTCGATATAAGGAATGGACAATGTAGCCGTTTCAAAGGCATAAGTCGCGGGACACGAAGAACTTGAACCATCCGTTATTTGAGCAACGGTTTTAGAAAGGAGTCTGAAGCGATTCGTGGTACCATAAATTTGCTTCAGACTACCCGTCCACAATTCGATTTCACCGGTTGGTTGTCCGCTCAAAAAGTCAACCACTGGCATTTCAACAAAAGGAACAATTAAAGTCCTGTTTTTGAGAGAGTAAGTGGCGTGTTTGCAGTTGGCATCGCCTTGTTGATAAAGGGCTTGGACTTCATCTTCGGATAAGGCGCGGTTGTAGATTCGGACATCGTCAATAATCCCTCTAAAGTACCACATATAGTAAGGTGTTCCACCTATAGGTATATTAGAGGTATAGTGAGTAAACTTTTCATTACTCTCAAATTCATTATCCAAATTACCATTTAGATAATATCTGATGTAATTTCCATCATAAGTTACTGCAATGAAAGTGTATTTTGCATGAGCAAAAGATGTGTTCCCTATTTTGCAGCCAAAATTTGGTTCCACGCAAAATCTGATTTTCGAGTGATTTCCGATTGTTTTTAAACCGACCTGATATTGGGCTCCAGGTGTTATTCCACGATGTTTTGATAAAAGAGTTGGGTACATGGAAGGTTGTTCTTCATACGGTTGAACCCATAAAGCAATAGTAATGTTTCCTGTAATGTCTAAACTGTTGCTCTCCTGTATTTCAATCAAATCATTTCCATCGAACACATAAGCACTATCAGCATTTCCAAACCGATCCTCAGTCAAAGTCGCTCCATTGACTACACCATCATTACCATTCCCAGAGGCATCATTGGCATTACCCTCAAATGGATAATGGGCGACTAACCCATCATTCAAGTCAGCCCAAGCAACTGGAAACCAAGATAACCCCATTACTAGAGCCATCCAAAGTACGGTGCGTAATCCGCACATAAGTTTTACCATCGTATTTCTCCTTTAATTAAAAACATTATCTGCCTAAATAATAATAAAACTAAGCCACTCAATAATTTTGGTAAAGGGTGATAATATTGAATTTCTATCCCTGAGTTTTGCAAGCACATCTTGTGGTGTAAGTAGGTGACGGTTTTGCTGACGGTTTGTAGTAATCGCAAAAGCTACTCACAAGCCGCTCGTTATGTTAAAAGACTTTTGTTTACCCACTTACTTTATTTAGACTTCGCTATGAAAAAAATGTGAGGCTCAATTCACTTAAATTTTTCCACATAGTTTATTTAGACTTCGCTATGAAAAAAATGTGAGGCTCAATTCACCCTAAATTCCGCACACTTTATTGACTAAGACGTAACGGCAAAAAAAAGTGAGGCTCAATTTACTTAATTTTTTCCACATAGTGCCTGAACGAAAACCTCTCGCCTAAGTGTCATTTCGACGAAAGGAGAAATGTCATTTCGACGACTGAAGAAATGTCATTTCGACGACAGGAGAAATCTTAATACGTTGATAACAAAAATATTTATCAAGTTCCCTCCGATCAAAGGGACTCGAAATGACACTGAGGGTTTTCGTTCAAGCACTACTTAAGTCATTTCCGAGGCGAGCATGATAACACAATGCAATCGTATTTGGTGTCAATTTAGTTATAATTGAGTCTCCATTGAGTTAAAGCGAGTCTCGATGTCATCGATAAATCTTGGACTTCAAAAAATATTGGACGAGTGTGTAAGTCATTTCCGAGACGAACATGATAAACACAATGCAATCGTATTTGTATCTATCTGATAGTACAACGAATTACGCGGATAAACGAATGAAAGGCAAAGATAAATCTTGGACTGATGTGTAAGTCAGTTTCGAGGCGAACATGATAAACGCAATGCCATCGTATTTGTATCTGTCTGATAGTACAACGAATTACGTGGATAAACGAATGAAAGGCAAAGATAAATCTTGGACGAGTGTGAGTACAACGACACTTTGGATAAACGAATTAAAAATATTCAAGATGAGAATCCATGCGTACCGAGTGATTTTGACTTAATAAAACCATGCCATGATTTGAGTCTACACCCAGTGTTAATTCGTTTCTCCCAAGTGTCGTTATACTTAATAAATCAAACCATGCCATGATTTGAGTCTACACCCGAAGTTAATTCGTTTATCCCCGTAATTCGTTGTACTTAAGAATAAGGCTCGAAGAACTTTTGAGGGCCATGTTGTCGTTTGAGTGACTTCAATTTTGATGATGGCCTTCGTTCTGCTCTCAATAATAGCTTTTCTTCAGCCGAGCTGAAATCGTTTCGTCAGGTAGACTTACCACCTATCAGTTTGTCCAAACTGACACCACGTTTCATAATACAACGACACTTCGGATAGACGAATTAAAACCTTCAAGATGAGAATCCATGCGTACCGAGTGATTTTGACTTAATAAAACCATGCCATGATTTGAGTCTACACCCGGTGTTAATTCGTTTCTCCCAAGTGTCGTTGTACTTAAGAAATCAAACCATGCCAGGATTTGAGTCTACACCCGGTGTTAATTCGTTTATCCCAAGTGTCGTTATACTTAAGAAATAAATTGTCATGGCTAAACCCCCAAATATGAAAATCCGTTTATTTCGCGTATCCGTTGTACTAGATGCTGTGGGTATTTTCACAGTAAAACCATGCCATGATTTGAGTCTAC
>Ga0190284_1001393_pt1 | contig 10909 bp, 9 predicted proteins | sample 48691812_MG_FD_161668 | JGI IMG/M metagenome (GOLD analysis project Ga0190284, IMG submission 161668) | Hydrothermal vent microbial mat bacterial communities from Southern Trench, Guaymas Basin, Mexico - 4869-18-1-2_MG | ecosystem: Environmental > Aquatic > Marine > Hydrothermal vents > Microbial... | reverse complement strand
GTCGCTTTCGCTAACCGGTTAGCAGCGTCAGGTCATGACGCTGCGCGTCATGCCTGACGCGCGCGCAAGTAGCGGCAGGTGGAACATAGGTTCCGCCTGCCGCTTTTGAGCGTACGGTGTTTCTTGGTGCCGACTTTCCCCGCCGACGCAACGGACGAAGGATCCGGGAACCGGTGTACGTGAAAACCCCGTTCAGGGCGTCGCGTTTGCAGCAGGGGTCTATCCCGTGCCCAGCCTCGTCAGTCGCGCTTAGAAGTTCACGTTAATGTCGAAGTTCGACGCCAGCAGCTTGGCCTTGGTCAGCGGGATATAGGGATCATCGCTGATCTTGGTGACGTACAATGGCTCATGGCCGATGATGTTCAGCATGGGCGAACGCCCGGCCGTCACACCGTCCTCCGGCACGCGCAGAAGATGCCCGCTCCAGTTGCAGACGTACGTGCCTGGCGTATTGATGCTGTCCCACGGAAACGTCATCACAGGGTACGTGTGGGAGTAGTTCTGGGTACTCGTTTGGGTCGTCTGGTCGCTCATGTGCGGTCCTCCTAGGGGGAACAAGTTGAGTTGGAAAAGTAAAGAAACGGAATAACGACACCGTACGCCGGTTCGCTGTTAGTTCTGTGTTCTGCGGTCCCTCTCACGACCGATCATGAGCCCAATATCGGGCATGCGCCCGCGGGTCTGAAGCATGTTCTGGTCGAAAATCTCCAAACATCGGCACCGCGGACTCGGCGCGGAATCCGATAGAGTGTCCACGCCCCGGCGTCGCAAGGGATTCTCATGCGTCCCGGAACCGAGTAGAATCCCGGCGGAGAACGATGCGATGATTGAGATTCTCGGCCTGCAGCTCTTCCTTGCGGTCCTGGCCACCGTGGCCCTCACCGCTGCCGCCAGCGGCGCCGGGCTGCGGATGCGCTACCGAGAGGAGCGCGTCTGGCGAGTCGTGCCCACCTTGACCGCGCTCTTCCTGGTACTCAACACGGTTCTGCTGGTCTGGCGGGCCGTGCAGGTGTCCGACGCACGCCATGTGTTGGCCAACCGCTTCGACCTCACCTTGCTCTTCGCCACCACGGTGACGGTGGTGGCGTTTCACAGCCAGTTGCGACCGGCAATCCGGGGGCTGGATACGTTCGTCTTGCCGGTGGCCCTGTTCATCCAGGTTCTCTCGTTCCTGGGCATGAAGGAGCCGCAACTGCCCGGGAGCATCCGGTCCTGGTTTGTCGTCCACCAGATTTCGTTCGTTCTCGGAGCGACCTTTCTGGTGTACGGCGGCGTTGCCGGCGGCGCGTATCTGCTGCTCAGCCGCGTCCTGCGAAACAAGCAGACGTCCTCGCTGCTCTGGCGCATGGCGCCGCTGGAGGCCTGGGAGCGTTCCGGACGGTGGGGCCTGCTGTTCGGCTTTCTCAGCATTACCTTCGGCGTGCTGACGGGCATATGCCAGGCGAGTCGCCTCGAGGAGACCACCTCGCGCGAGTGGGTCACCGACGGGTTCATCGTGGCGTGCATTGTGGTCTGGGTCCTTTACGCGATCGGTATGGCGGCCACTTGGATCGTCCCGCGCTTTCGCGGACGGCGTTCGGCCCAACTGGCTGTCGCCAGCGGGATCATGCTCATGGTCGTGTTTCTGATCATCGAGCAGCTCTCTGTGGTGCATCGATGAGAATCTCCGTCGTCGGCTGCAATCATCGAACCGCACCGGTAGAGGTGCGCGAGCAGTTGGCGTTCAACGATAAGCAGATCGCCGAGGCCCTCCTCGCCTTCAAGGAGCGCTACCCCCAATCCGAAGCCCTGATCCTCTCCACGTGCAATCGCACCGAGCTTTATGTCGCTCGTCCATTGCACGGCGCCCCTCGCTTGCCCGAAGCCATCGCCTGGCTGATTGAACAGCGTCGCATTGCCCCTGAGAGCCTCAGCGAACATCTCTACCACCACGAGCAGAGTGACGCCGTCGAGCACCTTTTTCGCGTGGTCTCCAGCCTTGACTCCATGGTGGTGGGCGAGTCCGAGATTCTGGGGCAGACCAAACGGGCCTTGGCCTTGGCGGACACGCAGAAATCGGTCGGATCGTTGCTTCGCCCGCTCTTCTCTCAGTCGTTTGCCGTCGCCAAGGAGGTGCACACCGACACCGCCATCAGCGAAGGACACGTCAGCGTGGGCAGCGTCGCGCTGGACTTCGCCGGTCGATTGTTCTCGCAGTTCGGCGACAAGACCGTTCTGATGATCGGCGCCGGTCAGATGGGCGAATTGACCCTGACGCACCTGCTGACGAAAACCCCCGGGCAAGTGTGGGTGACCAACCGCACGTCCGCCCGCGCCGAGGAACTCAGCAGGCGCCTCAACGCCACCGCCAAACCGTTCGACCGCCTCGAGGAGCTGGTTGCCGAGGCCGACATTGTCATTGCCTCGATCGCCGCTTCCGAGCCGTTGCTCACGGTGGACAAGCTGAGGGATGTCCCGTCCCGGCGCAAGTTCCGCCCGCTGCTTCTGCTTGATCTCGGGATTCCGCGGAACATCGAGCCCGGACTAAACGAGTTGGAAAACGTCTACGTATACAACATCGACGATCTGCAGCGCATCAGTGACGAGCAGTGGCAGCGGCGTCGTGCCGACATCGCTCACGGCGAGCGTCTTATCGCAGCAGGCGTCGCCGAGTACTTCAAGGATCGCGCCCGCCGTGAAATCGGTCCCGTTATCGCGGCCCTCAGCAGTCATCTTCACGACATCATGGATCGCGAATGCGCCAGGGCGTTGCCCAAGCTCAAGACCGCGGCAGACGCCGATCGCGAGGTCGTCGAGCAGATGGTTCATCGCGTGGTTCACAAGGTGCTCCACACGCCGATCCGGGTGCTCAACTCCAAGGCTGGGCAGGGCAAGGCGCAGCTCTACGCGGATACGCTGACCCGGCTCTTCGAGCTTCCCGAGGAGGATTGAACCTCTGCGCCCCGTCGCACCGTCGCCCATCGATTGGACACTCGCGAGCCCGACCGCTATCGTAACAGGCTGTCGATTTACTGTGCCGCGTCGCCCCTTGTGGGCGGCGCACCTGCGTTTCTCGTCACCCACAAGGGGTGACGCTACATTGGGGATGGCCTTGGACGAGTAAATCGACAGCCTGGTAACGTCGGTGTCCGCTCCCATTCCCCGGACCGGGCACGAATGCTCGGAGTTCACGCAATGCTGAATCGCCTCACCTACGGCGCGGCGGCGATCACGGCCGTGTTTGCCGTCGTCGTCTTCGACGTGCGTATTAGCGATTCCGTCCAAACCGGGGCGTTGGCCGACCTCTGCGCCAAGGGCAGCCTGATCCCGCTTCTGTTCTCGATTCTGTCTCTCGGCGCCGCCGTGGAATTGGCCCGGTTGATGAAGGCTGCCGGACTCCGTCCGCAAGTCCGCTGGGCGGTTTTCTGGAGCGTCGCTTTGATGCTCGCACCCTGGCTCGTTTCCGGCGTGCTTCTGCCGCACTACCCGGTCACGCACTCGGGTGGTCAATGGCAGTCGGCCGTCCTGGCGTGTGCGTTCGCCGGTACCGTGTTGGGTGTGCTTCCGCGGCACGATTTCAAAGGTGCATTGTCGGATGTAGCCGCCACCTGGGCGATTATCATTTACGCCGGCTACCTGCCGTCCTTCGCCCTCCAACTACGCTGTCACCCGTTTCTGCACGGTCCGGACGGCGCGTGGCTGATCCTGATTGTCCTCGCCGTCGTCAAGGTTTCCGATATCGGAGCGTTCTTCGTCGGATCAGCCATCGGAAAGCACAAACTCATCCCGCGGATCAGCCCCAAGAAGTCAATTGAGGGAGCGGTCGGTGGGATTCTGTGCAGTGTTACAGTGGCACTTCTATTTTGGTGGTCGTTCGACTGGGCGCGACCGGAGCTGCTCGTCCCCGCGCCCGAGGCCGCCGCAGCCGGTGAAGCTGCTGCCGAAAGGGTTCCTCTGTTGCGTACGATCACCCAACTCTTCCACGCCCTCACTCTTACGCAAGTCATTATATTCGGGGTAGTTATGTCGATTTCGGGCCAGCTTGGGGACTTGCTCGAATCGGCTTTTAAGCGGGCCGCCGGCGCCAAGGACTCCGCACACATTCTGCCGGCATTCGGCGGAGTCCTGGACATCATTGACAGCCCCGTGTTGGCCGCTCCGGTCGCCTGGTTTCTGCTGACATGCTTGTGGCCGGTGGTGTAGAATACAGACGGTGGGCGCCGCGTGTTGTCAGTGCGAGGTCGTCAACCGTTGCGTGAGAGATCTGACCGGTAGTGTGGGCAGCCCGTTGGAATTCGCGATCGTCATCTCGGAAAGTTCAAAACGCCAGGCGCTCTTCGGCCCGGCCGATGCGAACCTTCGGCTCATCCGGGCGGCGTTGAACGTCCGTATCACCTCGCGTAATTCGACGATCAAGCTCGGCGGCGACCCCGCGGCCGTGGCGAAGGCGGCTGCGGTCATCGAAACATTGCAGAAGTCCCTGGAGTCGGCGGACCACCTATCGCCCGAGGACGTCGCCGCCGTGCTGGCAGAAGCGACCTCCGAGACGGGCCACGACGATCGCGCCATCGAAGTCTACGCCCAGGGCGCGATCATCGTCCCGAGAACGGAGGGGCAGACCCGCTACGTAGAGGCCATTCGCTCCCACGACCTCACCCTGTGCGTGGGACCTGCCGGTACGGGCAAGACCTATGTGGCGATGGCGGTGGCCATCTCCATGCTCAAGCAATCGGCGATTAGGCGTCTTGTGCTGGTCCGCCCGGCGGTGGAGGCGGGCGAGAAGCTCGGCTTTTTGCCCGGCGATATGCAGGCGAAGGTGAATCCGTATTTGCGCCCGCTGTTCGATGCCATGAACGACATGATGAGTTTCGAGCAGATTCAGCGTTTCATGCAGAATGACGTCATCGAGGTGATCCCGTTGGCATTCATGCGCGGGCGCACGCTGAACCATGCGACGGTCATTCTGGACGAGGCCCAGAACTGCACCACCGCGCAGATGTTGATGTTCCTGACACGCCTGGGTCACGGCAGTAAGATGATCATCACCGGCGATGATTCACAGATCGACCTGGAGCACGGACAGAAGAGCGGCCTGATCGATGCCCTTGAGCGGTTGCGGGACATCGACGGGATCGCCAGCATCCGTTTGGAGCGTTGCGATATCGTTCGGCACAAGCTGGTAACCCGGGTTGTGGAGGCGTATGGGTCAGACAATATGGACGTCCGATAAAGCTCCCCCTCCCGGTTGCGCTCGTATGCCCAACCCAAGGAAGGTCGAGCAAAACCAACGATTGGCCGATGTTCTGTCGCGGGTATAGGCCCCGACAAGCGCGGGAAGCGGGCTGAGCCTGTCGTATGTCAGATTGGTGTCACCGTGTTCGGTATCGGCAGAAAAACCAGTGATCGGCGTCGCAAGGTGCGACGGGACCGGGCCGAGAGTTCCAAATCGCTGTGGATGCGGTTTCAGGAACGGGTCGGTCTATGGTCTGCCACGGTGACGGTGGTCTTCTCCCTCTGTGCGGTGGCCATTGCACTGTACGGGAAGCCCTCGTTGGGTTACCGGGTGGGGCAGACGATCGATCGGCCGATCAACGCGCGCGTCGCGTTCTCTCGGGTGGATGAGAAGCAGACGCAGCGTGTCCGCGAAGCGGCCAAAGCTGCAACGCCCAGCTACTATCGCGTGAACGTCGAGCTGGTCGCTCGCGTCGGTGGCGAATTGCAGAATCTGTTCCAGGCCGCAAAAGGCGCCGAGACCTTCGACGCCTTCGCTTCCGTGGCGGCGGAAAACGAGTGGACGGCGAGCCCGGAGGGTTTCGAGGAGTTGCGCCTGCTCTCCGACGAAACCGGGGGCAAGCGCTACGCCCGATGTCTCGATGCCCTCAAGCGCCGCCTGCACGATGAGTACACGGTCAGACCCACCACCGACGAAGACCGCCAGCCTCCGTCGAACTCGACGGTAGCCCGGGTGCTCCCCGTCCCCGTTTCGACGGAGGGAGACGAGCCTGTCGAGGTCCAAGAGGAACCGATCGAGGTCGCTACGGTCCAACTGATTCCGATATCCAATCCCATCATCATCGAGGCGCAGGCGGAGAGGCTGGCGGACCGGACGTTTCCGGCGCCGTTGCGATCCGCCGTCGCGTCCATACTGATGCGGCATCTGTCCGCGGAGCCGATGCTGGTGTTCGACCAGAACACGACGAAGACGGCCATGGAAGCGGCCTACGAGTTGGTCGAGACGGTCGTCATCGCGTACAAGAAGGGCGCCCAACTGGTATCCCCCCCCCCCGGTGAAGAGCGTCTGGTGTTGAACCAGGAACACATGCATTTGCTGCAGTCGGAGTACACGGCATTCCTGCGTGCCCTGGAGGACACGGCGGACACGGCGGAAGGATTGAAGCTCCGCAAGCAACGGTGGCTGGCGGGTGCGGGAACGGCGACGATCATTGCCTTGCTGACCTTTGCTCTAATCGCCTACGTGCACCAATACCAACCGCGAATCCTGGATATCCCCGCCCGCACGATTGCTTTCACTGTGCTGCTGCTGGCCGTTCTGGCCGCTTCGAAGATCATCGACGCGTGCTCAGACTACCGGGAACTGGTCATCGGCCCCATGTTGCTGGCGGCGGCCATCCTGATCATCGCCTATCAGCAGCGGTTTGCGTCGGGCATCAGCGCGATCGCCGCCCTTCTGGTCGTAATCACGGTGCGCGGGGACATCGGGATGTTGATGTTGCTCACCACGGGTGCGACGGTGATCACGTTGACCCTGGTGAACATCCGCACGCGCACGCGCATTGTCACCTCCGGCGTGCTCAGTGCCGTGTCCTTGGCCGTCGTCTGCCTCGCGTTTGGGTTGATCGACGGGGACCAGCGCGAGTTCATCCTATGGAGCGCCGTCGTGGCGGCGGGGACCGCCATGGCAGGGGCCCTGATCATCCACGCTTCCCTGCCGTTTATCGAGCGGGCCTTTCGGATCGCCACGCCGCTAACGCTCCAGGAATGGGGCGACGCCACCAAGCCGCTGTTGCAGCGTCTGGCCCAGGAGGCCCCGGGCACGTATAACCACTCGTTGGTTCTGGGTACGATGGCCGGCACCGCGTGCGAGGCGATCGGGGCCAACGGGTTGCTGGCGCGCGTCGGGGCCTTGTACCACGATGTTGGAAAGATCACCAAGAAAGAGTATTTCGCCGAGAACCAGGAGGCGTCCATCAGTCGCCACGACAACCTCTCGCCCACGATGAGCCTGCTCATCATCGTGGGGCACGTGAAAGACGGAATCGAGATGGCCAAGGAATACGGTCTGCCTCGCATCCTGCGTCAGTTCATCGAGGAGCATCACGGGACCACGGTGGTTCGCTACTTCCACCACGCCGCCAGCGAGAAGCAGCCCCAGATTGCCAGCGGCAAGCACGACCGGGAAGTCCCCGAGACGGAATTCCGCTATCCCGGTCCCAAGCCGCACAGTCGAGAATCGGCCATCTTGATGCTTTGTGACGGGGTGGAGGGGGCCGTGCGGGCACTGGCGGAGCCAACGCCGGGACGGATCGAGCACGTCGTGCATTCGGTGCTGGTGGACCGCCTCAACGACGGGCAGTTCGACGATTGCGAGGTCACCCTGCGCGAGCTGCATCGCGTGGAGGAATCACTGGTCAAAAGCCTGTGCAGGTTCTATCATGGACGGGTGGCTTATCCCAAGGCGGATGCGAAGCAAGACAAGGTGACAGAGGCCCAGCGAACAACGGCGCGCAGCGCCGGATAGGGGCGTTTGAGGCGACGGGAATCAAGCATCGATGGATGACGACTCCCCCTACGAGATATGCGTGTCCGACGAGGAGGACGCGCATCAACCAATCGACACCGAACAGATCAAGTGCGCGGTTACGACCACCTTACGGCAACATCACTGCAACGCCGCCCGAATCAGCGTCGTGCTGATGGGTGACGCGCGCATCACGGTTCTGAACCGACAGTACCTCGGTCACGACGAGCCTACGGACGTGCTCAGCTTCGACCTGAGCGAGTCCGACGACGGCGCCCCGCTGGAGGGCGAGATCGTGCTTTCCTTGGAGACCGCCGCTCGCGAAGCGGCCCGGAGGCGCCATTCAACCCAGGCCGAAGCCCTCCTCTATGCCGTTCATGGAACGCTGCACCTTCTGGGCCACGATGATCAAACCGTCGAAAGCGCCGCAACCATGCATGCCGAGGAGGATCGGATTCTGACACAACTTGGGGTCGGGCCCGTTTACGGAGGTGCGGACGAGTGAAGGTAGCGCTGGTCCAGTATGGCGTGGCACGAGACACACGGTCGGCCAACATCGTCCACCTGATGCGCTCGATCGACCGAGCATGCGAGCACGACCCTGCGCCGGACCTGGTGGTCCTTCCGGCCGCGTGCGAGAACAGCCCCGCAAGCGCGGACGCAGCCAACGTCACCCGGGCGATGGGCGACGCCTTCGCCGGGTTGCTGGCGATGAAGGCCCGCGAATGGGGCGTCTTTGTCGCCGGCGGGTATCGAACCCGCGACAACGCCGGAGCGCTGATCCGCGGGGTCCTGATCGACCCCGACGGGGACACGATGATCGCGACGGCTCGTGGTGACGGAACTGCGAGCATGTTGGCCCGCATCTGGACGACGCCCATCGGAAGTGTGGGTCTGTTGCTCGGCGAGTACCTGGGCAAGAGCGCGACGGACGCCGAGGCCGAGCCGTGTGGCCTGCTGATCGTGTCCGGGAGCGGACCCAACGGCATGGCGAAGGCTTCGGACTTACGCGGCGCCGCGGACCAATTGCGCAAGCTGGCGATCCGCCTTGGATGTCATGTCTGCGGCGCGTTTCCGCTCTTCCGGTCGCGCGGAGACCGTCCCCCAACCGGTGGATTGTCTGGTGTCTACGCGCCTGACGGCACGCCGGTCGTCCAGGCCCCGGCTCGGGAGGCGGTGGTTCTAGCCGATCTTGCAGTCTGCGCGAAGGCCGCGAGCGGCTGATGTGAGCATTCATTGACCGACGGGGTGGCGCAGGTGCACCCGGTCGGCACGGATTCGTCGGACCTGCGAGAGGCAAGGACACGTGGACGGTTGGCTGATCTGTCTGGCAGCAGGCTTGCTAGTTGTGGTGCTCCTATCGACGGCGGCAAGCTTCTCGTTGCGCTTGCCCTCGCGCGCGCGGTTGGCCGAGAAAATGGAACGCCAGGGTCGTAAGGACGAGTTGGACCACCTGCTGGAGCACCGCGTGGAGCTTCTGCTGGCGGCTTCGACTTTGCGCGCCGTGGCGCTGCTGAGCTTCGCCCTCATCGTTCTGGAAGTTCTGCGCTGCAGAACCGGGGAGTTCACCTTCGGTACCTACGTGTGGGCTTTCGTGGTGGCGTTGCTTGGCGTACTGGTGTTCGGCGTGGCCATTCCCTCCGCATGGGCCAGGTATTCCGGGGAATCCCTGCTGATTACCTCGCTCCCGGTCCTGCACGCACTTCGCTATGTGTTGTATCCGGTGGTGGCCCCGCTGCTGGCGCTGGATTGGCTGGTGCGCCGTCTGGCCGGTGTGCGCGACAGCGACGAAGAGAACGGCGCCGAGGACATGGAGCAGCAAATCCTCGACGTGGTCAGCGAAGGCGAAGCCCGTGGGGCGGTGGACGAAGAGGAAAAGGAGATGATCGAGTCGGTCATCGAGTTCCGCGATACCCAGGTGGACCAGATCATGACCCCGCGCACCGACATCAGCGCGGTCCCCAAAGACGTCTCCTTCCAGCAACTCAAGGACCTCATTCGCGAAAAGGGACACTCCCGCGTCCCTGTCTACGAGGACACGGTGGACAACATCGTCGGCATCATTTACGCCAAGGACCTTCTGCAGGTCGCCGATCCCGACGCTTTTGACGCCACCGAGAGCATGCGCGAACCCATCTACATCCCCGAAAGCAAGCAGTTGCGCGATCTGCTGCACGAGTTCCAGGAAGGCAAGGGGCACATGGCCATCGTGCTGGACGAATACGGCGGAACGGCCGGTCTGGCGACCATCGAGGACATCCTCGAGGAATTAGTTGGCGAGATCGTCGACGAGTACGAGGCCCAGGAGCCCGAACCGCTGCGCCGCATCGACGCCTCCACCGTCGACGTGGACGCGCGCATGCCCATCGACGAGTTGAACGACGAACTGGGTATCAACCTTCCCGAGAGCGAAGACTACGAGACCATCGGTGGGTTCGTGTTCAGTGCCCTGGGCAAGATCCCGCAGGCCGGCGAGGAGTGCGAACACGCCAACGTCAAGATCCGCGTCACCGACGCCGGCCCGCGCAGAATCAACCGCCTACACCTGCACATCATGCCCGCAAACGCCAACGGCAAGGCAGCACGCTGAGCAGGCCTATAGGAGTACAGCACATCGCAACTGGACGTGCCGTCAGGGCAGCGAAGTTGCTGGATCGCCTGCGTTGGCTGTTGGACGTTAAGTGATCCGGAACTACCCGCCGAACACGGCCTGGAACGCGGCGAAGTCCTCCAAGTCGATGTCATCGTCACAGTCGAAGTTGCCCCACTCGCACCCGCCTCCAAGCCCGCCGCCGGGGCCGGTGATGCATCCGTGGAAGTCGACGTAGTCAAAGAGATCGACGTCGATGTCGTCGTCGAAGTCGCCGAAGATACGGCAGCCGTCCGGAATGCCGTCCCCGTCGCAATCCACGGCCAGCCCCTCGGCGAGGTCACACTCGTCAAGCTGCCCGTTGCCGTTGCAGTCGTATACCGTCGGCGGCTGCAGAGTGCCGGTCGTGCACAGATCGAACCCGTCCAGAATAAACCGCGTGAGGTAATCGGGCGCCGCTGAACTGTCCACCGGCATCAACTTGAAGTAGTCCAAGCGGTGGGTGTTCGCCTTCAGACGTTTGGTCGTGACCTTCAACTCCCCGTTGACGTAGACCTCCACGGCCTCGGCGGCGTCACGCC